>Ga0209541_10017820_pt1 | contig 10347 bp, 11 predicted proteins | sample RifCSPlowO2_01_FD_184027 | JGI IMG/M metagenome (GOLD analysis project Ga0209541, IMG submission 184027) | Groundwater microbial communities from Rifle, Colorado - Rifle CSP2_plank lowO2_0.1 (SPAdes) (version 2) | ecosystem: Environmental > Aquatic > Deep subsurface > Groundwater | place...
TGTCAGGGATTTCAACTTCTTCCCCAATGGCATAAAGCCTATCTTTTTCCCCTCTTTTTACATCTTGCGGAAACCATAATTCCCCCGTATCTAAATGACGGGCAATAACAAATCCTGTTTCTATCTTTTCTTCCAAAGTAATTAATGCTGACTTTCTGGAAAATTCTTTAAATTTATCAGAATCAAAAATATCTTTAATGTCTTGAGGAGTAAATGATGTGGTTTGCGAATTCATTATGATTGACTCAACGAGCATTATTATAAAATACTTTTCATCGTCAATAGCGGAAGTTATACGTTTAGAAAATGAACTAGTGCAAAAATTATTTATATTTGATTCAATATACGTATATTGTCGTGGGTAATGTAATATGGCCGAAGTCAGATGTGATGTGTGTGCTAGACTTGCAAAGACGGCGCTTTATGTTAGATTGCATTATAATCTCGATTCTGAAAAAGGCTGGATGTGCCAGGAATGCTACGAAGCTTTCTGGAACATGAGATATACCATACCGATAGTGAAGTAATTTGGAAACAGTAATCTGTTCCATGTGCGGTACTAAAACAGCAACGGCTTTTTTTGTCCAGACAATCCCTGTCCAGAAGGGTTGGGTATGCCAGAATTGCTATATAAGGGTCCGGGCTGCTCGCTAAATTTCTCCGCTAAATACTTCAACAGCGTTTCCTGTCATGAAAAGATGGCTGTTTTTTGATTCAATTTGCAAATCTCCGCCTTTAAGATGGACGATTACTTTATTATCGAGAACTCCTTTTGAGACACCTGCTGCAACTGCTGCGCACGCTCCTGTTCCGCAAGCCATTGTCTCGCCTGAGCCCCGCTCCCAAACCCTGAAGTCGAGTTCTTTTTTATTTTTGACTTTAATAAATTCCACGTTTGTTCTGTCAGGAAAGTTTGGATGTTTCTCTATTTTTGGGCCGACTTCTAAAACCAATTCATCAGTTATTTTATCTACAAAGATGACTGCGTGAGGATTGCCAACACTTACTGGAATGTAATTGAAAGTTTTGCCATCGATAGTTAATTTTGTTTCTTTTCCAACTTCTGCCTCGCCCATATCGACAGTAACAGATTCGACTTTTCCATTTTTAACATTAAGCTCAAGGTTTCTGATGCCTGATTTTGTCTCGACTCTCATCTTTTCTTTCTTGGCAAGACCATGTTCATAAGCATATTTGGCAACGCACCTTATCCCGTTTCCACACATTGCTCCTTCGCTTCCATCTACGTTAAACATCTGCATTCTGACGTCTGCCTTTTTAGAGGGTAAAATCAAAATTAAGCCATCTGCACCAATTCCAAAATGTCTATCAGATAACTTTATTGCAAGTCGAGGAGGATTGTTTACTTTTTCTTCGAAACCGTTGATATAGATATAATCATTTCCAGTTCCGTGCATTTTAGTGAATTTCATTCTCGATTAGAGAAAAAGGCTGTTTAATAAATATTTATGTCTATTTTTTAGGATTGTGAAGACTATCTTTTATTGGTTGCTTCAATTGTTCCTTTAACGACTCAAGCCATGCCTCGACAATTATAGCGATTTCATGAGATGGAATCCCGTAATTTTGGGATCCGATCAGAGTTGTGTCTATATTCCCAACCTTATGTTTGGATATCCTTAACCAGAAGGATCTATCATGCTTTTGATTATCACTCGGGCTTCCATGTTCAGGCATGTTTTTTCCTCATCAAAGGTAAAAGCAAATGTCTGTACCTTTCCCTTCGAAAACAGCTCTTCCATTTCCGCCCAGAATTTGTCTTTGTCCATTGGCGTATGTTGGATAGCTGAGTTAATATTTTTTTCGTTTTTCATGTATGCAAAGAGTTAGGAACTGGTTAATATGAATTTCGGAGGAATTTTCGGAAAATTTACGGATTATATTTTATTTAACCTACAAAGAGCCTTTCAACAAGTCCTCAAATGTTTCCCTTTCCCTGATAACGTTGTGAAGTTTGCCATTAACCATAACTTCCATTGGCCTTGGCCTCAGATTGTAAGTTGAAGCCATCGAAAAACCATAAGCGCCTACATTGAGTATTCCAATTATATCTCCTTCATTTAGAACTGGCAACTCCCTATCTACTTTTTCTCCTCCATCGCCAAGGGTAAAAAGGTCTCCAGACTCGCAAATGTTGCCCGCGACCAATACTTTTTCATTTTTTTCAGCCTTCACTTCATCTGCTTTTACAATCTCGTGGTATGAGCCATACATCGCAGGTCTAACCAAATGATTAAAGCCAGAATCTACTCCAACAAACTTATGCTTCGGAGTTTCTTTTACTGTATTAACCTTGGCGATTAAGACTCCTGATTCAGCTACAAGGAACCTTCCAGGCTCTATCGTCAAAGTTAATTCTTTTCCATATTGCTTGCAAAATTCTTTGAATTTTTCGCTTATGATTTTACCTAATTCTTCGAGATTGATTGGTTTTTGATCAGGTCTATACGGAATTCCTATTCCTCCGCCGAAGTCAACACTCTCTAGATTTTCAAATTGCTTTGCAACAGGCAATAATGCATCCATTGCAGTTATGAAATCCTGCGGATTTAGTATTCCTGAACCAATATGCTGATGCACGCCTATAATTTTGAGCTTATGCCTTGAGGCTATCTCTTTGATTTCCTTGACCTTGTCATGATAAACCCCAAATTTTGAGTCAGGACCACCTGTTATTGTATGGCTATGATGTCCTGCTCCGACATCGGTGTTTATTCTTACCCATATTTTTGCTCCTGGATTTATTTTACCGTATCTTTCGAGCTGGGAGAGCGAGTCAATATTCTGCAGGACACCTTGCGAAATGCCAAATCTCATTTCTTCGTCTGTCAGATTATTTCCTGTGAACACTATCTCTTTTGGCGCATATCCGCAATTCAAAGCCAAAACAATCTCGCCAGGGGAAACTGCATCAATCTCGCAGCCTTCTTCTTTAATGACTCGCATTATTGTTGGATTTGAATTTGCCTTACATGCATAATAAATTTTGAGCGGACTGTAGGTCATGGATTTCTGCAAATCCTTGCACCTCTGCCTAATCACAGCTTCATCATACGCATAGAGAGGCGTGCCGTAAATTTTTGCAAGTTCTGATGCAGCAATCCCGCCGACATAAAGTCTATTGTCTTTAATCATAAAAGTACCTTTTCGATCCTCTGCATTGCTTCTTTTAATTTTCCATCTGGAACTGTTAGAGAAATCCTGAAATATCCTTCTCCGGTTTTACCATAGCCTGCGCCAGGAGTTATCACAACTCCGGCTTTTTCAAGCACCTTTGTAGCAAAGCTTGCCGAAGTTTCGCCTGCTGGAACTTTTGTCCAAATATAAAATGCTGCTTTGGGCACAAAAGGCTTAAGCCCTATTTTCTTTAAAGTGCTGATTACAAGGTCCCGCCTTTTCTGATAAATTTTCATTAAATTTTCTATATGGGAATCCGGCAGAGACATTGCCTTTATTGCGGCATATTGGATGGCGTTGAACACTCCGCTATCTGTATTGCTCTTTGAGATTCCAATTCCTCTGATGATGTCTGCGTTTCCGACAGCCATTCCAATGCGCCAGCCAGTCATATTGTACGGCTTTGACAATGAGTTCAGCTCTATTCCAACTTCTTTTGCTCCATAAATTTCAAGAAATGACAGCGGTTTATAGCCATCATAACCTGTTTCGCTGTAAGGATTGTCCGAGCAAACTATGATTTCATTTTCTTTTGCAAAATCAATAACCTCTTTGTAAAAATCCTTGTCTGCAACAGCTCCTGTCGGATTATTGGGATAGTTAAGATAAAGCAATTTTGCTTTCTTCACAATATCTTTTGGAACTGCCTGTAAATCTGGCAAAAACCCGTTTTTTTCGAGCAGGGGCATTTCATAAGGCTCTGCATCAGCCATTATGGCAGCAGTTTTGTAAACAGTATACCCTGGAGAGGGGATTAATGCAACCTCGCCCGGATTGAGGAATGCAATTGAAAGATGAACGCTTCCTTCCTTTGCACCGATTAATGTTAGCACCTCTTCTTCAGGGTCAAGAGACACATTGTGCCTTTTTTTGTACCATTTGGAAACAGCTGTCCTGAACGCGAGCAGGCCTTCATAATCAGGGTATTGATGATTTTTTGGATTGTTGGCTTCTTTTATTAGCTCGTCAATAATAGGCTGTGGAGTAGGCATATCCGGGTCGCCTATCCCAAGGCTGATAACATCAACTCCTCTTTTCTTTGCCTCGGTAATTTTTTTGTTGATTTCAGCAAATAAATAGGGCGGAATTTTATGCAGCCTTTGTGAAACTTCCATTTATTCCTCCAAAAAACCTTTGGCTTTCATTAACTCTGCATTGAGAATTGAGCATCCTGCTGCGCCCCTTATTGTATTGTGACTTAAAACCACCATTTTATACCCCAGTACATCGTCTTTTCTTATTCTGCCAACAACACAAGCCATTCCTTTTTCAAGGTTTCTGTCAAGCTTTGGCTGGGGCCTGTTTTGCTCATCCATAACAATGATTGGCTGTACGGGAGCTGACGGGAGTTTTAATTTCCCAAGCGGATTGTAATTTGAAAGCGTCCTCTTTATTTCATCAATGGTTGGATTTTTATGTAATGAAAATGAAATCGTTTCGGTATGGCCGTCTATTACAGCAACTCTGTTGCAGTGCGCACTTACGGCAATATTTGCCGGCTTTACTTTTCCCGCTTCAATCGTGCCAAGAAGCTTTAATGTTTCGATCTGCACTTTCTCCTCCTCGCCGCCGATGTAAGGTATCACATTGTCAACTATATCCATCGAGGCTACGCCAGGATATCCTGCTCCTGAGATCGCCTGCATTGAAGTCATGATAACAGATTTTACCCCATATTCCTTATGCAATGGAGCAAGTGCCATTACCATTCCAATCGTTGTACAATTTGGATTTGTGACTATGAACCCCTTTCTTTTTTGTGTTTTGATCAATTTCGCATGATCGCCGTTGACTTCCGGAATCATCAAAGGAACATGAGCATCCATCCTGTGGTTTTTGGCATTGCTGAATACTTTGTAGCCCTTGTCTGCGAATGCAGCTTCAATTTCACCTGCAACAGCAGCATCAAGTCCTGAAAATATAACAGAACAGTTCAGGTTTGGCTTGCATTCTTTAACTTTTAAGTTTCTAATTCTAGAGGGGATAGGAGTGTGCTGCATCCACCTTCCTTTTACGGCCTCTTCGTAAGTTTTTCCTGCAGAATTCTCAGAAGCTGCTACTTCTGTTATTTGAAACCAAGGATGGTTCTCGAGCAGTTGGATGAATCTCTGTCCAACTGTTCCTGTTGCTCCTAAAATTCCGACTTTTATTTTAGCCATTTTTCACCTAAAATATTTGTTCATGAAATCAGAAACTGTGAACAACCCTCTCTTACCGGCCAGCCATTCTCCTGCAAGAACTGCTCCAAGTGCAAATCCTTCCCTTCCTTTCGCATCGTGCCTCAGCTCGATTTTATCCTGCTTGCTGTCGAAACCGACTATATGTGTCCCCGGAAGGCTTCCTGCACGCACACTTGTGAAATGGATCTCATCTGGCGCGATTTTTTTATCCAGTTTGTCATAAACCACTCTTTTTTTTCTTCTGATGTTATTGAGAAGTATTTCTGCAATTGATTTTGCAGTTCCGGAAGGCGAGTCCGCCTTGCCCACATGATGCATTTCCATTCCATAAACATCATACTCTTCTGTTTTGTTTACAAGGTCTGCGGCAGTTTCAACAATTCTATAAAACATATTGACACCAAGAGAAAAGTTGGTTCCATAGATTAATGCAATATTGTTTTTAAGAACTGCATTTTCAACATTTTTTATCTGGTCATGCCAGCCTGTTGTCCCTACAACCACATTTTTCCCTAAGGCAGCGATTGCCTCTATGTTTTTTACGGCTTGGCTAGGATGAGTGAATTCAAAAACAACTTCTGCATCCCTAAGTGCTTCAGCAGTTATTGTTTTATGTGTAGTATTTGACTCGCTTGGATCAATTATCGCTACAATTTCATGCTTTCTTGATTTGAGAACTTTCTCTATCTCCTTGCCCATGTTTCCGTAGCCAACTATTGCTGCCTTCATTTCATAACACCCATTGATTTCAAGACTGCTGCAAGCTTTTCCTTATTCTGCGGCTGCATTTCACACATTGGCAATCTAAAACTGCCGCCTTTCCATCCGCAAAGATTCATCGCTGTCTTTATCGGAATTGGATTTGTTTCGATAAATGCGATCTTCATGAAAGGAAGCAATTCGTAATGGATTTTTCTTGCTTTTTCCCAGTCTCCCTTCAGAGCTGCTGAAGTTAATTCTGTTGTTTTTTCGGGAAATAGATTGGAAATGACTGATATTACCCCTTTTCCACCTAACGCCATTAAAGGAAGTGTCATTGAATCATCGCCTGACAGGACTGTAAATGATTTTGGAAGTTCATTTATTACATCTCCCATCTGGTTAATGTCGCCAGAAGCTTCTTTTACAGCAATTATATTTTTTAATCCCGCCAATCTTTTCATCGTCGAGGTTTCAATATTTACTCCAGTTCTTCCCTTGATGTTATAAACAACAACTGGAATATTAACTGCTTTGGTTACGGCTTCAAAATGACGGTAAATGCCTTCTTGGGTTGGCTTGTTGTAGTATGGCGAGACAATAAGCACAGCATCTGCTCCAAGCCTTGCAGCCATTGCTGTCTCTTCAATAGTTTTCTTTGTGGAATTGGAGCCTGTCCCGACAATGACCGGAATTTTGCCTTTGGCTTCCTGCACTGAGATTTTGATAATCTGCTCTTTCTCATCATGCTCGATTGTCGGTGCTTCGCCAGTTGTTCCCAAAGGCACTATTCCATTTATGCCATTTTTTATCTGGTCCCGAACATGCGTTCTGAATGCATCATAGTCTACATCGCCATTTTCTTTAAATTGCGTTACTAACGCAGTTATTGTTCCCTGCAGTTTCATTGTTCCACCTCGAAGAATGTTTTGTGCAAAGCTCTGACAGCATCATCAGCTCTCGAATTATCCACTACGAAACCGAAGCTGATTTCTGATGCACCCTGTGATATCATTTCCACAGGGATATGCTCATTTATCAGTGTGTTAAAAATCTTCTGCGCAATTGCTGTGTCCCCTTTTATTTCTTCTCCAACCAATGATACGCTTGCCTTATTGTGTTCAAGCCTTACCTCTGAAAAATGCTGCAATTCTTTAATTACGCCCTCGATATCCTTTCCCCTATCCAAAGTAAGAGAAACACTAACTTCTGAAGTTGCAATCATATCAACTGACACCTCCTTATCGTCGAACACCTTAAAGACCCTATGCAGGAATCCATGCGCTAGCAGCATTCGAGTGGATTTTATTGTGATTAAGGTAACGCCTTTTTTTGATGCAATTGCTTTTATCATTTTGCCATTTGCCACGTGCCTGACTATCTTTGTTCCGGGATTATGGGGGTCAAATGTGTTAAGCACCCTGACAGGGATATCATGTGACATTGCAGGAAGCAGTGTTTTAGGGTGCAGTACTTTTGCCCCAAAATAGGAAAGTTCAGAAGCTTCATCAAATGAGACTAACTCTACAGTTTTTGCCTGAGGCACTATCTTCGGGTCTGCAGTCATTACGCCATTGACATCAGTCCAGATTTGTATTTCCTTTGCTCTAATCGCTGCTCCAATAATTGCTGCGCTGTAATCCGAGCCGCCGCGCCCCAAGGTAGTTATCTGCCCCCCTTTTGACTTTCCGATATAACCTGTAATAATTGGGATCTTTCCCTCGTTTAGAAGTACTGTAAGATTCTTATTTAGTTCGGCATAAGCCTCGGGCAAAACTTCTGATTTTCCGAACCTATTGTCTGTTAGCATTCCGATTTCAAATGCATCAACTGCCCGGGTACTTAGCCCCTGGCTGTTTGCATATAAGCTAAACATCCTAACCGAAAGACGCTCGCCATATGATACAACAGAGTCAAGTAATTGGGGAGTCAATCTTGCAAATCCAGAAATGTGCTGCAATTCATTGTTTAATTCTTTAAAATAAGGCTTCATAGTTGAGGAGTCTATGCCAAGTTCGTCAAGTATTTCGATATGGCGCTGCTCTATTGCATCTGTGTCAGATTTTCCATGAACCGCGCTGTAAGCCGCAGCTATCAATGCGTCAGTCATCTTTGAAACTGCAGAAAGCACGACAACTGGCCGATCCTCCTGTTTTTCTTTTATCAGATGCACAACAGTCTTTAATCTCTCTGCAGAGCCGACCGAAGTTCCGCCAAATTTCATTACGATCATTCTACGTCGAGAAATATGTGAAGATTTAAAAACCTGATGTTATTATATTAACAAAAAAAGGTTATTTTGTTAAATCCCTATTACCTTTACAATAATTCTTTTCCTTCTTTGGCCGTCAAATTCAGCGTAATAGATTTGCTGCCAAGGCCCAAAATCAAGTTTTCCGCCAGTAATGGGAACTATTATCTCATGATGGACAAGCATGCTTTTCAGATGGGCATCGGCGTTATCCTCGCCAGTGTGGTGATGCTTATAGTTTGGGTTCGGCGGCGCAAGCTTATCAAGCCATTCGTCAATATCTTGTATTAAACCCGACTCTGCGTCATTGACATACACGCCTGCTGTTATGTGCATTGCAGAAACCAAAGCCATACCATCTTTTATTCCACTGTTATCGATTATTTCCTGGACTTTATCTGTGATGTTTATGTAATCGCGTCTTTTCTTTGTGTTCATCCAGATGTATTCTGTGTGGGTTTTCATCAATGAGCTAGCAGGGATTCGAACCCTGATCAACCGGTCCGAAGCCGGTCGCACTATCCAGGTTATGCTACTAGCCCATATTATTTTCAGATTAAAAGTCAGGATAAAAAGGTTGCGGACAAAAGAAATTTAAATTAATCACATAAACAGGGCAGGTGGATGCTGATTTACCGGACATGAATATATCTGCGGGTGGGGGAAATCTCGGTAGCGCGTATAACGCAGCAAGGCTATATGTTCTAACTAATCGCAGCATCCCTTTAGGAATGAGCTTGGAAACTGTTACAGCCCAGATGGAAGAGCTCGCACAGCTTGATGATGGAACCAAAGAGAAGTTCTTTAGACACGGACTTAAAGTTGTTCATGCCTTAGCTTACGATGCAATGGGACCGTATCGGGCTAAGTTCGGTTCAGATATCGAAGATTTGGTTCAGGAATTAGTAATCAGCGTCGTGAGGCACATAGATAGATTTAGGCAAGTGACTTCTGATTACAGGGATGACTTCGCTGATTTCTTATGCAAGTCAGCAAAAAATCGTGCTAATAGCCACTATAGAAAAATCATGGCTGAAAGTGAATTCCCTTTGAGATCAAATGATGAAGATCCGAAGGCAACCGAGATGTTTGAAGAGGTCGAGACGCGCGTAGTTTGGGAGAAAAGATTGCCGCTTTATCTATCTCTGCTTGATACGATTGAAGCCCGGGTAATTTGCATGAGATATAGGTATAATGGCAGCGGGCAGGAAATAGCAGAACGGCTTGGAATTGATTATGGTGAAGTAAAGTCTAAGATATGCAGTGGAAGAAAAAAACTCAATATTATTCACAGCATCTTGGAACAATATAATGTTGACAACATGACACCGCGATGGGCAATGGCGATAGTAAGAAGAGCCCAAAGAAGCATGGATTTAGCAGCTGATGATGAAACTGTTTCTGGTGATGGAATTGCATTGGCTGCTACATATGGAGAAAGATTGGACTTTTATTTCTCGCTAATGGGGACTTATGATGCCATGGCTGTAAAGCTAAGCGAATTGCAACATAAGCAAGATTCAGAAATTGCGGCAGAACTCGGAGTTGCTGAATGGTACGTGCCTAGAAAAATTCAAAAGGGACTCGAGCGGCTCGCAACGATTCATGAAGTCCTGCAAAAGCAAGACTTGACTCAGTTAACTTTAAGAGAAGCGAGAGCATTGCTTAGACATAGAAACAAAAATGGCCCTAAAACAAGTGATTCTGGTCAGGAAAGACTTAAAGTTGCCTAGCGGCAAACTCGCGGCACAGGTTGCTCATGCTTCATTAGAAGCTGCTCTTAAAACAAACAAATCAATTATGGACGCTTGGAGAAATTCCGGTGCAGGCAAAATTGTTCTAAAAGTTGCTGATGAGGCAGAATTAAAGGAATTTGAAAAAAGAATTAAAGCTGAAAAAATTCCTTGCGTTTTGATAACGGATGCAGGTCACACTGTCCTTGAACCAGGAACTGTTACAGCTTTAGGTATCGGCCCCGTCGAAGAAACAAAAATCGACAAAATTACCGGCAATTTGAAG
>Ga0209541_10017821_pt1 | contig 10346 bp, 6 predicted proteins | sample RifCSPlowO2_01_FD_184027 | JGI IMG/M metagenome (GOLD analysis project Ga0209541, IMG submission 184027) | Groundwater microbial communities from Rifle, Colorado - Rifle CSP2_plank lowO2_0.1 (SPAdes) (version 2) | ecosystem: Environmental > Aquatic > Deep subsurface > Groundwater | place: Rifle...
ATATAAACAATCCGCGTACCAAGCGGCACGATGTTGATAGGCGCAAAGCTCCTGTTGTCGTCCGTGCCTATGAGCTGTACGCCGAGGGCCAGTCGCGACTGGAAGACATCGCCAACTTTTTTTCCGACAACGGCATACGCACCGGAAGCCGGAGCGGCAGCGGAGGCGGCAAGGTGTGGTCAAAGAACAGAGCGAAGCGCGTTCTTACCGACACCTTTTACTACGGCGATTTTGAATACGCCGGAGAGATACACAAGGGAACGCACACGCCGATTATTTCCAAGCAACTCTTTGACAGAGTTCAGGCGGCTTTGGAAATGCGCGGCAGGAGGCAGAAAGCGCACAAAGACCCGCAAGCCCTTTGCGGCCTCCTCCGGTGCGGCGAGTGCGGCTGTTTTATTACCGCACAAACTATGACGAAGCGGCAAAAGAACGGCAACGTCCACCAATACGTTTACTATCGGTGTACTAAGAAGCGCGGCCCCTGCTCGCAGTCCTACGTCCGCGAGGAGGTGCTAGAGGCCCAACTATCCGCCCTGCTCTCCGAGTTCGTCCTACCGCAAGCGGCGGCCAAAGAAATGCTTTCAATGGCCGATAAGGACGAAGCCGAGGCCCACAGCGTAGCGGTAGCGTCCGTTCGGGAGCTACGGGCCACAATTGCCGACCTAGACGGCAAATTGGGCCGTATAACCGACCTCTACGCAGAGCAAGATATAGACCGCGACGACTACCTTGCGAGGAAGCGCGGGCTTATATCCAGCAAGAGGTCGGCGGAAGAGCAGATAGCCCTTCTTGAACGGAACGCAACCGCTTGGCTCCAACCCCTTCGGGATTGGATTTTAGACGCGCAAATGCTAGACGAAATACAGAAAGGAGACGACATACCCTCCAAAAAATCCTCCCTCCAAAAAATCTTCGGCTCCAACCTCACACTTCAAGCGCGCGAAGCGCGCGGCGCGGCTCAAAACCAATGGACTTCGCTTGGCGAAGTCCATTGGAAAAATCCAAACTTGGATTTAGTAGCTACTACTGTGGACCCTACCGGACTCGAACCGGTGACCTCCACATTGCAAATGTGGCGCTCTACCAGCTAAGCTAAGGGCCCACCCAGATTATCGAAACCAAGTGCGCATCAGCTTACCTTATTTCCCCCGAAGTGCCAACTCAAGCACGTGACCCAGAAAATCCGAAAATGATACCCCCACGGCTCCGAATGATTCGGTAAAGGGCGCGTCGGCGTAAAGTCCCGGCAAAGTGTTCACTTCAAGAAAATATACCCCACGCCTCGGACTGACGATAAAATCCGAACGCGAGTAGTGACGTAAATCAAGAGCTTTGTGAACGGTACGGGCGGCCGCTTGAATAGCGTCCTTTTCCGCTTGCGAAAATCTGCCAGGGTGAACCGTCCGTGACTTTCGACCGTATTTGGCTTCGTAATCGAGAAAAGTCGAACCTTGCGAGTGCACGAACTCAACGGGCAAAAAAGCGTAAAACTTCTCGCCGCGAAACGAGTCAACGACACCGCACGTGGCTTCCCTTCCGGTTATGTACTCCTCAATTAAAATCACATCCGACAGGCCAAAAGCCTTTTCAACCGCCGTTTCAAATTCCGTCATGCGAGTGCTAATTGATACTCCAATTGACGATCCTTTACCGACGGGCTTGATCACAGACGGGTTTGGCGCAAGTTTGAATAATTCCCGAATGGTTTCCTTGCTCGCGTTCTCTTTTCTTAGAACTTTGTGATAGGGGGATTTTACACCATGTTTCCTCAAAAAATTCTTGGCGTGACCTTTGTGCATGGCGAAAACGGAAGCGAGTCTTTTTGAGCCGGTATAGGGTACACCGAAAGCATCGAGCATGTATTGCAGAGTGCCATCTTCCCCGTACTCGCCGTGAAGAGCGTTGAACAAAACGTCAATTTTTCTTAAAACCCTTTTGGTTTCGGTGACAACTCCTTGCAAGTGCCACACCCCGGACCTATCGACAAAAATATCAACCGGAGAATACTTATCCGGCAGATTTTTCAAAACATGCACGCCAGTCCTCAAGGAAATTTCGTGTTCGGAAGACGGGCCGCCACGAAGCACCCCCACCCTTATTTTTGTGCTTAAAGCCATGTGCAAATTATACCACAACGGAATCGCGGGAAATTTGTGAAGTCTTGGACTTTGGACTATAGACTTTTCGGACTGAAACCGAACACCCGCGTCTTCCTCTACAGCCATGACCCGGAACGGCGTTTTCTGTGAAAAGATAACGCGAAACGGTGTGCCTCGCTGTTCGCCAGAAGAATAGCCCGTCTGTGTTCTTTAACAAGAACATCCTCCCCCAAAATTTTATTAGGTTGGTGACGAACATTCTTCGTCACAGCTACGACTGGAACAGAACTACCGTTACCCCGCAGTGCGTCCTCGATTACGGACTTCTGGACAACACCGCCATCGGCGACAAACAACGCGGGAAGCGACCACTCGCGGTGATTCAAACGCCGCTCTATAATCTCCCTTAAATTCGCCGCATCATTATTGCCGAAACCACCGCGAATTTTGAATTTCCGGTAATCGGACTTTTTCGGCATACCGTTTTCCAGAACAACCATAGTTCCGACAACGTCGGTTCCGGAAATGTGCGCAATATCATATGACTCAATGCGAAAACACTGAACAGAAGCCGAACCGGAACGCGGAACTCCTACTGAACTTTCCCGCTTTATAAGCGCAATGTCTTGTATATGTTCCAGCGCAAAAATGCGTCGCTTAATTTCGCCGGCATGTTCAAAATCCCGCCGTTTAGCGGCAGTCTTCATGTCCAATCTCAAATTTCTCACAATCAGGCTTTTCTTCCCAGAAAAGAAAAGCCTGATGTTGCGAACCGTTTTCGCATATTCTGTTTTTGAAATTTCACCGGTACACACCCCTGGACACAGTCCTATTTGCCTGTTAAAACACGGTTTGCATATTTCAGTATTTTGCAAAATACTTGAATAGTTCAAAAACTCTTTTTCATCCCTTGTGCATGGGATACATTTGTTGTCCCGATACGGAAAAATCCTCCGGATTATTTTCAGAGCATCCTTGAGTTGACCGCCATTAGGAAAAGGACCGTACGAAGCCTGAATTATGAATTTGGAATTATGAATTATGGAAGAATCAAATTCATGCTTGCGGACAACAAGAATGCGGGGGAAGTCCTCTTTTGTAATGACAACGCAGTTGAAACTCTTGTCATCTTTTTCATCCGTATTGTATTTCGGCTGGAATTTCTTGATTAAATCGGCCTCAAGGATGAGGGCTTCCAGCACGGAATCGGTAACTCTGAAATCAACCGAAACGGCTTCGCCCACCATCTGTTTTATAAGAGGACTTCGAACCTCGGCAATGTCCTTGGAAAAATAACTTCGCACTCGGTCGCGAAGCGAGGTGGCTTTTCCTATATAAAGGATTTTCTTGTTTCGCCCAAGGAAAAAATACACGCCTGAAGCGTCGGGTAGTCGTTTTTTTGCGAAATATTGACTATTCATTAAAAAGATGATATATTCCGCCACAGAAAAAGGTTCGCTATTTTAAAGCTTTTTTGAGATATTCCCCGGTGTAGGACTTTTTATTGTTAGCCACCTCTTCCGGCGTGCCTTTGGCGACCAAATTGCCGCCGCCTACTCCCCCTTCGGGGCCGATATCGATAACGTAGTCAGCTGATTTTATAATGTCGAGGTTGTGTTCAATCACAACAACGGTATTGCCCTTGTCCACCAGTTTTTGGAGAATTTCTATAAGCTTTTTCACATCTTCGTAGTGAAGACCGATAGTCGGTTCATCCAAAAGGTAAATCGTTTTTTGAAGGTGCGGCCGGTACAGCTCCGACGAAATTTTCACGCGTTGGGCTTCGCCTCCGGAGAGTGTGGTGGCCGACTGGCCGAGTTCAAGATATCCGAGCCCAACCTCATCAAGTGTTTTCAGCCTGTCTGAAATCGCCGGAATATCCTCAAAAAATTTCAAAGCCCCCTCAATAGTCATATTGAGCACTTGGTAAATATTTTTTTTCTTGTAGGTTACCTCAAGCGTTTCTTTCATGAAGCGTCTGCCCTCGCACACTTCACACGGCACGTACACCGTCGGCAAGAAACTCATTTCAACTGCTATTTCGCCGTTGCCTTGACAAGCCTCGCAACGGCCACCTTTGACGTTGAATGAAAAACGGTTGGCTTTCCAGCCCCGCACGCGAGCTTCGGCTGATTCCGCAAAAAGGTCGCGGATAAAAGTAAACGCTCCGGTATAGGTCGCGGGATTGGAACGAGGTGTCCGGCCAATAGGTCCTTGGTCAATCAGAATTGCACGGGACAAATATTCCGCGCCGGCGAAGCTCGCGCAATTAAACGTTTCGTTGGAGCGGTAACGTCGTTCAAAACGCGCCTGAAGATTCTTATGCAAAATTTCATAAAGAAAAGAGGACTTGCCGGAACCGGAAACACCCGTCACGGCCACGAGTCTGCCGAGAGGCACGTCCACGTGCATATTTGTAATGTTAAATATCTTTCCACCGCGGATTTTAAGCGAACCTTTATCCTTGTCCCGCCGGTTTTCCGGAACTGAAATAACTTTGTCACCGCGAAGGTAATCAAGGGTCAACGACTTTGATTCGTTTTTCTTCGCGCTTAAAAGTTTTTCCACATAACCCGACACAACAATCCCACCGCCGTGAACTCCGGCGCCCGGCCCGATATCAACCAAGTAATCGGAAGAAAGAATGGTTTCCTCGTCGTGCTCGACGACAATAATGGTGTTGCCGATATCGCGCAGGTGAATAAGGGTCTTAATAAGACGGGCATTGTCCCGCGAGTGAAGCCCAATAGTCGGCTCATCCAATACATATAGCGCACCGACAAGGCCGCTTCCAAGCTGTGACGCCAGTCGGATACGTTGAGCCTCACCGCCAGATAGGGTGTGAGCGCGCCGATCAAGAGTAAGATATTCAATGCCGACGTTTATCATAAAATCCAACCGCGACTCAATTTCCTTCAAAACAACCTTGGCGATTTCCCGGTCTTTGGCGGAAAGCTTTAATTTGCTGAAAAATTCGCGGGCGTCTTTGATTGAAAGTCCGACCAATTCCACGATATTGATACTTTGTCTTAATTCTCCCTTAGAAAAGGTCGAAGTCTGCGGAGAAACGTCTGCGAGAGTACCGCGTTTCAACGCGGGGAGGGCTGTTAACAACCCCCGCCTCGCGGACTCGGCACCCCCTTTGTTAAGGGGGATTCCACCCAAAAATATGTGTAATGCCTCCTCGCGAAGCCTCGCCCCCTGACATTTGGGACATACCTCGTCACCGAAAAAATGTCTTGTCCCCAAACCGTTGCACTCACTGCAAGCGCCGTAAGGCGAGTTGAATGAAAAAAGTCTCGGTTCGATTTCAGGATAAGAAAAACCATCATAAGGACACATGAACTTCGCCGAGATGAGTTTCTCCGTATTGTGCGCCTCAACCCTTATCAAACCCTGCGATTCGGCAAGCGCCCGTTCGATGGATTCGGAGAGGCGTTCGTGAACATTATCTTTCTTTTTTTCTGCCTGCGTTTTATCCGCAACTGTCCGCGTCATGTCAGCATTTGATGTAAATTCGGTTAGGAAAAATTCGTCCACCAAAACGTCAATATCATGTTTCTTGTTTTTTGTAAGAATTATCTGCTCGCGCAGTTTCTTAAGCTGTCCATCAACCTTTACGGATGTGTAACCCTTGCCCAACAAATCGTATAGAAGTTGGTAATACTCGCCTTTGCGTCCCACCACGAGCGGCGCGAAAATTTTGACTTTCAAAGTGTTATAAGAAACCCCCATCACTTCTTTGCTTCCGATACCCGACTTGAGCTTTTCGACGGTCTCAAGAATAGTTTCGATAATTTCTTCCTGTGAAAGCTTTCTTATGGGTCGGTTACAAACAAGACAATGCGGTACGCCAACTCGGGCGTAAAGAATTCGGAGATAATCGTAAATCTCGGTGATAGTCGCTACCGTTGAACGCGGGTTGTTGGAGCGGGATTTCTGGTCTATGGAAATGGCGGGAGAAAGTCCGATAATTTCGTCCACGTCGGGCTTCTGCATTTGACGCAAAAATTGACGGGCATAAGAAGAAAGCGACTCTACATAACGCCTCTGGCCTTCGGCGAAAATAGTATCAAACGCCAAAGACGACTTGCCACTGCCGGAAAGTCCCGTGAACACAATCATCTTGTTGCGCGGCATCTCAACCGTGATGTTTTTCAGGTTATGAGTACGAGCACCTTTTACAATAAGTTTGTCGTCCATATAAATTTACATGTAACAAACATGACCCACGAATTGCTCCATGGGCAAGGGTACAAGCGGTACTATATCAAAGAAACTAAAAAACGCCAAAACACGGCAAAAATTACCTTGCCGCTTTTTTACTTAAATCCCCACCCGTACCGAACTATCGTTTCGGTACATTCGGGCGGGTTGAATCCCGCCTCATCGGCGGGTCACCGATGAGGCGACTATTTTCCGAAAATCACCGCTTTGATTTCACTGATAATTTCGTCAAGCGTGACTGTCGCTTTTATCAAAAATCGACTTGCTCCAAGTTCGCGGCCTTTTTCCATATCGGATTTCTGTCCGAGATTTGAAAGAAGAATAACCGGAATCGACTTGGTCTTTTGGTCCGCCTTGAGACGGGACAGAATCGCGAACCCATCGATCCCCGGCAAAAGAATATCAAGAAGAATAATGTCCGGTTGCTCGCTTAAAGCAAGACTAATTGCTTCTTCTCCTTCTACCGCGTGAATAAGAACGCATTTCTCACTGGTAAGCTTGCGGGCAATTATATCGCTTAGAAATTTATCGTCTTCCACCCACAATATCTTTTTACCGTTAAGAAGCGCTTCGGCCATAGCCCTGTTTTCAGGAGATAACATTCTTCCCTCGTCCCTACCAAGTTCCGCCCTAACCTTGGCAAGCACTTCATCGGGTTCAAATTGAGCTTTTACCAAATAGTCCTTGACTCCCAGAGAAAGCAGGCGGCTGATTTCAACCGGTTGACCGGAATTGGAAATAACGATAACGGGAATGGCTTGAACAGTCGGGTCTTTAACTTTAGCCTCAAGAATTTCATACCCGTTCATGGTCGGCAAAATTATATCGAGCAGAATCAAGTCAGGTTTCCAGTCCGACATTTTTTTTAAACCCTCGACTCCGTCACGGCATAACGCCACCTCATAAGAATCATTCTTGAGTTTTTGCAACAAAACATCTCCTAAAAAAACATCATCTTCAATAACCAAAACTTTTTTCATAAGAATACGAATTACGAATTGATACGAATATACTAATAAATAATACTAATGTTTTTGGGTTTGATAGTATAAACTACAAATTGATAAATTATAAAAAATACAACGGCCTCTAAATTTTCTTTGGGATTCGTATATTTGTACTGATTCGCCCGCCTGCCATCATCCAAAGTAACTTACATATTTATATTTTGTCACATCATCATAAACATTTTTTATCCACAATATCACTGCCTGTTGCTCTGGCTTTGGTGGGCAGGTGATTCGTATTGCTAAATTTTGATGGTAAAATAAAAAGTTGTACCAACATTCTCTTTACTTTCAAACCAAATTTTTCCCCCATGCATCTCAATTATACTCCTTACAATGAATAAACCAAGCCCGTTCCCGTCAGTTTCCACTTTAAGAGCGTTTCTTGCGCGGAAAAAACGAGAAAAAATGAGAGACTTCTGGTCCTCCGGAATACCGACACCCGAATCACTGATGGCTACTTGAACGGAGTCGGCACTCTTGGTTATATCGACCGAAATAGTGCCGCCCCGGCGACTGTATTTAACGGCATTATCAAAAAGGTTTTGAAAGACCGCTCTCATCTTTTCCTGGTCAATATTGAGTTGCGGTAGCTCTTCCCGATGCTTGAATTCAATCTTTACGTCACGCCTTAAAGCAACCGGAAAAATCTCATACAACACGTTGTCAATCAAATCGAAAATCTGTGTTTTAACAAGGTGTAGGTCGTACTTTCCGGAATCAACTCTATCGGCGTGAAGCATGTCTTCCACCAATTCTATCATTCGGTCATTGGATTCGTAACTTTTCATGATAAACACTTTTTGTTCGTTTGAAATAGGTCCAAGCTCACCATTCATAATCATGCTCAAAGTCCATTTAATGCCCGAAAGAGGAGTTCGTAGCTGATGCGCGACCACGGAAAGAAACTCGGATTTACGCTCATCAAGTTCACGCAACTTATCGTTGGCTCGTGTCAATTCAAGGTCACGTCTTACTAAAAGTTTCGCGCTTCGGTCCTGCTCCAACAGCAATTTCTTAAATTCATTAGTGCGTTCGATCACCTTTTCCTCAAGGTGGAAATTGACATCTTGCAACTCTTTTGTCTTTTCGGCGATTTGCCTCTCGAGCTCTTCCTTAGAGAGAAATTTTCTCTTCCTGTCCTCAAGAAAACCGGCTGGAATGATAGACATTACCGAAAAACCGATTGCCTCGGGTGAACAGCTAACCTCAAGCCGCGAAACAGCTCCGGCGAGTGTTGATTCCGCAAAAACAGTGCCAAATGCTTTGGTAATCTCGTTCGTAATGCTTATTATTATCGCTTTTAAGGTCTCATTGTCGGTATTGCCGTCGAAAACATTTTTGCCCTCGGCAATTTGTTTCGGTATCTCCCTAAATTCAAAAGCAGAGTGTAAAATATCCCGTACCCGCTTCTCGCCAAAAATTTCACGACTCTTTTCTATGAGAATATTGCAAAAATCGGCTGCCGGAGCAGTTGAATCGGATACCGAAGAAACTGATTTTTTCATCCAATTAAACATTCTGTATCAATCTGGAGAATTTCAATGTCGAAATTATGAAGAACACCATTCCCAGCGACATAAAATTCTGATGAACGTCAAAAAGGGCCCCTCCCAAAACGTACACGTGACCGAAAAACAATGACCAACTGATTGCGACTGCATTACACAAAATTCCCAAAATGAAATACCTAATAGCTTGATTGATTCGGCCTCCTAACTTATGGATAAGACGGGAAGCCATGATTACCGCGAAAATAGCGACAGTAACTGCCATGGTATTTATGCCGAATTGAAGCGTAATGCTCGCACCCGCCGCCGTATCCACCATACCAGGCTCCGCACTGTCAAGAATTGTTTCAAGCATGTTTTTTCATCAAGTCAATAAAAAATTTCCGGCTATTCTCCCAAAACTACAATGACTACGGTTTCATTGTGAAATGCTGGACTGCATTTGTTGATATTCCTTACTTCGCCACCCAGAGGAGCCTGCTCACCATAGGTATAAAAACCAATGAGCGGAATGTCCTTTCCGACAGCTTCTTGAATAGCGGTAATCTCGTCACCTGCCCGCTCGCCGAATAATTTACTTCTGGCTATGCAATTGAAAATAATCACAGCCTTAGGCGTGCCGCCGAGTTCGCTCATGGCCTCTTCTCCGGCCTGTTTTGCGACTTTCACCGCTTCCTCTCTCGAACCTATCATAAGTTGGACCTCGGACCCTTCGGGAATTTCAGCAGCACAGGTAATTGAACCTGTGTCATCCACCGTTATAGGGTCTCGGATGAGCATCTCTTCGCTTCCCGCAGTTTTAATACCCAGGGGATACGTGATGGCAAGTTTTGCCAAAACCTCAAACTTAAGTTGGGAAGCTGTTTCGGGTCCGAAATAATCTTCATATATGCTAATCGCCGGTTTGTGATTTAATTCGTGAAGCACCGAGCCTTCCGATTTGGTTACTTTAAGAGGAAAGCCGATCGGAATCCAACCGTGTTTGACACCGATACCGATTTTAAGATTGCCGACAAAACCCAAACCGACAACCACGCCGGAATACGCCTTGTCATTTAAGTACTGATAGGTTTTCTTAAACTGAAAATCGTCTCCTGAAGCGCCGCCAATGATCGGAAAATGTTCGCCCAGACTGTCAAGAACACCCCGCACGACATCGGCACCATTACCGACCAGTACATCAGTAAACATCATAAACGCCGCGAGTGTTTCTTTTGACTGGTTCTTCACCGCGTCCGCCGAGGCTTTACCCGCGGCGCGCGGGTTCGCGGCAATATTTTCGCCGACACCCGCATAAAATTTAACACTTGACGAACGCAAGGCCATAACAGCTACGGAATGTTTCTTTGAGGGACCGTCAGTCGTAATCTCACCGGCAGTCGATGAGCCGACCACAAGCGCCTGCTTGGACACCGAACGTACTCCGGCAAGAACTTTATCTTGCTCATAACTTACGGAAGCAAACACAATAACCAAATCGGGTTCGCCTCCTAATTTGG
>Ga0209541_10017824_pt1 | contig 10345 bp, 9 predicted proteins | sample RifCSPlowO2_01_FD_184027 | JGI IMG/M metagenome (GOLD analysis project Ga0209541, IMG submission 184027) | Groundwater microbial communities from Rifle, Colorado - Rifle CSP2_plank lowO2_0.1 (SPAdes) (version 2) | ecosystem: Environmental > Aquatic > Deep subsurface > Groundwater | place: Rifle...
ATTAAAAATGCCTACAAAAACAACATTAAATTCTTTTTTATCTTTCAATCTTATTATTTTACCCGTATCAAATGGTTGCCCCCCACCTTGTGCATAAAAAATTGTTTTATCTAAAACAACATATTTCCCATTAACGGATTTTACTTCAGTTTCTAATTCTTTCAAATATGCATCCTTCAAATAAATTAAATTCTCAGTGTTCATTTTTATTCTTCATTGTATTTCCTATTAGAACCTTTAAATTTTTCTACACTATATTTTGTTTCATTCTTTTTTATCTTATCTAGTAACGATTTAGAAAGATCTATGTTATACTTCTGACAAAGTCTTAATAAAAAATAAAAAACATCAGCTATCTCCTCAGAAATTTTAGAGAGTTTATCTTGGTTTTTAAATAAATCAGCTATTTCACTTTCAGATTTAAACCTGAAGTGCTCTAGCAGTTCGGATGCTTCTGTTGCAACACCAATTGCCAAATCTTTAGCATTGTGAAATTTATCCCAGTCTCGATCATCGCAAAACTTCCTTACAATATTTTTTAATTCTTTAATATTTATTTCCTCATCCATTCTTTCATCTCGTCAGCATTTCTTTTAAGATTAGGGCCAGCCGGGACTTTCACAACCTTTCTTTTCTCGGTTTTTCCCGAGGCTTTTTTCTAAAAAGGCTCTTTTGAACCCGGATCACCTGGTTGCTTCTCTAAAACCGAAGCCAAGAGCTCTATCCAAGTTAAGCTACAGGCCCAGAAGAATTCTATTTTAATACTTTTTAAACTTATTCAAAAACGGTAACTGGTTAGCTCCAAGGTATACCCAAGAATATAGGTTTACTTTTAAATGCAATAAAACCTGTTTTAAGCCAGAATTAAGTTCGTGAGAACTTTTTAACAAAAAAATTCAAAAAAGAAATTGATAAAAAACTTAAAAGTCTTTAAATGCAAAATATTCGATTTAAACACCAAAAGAAATAGAAAGTATATACTACATCACAATAATGAGCTAACCAGTTACCAAAAACGGCGCAGTAATGTTTATATATCTAAATTATTTAGGTAATTCATGCAAAAGATATTAAATTCTTATTCCATAACAGTGTTTATAGCTACGTTTTTCTTACTACTCTCTCTCAATGTATTTGCTATTAAATTTGATATTGTAGATACCGAAACAATAGCAACAAAGCAAGTAGGGGAAGGACTTTCACGAGAGGATTACGTAACTGTTAATTTATTGGATCCCTCAATCATAAAAAGATCATTTGACCTTAGTTACATCCCTGGCAAAGGATATATTTTTCATAACTTTGAGAATGGTAAAAACGAAGATCCAGAGGTAATTGTGGAAAAAAAGTTACCAAATATAAGGAATCCGCTTGAGATTGAAGGCTATAGTATTTCAAACGGTTTAGTAACATCTTCAGATGGAAAACTAGAAATAGAATTTGATGAGGGAACAATTTCCAATGAGGTGCATGGTAGTTTCAACCCAAATAAAGGTCCGCCAAAAATTTCTAAATTGACTATTGGAGAAATTGACGGTAAAGAATATCTCTTCTATACTCTGTCGGAAGGCGGGGGTAATAAACCAATCTTACTTCCTAAAAAAGGAAAAATTGAATTTAAAAACTTTGGGAGTGGTCTCGAAGTAAAAGTAACACCAGATTCAATAAAGGATTATTTAAAGCAACATACTCTTCATTCAAGTGGCCTTGCGTTCAAACATTTGGTAAAGGAAGGAGAAGAAGAAACAGTAAAATCACTAACCATCGTATATAATAAGGGCAAAACAATTGCCCTTGTAAGTAGAAATTTTGCTGGGGAATTGCACGAGATTATACCAAGTGCTTTAGCTGACGAAGGTATAAAAGATGAAGATGGCACATTAAAAGAGATTATACAACGCATTAACGAACCAGAAAAAGAATCACTTCCTATTTTTGAAAAAGATATCAAGAAAGGTGGTCCATTAATTGTCAAAGAAATAAAGAAAGATACAAAGCTAAGCATTGATCAAACTGGAAAAGAAAACACAAAATTAATCGTGAGTCAACAAAAAGGGCAAACACAGGTTATAGGCGTTGAAAAAAATAGAAATAAGCTATTTTATCCTGTTAGTTACCTATTAAATAAAATAGTTGAAATCAATAATTTCTTAGTGAAGTTCATTAGTCCAACACAAGAAGATAAAACAAGAAATGCTTGATTTCATGCATTATAAATTGACAAAAAGTAACAAAGTCAGACATTTATTCAAAAATTCCTTTTATCCAGCCTATAATCCTCCAAAAAGTAGGAACACCTTCCACATTAACATCAAACAGTTTCTGTCGATAATATCTATTTCCAAACTCATCAAGATAACTTACCTCAACTAAAGCCTTACTAGAATACACCATCCCGCCGTCAATTTCAAGTTTCAAAGCAGTATATCCGTCAAGCTCATCTAGTTTATTGAATTCATATCCATTTAATTTAACAACCACATTTTTAACAAGCGTATTTGATTTTAAGCTTAAATTAACAAATTTTTTTTCATTATAGCTTATTTCATCAATCTCTAAAGCTTCTATTAAAACAGTAGGGTCTTTCTTAACATTTAAATCAACGTATTTCATTGTAAAAAAATTGCTGTTTTCAGCACTCATTATTACACCATTAACACTCTTGCCAAAATCCACATTAAAGTCTACAATTGTATTATTGATTAAGTCTAGATTCTTGCATTCATTAATTAAGCATAAGGTTATGTTTCTATAAGTTTCATTCATTAAAAAGTTGCATTTCACTTTACCGCTTTCATTATGTATATAAGAATCCTTGTCTCCTTTGCAGTTAAATATTAAATCATTAAACTCAGTTTTTTTGCCCCTTTCAGAAATAAACTTTAGAACATTTAATGCCTCATCCAAACTATAAAATTTATAATCCTCAGCAGAATGTAATATAATACTAGAAACATCCCCAAAATGACTTTTAACCTTTACATCGCTGGAATAAATAAAATTATTTTTGAAGTTTCCATTAAAATCCACAATAAAAACAAAGCTTTTCTTCTCATTGGGTCTTAAAACAATTATCTTTTCATTATCCCCATAAACACCAGGAGCATTGCTTAAATATAATAAAGGGCTTACATAATAATCTTTTAAATTTTCAACATCAACTATAACAGGTATAAAACTGCCGAATTTTACATTTTGATTATCAGCCCTAACACTTAGCTTTATAGGGCTTTCAAATCCTTCTTTTGAGTTTACATATTTAGTATCTAAATCTATATTTTCTAATTTCACATCCCCACCAACACTATGCCATCTGTAATTAACACTTGCTTCTCCAGATCCAACATTCTCTTGTAATTTAATATGGCTTGGGTCTATCCACCCATACTGCCCAAAAGTAACGTCAAAAGGCACCCATCCATAATTAGGAAAATATACCTCAGCCCATCCATGATTTGACCATTTATAGCCTAAATTACTATAAACAACACCAGTAATGAAACGTGCAGGAACACCTAAACTCCTCATTATAGAAATAAACAAATTAGTTAACTCATCACACACCCCTTCCCCTTTTTCTAAAACATCACTGCTCTTAAAAACCGCATTTGCATTCAAAGAGCTTAAATTATATTTTATGTTTCTCCTTACCCACTCAGCAGCCTTTACACTTATTAAAAATAAATCATCAGTATCTACAAAATCCTTTGCTAGATTTCTTATGTCCTCGTTTATATCAATAAATTTAGTCTCTCCTAAATAATCCTTATTCTCATCATATTCTATTGGATACTTAACCTTTCTTCTTATAACAAAAGCAGAATTAGAATTTGTTATAGTAGCTTTTAATTTTGCATAAACATTTTCATTTTTTGGACTTCTCCACTCATATCTTACTAAGCCTAGTCTTTCACTCGCAGTCCCATCAGGTATCATACTTAACTCTAAATTTTTAACAGTTTGCATATAACTATCTTGAGGCTTTAGGAACATATCTGCAGTTAAGTCATTAAATCTGGTTCTGTTTAAATTATCTAATCTAAACCTTAAATCAATCTGAAGATTCATTTCAAGCTCTTTAACATCATTATAATTTTCAGTTATACTATAATTTTCAGTTATACTAGATACATTTTGAATCATTAAAATTATCAACAAAACAAAAATTATCTTTTTCACTGTTTATTCACCTCTTCCTTTACTCTTTCTAAAAATCTATCGAAATCATCCCTTCTAACACCAAAGCCACATGCATTTTTATGCCCACCACCATGAGCATCATTTAGATTTTCTAATGCCAGTTTAACAATAGGTCTTAAATCCATGCTTATGCTTCTCAAGCTTCCCTTTATGTATTTTCCATCATCCCTCCCAAGCAAAACAACCTTTTCACCCGTAGAATATTTCAAAAAAGAAGACAACAAAGAGCTAAAGCTTATCTTTTGGTCAGGATATACAAACCATAATAATTTTCCATCTTTTTTCATATCAACTAAAGCCTTTTTCAATAAATCTTCATACTGCTTATTAATCTTAAAAAACTCTTTCTTTAAAACCTCGCATCTTCCCTCAAAATTTAAAATTTCAAAAGGGTTTTTAACATCTTCTAATATATTACAGAAATCCATCACTTCTTCAGCAGGATATTTCAATAAAAAGCTTAAAATTTTTATTATTTCCCCAAGTTTGCTGTTATAAATTAATTCTTCTATATCTTTATTATTACTAAATAAATCATATTCTTTCTTAACATCTCTTATGAAATCAGGCATATAAAAATCAGCCACACAACCAATAGTAGCAACCCATTTATCCCCCCCAACACATTTATATGCTAAGTAAGTTGTTGCACCTTGAGCATTTGGATTTTCAAACTTAGGATTAAAATAAACAATATTTTTTATATCAACAATTGGATGATGATCAATCCAAACAACCTTGCATTTGCAATTATCAACAAATTCCTGTTCAATAATCGGCTTATCAAGAACAACAACAAGATCAGCTTTATATTTATTTACAATTGAAGCGTATCTCTTCTTGACAATTGGAGAATCCTTCACAACTCTTCCATTCCCTTTCTTGCAGTATCTCTTAAAAAGCAAATAACTGCACAACCCATCACAATCTTCATCAAATAAAAAAAACGGATTTTTACTGTTATCTACTAATTTTTTTATTTCTTTTAAATTAGTTAAGTTAGGCATCAGATTTAATTAAAATTAGAGTTTAAATTTGTTTTTATTCGAAAATTATTTTAATGTGCATCATTATCATGCGCCTTTAAACTAGGTCTTGTCTTTTCAGCACCCTTACCTTTAATTCTCAAGCCCCTAGTTGATCTGCCAGCACTTGTCTTTCCCCTATAAACTCTTCCTCTTGCTTTATCTATCCATTCCATTCCTTTATATCTAGAAACCTTAATTCTATCTGCTAATATTACCTCAAACCAATTATGAACCCCGTCCTTCATAACAAAATAACTCCCCAAAACCTCGCAATTAGGATATTTTCTATTTACCCTTTCTTCGGCAATCCATTGAGAACTCTTTGAAACACCCCTATGAACATAATAATTTCTTGACTTTCTACCTCTTTTTATTTGTGGCCTTTGTTTTCCACCTCTTTTTAATCTTGTTCTTACTATTACATATCCCTCTTTAGCCTTATATCCCAAAGCCCTTGCCCTATCTAACCTAGTAGGATTATCAATTCTTAAAAAAGAAGGCTGTCTCCTGAATTTCATTAGTCTTTCCTTGTATATCTGCGGATTCAACACCTTCAAATTCTGCCAGTTTTCTTTCATAAAAGAATATGCACTTTTCATAGGTTTTTAGCTTCAAAAATCATTTATAAGCTTTGCTTTTCAATACTTTAAATGTAGTATCCCGAAATTATTGCCCCCCTCTTTCTCAAGATATCTAAAAGATTTAATAATATTTAAATAAGAGAGATAATAAGCTAACTACTATAATGGTAAAAAGTAGCGAAATAATAAAGAGAGTAAAAGAACTCCAAAACATTGATTTGGACGATGTTCTAGTTGGAAAGAAAAAGGGAGTAGAAGAGAATATTAAATTAAAGATTGTAATTGAACTCTTAAACCTTTTGGGTTTTGATGTTGTAAAAGATATGGATTTTGAGCACTATGTTAAGAATAAAAGGGCTGACATTGCTATATTATGTGAAGGTAAGCCAAAAATAATAATTGAATGCAAAAGTATTGAACAAGAACTTGATAAGCATATCGAACAAGCACTTTCTTACGCAATCAAAAAACAGGTAAATTATGTGATATTAACCAATGGTATTGAAATCAGACTTTACAGATCATTTATTGAGAATATTACAAATCCTTCAGATAGATTACTCTTAAAAATCCCATTAAGGGATTTGGAAATTCATTGGAAGGAATTATATGAATGGGTTTCGAAAACAAGCATGATTTCTAACAAATTAGATTATTTAAGTGAAGAAAAGGAAAGTGTCATCAGAACTGAGATTACTGCCCCACACCTTCTTGAAAATCTTAAAAGAGCAAAACAATTGTTATTTGAAAACTGCAGGCCAAAAATTGAAGAGAAATATGATACTGATGAAAGTTTTAGAAATCAGGTTAACAGGTGGATTACTGCTTCTGAGTTAGACATTAATGACGAACAATGTTGGTTAGATAAATTTGCCAGAGAAGTTACTTATTCATTTATAAATAAGTTATATTTTTATAGAATTGCAGAAGATTTTGGGATCGTTAAACAAAAGCTAACAAAAGATAAACTTCCACTATTAATGAAAGCAATGCCAATAAAGCAGTTGATTAATAGCGGATTTGAAGAGATTCTGGATATTGACTATAAAGCGATTTTTCAACATGGCCTTTTTGATAAAATTGATTTTGACAATAACATTTTAGAAAGGGTAATCTTCCAGTTAGCAGAATATAATTTTAAAAACATTAGTTCAGATATATTAGGTAAGATTTACGAGAGCCATATTTCCAGAGAAGAGAGAAAAGCACTCGGGCAATTTTATACTCCTCGCTGGATCATTGATTTTATTATCAATAAAATGCCTATTAACCATAAAAAAACAATATTAGACCCTGCCTGTGGATCCGGCGGATTCTTAATAAGTGTATATGACAAATTAAAAAAGGACTATGAAAAAGACGGATATGACAAAAAAGATATACACAACCTTATTTTAAAAAAAAATATTTTTGGCTTTGATATAAACCCATTTGCAGTTCAGTTAACAGCCACTAATTTAGTATTAAAAGAATTATCAAATAAAACAGATACGGTTAATGTTATCGAAAGAGATTCACTTTCAAGTTCTCTTCACAAATGGATAAATAATGGAAAAGCGAATCTTAATGGTGAAGCTGCTCAAACTAATTTAATAGACCCGACCCCTAGTAAATATGATATAATTATTGGTAATCCCCCTTATTTTAATCTGAAGCTAAACGATATTAAACTTAAATACCCGAATGAAGATTATTCTGTTATTGCAACAGGTAAGACAAATATAACCTCGTTATTTCTAAAAAAATACATCAGTTGTCTAAACGAGGGAGGTTATTTGGGGTTTGTAGTTCCAAAATCCATAACTTACATTGAACCTTGGAGTCCTACAAGAAAGTTTATTTTAGACAATTGTCAAATCATTAGTATTTTTGATTTGAGGCAAGCCTTCGAAGATGTTAAGCTTGAAGAGGTAGTCATTATTCTTAAAAAAACCAAAGATAAAAACCCAAATGCCGAAGTTGACGTGCATTATATGTTTTATGAAGATTCCGCTTTAATTGAAAAGAAACATAAAGTTAAACTTTCATTGTTTACAGAAAGTTATTACCCCTTATACTTAGATGAAATTAACCAGATCATTAAAGGAAAGTCACTGAAGGACTCTTTATTGCTTAAGGAATTTACCGACATTACAAGGGGGATATACCTACAACAGTATCCTCACGCCTTAACAGATAAGAAAACAACACAAGAAGATATAAGAATTATGGCAGGCAAAGATATAGGGAGATTTGCTTACAGAGGGAACAAATTTGTAAACCTTGAAAATAGAAAAGTAAAAGAATTTGCCTCAAAGATTAAAAGAATCTTAACTGAAAGGATAGTTTCACAAAGGATAGTTGCTCAAACAAGAAATCACATCAAAATAATAGCTACTTATGACAAAGGAAATAACCTTAATGTTGATACGGTGATAAACATAATACCTAAAGACAGCAATTTTAAAGTAAAATATTTGTTAGGCATCTTAAATTCAAAGTTTGCAGCATATTATTTATATAACTTTGTCTATAACCGGGCTGTAAGGGGCATGAACTTTGAGTATGTGAAGCATCTACCAATTAAAAAAATTTCTATTTCTGAACAAAATAGGATTACTGACATAGTCGATAAATTACTTAGGTTAAACCAAGAGATTAATCTTTTAGAAAAAACAAGTAAAATTGGAGATATAAATAGAATAAAGAAAACAGTAAAAGAAGCTGAACAACATTTGGATAAAGAAGTATATTCTATTTACGAGCTGTCTAAATCAGAAATAAACCTTATTGAAGAGTTAGAATAGTATATACTTTAATTATATTTATTCCCTAAAGTTTCTAACTTCACTAGACTTAACAAATTTACCTTACATTTTCAATACTTTAAAACACTTAGTCCGGGAATTCTTGCAAAATGTTCATCTCTTGTAACTAAAGTTTCTCCATGGGTCATAGCAATCGCAGCGATCATTATGTCTGTCACCTCAAGAGGATTATCTTTCAAGGTTATATTTAATTCAGCAGCTTTTTGTGCAGCACTAAAATCGAAATCCAAAGACCTTAATGAAGCGAGCATTTCTTCAACTTTCAATTTCTCTTTTTCTGGAAATTCGCTTTTCAAGGCTCCTTCCCAAAGTTCCATTAAACTAATAGAAGTTACAAAAATAGCCCCGCCACTTTCTTTTATTCCTTTATAGATTTCAAATGTTTTCGCTCTTTTTCTACAAAAATCAATAAGAAATGAGCTGTCAAGCACGGCCATTTTGACCACCATTCAATTCTGCAACAATTCTTTTCATTTTTTTCTTATAATCAGCACTATGCTCTCTCTTCAATTTGCTTATTGTTCTTTCTATCTTCTCCCCACTTTCTTCAGATAATATCCCAAAAAAATCACTTAAAGGCCGCTTTCCGGCTACCCTTTTAATTGTCTCACTAAAACTCTCCCTAGGTTCCTTCAAACTTTTCAAAGCTTCATACGCATCAACAGTAACAGTTATAGTCTTCGTTGTCATGTCTATGTTTATGTATGTTTATCTATTTAAACATTTCTATGTCTGAAGGGTTGAAAGAACAATAAACCTCTTATCCAATATATCGGTTAGAACACCACAAATCATTTAAAAAAACAAAAGTTCTAAAGATTATGTTACCCTACCAAGGCGTTGCTTTCCAAGAAGTTAAAACTCACGTTAGTTTTCCAAGAAGTTTTGACCAAGACGTAAAAGAACCAACTCTTCAGCTGGTAGAACAAATTCAAGAAGAGTTCGGAATTACTGGGGGGTTTGAAATGTATAGGGGACTAATCGTGAGCGTCAAAGGGGATGGCTACATTACAAGATATTTTCAAAGAAAAGATCCAATAAAATTAGGAACCTTAAGAAAAAGTGCAGAAGATTTATCTCGCCCTTTATTAAGTTTATATCCGACAATAGTCTATGTTGACGGTGAAGAACATTCTAGAATTGTTACTAGCCCAGATGCTACCGCAAGAGATCTAATAAGAACAATGAAAACACCAATTGGAAGCCCATACGATCCCCAAAAATTAGGAAAAGAAGTCGATAAGTTTTTAAGAGAACATGAAGTAAGAATAGTAAGACCAACAGAGAGTATAGACGGAAAAAATACTCCGGTTCATCTATTACTTTTAGAAACTGTTGGAGTAACTGTTGGAAAAGACTCAAATTTTAGGTTGGGTCTTGAAGTAGGTTTTTCAAAACAAAATCTATTTGCTGCTTCAGAATCAGCAAATGAAAAAATGCCTTTTGAAGAAGCAATAAGAGTTCATCATAAAGCTCTAGGTAAAAATCCAGATATTGCATCAACAGTTAGAACTTTCAATAATGCAAGAACCACAATACCTACAGCATCAAAACATGAAACCATTGAAGAGCTTGTTACTATAAGAACAGAAGATGGAATATCACAATGTCCAAGTAGTGTAGTAGCTTATTATAATCAAGCAATGCAAAGAGCAGTAGCTCACTATGGGGGAGAGTATCTCTAAACAGAATTAAAAGTTAAAATAACATTAACATTAAATTCCCTATT
>Ga0209541_10017825_pt1 | contig 10345 bp, 12 predicted proteins | sample RifCSPlowO2_01_FD_184027 | JGI IMG/M metagenome (GOLD analysis project Ga0209541, IMG submission 184027) | Groundwater microbial communities from Rifle, Colorado - Rifle CSP2_plank lowO2_0.1 (SPAdes) (version 2) | ecosystem: Environmental > Aquatic > Deep subsurface > Groundwater | place...
TTTTTGCCCTTGCTCAAAAAATTCATAAGGAAAAGCAGAAAAAATTTAGAGTGTACAAAAATTTTCTGTTCGGCGGACTGATAAAGTGCGAGGAGTGCGGCTCAAATATGACTTCTTGTTTTACCAATAAATATATCGGTGGAAAACTAAACCGATATTATTACTATCGTTGCACCGCCACGATGAAACATGACTGGCAAGCGTGTTCAGTAAAACAAGTGTCCGCCGAACGATTGGAAGATTTTTGTTTGGAAAATTTAGAGCGTATTTCGATTGATAAAAGCTACGTTGAAAATCTCGTTTTCCGCCTCAACAACGACAATCAAGCACCCCACCGCGCTGGATACGAACTAACGAACGGATGCTCTAAATTTTCCACCGAAAACCTTTCGGACACTCTAAAATTTTTCCTATCCGGTCTCAAAACCACAAAAGGAATTGAAAGAAATCTTTTTGCCAAAAGGTTTCTTTCAAACATTTTCTATTCCCCCGAAAGCATTAAAATCCGCTTCATTTCCCGCCAAAGCGACGGCTCCGCCGTCGCGGAGCGAAGCCCAGCCCCGCCATTGGCGGGGCTGGGCGAGCGAACCCTCTCAACTTCAAAAAATGAGTTCGTATCTAATTTCTTGGCTCCGCAGGTAGGATTCGAACCTACGACCCATTCCTTAACAGGGAATCGCTCTACCGCTGAGCTACTGCGGAATATTTATTTTCATATTACCTTATATTTAGGATATATTCAATATCCTTTTCATTTTAATTTCTCCCGTATCAATAAAAAAACATTTTAAAAAATATCAAACTATTTTTCTTAATAGTAATCATTCATAATTAAATAACGCTTCTGCCAAAAAACCGTTCAGAAACAGTCGTCCCCTTTTTATTAAACCTCAACGTATTGTCTAAAATTATTGGCTGAAGTATAATTAAAAAAGAAAGGTCGATTAAAAAATAAAAATAAAAAATTATTAATTGAATATCCTTCTATTTAGATAATGAATAATTACATATCCATCTAAATTTCAGGATGATTTAATCACTTCGTTTTTAAATCAAATGAACAAGACAATTTTAATTTCAATCATCGTTGTTATATTGCTTGTCGCGGTCGGCGGATATTTTATTTACTATGCAAATTCAGGCCCCGCATATCAAACGATAACTCCGAGCCAAACAAACACTGCTCCGACTGCAAACACGGCTGCCAAAGAAAACCCGCAACAAAATAGGCCGGCGAGTTTGACCGCCTCAATCACTATTGAAAATTTCGCTTTAAATCCCAATGGTTTAACGGTAAAGGAAGGGGCAACCGTAGTTTGGATAAATCAGGATTTAGCGCCGCACAAAATTAAATCAGACACTTTTAATTCGGCAGTAATGAATAAAGGGGAGAGTTTCCAATTTATTTTTTCGAAGGCAGGAGAATACGATTATTTTTGCTCTATACATCCGTCAATGAAGGGCAAAATAACGGTTATAAAATAATACGCAGATGAAGAAAGAAAAAAAATACACTTGCGGTGCCGGCAACGGTTATCACAGGGCAAAAGGACAAATTGGCGTTTTATTAGTTGATTAGCAGACTAATATGATGGAAAATAAAAACAGAAAAATCATAAGCGGTTATCTGGCTTCAGCATTAGATTTAGAAGATCAAATGAGTATTGATATATATGGAGAGTTTTTAGATAAAAACGCGTGGCCCGTTGATTTGGATGAAAAAGTATTTAAAGAAATAAAACAGATTCTTGGCGTTGTAATCTCGGAAACAGAAATGCATAAAAAAGTATTTTTAGAACTGCAAAAAAAATTAACCGACGCGGATAATAATTAAAATGAAAGAAAACAGAGAAAAACTATTAAGATATTTTCAGCAAATGAAAGGGTTGGAAGAGTCTTCCCGAGATTATTATATGAAGGTTGCTCTTGACCCCAATTTTGACAATCAGGAAATAAAAAATACTTTTGAAAGAATATCTAAAGACGAACAACGGCACGCTGATATTGTGGCAAAAATTATCAGTTTGATAAACAACAACATCTAAATCGTAGCTTTAAATTGCGATTAAAAACAGGGCACAGGCGTCTACATTGACATCTGTATTTTTTTATTATATAATCAATATATGACAAACAAACTATTATTAAATGAGGCGGAAATGACTTTTAGCGGGCTTGGGATAGCTCCAAAACTTCTGGATGTAATTTCAAGATTGGGATTTAAAACTCCAACTTCAATACAGCGCAAAGCAATTCCTGCGGCAATTGAGGGAAAAGATATTATCGGCATAGCCCAAACAGGCACCGGCAAAACCTTAGCTTTTGGCATACCTTTAGTTCAGCAAATATTATCAGCCGGTATAGGAAAAGGCTTGATTATATTGCCAACCCGCGAACTGGCTTTGCAAGTAAACGAAGCCATACAAAAAATAGGAATATCATTTGGTATAAAAACAGCTGTGCTGATCGGCGGCTCCCCTATCCGGCACCAAATAAGAGAAATTTCTTTTAATCCCCATATTATCATCGGCACTCCGGGAAGAATTATTGACCACATTGGGCAAAGAACTTTAAATTTGCGCGGTGTTTCAATTTTAGTTTTAGATGAAGCCGACAGAATGTTTGATATGGGTTTTGCTCCCCAGATAAAAAAAATACTTGATGTGGTGCCAAAAAATAGACAGACTATGCTGTTTTCAGCAACAATGCCCGATGGCATCGTAAAAATTGCCAGCTATCATATGAAGCTTCCCGTAAGAGTTGAAATTGCAAGGTCAGGAACTATGGCTGAAAAAGTTGAGCACGAATTATTTGTTGTTAAAAAAGACCAAAAACTTCCTTTGTTAAAAAAGGTATTGCGGGATTACAAGGGAAGCGTTTTAATTTTTTTAAGAGTCAAACACAGCGCAAGAAAAATTTGCAATGCTTTGCGCGATATCGGAATTTCTGCGGCAGAAATACATTCAAACCGCTCTTTAAACCAAAGAAAAGAAGCGCTTGAAGGCTTTAAATTTGGCAGATACAGAGTGCTTGTGGCAACAGATATTGCTTCAAGAGGAATAGACGTAAAAAATATTGAATTGGTAATTAACTTTGACCTTCCTGAAAATCCGGAAGATTATGTGCACAGAATCGGGAGAACCGGCAGGGCAGGAATGTCGGGCAAAGCAATTTCTTTTGCCATGCCAGACCAGGGCGATAAAGTCAGAAATATTGAAAAATTAACCAGGCTATATTTGCCCATTTCAAACCTACCCGATATTTCCGCGCGCTTGGGCCAGCCGTCCAATACTTCCGACAATTTTAGCAAAAATAATTATCCTTCAAATAGAAGAAGGCCGATGAGCCGCTCAAATTATGGCAAAAGAAGATACTAAGTTTGATGTTGCGGTTATTGGGGGCGGTCCTGCGGGGATTATGGCCGTGATTCAAGCAGCGAGCCCTGAGCATGGTCGAAGGGTTGTTTTGATAGAAAAAAATTCCAGTCTCGCCAAAAAACTGCTTTTAAGCGGAGGCGGAAGATGTAATTTGAGCAACGCGGAATTTAATTTGCGGAAGATTATAATGGGCTACAACAACGGAGAATTTTTGTTTCACGCTTTTTCTGTTTTCGGGCCAAAAAAGATAATTGAATTTTTTGAAAAAATCGGAGTAAAAACTAAGACAGAAAAAAACAAGAAGATTTTCCCTGTCAACAACAATGCCGAGGAAGTTTTGGAGGCTTTAAAAATATATTTAGATAAAAATAATGTAACCGTACTTTTTAGTTCCGAGGTTAAGGATGTTATTAAAAAGGGAAAAAATATCGGTAAACTTATCTTGGCAAACCCTTCGACAGGCTCAGGGCGGGTCAGTGAAATCACTGCCCGAAAATATATTTTAGCTACCGGAGGAAAATCTTATCCCTCAACCGGCTCTGACGGTTTTGGATATAAATTTGCTGAAAAGTTAGGGCATACAATCATTAAGCCAATGCCGGCTTTGGCTCCAATAAAGTTAAAAGAAAAGTGGGTCGCGAATTTACAGGGGATAAGTTTAAAAGATGTTAAAATTAATGTGCTTTATAACGGCAAAAAACAATTCAGCGAGAGCGGAGAAATTATATTTACTCATTTTGGCATAAGCGGTCCCTCGGTTTTAGATATCAGCAGCAGGGTAGGAAAATTGTTAGAAAAAAACGGAATAAAAATATCTTTTGACTTATTTCCCAATTTAAATCACGAAGAGCTTAAAAAAGAGCTTGAAGAATATCTAAAAGGATATCCTAAAAAAACAATCAAAAATATATTATCGGATTTTACGGCAGAAAAATTGGCAGAGGTTTTATTGGATATTGCCGAAATTAATAAAAATAAGATAGCGAACAGCATGCCAAAAATCGAGAGGGAAACGGTAATAAAAGTTTTAAAAAATATTGAAGTCACCCCGGAAACCATTTTGGGCTTTAACGAAGCAAAAACCACGAACGGAGGAATATCTTTAAAAGAAATAGACAGTAAAACTATGAAGTCAAAAATAATAGACAATTTATTTTTTGCCGGCGAAATTATTGACGTTGACGGCAAAACAGGCGGGTTCAATCTGCAAATGTGCTGGAGCACAGGATATCTTGCCGGACAAATATGATTGTAGATGACGTAAAAATAACTGTTATAGCAGGACGCGGCGGCAAAGGCCTTGTGACTTTTAATAGAACAAAAATGGCGCAAGGGCCAACAGGAGGCAACGGTGGAAACGGCGGAAACGTTTTTATTGAGGGCGTTTCTGATTTGTCGGCATTGAGACAATTTCGCTTTAAGAAAGAAAACAAAGCAGGAGACGGACAAATCGGCAAATCGCGGTTGAATGACGGACAAAACGCAGAAGATTTAATTTTGTATGTGCCGGTGGGCACAATAGCGCGCATATTGCAGACAGAGGAAAACATTGAGATTAATAAAATCGGACAAAGAGAGCTTGTTGCAACGGGCGGACATGGAGGAAGAGGAAATTTTCTTTTCAGGTCTGCAACAAACACCAGCCCAAAGCAATTTGAGGAGGGCAAGCCCGGCGAATCTTTTGAAATACAGCTGGAATTAAAAATGATTGCCGATGTCGGATTTATAGGACTGCCCAATGTTGGAAAATCAAGTTTACTTAACGAGCTTACAAATGCAAAAAGTAAGGTTGCCAATTATCCGTTTACAACCTTAGAGCCCAATTTAGCCGTATATTTTGACTTAATATTGGCTGATATTCCTGGTTTAATAGAAGGGGCTGGAGTTGGCAAGGGGCTTGGAATTAAGTTTTTGCGCCACATAGAGCGCACAAAAGTTTTATTTCATTTTGTTTCAGCGGAATCAGATGACCCGGTTAGAGATTATAAAAACGTAAGGTCAGAGCTTGAAACTTATAATAAATTACTTCTGGACAAACCTGAGTATATATTTATAAGCAAAAGCGACATGGTTTTGCCCGATGTTATTTCAAAAATAAAAGAACAATTTAAAAAAATAGCCAAAGGAGTTTTAGCAATCTCAATAATTGATTTTGAAACCGTAAAAGATGTAAAAAAAATACTTAACGACTTAATTTTGGATAAAAAAATTTAGAGATGCGAAAAGTTGATTTTTAAGATAAATTGTGCTAACATGAATTATGGCAATAATTATGATAAGCAAAGAACAATTTTTGATAGAACACAACAAATTATCACCATTGAATTTACAAGCCACTTTTGCGTTACTCACAAAATTTCAGGAAGAGAAAAAACCTCTTTTAAAAGACAGCGACTGGTCTGTAGACAAACTAAGAATACCCTTAATCTCTTGGCTTCTCGCCTTGCCGGCTGAAGAAAGCAAAAGGAGCAAAGAAAAAAAAGAGAAGCAAATCTTTAAAAATTATCCTGAAACTCATTAAAAAATAAACCGAAAACCCCGCTCGCGCGAAAACGCAAAGCGGGTTTTTGTTTATATTTTATGTAAAACCCTCCTGATAGTTTCTGTTTGTCTCAGCCATAGTCTTTAATTTAAAAACTTAAACCTGAAACCATCATTTTGCCAGCCAAAGTTTTTTGAATTTTTTCGCGGGCTTCGTTCAGACACTGTTTCAAAATTTTCTGCTGAACTTCAAGGCTAAGCTCTGCTGAAAGTTTTATTTCCTCCACCTCAAAATTTCCGTTCATCGTAACCGACACTCCCCTGTTCTCAATAGTAACCTTTTCTTTTTTAAACTCGCCTTGCATTTTCTTTAATTCGGTTAACTTTTTAAATTGTTCAAACATTTTCGTAATTTTATTTATTAATTTTTATAATCAACCTTTTTCTTCGCCTTTTAACTTTTGGCAGGTCTTTTATTTTCATCATATTTTTAGTGTAGCGATATATTTTTTATTTATTAAATCATTATTTTAGGAGAGTTGCAAGGAGACTAAAAATAAGTGGAGATTGGGTGGGAACGGAAAAAATGATATAATACCCTATTATGAAACAGGATGAAGCATTAGATATTCTGAAGTCGGGGTATAATGTTTTTTTGACGGGGCCGCCGGGAAGCGGAAAAACTTTTTTGCTGAATGAATATATAAAATACCTGAGAAAAAATCATGTGGCGGTTTCAGTTACAGCCAGCACAGGGATTGCGGCAACGCATATGGGTGGAACTACTTTGCATTCGTGGTCTGGACTTGGAATTCGCGAAGAACTTAATGAGCAGGAAGTAAAAGAAATTTGCAAAAAAGGATATGTGAGAAAAAAAATCAAAAATACGAACATTTTGATTATTGACGAAATTTCAATGATAAAGGCTTCGCAGTTTGAGGCTGTAAACAAAATTTGTCAATATATAAGAAGAAGCGCTCGGCCGTTTGGCGGGTTGCAGGTTGTGTGCTCAGGAGATTTTTTTCAACTTCCACCTGTATATAAAAATGACAAGCCTTTAGACAACACTCAGAATGAAACTGCGCAAAAGTCCTTGGGCTTCGCTCAAGATAAGGTTCCCTTATTTATCACTGACTCCCAGGCTTGGAAAAGTTTAGAAATTAAAGTTTGCTATTTAGACGAACAGCACCGCACAAAAGACAAAGAACTGCATAAAATTTTAAATCATATAAGAGACAACGAAGCTGAAAAATCCCGCGAGCTGTTGTTCTGCTCGCAAAACAACGTCGCAGGTCCTGAGCAAAGTCGAAGGATAAGGGAACCTTATCCTGAGCAAAGTCGAAGGATAAGAAACTTCACAAAACTCTACACCCACAATGTTGACGTTGACAGCATTAATTATGCTGAATTAAGTAAAATAAAAGGCAAAGAATTTAATTATCAGATGGTTTTACGGGGCAATCCGATAGTTGCTGAAATTTTAAAAAAAAGCTGTTTAGCTCCTGAAAAACTTGTTTTAAAAGAGGGCGCTCACGTTATGTTTATAAAAAACAATTTCGAGGCGGGATATGTTAACGGCACGCAGGGAAAGATAATTGGATTTGGCGCGGGAAACCTGCCGATTGTAAAAACCGAAGACGGCAAAAGAATAACCGTAAAATATGCTGATTGGACAATTGACGAGGACAATTCAATTGTGGCCGGAATTTCGCAAATGCCTTTACGGCTGGCGTGGGCAATTACCGTGCATAAATCCCAGGGAATGAACCTTGATTCTGCTGAAATTGACCTTTCAAAATGTTTTTTGGAGGGAATGGGATACGTGGCGCTGTCCAGATTAAGGTCGCTTTCAGGACTGCGGCTTATGGGAATAAATAATCTGGCTTTTTGTGTAAATCCCAAAGCCTTGGAAGTTGATAAAAATTTTAAAAAATTATCAAAACAATCTTCTGCTGAATTAAAAAAAGCCGGGGCATCTGCAACAGCCAAACGGCAAAAACTATTTATTAAATATCTGTGCAGTTAAAACAAAAATGGGTCTTTACACGCCCTCGTAATAATGCTAATATGAAAATGTAAGTTTAGGAGCATTTGCTCTCAAGTTTCTTTCTTGGTTACTTTTAGTAAGCCGTAGAAGAACTAGGTCGGCTTACATATTATTAATCAAGAAATAAGACCTGTCAATTTGCAATTTTTTCGTAACGAGAATTAAATTTTTGCAGACGAGAATTTAGAAGTGTGAGGAGGCTTATCAATGAAATGATAAGCCGACGAACAATTATAAATTCGCAGTCCAAAAATTTAATTAGTAGTAGAAAAATATTGCGAAGCGAGAGGTCCTGATATGGCAAAAAAATTATATGTTGGTGGATTATCTTATAACACCACCGATGCTACTTTGAAAGATACATTTGCAGCAGCCGGAACAGTTGAGTCGGCAACAATCATCATAGACAAGATGACTAACCGCTCAAAAGGTTTTGGATTTGTTGAAATGTCAACTGATGAAGAAGCGCAAAAAGCTATTGAAATGTTCAATGGCAAAGATTTAGATGGCAGGAATGTCACGGTTAACGAAGCCAGGCCAATGGAGCCAAGAGCCCCAAGAACAGGCGGCGGCGGATTTAACAGAGACAGAGGATTCGGCGGAGGAAACAAATGGTAATCCGCTAATCATCAAAAAAAGTGCTATGTCCGACCTAGCACTTTTTTTATATTTGCGTTTTGATATAATCAAAACATGGCGAATAAAAATCCACGATTAGTTAACGATGAGATTTACCATGTTATAAGTCGTACTGTTGGCGATACAGTTGTTTTTGACGATGAAAAAGATTTTTTTCGCGGGATTTTTTGTATTTATGAATTTAATAATGATAATACCGTAAATATCTGGAAAAGACGCAAAGAACGAGCCGTAGAGAAAAAAGTGCTAGGTCGGACCTCGCCGACTCTGCAGGAAAGAGATATATTTGTAGAGGTTTTGGCGTTTTCTTTTATGCCAAATCACTTACATTTGTTGCTTAAACAAGTAAAAAATAGTGGAATCGAAAAATTTATGCAAAAAGTTGGCACTGGTTTTGCAGGCTATTTTAATAAAAAATATAATCGCAAGGGACATTTATTTAACAAATTTAGAGCAGTACATATAAAAGATGATGACCAGCTAAGACACGCTTTTACATATGTGCATACTAATTTAATATCCCTTATAGAGCCGGGCTGGAAAGAAAAAGGCATTAGGAACCCTAAAAAAGTTAAAGAGTTTTTAGAAAATAACAAACATCATAGTTATCCTGATTACCTTGGTAAAAAAAATTTCCCGTCAGTGACTCAAAGAGATTTTTTATTAGAAACAATGGGGGGAGTAGAAGGTTGCAAGGCATACGTAGACAACTGGATAACATACAAAAAAAGAGTAAAAGTGCTAGGTCCGACCTAGCACTTTTTTTGTTGTACATTTTGGGTAATCTTAACAAGTTGGAACAAGAAATAGTGAATTTTCGAGAAAAATAGTCGGGTTTTCGAAGTATTCGGGGTGGTTAAAATTTGATTCAAATTCTGCCAAGATTCCCGGTAACTTGGAACTGGTTACGTGGTGGTATTTTCTGCGTATGAATGTTCTCATATTTCCAAACAATCCTTCAATCTCGGAAGTCAATCCAAACTCGAATTTAGAGTGAATATCTGTCTGATGATCAACCGGCCATATCTGTTCAATCTTTTTGTAGACAGAACCGCCGTCAGTGCAAAGTTTTGAATTTGGTTCCACGCGCCGAACCACAAATTGAGCGATGTTATTCTTGCCGATGTTTGTATGCGGAACAACTCGCATAACCACACGCTTTCTCTCCACATCTTTAGCGGCAATCACAGCAGCTTTTTTAAAGAACGTCTCGTCCATTTGCACAGTGCCTTTTAAAGGCGTTAACCAGTGTTTGTCAGGGATATGCTCTCGTAGCTTATCAAACCATTCACGAATTGTAATTTCAGAAAGATCTGTGATTTTCATTGTCTGGAGTATCGGAAGATTGTTAGTCCAACACCACAGAATTAAGTAAAACTTTTCATAAGATATTTTCATATTGTTTAACCATGTATTGCTTGTCATTGAGAACGGACGTCGGCAGTCGCGGCAACGGTAGCGATTCTCGGATTTGTATACGCGCCGCGACTTGCATCGCGGGCAGTGGAGGTGCGTGCCGAACAATATTTTCTTTACCAGCTTCTTTATCTGGCACTCGCTTGGTATTTGACGAAATTTATACATAGGAGCAGATTTGTTTTTGTTAATTACGTTTACACTTTCATTATCCATATTTTTTAAATCTGTTCCAACTCCTTTAGTATACCCGGCTTTTGCTACTTGACAAGACTTCATAATGAGTGTATAATTATTTTAAGGTAGGGTAAAAATGTTCTTTCCACTCACATGGGCCGCTATCACCTTAAGATAGCAAGGAGAAAACCGTGAAAAATTTCTTTCG
>Ga0209541_10017827_pt1 | contig 10344 bp, 7 predicted proteins | sample RifCSPlowO2_01_FD_184027 | JGI IMG/M metagenome (GOLD analysis project Ga0209541, IMG submission 184027) | Groundwater microbial communities from Rifle, Colorado - Rifle CSP2_plank lowO2_0.1 (SPAdes) (version 2) | ecosystem: Environmental > Aquatic > Deep subsurface > Groundwater | place: Rifle...
ATAATCAGGAACGATCTTCGAAATAACTCCTTTGTTTCCGTGACGTCCGGCAAGCTTGTCTCCGACGGCGACTTTACGCATTTGGGCAACACGCACCACAACTTTCATTAAAGTCCCAGGGTCTAAATCATCGCCTTTTTCGCGGTCAAGTATTTGGACATCGACAACTATTCCATGTTCTCCATGCGGCACACGCAAGGACGTATCCCGCACTTCCCGTGCCTTTTCGCCAAAAATAGCGCGAAGTAAACGTTCCTCGCTTGTTAGTTCTGTCTCGCCTTTCGGAGCGATTTTTCCTACCAAAATATCATTTGCCCGCACTTCTGCTCCAATAACAACAATTCCGTCTGCTGCTAAATTTGCCAAATCGCTCTCAGCAACGTTAGGGATATCACGGGTTAACTCTTCAGGTCCAAGCTTAGTATCCACAACCTGTGCTTCGTATTCTTCAATATGGATAGAAGTTAGGCTGTCTTCCCGCACCAGACGGTCTGAAACCACAATTGCGTCTTCAAAGCCCAAACCTTCAAAAGAACAATAGGCAATAAGCAGGTTTTGCCCTAAAGAAAGCTCTCCGTCGTCGGTTGCCGGTCCGTCTGCCAAAAGGTCTCCGGGACGAACCATATCTCCGACAACAACCTTTGATCTTTGGTTAAAAGCAGTCGACTGAGAAGTTCTTTTAAATTTATCTAAAGTGTAAATTTCCCGCTTACCATCCATTTTAATACGATCTCCTTCACGGTCATCAATTACCGATTTGCCGCTAACTTCAATTTCAATTTTTTCCGCGTCGACATAAACAATGCGTCCGCCGTTTCTAGCACGAACAACCCGACCCATAGCAGAGGCTACTGTTTCTTCCATACCAGTACCCATAAGTGGAGCTTCTGGGCGAACTAAAGGCACAGCTTGGCATTGCATGTTAGTGCCCATTAAAGCACGGTTTGCCTCATCGTGAGATAAAAACGGTATAAGGGAAGCGGAAGTGCCGATAACTTGGCGGGGTGTTAAATCGATAAGTTCGATTTCGTCCAAAGGTCCTTCGGTAAACGAGCCTTGGTAGCGCATTGGTACCCAGTTATCAAGAATAAAACCGTCTTTATCGGTCGCAAGCGAGGCGTGAGTAATGTGATAATTTTCCTCATCATCTGCCGTAATGTAGACAATTTCGTCAGTGGCGCGCACTTTTTTGCCAATTTTCTCAATCTTGCGGTAGGGCGATTCTAAAAACCCGTGAGGATTTACGCGTGTATAAAGGGCTAAATACGTAACCAAACCTATAGACGGCCCTTCTGGAGAGCGTACCGGATCGATACGACCATATTGGGAAGCGTTAATGTCGCGGATAGAGAAAGAAGCGCGCTCTTTAGTAATACCGCCCGGACCCATAACAGAAAGGCGTCGGATATTATCAAGCTCAGAAAGAGGATTTGTTTGATCTAAAATAGCCGACAGCTGGTTTGAGCGGAAAAATTCGTTTAAAGCGGCAATTAACGGCCTAGCGTTAACCAAGACGCTCGGGCTGACTAATTCTTCAGTGGAAGTTAAGCTCATCTTTTCCTTAATTGAACGCTCGAGCCTAACCATTCCAACCCGGAAAGCAGACGATAAAACAAGCTCCCCAACAGTCCTAACTCTGCGGTTTGCCAAGTGGTCAATATCGTCAACCTTACCCTGACCGTTTTGCAAACTGATCAAATAGCGCAAAGTTTGCACCACATCTTCAAGTTTTAATACCCAGTTTTCTTGGGTGTTGGGGAAGTCTAATCCAAGCTTTTTGTTCATCTTGTAGCGGCCAACACGGTCGAGACCATAACGGCGGACGTCAAAGAACAAGCTTTTAAAGAGAGTGTCTGCGTTTTCCAAAACGACCAATTCTCCGGCGCGCATTTTGCGGTAAATCTCCAAAAGCGCTCCGTCGTGATCGCGAGTAGGATCTTTTAATAAAGTAGCGATAATATAGTTATGGTTCTCGTCTGTGTCAACATCTGCAAACCGTGCCTTTATCTCTTCTTCGCTTTCTAGCCCCATTGCGCGCAAAAGCGTTGTTGCTAAAATCTTTCTGCGGCGGTCAATACGGGCGATAATTCCGTCCTGACGGGTTACTTCAAATTCCAACCACGACCCTCGCGCAGGGCGAATTTCTGCCCGGTACAACATGCGTCCAGAGGCTGGATCAATTTCTCCTGAGAAATAAACTCCCGGAGAACGCACAATTTGGTTAACGACAGCGCGTTCAATACCGTTAACAACAAAAGTCGCCTCAGGAGTCATTTGCGGAATATCTCCCAAAAAGACTTCTTGGGTTGTGACTTTACCCGTCTTTTTATTTAAAAGTGTAGTTTGGGCGTGGAGTGCGGAAGAGAAAGTTAAACCTTTATTGCGAGCTCGTGTTGGAGAAATTTCAGGGGGACTAATGTTAAATTCGCCAAAAGTTAGTTCCCAGTTCTTGCCAGTAAAATCCGAGACCGGCGAGATCTCGAGAAGCGCCTCGCCAATTCCCTCCCTAAGAAAGGTTTGCCAAGACTCCTTTTGTATGGCCAGCAGATTGATTTGCGACAAAGTCCGATCTGCTTGGCTCAAGAATTGACGTTTAAGCGAGGAAGCCATCAATCGATTTATTTTGTGAACAAATTTTGCGCTGGTCCCCGTAAAGCGAGGTGGGCATGTAAAACGCAAAAATTCCGCCATTAGGCGGTACAAAAACTGGCGTACTTTCGTACGCTTAAGGGAAATATACCACTATCACCCAAAGCTTGTCAAGTACTGTTACGCTTGATTTACCCATGCCGCATTTGTTACTATCCAAGCATAATGTCACTTCATGAGCAGATCGAACCTGTTGGAGGACTCATTAGAAGAGATAACGAAGGAAACGTTAATGGTTTTGCGTCAGCCTTTGCCTTACCTGACAGAGATGTCATTGCAACAACTGAAGGGATAGGAGTACCGGCGTTCATGACAGCCAGCGACCCAGATACAAGAGCTGCTTTAATCAGCCATCTAGAGAATGAACATGGCCTGTCGTTAAAAACAGTAGACCCTGGAAAAACAGTTAGAATTCACGGCTTTAGCGCTAAAAACTGGAATTCTCCCTGGGAACCAACAGGCCCCAAGCCAAACTGGCTAGTAATCAAAAATCCCGAAGAATAATAATGACCGGAAAACATGAGCTTCCAAAAATAATTAAGGATGTTGGGTTTGACTTTGACTGGAGCGAAGAAAAAGTCTGGGCGCTACAGATACCAACGGTTGATATGGATGTTGCCAAGCTTGAGTGGCACTTGGACGTTCCTTTCTGGTGGACAAATAACGGTTTTTACAACCTAGCGCCGCGCGAGGTAGTTAATAACCCTGAAAAATATAAAGAAGAATATGAAAGAGTACTAAATGCAGATTTAAAATATCCATTAGACGTCATGTTTTGGCGCGGGCGATGGTTGTTTTTAGACGGACTCCACAGATTTGTCAAAGCCTATCTTCAAGGAGAAAAAATAGTTAAAGTGAGAAAAATCCCCCAGGAAGCAATCCCTCAAATTAAAAATTAACAGCCTTACACCTCGGAGGTGTAAACGTAAAACCAAAGACCCCGAAAGATTATTTAGGAGAAAGAAAGAGCTTATTAGAGGTACTTCCTGATATTTTCGTTGTGCTGGTCAATTGTCGCGCCATAGCGGATTTTGCCGTCTTTACCGTGGAGGTAAAAAAGATAGTCTGAATTCACCGGATAGACTACTGCTTTAATTGCCGAAAAACCCGGACTGGCAATAGGAAAAGGCGGTAAACCTTGGTTTAAATAGGTATTGTAAGGAGAATTAAGTTTTTTGTCCTCGATAAAAGGAGGTTTCCACCAATCGCAGTCTGCCATTCCCTTTGAACCGCATCTTCGATTGCCTGTTATGTATTGCAAAGTTGCGTCAACCTGCAAAGGCATTCCAATTTCTAGCCTCTTTAAAAGTATTCCTGCCACGACGGAGCGTTCTTCGTCAGTGTTTGTCTCCCGTTCAACAATAGAGGCGAGAACTAGCGCTTCTTGGAGCGTTCTCCCTTGTTTCTCAAGCTCTTTTTCCATTTCGTCTGTGATTTTTTCATCTAAAGTCGAGCGTAATTTCTTGGCTACTTTTTCTACCTTGACGTCTCGTGGAAAAAGATAGGTATCCGGGAAAAGATAACCTTCTTCGCCGCTCGTAGCCTGTAAAAATTCCCGGTAAAAAGTTTCTTGTTCTTGCTCTTTAATTTCCAAAGTTTTGATTGTTTTTACGGCTATTTCTTCCCGACGCAAACCTTCAGGGTAGGTAACCCAAAGCTCGGCAGGGCCTTTCAAAAGGGTCACTACCATCTGTTGTAGTGATAAATTAGGAGCAAGCCTATAATCTCCAGCCTTAATATCCGTTTGATAACCTTTAACCTGAACATAAAATCTGAAAGCAAAATCGCTCTTGATTAAGCCTTCTTTCTCTAGCCGTTTGGCAATTTTTTGCAAAGGCTCACCGCGGGTGATTAAAAATTCGTGCGATGAAGAATCGCGTGTGTCTCTTGGTCCATTCGCATTTTTCCACCAGACAAAAGCGAATAAAAAGGCTATAACCAGCAATAAAAAGGGTGATAAGAAGAGGAGTTTCTTCATCGCTCTATTAAACCTCCTCAAGAAGTGCGCGGCGCCATTTGCTGTTTTTCTCATTTATAAAAATACGCCCACAACTGCAAATTACTTTTTGGCCTCCATCACGCGTTTTTATACTCTTGCCCTCGGCTAAATCCCGCCCGCAACCCACACAACGACCCTGAGACATGAGCCATGCTTGGACTGGAGCAATTACGTTCTTAAATACCCCGGGAATCCTGCGTACCATCTATGTAAGATTGTAGCATAACAGCGGCGGCGTATGCATCTTCTAACTCACGCCGTTTTTTAGGCCCGGCGCCGGACTGGATTGCCAGCAATTGAGCGTCTTGCGTGGACAACCCTTCGTCCCAGGTAGACACAGGAACAGACACAGATAATGCGTCAGAGAATTTTTTCTGTTCTTCTCCCATTGACCCTTCGGAAACTCCGACCACGACAGCGTCAGGCCTCTCTATCTCTATCTCTATCTCTATCTTTCTTATAGCGTCTTGCCAAGAGTTAACTTGCACTACTTTCCAGGGTTCAGCCAAACCTCCTTCAGCCCTGGCTAAACCAATCTTTGCCCTGCCGTAATCAATTCCAAGTAAAGTCATGTTTTTGGTATAATTCGCGCCTTAACAACCAAGCGTTTAATATAGGTTCCCGGGGGAACGCAAGTAACCAGAGTTAAGTATGAATCGTCGTATCTTTGCTCTAAAACTTGAATATCGGTTGGTTTTACTTCAAACATTTGTTCAACCCGGAAAGTATATTTGATCCCGTCATACTCTACAAACACGTCGTCACCCTTTTTAAGAGAAGGGAGTTTTGTAAAGATAGTTAAATAATTTGTCGGGGAAAAAAATTGCGGCAGGGAAGAGTGACCAAAAATAACCGCGTTACCCTGCTGGCCGGGTAAAGAGGTGCCGGAATAGTGAATTAGGGATTTAGAGAGGTCTTCTCCGCCAATCTCAACAGTTGCGTCTTTTATTCCAAGTCTGGGAATTGAAATGTTGTAGTACTTAACTTTTGAAGAAACTATTGGTAAATCAGGCTGTCCGATAAACCAATTTGAGGCGCGGGTGAGATTGTAAGTCTCAGTTGCAAGTCCGCGAACTTCGGGCTTGGGTACTGGGGACAAAAGTTCGCCCGGAGAAAGCTGGGAAAGTGAAAAAATCTCGTACTGGACAATTGGAACGCTGGCATTAAGCACTAAAAATAAACCAAAGAAAACAAAACTTAAAGCTAGATATCGTGATATGTTTTTTTTCACTGATGTTGCAATGTCATCCTGAACGAAGTGAAGGATCTATACTACAAACAAGATTCTTCGCCTAAGGCTCAGAATGACAACGCCTGAATAGGTTTTTTCACTGATCGCTTGCTACTTCGACAATAATATTCTTGGCAATTCTAGGAAGAGTCTCAAGTTTGCCAGGGAGTCGCAGTGTGAGAAAAATATCAGCACGTACATAACCCGGGGTAGTTGCTAAATATTCTCGGGCGACGGCAGTTTGTTTACCTGAAATTGCGCGTGCAATCTCAATTGGATCGATTTTTGGTAACAGGTTAGCGATAATTTGCGCTTCGAGATTAATAGGGCTATTTGGGTCAATTTTAGTTTCTGCTACAAGCGGAGTGGCCGCCTGTTTCTGGGTTGTTTTTTTAACACCCGTCTTGGGCTGAACCTTTACTACTGTATAAGTAACACTAATTTGATCCGCTTTTAAAGCATATCCCTGAGATACATCTTTTTCCAAGTCTGACATGACAAGCACATTGACTGAATCCTGGGAAACGACCATGACTGCGGCTCGACCTGCAAGCGTCAGTTTTAAGTTACTCGTCTCGTCGCCTGCTTTATGACTAAATTCTCGGGTGTCGGCAATAAGTGTTGCCGAGTCTTGGATTATTACTTCACGCTCTTCGAGTGAGCTTTTCAAATCTTCTAAACCGCGGGTTAAAAGTTCGGCAGTCAACTCTTTTTCTAAATTCAAACGATCTTCTTCTGAGACCGCAGAAACAGAACGGCTTGTACCCCCTGAAAAAGCGTTGTCGTTTTGCGCTTCAAAACTGTCTTTGGAAAAAGAACCTACCGAAAACTTGGATCCGGAAGCTAAATTATACTGTGCGCCAATATCCGCCGCAGAAATTGCCGCCTGTGTTTTTGAAGGAGTAAAAACACCCGAACCAGAGGCAACCGTCGTGTCGTTATCGAGCGTAAACTTTAAGCCATTAGGGCCGGTAAGGATAGTCCCGGTCTTAAGAAGAGCCGAGCCGCCAACATGCCCAATTGTTATTTGACCTTTTGCCCGATCGCCAACAATCCTCTCGCCTGTAGTAGAGGCTGTTTTGTCTCCCGTGACCTTTGCGTCTTTTGTTACTCCGGGAACAATCTTATCGGCTTGATTAACAACCGTTAATTTGGGGTCAACTGTTAATTTGAGGGTTTTTTCCAATTTTTTAGGAGCTACAATAATGGTTACTTTAGATGTTGGATAATACCAATAAAATAACCCTCCGCTTGCCAAAAGCAGGACAATTCCAATACCAAAAACAGAGAGCATACCGGCACTGCGCAACCCAAAACTAGGAAACCTGATACTTGAAAAAACAGAAGCAAGCCCGGAAAACAAAGACCCAACTTTAGCCCTTTCAGGCAGAGAAGGTTCTCCTGTCGCATAATCAACAACAGCACTGCGTACTGGGGTAATCTCCTGAAGTTGGGTTTCTTGAACTGGTACAACTTCCTGGTCTGCTACGTCTCTATCGCGTACAAACCCAATTTCTTCGGCAGATACTTCAGTTTTTACTTCATCTTCCGGCTCTCTAATCTCCTGTGTTTCTTCCGGTTCGTCCAAATCCTGATTGCTATCGGGCAAGACTACACTTTTTGCTTCTCCAACCTCTGCGCCTCCTGCCAAAGAGACTGCGGTAACGGCAACATCTTCTGCCAGTATTTCTACTTTAGGAGTGTGTAAAAAGGGAACTTTAACACTCTCCCAGTTAGTGTCTAAAATGTTTTGACGCGCGTCTTCTAAATTTCCCACTTTGTGGTTATAGAGAAGAATACGGGACGGATATTGAGAAACCGAAGGCAGGCGCGACAAACCTTCGGCAATGTCGGATCCTAAAGAAATACTTTGCGCAACCTCAACCGTACCCAAACCCCGGCCGTTTTGCACCAAAGTCACGTCAATAGCGTCTTCTGCTAAACCAACCAAAATTGCGTTTAGAGGCGCGCCTTCTTTCGATTTAAGATAGTGAGTAATTGCCTCGGGGATTACTACAAATCCGGCAGGAGTTAACTCAAGTTCGTTGGATAGTTTTTTCAATATCCCCAACCGCTCTTGGACAATTGTTCCTTCTTGAATCCAAGAAGGAGAAAGACCAAAAACAACTTTGTTTGGTTCTGAAACGTCATCGCCAATTGCTGCCGCAGCAGCCGATAAAGATCCGTCAGCCGCCTCGAGGAGCGACTCGTCGTTTCCGTCTTGCCAATTGGCAGTACTACCCTCAGAAACAACTTCTGCAGCCTCGCCAACTACACGCCAAATAGCAGCCTGAACCCAAGTTTTGCCAATTACCAGACTCCAAAAATGTTCAGGTCCGCTTCCTTCTTGTTTTTTGAAAAAATTTCCTAATGCCATGGCAGAAATTTAATCATTTGAACATTTATCATTTAAATGTAAAAATGAACAAATGGAAAAATCGGGCTCATTCCAGATTCGCATATATTCTTCTAACACCTGAGCCAGCTGATTCTTCCTTCGTTATTGTAACACGCCCGATTTCACCCGTATGCCCAACATGAGGCCCGCCGCACAATTCTTTAGAGAACCATACGCCGCTAGGATTACCAATCGTATAAACCGAAACTTCGTCTGGGTATTTTTCTTTAAAAAACGCCAGTGTACCCTCGGCTAAAGCTTTATCCTTGGACATTACTTCTCTGGTTACTAAAAGATCTTCTACGATCTTTTGATTAACTAATTCGCTAATTAACTCAACCTCTTGGCTCGATAGAGCCTTTGGGTTAGAAAAATCAAAACGCAAACGCTCGCTTGTGATATTTGAACCCATTTGTTTGACGTGAGTTCCCAAAACCTGTCTCAGAGCGGCTTGCAGCAGATGGGTCGCTGTGTGGTATTTAGTTTCAGTCTCTCCCATGGTTGCAAGTCCTCCGCGAAACATTCCTACCGATGCAGTTCGAGATTTTTCTTGGTGCCCAGCCATTGCTTGATCTAATTCTTTCTTATCAAATTTTAAGCCAAGCTCTAAAACCGTTTCTTCAGCCAAATCTGGAGGCACGCCAAAAGACTGATAATTTTCAAAGACATATCTCCCAGAAGCCACTCCTGGTCTACTTAGGATTGGGATCTTTTCTTCTCCGATTTTTTTAATTAACTGGTGTTGAATAGCAGCCTCTAAGTCATACTTATACAACTCTAAATCAGTAATCGGATGTTTAAACCGTTCCTCTTCGTCTTTTAAAATTCCAAATATCCGCTCAGATTTATCTTTTAACCCTGGGTAACTTGGTGAATAAAGATATATGACAGCTTGAGCGATCTCTGCGTGCATTTCGGTTTTTGCCCCGAGTTTGTATAGATAACGCAAAGCCCGCCTTATCAGTCGTCTCAAAACGTAGCCTCTTGCTGTGTTTGACGGATCAACTCCATCTGCAATAATAAAAACAGAAGCCCTTGTGTGGTCAGCAATTCTTCTAAAGGATTTCTTGTCGTCTTCGTATTTTTTACCGGTGATTTCCTCAATTTTTTGAATAATGGGCAAGAAGAGATCGGTTTGATAGTTATCATCTAACCCATTTAAAACAGCGATTGTTCGTTCCAATCCCATTCCTGTATCAACATTTTTTGCTGGAAGTTCTTCTAAAGATCCATCGTCTTTACGGTTGTAAACCATAAAAACATTGTTCCAGATCTCAAAATATCTTCCGCAGTTGTCGCCCGGGCGGCACTCCGAACTACACGGCTTTCCGGTTACGTCATAAAAGATTTCTGTGTCGGGCCCACATGGCCCCGTGGCACCGGCTGCCCACCAGTTATCTTCCTTCCCAAAATAATAAATTCGCGCCGCTGGAATCCCGACGTTTTTCCAAATTTCTGCAGCTTCCGCGTCGCGCGGCGCATCGTCGTCTCCGGCAAAAACCGATACCGAAAGCTTGTCTGGAGAAATATCCAACTCGCGCGTTAAAAATTCGAAACTCCAAGGAATAGATTCTTGTTTGAAATAATCACCTAAAGACCAGTTGCCCAACATTTCAAAGAAGGTATGGTGGAAAGTATCGCCGACTTCATCAATGTCTCTGGTTCGAATGCACTTTTGGACGTTCACCAGGCGTGTTCCGGCAGAATGCGGCTGTCCCAAAAGATAAGGTACCAAAGGCTGCATACCCGCAGAAATAAAGAGAGTAGAAGGATCATTCTCGGGAACTAAAGATGCAGAAGGAATAATTTTGTGCCCTTTATCTTCAAAAAACTTTAAATATTTCTCTCGTAATTCTGCCGAAGTCATACGAGGCTATTGTAACAGACAGCGCGTGCTGTTAAAAGAATTTCAAACTTCTGGATATAGCTCTCCTTCATCCTCTCCCGACGTGCCAACCTATTCCACCCCCGGTGTGGAATAGGTTGGCACCTAAGGAATTATTGCTTGAGCTCTGACTGGTGGACAATATCGGCATAGACTCCGCCATTTTCTAACAATTTCTTATG
>Ga0209541_10017828_pt1 | contig 10343 bp, 14 predicted proteins | sample RifCSPlowO2_01_FD_184027 | JGI IMG/M metagenome (GOLD analysis project Ga0209541, IMG submission 184027) | Groundwater microbial communities from Rifle, Colorado - Rifle CSP2_plank lowO2_0.1 (SPAdes) (version 2) | ecosystem: Environmental > Aquatic > Deep subsurface > Groundwater | place...
ACAGGAGGAGAAGATGCTTCGGGAGATGGTCGACAAGATAGCGGCCACCGGAGCAAACGTCGTGTTCTGCCAGAAGGGCATTGATGATTTGGCCCAGCACTACCTCGCAAAGAAAAAGATTACGGCTGTACGCAGGGTGAAGAAGAGCGATATGGAAAAACTCTCCCGCGCTACGGGCGCCAGCGTGGCTTCGAGCCTGGAAGACCTGAAGAAAGAGGACTTGGGATATGCGGGGGTAGTGGAAGAGAAGAAGGTAGCCGGTGAAGCCATGGTCTTTGTGCAGAAATGCAAGCACCCGAAGAGCGTAACGATTTTCGTACGCGGCGGAACCGACCATGTAGTGAGCGAGGTCGAACGCGCCATCATAGATGCACGCGGAGCAGTAAGCAGCGCGCTCAGCGAAGGCAGCTACGTCGTGGGCGGCGGCAGCATTGAGATGGAACTCAGCAAGGCATTGCTGGACTATGCCGTAGAGATCGGCGGACGGGAACAACTGGCCATCCAGGCGTTTGCCGAGAGCCTGGAAGCGATTCCGCGGTCGCTGGCAGAGAATGCGGGTATGGATTCGATTGATACCATCGTAACGTTGAAGACCCGCCACAAGAAACCCGATGGAAAGCACCAGGGAGTGGATGTGCTCCGGGGCAAGGTGGAGGAGCTGCATGCGCAGGGCATTTTTGAGCCGACCAAGGTGAAGAGGCAGGCGATTTCGAGCGCAACGGAAACCGCACGGCTCGTCCTGCGGATTGATGATATCATCAGCTCCAGAGGAAAAGGCGGCGGGGGCATGCCTCCGGGCGGCCATGGCGGCATGGGCGGCGACATGGGAATGGAATAGCCGCCTGATTTTTATTTTTTCTTTTCTAATTTTTTCATTGTTTTTTCTAGTTATTTTACAAACGTCAGCCATGGGGCATAGCGGGGCTCTTCGCCCTGTACGATACGGTGGAATGTTGACTGTAGTTTTCGGGTGATCGGACCGATTTTTCCATTGCCGATTTTTATTTTGTCGATGCTTTGGACGTGCAATACTTCCGCTGCAGTACCGGTAAGAAAAACTTCGTCCGCGGTGTACAGCTCATCCCGTAAAATCGTTTTTTCTTCGACGACGTACCCCATGTCCCGGGCGATCTGGATGACGCTTTCCCGGGTGATACCTCCTAAAATATCATCGTAAAACGGCGGCGTGATCAATTTTCCCTTGCGCACGATGAAAAGATTTTCCCCGCTTCCTTCACTGACATGGCCTTCATGGGTGAGCATGATCGCCTCATCATAACCTCCCCGTTCTGCCTCGGTTTTGGCGAGGATGGAATTGAGATAGTTCGCGGTAGCTTTGACATGCGGGGATAATGCTTGCTGGATCTGCCGGCTCCATGTGCTTATACAGCAGCGTAAGCCGTGTTTCTGCGCAGCAGGACTGAAGTACCGGTCAAAACGCACGGCAATAAGCGCGACGTTTATTTTTCCGCCCTTGGGACTGAGGCCGACGCTCTTGTAACCGACGAAGACAAGGGGGCGGATGTATGCCTGGTTGGTTTTATTGATTTTAATGAGCTGCATTGTGGCTTTTTCCAGCTGGGGCAGCGTATACGGAATTTTGAAGTAGTATATTTTGGCTCCGCGATATAGGCGTGCCAGATGATCGCGCAAACGGAAGATGGCCGGACCGTTTTTAGTAGGGTAGCAGCGGATACCTTCAAATAAACCGCTTCCATAGTGCAATGCATGGGTGAGTAAATGAACCTTGCCTTCCCAGTAGGGGATGAACTTCCCGTTCATCCATATTTTTTTCAGCGGTTTCATGGGCATGGCCATGCTAGGGATAAGAAGGTAAAATTAAAAGACGTTTAGATGGCTACACATTGATATATTTTTCCATTTCCCAGTTGGTGATCGCCCGCATGCTGCTGTGGTGTTCCTTGAGTTTGAGATCGACATAGTCGCCCAGGAAATCGGCGGGGATGACGCCTTTCAGGAATTTGGTGTCGCTTTCCAGTGCGGCTACGGCTTCGTATAAGGATTTGGGCAGGACTGCAAATTTCTTTTTCTTCTTTCCTTCATCTTCCAGCGGATCGCCGGGATCGGTCTTGTTCTTGATGCCGTCCAGCCCTGCGGCTACGACCACGCCATAGGCGACGTACGGATTCACTGCCGGATCGGCGGCGGTAAATGCAATGCGGCGCTCCTCTTTATTGTTTTTCAGCAGGTGGGGGACCTGCACGGCAGCATGTTCGCGATTCTTGCTCCAGCCTATCGTCGGCGGATCGACCGCCAGCCGTTTATACGAATTGGATGTAGGTGCCGTAAAGAGCATTAACGCAGCGATGTGTTCCAGGATGCCGCCGATATAGTACCGGCCGGCCTGGCTGACCTGCGCATATTTGTCCGACCCGTCATAGAAAATATTGTTGTCTGCGCTTTTCCAAAGGCTTTGGTGGATGGTTAAGCCGCTGCCCGGCTCGCCGTACACCGGATACGGCATGAAAGTCGCTAGCGCATTGACCGCGCTGGCCAGGTTGCGGGTGACAAACTTGGCCGTCAAAAACGCATCGCTGGCGGTTTTGGTAGGAAATTCCATGATGCGGATGGATTGCTGGGCGCTCTGCCCCCTGCCATGATGATGGAATTGGACCGGGAAACCGAAATTCTCTTCTAAGGTTTCAGAGATTTGAATACGTGCGGGGTAGATGGAGTCAAATGGCTGGGAGAGGAAACTTCCTTTTTCCACACTGGCCAGGGGCGAAGGGCTCCAGTGGGCCTCGCGCGAATCGACGAGGGTGCCTGCGCCCCTTCCTTTCGTGGTACGATCGGTAGTGGCGGTATCGAAAATGTAAAACTCCACTTCGCTGCTTAGCCGCGCTTCGCGGATGCCCAATGCATGCAAGTTCGTATCAATACGTTCCGCCACGTAACGCGGATCTTTCAGGTAGCGTTCGTTCTTCAGCGCCACCATGATATCGCACATTAAACGAACGGTGGACGTTTCCCAGGGAAGCCGGGCCAGCGTATCCGGATCGGGCAACAGGATGAGATCGCCCTGTTCGCTTTTTCCAAAGACCTCTTCCAGCTTGGCCGCGGCAATGCCTTTGCTGAAGCTTTCTTCTTCCAGCTCCCGGCTGGAGACAGAAACACGGTGGAGTATGCCCTTTAAATCCAAAAAATGCAGATCTACCCAACGGACCTCGTTGGTGGCGATATATTTCAGCACATCGTCCACGGCAGCCATAGGTATAAGACGAACATTAAGAATAAATAGGTTTCTTTCATCGTTTTTCCAACAGGGCAAAAAGATGATCCTTGTCAAACGGTTCCAGTGTGTACGATTCTACAAGACTGAAATGGTGTTCCAAGGTGGCCAATACGTCCTTGAAAACTTCTGCGGGTTTTTTGGTTACATCAATGGACTGGCTTTTGATGGCCAGGCAGGCATGCCCACCGGCACGGAGGAACTGCTGCGCATTTTTAATTAAAATATCGTCCTGATCGGGCTGGGCGACATCCTGGTAGATAGCATCTACTTGTTCAATGTCTGCATAGCCCTCCGGTTTTTGGGCATCGGCCAGTAACGGATAGATGTTGTTTCTTTTTTCGCACAGTTTCAGAAGGTTTTGCATCGGCTGGGGGGATATTTCAATAGCGTAGATTTCGCCCTTCTCCCCTACAATATCGCTGATATGGGAAACGGTAGTGCCGGTGGAAGCGCCCAGGTAAAGAACGTGCTGGCCGGTGTGAAAAGGAAAATGCTTTAACCCCTTTTTGATGGCAGCGGCCAGCTTGCTGCGGAACGGATCCCATAGACGGTATTCAACCTCGTCTACACGGACGAGTTTTTCATTGTAGACTTTTTGACCGGGTACCAGGTTTTTCGTAGCCAGCTTGCCGTTGATCTCAAAAACTGCTGGGAAAAGCTCGTGCATGTTAAAACACCTTTAAAAAGTTCTTTTTCCAGTTCACAAATTCTTTCAGGTTAAGGCCGAGATATTCGGATTCCTTTGGGTCGAACATCCGGATTTCCTGTTGGAGCGCATATTCGCACTTTGTAAGCTGCAGTTCTTTAAGAAGCTGCCGGTACTTGGGAAGCTGGAAAGGCGAATGGAAGAGCAAGGTGAGTATGTCTATACGGTCCTTCCTTCCCTTAAGACTTTCTCTGCGGTCCATCTCCGCTCCCTGCTTCAGAACCACCAGTATTTCAGGTGTAACCGTTGTTATCCCTTCCACGCGCGTAGTATAATTTTTCAACTGCGCCACGGGAACAGCCAGTTTAGAATAATGGGGAACGTATACATCTATATCGAATCGTTCCATTTTTATTTCATACTTTTTCAATCGTTCGTTTTTCTGTAGATCGTATTTCTGTGCCAGTGTTTTTAGGGTAGTATAATCAATAACCAAATCGATATCTTTGGATTTGTGGGCCTTTGTCCATAGATAGACTGCCCAGCCGCCGATGAGTATGAATTCGAATTCCTTGGAAATTTCCGTAAGCTTTTTCCAGCTGCTTTTGGTGATTTCTTCGCTCCAGAACTCCTTAGGCCTCATAATTTCGCCTCCAGCGCATGCACAAAATCTTTTGCGTACCAGGTTTTAAGATTCCAGAGGTCGACGAACAACTGTGGTAATGGGACGATGCCGGGTTTCAGGAACGGGTCGGCCCTTAATACGATAATATTGGGCGGCCCTTTTCTTTCCGGAAATCTTTTTTTCACTTCGCCCAATTCGCTTTCAGGAATGTAAAAATAAAGCTCGGAATAATCCGCGGGTGTATCGTTAAACTTCAGGCGGTATGCCGTATATGCCGTATAGGTAGCGGCGGATGGTGCCATCTTTTCCGATTCGCTCACCGGCACTTCCATACGCGTCGCATACAGGATATCCCGCTGCAGACTTCGTACCGTTGCCCAATAGAGCAACGCCTTTTTTGCATCCGCCAGTTCAAACCCGCGCCTTTTCGCGTTCACCGCACCCATGGAAACCAGCGGCTTCAATGCATTATGCACCGTGCTTAAGGAAAAGCCGAATTTTTTGGATAGGGCCAGCTGGGTAAAGGCAGCTGCTCTTCGTTCCAGGAATTGGGCCAGTATCTCCCGGTATAGGATCTCTTTCTTTAGCATATTTCTATTTATAAAAAAGTTTATTTATAAATGTTTCTAAAAATATCGAAATATTAACAGCACTTTTATAAACTCTTTTTAACACAATAGCCATATGCAAACGAGAATCGTACATGTCAGCCCTACGCCAGCGAACAGGAAGCTGGTGGAGAAACTACGGAAGATGCCGCCCTTGGCTGAAGTGGAATTCCGGTTTCTGGATGAGCAGAAGGGAGAGAGAATGATGCAGCTGCGCCAGCTGGGGGAGGGCAGCGTATATATCTGGGGCGACGGCCGCAGCCATCACGAATCGCTTTACCTTACAGATGAAGGCGTGCGATGGAAGGTTAATATCGACGACCATGCCGATGACCAGAACACATCCGGCATAACCTGTGCCAGCCATATGCGTCATGTGAACGGGAATGTACGCAGCATGGTGGTGGATAGTTTTATCGATCGCCCCCTACGAAACCAGCGCTTTTTTCAGATGATGGAGAGAGCCATCGGCATGGCCGATCCAAACAGCGTGCATGTTACGGTGGATTTTGACTGCCTGACGGCATTCCCGGCCGCCATGTCTACCTGGATTATTCGTGAAGGCGGGATGACGATGCGGCAGGTGGCGGAAGCTGTAGCGAAGACCGACGGCAAATTAAGAATGCTGGACATGGGTGGTTTAACCGAGGAGATACCGGATTTTGAATATGTGGAAAACGGAAAACCACCGAGCTTCATGAGTACAATGAATGTAGTGGGCTTTCAGCATGGGGGATTCGAAGCAGTGTTACGGCCGGAGATAGTCAATCCGGTTCTGTCCTATGCCGTAGACGCATATTACAACGTACTGGTGGCGGTGCTGTTTCCGGAAACCTACCTGGCGCGACGGTAGGAAAAGTGAGATTTAAAAGGGCTATGCCTTAAGAGATAGTTTCCTTTTGGTGTGTATATGGTTAGTGCATTGGATGTTCCGGCCAACGCCTTGATTGGCAAGCTGGCCGAGAAATTGAAAGCCATGAAACTGGAGAAACCCGCCTTTGTAGGCGTGGTGAAGACAGGAAGCCATGCCCAGCGGCCGCCCGAGCAGGCGGATTTCTGGTATGTCCGCTGCGCCTCGCTGCTGCGGCAGGCATACGTACGCGAACCCGTTGGCGTACAGAGGCTGCGCAAACATTATGGAGGAAAGAAAAATCGGGGAGTGCGGCCCGAACATACGCGCCCGACAGGAGGATCTACTATTCGCAAGGCCTTGCAGACATTAGAAAAACAGGGGTTGTTGGAAAAGACCAAAAAAGGAAGAAAGTTAAGTGCAAAGGGAAGGAAGTTCTTAGACACCAGTGCCAAGGAGGCATTGCATGGCTGAAGGGGATCCGCATAAAAAACAGGCAGAAGAACAGAAAAAAAGAGCCGAGGAACAATTAAAGGCCGTGCTCCGGATCGCCCTGGAAAACGATGCGTATGATCGCATGATCAACGTTCAGCATGCCAATCCGCAGCTGTTCCTCGCTGCGGCACAGAATATCGTTGGATTTTACAAGCAAACGAACCGGAAACTGACCGACAACGAAGTGCTGCAACTGCTGCAGCGGATAAAGCAGATGAACGAGACGGAAACAACGATCCGATTTCAACGGAAGTGAAGAGATGGGTAAAAAAAGCCGTGCTAAAAAAATGCGCCTGGCCAAGGCCCAGCGGCAGAACCGCCGCTTACCGGTGTTTGTCATACCGCGCACAGACCGGCGGGTGCAGAGCAATATCAAGCGACGGGCATGGCGGACACAGAAATTGCGCACACCAGAGGAATAACCATGGCAGAAGAACGCATATATACGATAAATCTAAGTGCGGCATATCAGTATGTGCGCACCAAGCGCACACGGAGGGCCGTGCATCTCCTACGCGCATTTGTGGCCCGGCACAGCAAAGTGGCGCCGACGGATGTCCGCCTGAGCGAGCAGCTCAACATGGCCATGTGGAAGCGCAGCATGCAACACCCGCCCCGTTCAATACGGGTGAAAGTAGAAAAAAAGGACAAGCTGGTGCATGCACAGCTGCCGGATGAAAAACCGCTGCCGAAGAGAGAGCCAAGGAAGAAGGGGGCAAAGGTAAAGAAGGAGAAGGCAACCCCGAAGAAGCCGGTGGCTAAAGAGAAACCAGCGCCGGAGATAGATAGTACGGCAGCCAGCAAAGCAACGCATCTCAAGAAACCAGCGGAAAAGAAAGATGCGCGATGAACGCCACTTCTTATTTTGGAAATTCCTGGCTCGGTTTATTCCTGAAAACCAATGAGAAAACGACGCTCGTTCCTGTGGACACGGCCCCAAAGCTGATAGAAAAGATAGAGGCGCACCTGAAAACAGATGTAGTGAAAACGAGTATGGGCGAATCCAATCTGGTAGGTTTGTACTGTGCAATGAATTCGAACGGTATCATCCTGCCTAACATTGCCACGGAAAAAGAGGTAACGAATGCAAGAAAAACAGGTTTGAACGTTTACCAGTCCAAAGAAAAACATAACGCACATGGCAATAACATTCTGGTAAATGATAAAGGCGGGATGAGCCACCCGGATGTTTCACCACTCGAGAGAAAAAAGATCGAAGAAACACTAGGCGTGGAGTTACAGAGCGGCCGGATCGCGCAGTATGCTACCGTCGGCAGTGTGGTGCTGTGCAACAACAACGGATGGCTGGCGCATTATAACACAACCACGGAAGAGGAGAGGCAGCTAGAGGAAGCGCTGAAGGTGAAAGGCGCCAAGGGCAGTTTGAATATGGGCATTGGTTTTGTCGGGTTGGCAGCGGTAGCGAACCGAAATGGCTATCTGGCCGGTGAGGCCAGCAGTGCATTTGAACGGGGACGATTGGAAGAGGCGTTGGGGTTGATATAATTATACAGAAGGAACCGCCGATTCCAGCTCCAGCATCTTCCGGATGGCAGGATCTTCGAGCAACTCTGCCCGGATAGGTTGTCCATAATACAGGGATTTCCCTCCACCGGCTGCCACCCTTAGGGATGCGATGATAAGCTCGGCCTCGTGAAGAAGCATAAGACCATAGCCATACCCTGCCTGATCTGCAATGGATGGAATTTCCGGTGCGGCATTATGTGCCTCTGCATGGGCCGATACAGGAACGAGAGAGATGGCCAGCGAAGCGGCCAGAAAGCCGGCCGATAGCTTCAATGGAGCACGGCGAAGGGCTGCCGGGCGCAGGGCATGTTGTTGGGGCTGCATAGGCATGTATTGCAAAAGAAAAGCTTAAAAATAGACATAGAATACCTTATATGGTAACATAAATTTCATTTTTATAGACTTGGGTATACGATGATAGACATGCAATTTACGGTATCCGGAACCATCAATCTGAACGGGAAACGGAACTTTACGAAAACGCTGGAAGCGAAGAGCGAGCGGCACGCGCGCGATCTGGTGTATGCGTTATTCGGCCAGCATAATGGCCTGCCGCGGAACCGCATTGCCATTGAGAAGGTCGGTAAAAAATGAGCGAGGATAAAAAAGATGAGCAGGAATATGTAAAACTGGCCTATGAGGTGTCGGTATACCGGGAGCAGCTGAAGCTGCTGGAACGGGAGGTCCAGCGCATCCACCAGACATCGATCGAGCTGCAGACTGCGGCGCAAACCTGCGAAAAATTGCAGACGGATAACGCATTGATGCCCATTGGCGGAGGGGCATTCATCCATGCCAGGGTGGAATCCACCAAGGCGCTCGTGCCCGTGGGATCGAATTATCTGATATCCATGGAACGGGACAAGGCGGTGCTGGAGCTGCACAAGCGGGTTGATGCGGCCAAAAGCGCCAGCGAGAAGCTTCGGGAAGAGTACAAAAAGATCGTGCATAAGCTGCAGCAATCCAGCGGGCTGCTGCAATCCATACAAAGCAGGCTGGCGCTGAGCCATAGGGTGGATGAAAATATCGGGGAAGATTACATCTGATTTTGATTTTCTATGTTTGATTTATTGAAGAAGAAGGTTGCGGGCTTTATCAATAAACTTGCGGGCAAGGAAGAGAAAAAAGTAGAGGAGGCCCGGCCAAAAGAAGAAATAAAGGAAAAGGTAGTTGAAGAAAAAATTGAAAGGCCTAAAGAGAAAAAGGAACCTGAAATTTCTAAGCCCAAAGTAACCCCTCCAGAAAAACCCAAGGAAAAATTGGAAATAAAAAAAGAGAAACCTAAACCGGTAGAGAAACCAGCGATAGAAACGAAGAAAGAGGAGGCTCCTCCCAAACCCGTAGAGGCAAAACCTTCACCCCAACCACCCGAAGAAAAAAAACGCGAGGTGAAGATGGGCATACTTTCTTCGATCAAAGGACTGGTGACCGGCGAGGTGGAGATTAAGAAAAGCGAGGTGGATCCGCTGCTGGAGGAGTTTGAGCTGGAATTACTGGAGAGCGATGTGGCGATGGGGGTGGCAGAAGAGATGAAACAATCACTGCATAGCCAGTTGATCGGAGCCAAGGTAAAACGTGGAGAAGTTTCGAGATACATCCAGGCCACGATGGAGAAGACGATGGTGGGACTATTGAAAAATGAGAAGCAGTTTGATCTGCTGGAACGGATGGAGCAGGCAGAGAAACCGGTGAAGATCATGTTCCTGGGTCCGAACGGAGCTGGCAAAACAACAACGATGGGGAAGATTGCACATCTGCTGCAGCAACGTGGATATAAAGCCGTATTCGCTGCGGCGGATACGTTCCGGGCCGCGGCGATCGAACAACTGGGCATCCATGCGGAACGGCTGGATGTGCCATTGGTCAAGCACCGCTATGGCAGCGATCCGACGGCCGTAGCATTCGATGCCGTGGCCTATGCCAGGAAGCATGGACTGGACGCGGTGCTCATTGACACCGCCGGACGGCAGGATACGAATGTGAACCTGCTCAACGAGCTGAAAAAGATGCAGCGCGTGATACAGCCGGACTTGAAGATTTATATCGGTGAGGCATTGGCAGGCCAGGCATTGCTGGAGCAGGTGAATGCCTTCCACGCAGCCATCGGGATAGATGGCGTAATACTCACCAAGCTGGATTGCGATCCGAAAGGCGGGACGATGCTGTCGGTTTCCAAGGCAACCGGATTGCCTTTGTTATATGTGGGAATCGGGCAACGATATGAAGATCTGGAACGATTTGATGCAGAAAGGATGGCCAGGCGGATTTTGGCTTAAACAAAAAGCATTAAAATCCTAGATCCGAAGAAAGCGCATGCGCCCTGCGCTTCTTTTGTTAAC
>Ga0209541_10017830_pt1 | contig 10343 bp, 13 predicted proteins | sample RifCSPlowO2_01_FD_184027 | JGI IMG/M metagenome (GOLD analysis project Ga0209541, IMG submission 184027) | Groundwater microbial communities from Rifle, Colorado - Rifle CSP2_plank lowO2_0.1 (SPAdes) (version 2) | ecosystem: Environmental > Aquatic > Deep subsurface > Groundwater | place...
CTTCTTCAACAACGAAATCCTCTGGAGTTTCTTTGATTTGCATAATATTATGAATTAATGTTTATTTTTAAGGCTACCTGAAACAGGTTTCATGATTGAAGAGATTAAGGCGAATATCAGGAAGATTAATGCCAAAAATATAAATGCAAATTTGAATGCGAAGAAAAGTAGAATAGCTGCTACAAAAACTTTACCAATAAATGAGAATACATCTAATGCAGTATTGTAAACACTATAAGTCTTTTCAATGTATCTCTTTGGTGCTATCAAAAAGAAATAAGCTTCAGAAGAAGATTCTGTCATTGCAATACCTATACTCCCAAGGACTAATAATAATAATTTAATAAAAATATTCTCAATAAAAAAACAAGATACTAAGGTTACTGCAGGGATAATATTGCCAATAATAAACATTTTTCTATACATGAGTTTATCAGCATATTTTGTAAAAATATATTCGAGGAGTATTAATGGAAGGACCATGAAAAAGAGAAAATAACCTATATAAGAAATACCAAAACCTTCGCTAAGCAAGAATAATGGGATGTAGATAAAAGTGAATGACCACCAGACACTGCCATTACCACTAATTATATAAGTTTTTATTAAATCTTTATTTTTGAAAAAAGATTTTACATTCTTAAAAAAATTTCCATCAGTTCTTTTGACTATTCTTTTTTTAAAACCTATATGCATAATTTTGTAACTTAACAAAGCTGTAAAAACGAAAAATGCCGAAAGGATAAATATTATTGAAATATTAAATTTTTCTGCTAATGGTGCAGCAATCAATGGGCCTATAAGCCAACCAAAATTAGAAAGAGTATAAATTAAACCTTCATTTTTTGCAAGCTCTTCATTTTTTGAAGCATCATGAACGATAATACCAAAGCAATCAATTCTGATTACTGTAATTAATGTGATTAACAAGCCCAATAATAAAATTACCCATAAGCTGGGATTTATTGCAAAAAGGATATAACAGATTCCAGTTAAAAATAATGTTAATTCGTATAATTTTGCTTTATCGTGCTTTTCAATGAATGGGATTAAAAAAATAAAACCTAACAAAGAAGCAATAGTAAATAATGCTGAAGTAAAACCTACAAAAGAGTCATTTGGAATAAATTGGTAAAGGTAAATTGCCCAAATGGTATCAATTAAAGATAAAGAGATTGCTACTAATAAAACAATTATACTTAACTTTGAAACTTTAGAGAAATGATGCCTCTTTCTTAATAAATGAATCATTATGTAATCTTAAAGAAACTTAGTATATATACTTTTCTTATTATGAAGGGAGTGGAACAATTTTCCCAACAATTAAACTTGCTGCTTGGCCAATTAAATTTTGACTAGTCTCCGATAAATTTGGATCAAATAATTTTTGACCAAAAAAAGCAGTATTCTTTACAATTATTGTACCGGGGATTTTCATTAATATGTTTGCAGCACCAATTAAATAACTAAGAGTCAAAGTTGCTCTCTCTAAATCAGACCTTGCTGTGGCTAGATCAATATAAATATCATTATAAACTTTGGAGCCAACACGCCTGGAAAGATTCTTATAAGCATCCATCTGAAATCTAACTTTTGTAATTTGAGCCCTTAATTGAGACTCAAAATCTTTTACTTCGCCACGAGTAATTTTACTTGTATCTACTAATCTCAAAAAGATATCACGTTCTTCATAAAATAAATTTCTTAATCTTTGATTTGCTTGAAGTGCTTCTAAATATTCTTCATGGGGAAGTTTTTCTAGTAGCTGTACTTCTAAATCAATTTTCTCTTTTAATTCTCTAAGTAAAAAATGTAATTTGACAATCCTCTCAATATGGTTCCCATATGTAGCAGTCCAATATAATTTAACTTCTTTTATAAATGCGGCAATTTGATCTCTTGAGATATCTTGCGCTCTGTTTTCTGCTAAAAACTTCTCTACGTCCATAGTTGAAGTCATAAGGAATAAACTTTTGCCAACAGTATCATAAATTTCATTATACGTTTGCTGACCTAAATGAGCTCCTTCAAGATCTTGCCTAATACTTATATCCATTAAAGTTCTACTAATGTCCTTGAATAAAGTAGAATCTAAAGCTTTAAGATTTAAATATATTCTTGCTATGATTGGGCCATTCTCTTCAATAAATTTTGAAATACGAGAATAAATTTGAACAATGTTATCACCAACTTTAGTCTCAACATATCTTTGAACTAAATAATAAGCATATTTTGGTGTGGCCATCTAACTTCTGAGTAGTTTATAATTTAAAAACTAATCGATAAGCATCCTAGCATCAACAACCTTACCAGATCTATCATTAATAACAAAAGGATTTATGTCCATTTCTAATATATCTGGATATTTTAATGGTAATCTTGAAACCTTGACAAGAATTTGTTTCAATAATTTTTGATTAACAGGTTTTGTATTTCTATATCCTTCAATTAATTTTCTTAATTTTAATTCATTTAACATTGCATCAGCATCTTTTTCAGTAATTGGACAGATTCTAAAGGAAACATCTTTCAAAAGTTCGGTATAAATCCCACCTATACCAAAAGCTAAAACATGACCAAAAGTAGGATCTTTTTTTAGGCCTATAATTACATATTCACCTTCAATATATTCTTGAACTAATATTCCTTCTAGATGTAATTTATTTTGTTTGGAAATTGAAATTAATTGATGAAACTCAGAAGCTAAATCATGACGATTTTTTATTAGACGAACACCTTTAATTTCAGATTTATGGAGTGCATCCGGAGAAATTATTTTGAGAACTAAAGGAAAACCTAACTTTTTTGCTGCAATTGAAGCTTCTTCATAGTTCTTTGTAAGATAATGCTTTGCAACAGGAATGTAAGCCTTTAAGAAATCCTCGGCTTGAGCTTCCGTATAAATCCCTCTTCTCATTCTTAATATAATATTGAAAAGATTTATAAAGTTTTTTTAAGTATTTTATAGAAGAGGTTAGAAGTGAAGAATTTTTTTGAACCTAAAGTTATTACCGTTGTTGGAGTTTCCAAAGAGAAAGATAAAATTGGGAATGTTATATTTAGAAATCTTAAAGATAAATTCAAAACTATACCTGTTAATATGCATGAGAAACAAATTCTTGGAGTAAAATGTTATTATTCTGTTTCTGATATCAAAGAAAAAGTTGATATGGCTGTAATTGCAATTCCTGCAGAGTTTGTTGTGCCAGTAGTAAAAGAATGTGGTGAGAAAGGAATCAAAGAAGTTATTATTATTTCATCAGGATTTAAAGAAAGTGGAAATGAAAGATTAGAGTATGAATTATTTAAAGTTCTTGAAAACTATAAAATAAAATGTATAGGGCCAAATTGTTTGGGAGTATTTGATGCACATAGTAGATTAGATTGTTTATTCTTGCCTGAAGAAAAATTAAAGCGACCCGAAAAAGGAGGAATTTCATTTATTTCTCAATCAGGAGCATTAGGTGTTGCAATGTTAGATATATTATCTGATGGAGGATATGGATTTTCGAAGTTTATTAGTTATGGTAATGGATTGAATCTTAATGAAACTGATTTCTTAGAATATTTATGGAAGGATAGAAATACTAAAGTAATATGCATGTATATTGAAGGAATTAAAGATGGAAAAAGATTCTTAAAAGTTGCTTCAAAAGTTAAGAAACCGATTATTGCTGTTAAAGGGGGAAAATTTTCCAAAGGAGCAAGAGCGATAATGTCACATACAGGTTCTCTTGCAGGAGAGTATGAAATTTATAAAGGAGCTTTTAAACAAGCCGGAATAGTTTTAGTTGATTCTTTAGAAGAAATGTTTGATACTGCAAAAATGTTTGAAAAGATTGAAAATAAAAATAAGAATAAAATTCAAATCATAACAAATGGTGGTGGCTATGGTGTTTTAATGAGCGATGCTTTAGAAGAAAATAAATTGGAACTTGCTGAGATTTCTGTTGATACTAAAAAGCATTTAAAAGAAAAATTACCAAGAGCTGTATCTATAGGTAATCCTATTGATTTACTTGGAGATGCTGATCCTGAAAGATATAAATTGGCTTTAGAAGCTTGTGAGAAAGATAAAAATGTTGATATAATTATTTTAATATTATTATTACAGACACCAAAAATTGATGAAAATATTATTGATGTTGCAAAGAATGTTAAGAAACCATTACTTGTAGTTTCAACAAATAGTTGTAGTAAACAAAATATTTCAAAAAAATTAGAAAGAATTGGAATTCCTGTTTATGCTTATACAGATCAACTTGCTAGAGCTTTAAAAAATGTATTAGAAAATTTTAAGAAAATTATATAAATTAATATACTTATTATTAATGTGTGAAAGAAAAAAAGAAGGTACATCATATTTGGAAAGAGGATGTTGTGCAATTAATTTTTGGATCTTTAATGTTAGGAGTACCAGCAGCATTTACTGAGGAAATTTGGGTGCTTGGAGGAACATTAACATTTGTACATTATTTTTTATTATTTATATTATCTACAACTTTGATTGCTTTAATGGTATTTCATACTGGATATAGAATTCATTCAATAAAAACTTTAGAAAGATTGTATATGAAAAGAGTATTGTTATCATATTTAGTTATTATTTTAACCTGTGCAGTATTTTTAACATTAATTGATAGAGCACCTTGGTTTAGTGAGCCGTTGATTGCAATACAAAGAGTTATTGTTATGGGTGTGCCTGCATCTATATCTGGGATTGCGGCGGATATGATACATTAAGATTCTAAGCCTTCAACAAGAAAAGGAATAAGTTTTCTTTCTCCTCTGCGAAGATTTTCTTGAAAAGTTTGTCTTTTTACTTTAGATAATTTAGCTAATGCTTCAAGTTGGATCTTTCTTGGAAATTGATAATAGCCATTTTTTACTGCAAGTTCTAATGCTTCTTTTTGTTTAGGAGAAATTTTAGGCAAAATTCTAGGAAAAAATAAATCTGTAAGTTTAGTTTTTTGAAGAGATTTTATTTCAATCTCAAATACTGGAACTTTGAGAACTTTTGTTAGTGATTCTTTCTCCCAAGAAGCCATTTCCCAAATCTCATAACCATTTTTACTGACTAAGATAGGTTTGGTGTAAATAATCTTTGGATCAAAGACAGGATCATAATAAGCTTTTTCTATTGATTCTTCATTTAATGTAAATATAGTATTACCTTTTTGCTCAAGGGTTTTACATTTTTTTTTAAGATCTTTAATAAAATTATTAACATTTTCTAATTTACCTTGTAAATTGTGCATTTCAGTATAATATAATTTATTATTTTCTTTCCAGGAATTTAAGATTGTTACAAAATCGTCTATATTATTCTTTATACATAAAGGAGTAATTCTACAGGTTTTATGATGAACTTTATACTTTGCTAGCCACATACTTTTTTTAGGAGTTTTCTTCTATTTAAATCTTCCTGCTTATGCAGGGTAAAATTGGATATAATGAAGGTTATCTTTTGGAAGTAATTAATTATAGAGAAATGAAAATGAGCCAATATGAAGGAATTGAAAAAGCATTAAGAGAAGGATGTCGGCTAGATGTATCTCACAAGGAATATTCTCCTGAAGATATTATTGCTAAAATAAGTGGTCCAGATACTTATAAAACAGCTAGAGTACAGAATTCATCTCTTGAAGAAGCATTATTAGATGTTTCATTTGATTATCTTAAGAGGGTTGATATCTCCCATATCAAATGGAAAGAAGAAAATCCTAGATGTATACTTTCAAGATTTGAAAGAGCAACATATGAAATTTATCTCGAGGAGAAGACATTACTTAAACTGAAACGTAGAACCACTTGTGGAAGAATATTTGACATCTCTCCTGAGATGCAGCTTTCGGCGAGAGTAGTTGAAGAATCAGGTTTAATAGAAATCATTGTAAATAATGTGGAGAGTACAGATCAGTATGATTTCTCGAAAAGAATTGAAGTTAAAGGTAATGATTTCAATAGTACTTATACCCAATTATGCAAAGCAATAAATGATCCGAAAAATTGGAAAAATCTTTCTCGTAGGGATACATTAAAAGTTCGTGATAAAAATGGTAAAGTACGTATAAGAACAATCGAAGAAGAAGAAGAAGACAGAGGAAGTTTAGTTTCTAGATGTAGAATTCAAAAAAATAAATTTAGAGAATATGAAGGAATCAAAGCGAGACAAGTTTTTATAACAGAGGGAGAAGTATATGAATCCTTAAATTGGAGATTTAATTATACAAGACGGTTAGGAGTAAATTTTGAAGACCTATCAGATGAAGGAACATTCATTCCCTCTAAAAAATTTGAGCCTGTTTGTAAGGATACAGACTTACATCTCATCCAGTGTGGAGAAGAGGCCATTCCAAAAAATGCATTTAATGATATTTGGAAGAACGGTAAGAACCCAGAATTTGAAGTAAGTACAGATACTTTATGTCAAGTTTTAGATAGCTTTAATTTTGATGAAAGGAATATTCAGAATACAGCATTTACTTATTTTCCTTATTGGGTTAAATTAGCATTTGATGCTGATTACTTTTCCTTTCATACAGTTAGATTTTCAATAGGGGTAAATTCTCCAAGGTTTATAATGAAACGGAGCATTATAGAAAGAGCGCCATCGAGTCTTTTAGGGATTAACTTTTATGGATCGGAAGTAGTTTATACTGAAATCATGTTTCCTGGAGATGAAAGTCCAGTTATAGCAAAGAATGCAAAAATTTATTATAATCTCTATAAACGTAGACCATAATCTAATTTTGAATAACTTGCTAAAAGTCATAATATTAAAATTAATGATATAAGAAGAGCTCTAAGTTCTTTTAATTAATTTTTCTTTTTGTAAGAAGCAATCATTTCTAGAATTAATTTTGCAGCTAGATGTGAAGTTCTTTCATCCTGATCAAACTTGGGATTTAGTTCCATTACATCAAAACCAACGACATTTAATTCCTTGAAAATTCTTTTAAGTAAGAATAAAGCTTGGTTGAAATCTATTCCACCAGGCACTGGACATGAAACTCCTGGAGCAAATGCTGGGTCGAATACATCCAAATCAATTGAAACATAAACTTTGCCCTTAACTTTATTTTTTATTCTTGACCAGATGTGTTCTAACCCTCTTTCATAAAATTCCTCAGCATAAACTATTTCCAATCTTTGTTTTTTTATGTTCTTTAGTTCTTCAATCTCAGGTTCTCGAATACCTATCTCAATAGAACGACCAAGGTTAACTTCTGCATCTGAAAGAACTGAACCATAGTAACCATGCATAGAAGAAATAATATCTGGATGGGCATCAAAATAAATTATTGTAACATCCTTGAAATTTTTTAAAACTTCAGCAGTAATAGAATGGTCACCACCAAGCACAACAGGGATTTTGCCCTTTAAGACTTCTACAACTTTTGAAATCTTTTTCTTATCAACATTTCCATAATCGTGAATCTTTTGTGTGATTGCACCAGAACTAACTTGGGCCAAAGAAAAAGTACCTTTACGCTTGAAGATGCACCTTTCATAAGCTATAGCACGAATTGCATCAGGACCTTTTTTACAGCCAGTTCTTTGAGACATTGAACCAGATTCATCAGGAACACCAATGATTACAAACTCCGCTTCTTGTAAAGGGGCATTTGCGTAAGGAAATTTCATGAAAACAAATATAAGTTTTGCATTTATAATCTTTTGTCTCGTAAAGATCCGCCTTTTTTGTAAACTCTAAAAGATCTTTTTAATTTACCTTCTTTCTTTGTTTTTCTATGCTCTTCAGAAGTGTATTCACCCATTAAGATAATTCCTCCATATAAGATAATATATCTTGATCTTTTAAATTATGATTAGAAGTTGGAAAAGTATTAAGATTATATTTTTGATTAATTTGATTTTCTGGGCCATTTACTCTGACCCAATCCAAGTATTGTATTGCAAGATTATTAATTATTACTGAATGCAACCACGTATCTTGAGCATGATCATTTTCTGATTGGATAATAATAAAATATTTCGTGCTAAAATAAGGAACAAACCTCAAAGTTTCACGCTCATTCCAATAGTCATTATCATCACAATCAATACTTTCTTTCACTGCTCCAAAATTTTCACAATCATGAGTAACAAAGTATCTATCAACAGGCCCCTCCCATTCAATGTAATAATTTAATTCAGGTTGATAACGGCCAATCATTCCTGAGGCCATTGCAATTCCATAAGAATAAGAAACTATTCCAATAGAATTTATTTTGTCATCATTTTCAAGGAAACGATAAAGTTGATATAGGCCATCCTGATGAATATAACCATTATAATCTTCTTCACCATCACTATCACCACGACCATCTGCACTAAATATTAATGTAACAAAACCTTTTGAGGCAAAAATTTCTGGAGTATAATACTCATTCTCACTTGAAAAAGGTTTTTTTAAGAAATCTTTCTTTGTACCTAAGCCGCCAGGGACTAATATGACTGCAGAATGTTTTGCTTCATCATTAGGGCGATAAATAGTCATATCCAATCTTGCATTTGAAGAGGGATTTATTATGGAATAATCCTGTATGAGAATTTCAATGCCATTAATATCCATTGTAAATTCTGAGATTAATAAATAGTCCATCTCTCCAGTTAAAGTTTCTTTTTCAACATGGATATAATTAGTGTTATTATCAATAGAACATGATGCCAAAAATAAGAATAAAAATAAAAGTAGTTTTTTCATAATGATTATATAAAAAAATAAATTTAAATAACTTTCTTAACTTAATAGTTATTTTCTCTTAATGCTATTTTATATAATCTTAAATCACCATCAGTTAGATCTGAGCCATCAGAAATATCAACAAGCTGATTACCTCTTATTAAATCCAAATCAATAGCTGGAGTATCATCTGGATCTGTTAGAGTTATTGTTCTAATTGGTGATTCGCTAGGAGATAAAGCAAATTTCTCAAATAAATCACTTCCTTTAATAGTTTTAACACTTATTAAAATTTGAATTTCTAATCTAGAACGAAGATAGGAATTTTGTCCTTCAGATTCAACACTATTAACAGTTTCAACAAGAGGACTTAATCTTGATCTAGGAGGAATATTTGAATAATCAGAATATGCAGGACCATACTTAACAACTAATAATCCTGAAGCAGTAAAATAAACTACACTATTAAAAAATTTTTCTGCAGATTGTTCTAATTTCAATAAATCAATTCTGGATTCATCAGGATTTAATCTATAACGACTTTTATCTCGCTTAAAAAAAACATGATCATCAAAGATAGGTAAACAATAAATGCCTTGACGATCAACAAATTTAGCAAAATCAACAAAATCTCCTTTATACTGTGCACTATCATGAACAATTAATAAGTATCTTTTACCTATACGATCAGAAAACAATAAATTTTTACCTTTATCAGGTCCTTCTTTAAAATCGCTAGTAGTATATTTTTTTAATCGTTCTCTCAAATAATCTTTGATCAGATTTCTACGAGCAAGTGTCATTAATTATCTCCTATTGTTCTTCAAGTTCTTTGTATAGTTCATCCTCAGCAGCTTCAAATTCTGTTTCAGTAATTATATTTTTTTTGATCAAAAGATCAATCAATGCGTCTAATTTATTGTAAGCAGCAATAGCTAATTCTTGTGCTGACATTTCTTCATTATCTTCCATTATAAAATTGGATAATAGGACCTTTATAAAAGTTATGTTCATAAAAATTTGACATAGAAATAACAAATTTTAATAAAAAAATATCTTTATTCAAAGTCTAATTCTTCCTCATCCTCACCATAGGACAATTCTTCAGCAGAACGCTTTTTAATTTTTATCTTTTCTATATGAATACACTCTACTGGGCAAATAGTTGCAGCTTCGCTATTGCTATTATATTCATCTTCATTAATATCTAATTTTTTAGGTTTAGCCTTGAACTCGCCGTTTCTTTCAATCATTTCCCAATTTTCTGGACAGACTGAAAGACAAGCGCCGCAACCAATGCAAGCTTTCCTATCATGAGTTATATGATAATGGCTCATAAAAATAATAGTTAAACTACCATTTTTAAAGGTTTCTAATGCAAAAATGGTAAAAAAACCTATCAAATAGTTTAAAAAAATTAGACTTTTTTAACACGAAAAACAGAATTAGATGTAATTAAAGTATGCCGAAAATTTTGTAAAGTTGTATAACTAGTCCCAGTAATTTTGTTTTTATTCTTTTTAACGGAGTTTAATATCCCTTCTATATTACTTTCATTAGAAATTATACCACCTGAATTTAAGTGCCGAATTGAATGAGCATCGCTACCTGCAGTTTTTGATTTTTTTAAAGTATCAGAAATCTTGAAAGCTTT
>Ga0209541_10017832_pt1 | contig 10341 bp, 9 predicted proteins | sample RifCSPlowO2_01_FD_184027 | JGI IMG/M metagenome (GOLD analysis project Ga0209541, IMG submission 184027) | Groundwater microbial communities from Rifle, Colorado - Rifle CSP2_plank lowO2_0.1 (SPAdes) (version 2) | ecosystem: Environmental > Aquatic > Deep subsurface > Groundwater | place: Rifle...
ATTTTTTTTTGGTCCAATCCCGAAGATTTCAGATAATTATACAGTTCTATAATTTTATATTCGTGGAAATAAGACGGCTTAAACCCCGACACTCTGACCGCTTCGTCAAGAAGTTCGTCATAACTATCAGCGAATTCATCAAATATATTCTTTTGCATATTAATTAATTGTTTTTCAGACTGCCCGAGGATGAAATAACAAAATTGATAATTCTTTCCGCTCGCTTCTGCCAGGTAAAATTACGCACGTCAACCGACGCCTGCCAAGCTATTTTTTCCGCCAATTCGCTATTCTCAAAAACCTTTCTTATCCCTTTAGACAGACTCTCGGGGATATTCGGTTCAACCAAAATGGAGTTATCGGCGTTTAAAACTTCCCTGATGGATTGCAAGTCCGACGCCACGATGGGGCGCCCGGCCGCCATATATTCAAAAAGTTTAAGCGGCGAAGTAAATTTTTCGGAATGCGGATCGCCTTTTTTATTTGGCAGAACCAGAACATCCGCCGCCTTTAAATAATATGGAATTTCTTTATGAAGCTTCTGCCCGATAAACAATAAATTATTCTGGACGTAATCTTTTTTCACTTGCGCGATCTCTTTTTCATTTCCGCCGACAAAAACAAACAGATATTCGCCAGAAATATGCTTTGCAGATTCCAGCAACACATCCACTCCTTTCCAGCTATGCGTAAAAAAACTGCCGGTGTAAAGAATGATCTTTTTATCCAACGGCAAAGCCAAATATTTCCTGGCATCTTCTTTTGCCATTGCCGATGAAAATTCTTCCAAACTCACGGCGTCTCCCTCAACTAAAATCTTATCGGCTTTAATACGCCATTGAACAAGCTGATCTTTGATAAAACGCGTCAGAACTATCAAAGCTTTAGCCTTATGCCAGTTGATTTTATGATACAGGCTTATTTTTTTGGGCAAATAGTGAAGCTCATAAACAACCTGTCTGAAAAGAAGACCGGCAAATTGCTCTCTGGTGTATAAAATATCAAAATGCTTAAAAAACAAATATATCCTGGCCGAGCATAAAAAGCTGAATGTTCTCAACAAAAAATTAAAAAGACTGGTACCGCCTGGAACCAAATCAATGCAAAAGAGCCTCGTAATTTTAAAAGTCTTGGCAACGTTATAAAAAACAAACGGGTCTTCGTTAATAAGCGCTTTAACGGAACGTTTTGGCACTATTATTTCCACATCAACTCCAAGACCCGCAAAAGCCTCGCACATTTTCATTATCTGCAAACTATGCGCCCAGTCGCCGGGCAAACCGATGTTGGCTAAATAAATTAATTTCATAAAACTATTTGCTCATTAAAGATATTCTTGACTTCCTTGCGCGTCCTGTCCTGCGCCGCATTTGTATACCTCCTCAACCATATTCAACCCATTTTCTTCTTCCTTAAAATTACAAGCCTCTGTTTTAAAAATAAAACCGCGCTCGCCCTCCAGGCAATAACGGCTCATGCGGTAATACGGCGACAAAGCCTTAACTTTTTCCCTCATTCCCGGTTCCAAAAATAAACGGGTCAACGGCTTGTCATTATTATTCCAATCGCTTAATTCCGTAAAAGCGCCCGAAGTAGTAAACTGGCCTTCGCGCGTCAAAGTTGTTTCTGAAAGATCAAATTTGCCGCCGATTTTATCCAGCACTTCGCGCGTAAAAAATTCGAATGAACCCCGAATAGCCAAAGGTTTTGGCAAATGCAGCCATTGGCGCAACCGTCGCTGGGCGTTACCGGTGGAATTAGTTAAAACCAGCCAATCTGACTGCGGCAAAATATCCGCCAGCATATTCCTGCTCAATATGAAATTATCGTCGTGAGTAAATAAAAATTTATCGTACTCTCTATAATCGCGCTTCTCAAACCATTGATTGATGTTGCCCCAGTCGCCGATGGTATTTGGTTCCAAAACATAATGCCAGCCAAGCGCCTTTATTTCTGCCACGGTCGCTATTTTCCGATACATCAGCCGGTCGTAAAACTCGCGCCGGGTGTAGCCCAGTTTAGCCAAAGTTTCTTCTTTTTCTTTAGCCGCGTATGAAGGATCGCGATGCGACACGACAAAGAGATCCATAGCCCAGCCGTCCGGCAAATTTTGCTTGGCAATCTCTTCAAAAAAATGAATTGGAAAATGCCATCCGCTGGCCACTATTGCTAATTTTTTCATACCAGGCAGTAGAAATTCGGCTATATTCATAAAATCCCTATGGATTCTTTTGACCAACCGAGTCCTATAATTTTATATAGTTTGCCAAATAGTGATAACTCGGATAAACAGCCGAATTTTCACTGCCTGGCATAGCTTTTACTTCTTATATTTTATGCACCTCGTGATGCTTTACCTGACCTTTGTATATGAAACAAATACTATCATAAAAGTGTATTGAAGCAACATTATCCGCAAAATAATCACCGCTAACGGTAACTTGATTTTCATCCAGCCGGCCGGCTAAACGCCTCAATTTATTTTTTATCCTGAAAAAATGACTGGCGCGCTCGCTGCTCTTCGCCCACCAATGAAGTTTATCTATTAAACCCTTAAGCATCTTGACCGTATTTTCACTGCTGTCAAAAAAAGCCGGCCAATAGGAGGTGTGCAAATCTTCTATGACGTAAACGCCTCCGTCTTTAAGCAAAGGAAATAAAGTTTTAAAAGAGGTAATCTGTTGATTCATGGTATGACCGCCGTCGTCAATAATAATGTCGTACGGACCGGTCTCTTTATTTACCGATTCCAAAAATTTAACGTCAGCCTGATCGCCAACAAAAACTTTAATGTTTCCTTCTTCAAATTTCCGACAAGATTCATCAATGTCAATTCCCGTGATCTTCGCCTGCGGAAAATACTGTTGCCAAGCGAAAAGAGAGCCGCCGTTTTGAATTCCAATCTCAAGCAGGTTCAATGGTTCGTTTTGCCTACGCTCAAAATGCCAATCAAAAGCGAAAAAATAATTGGCCAGCTTCCGCATCGTGCCTTTCTTTTTTTGTTTTGCCGCCTCTGAAAATTTCATAAAAAAACAGGATCTTCTTTATTTTACTTTTTGCACCCTATCATATTAACCATTGTTGGAGGAAAAATAAAAGGATATTTTAGCAACAAATTCAAAAGCCCGGTTTGCCTCAAAATGTAGATCAAAAAACAATCGAACCTGCTTTGTTTGCCGGTATTCATTACAGAACGTAAATTACTGAAGAAAATCGTGAACATCTTATTACTGATGGGCTTTTTTTCTTCTTTAACATTAGTGCTGACACTGCCAAAATATCGGTCAAAATCCAGACCAGGGAATAAAATTCTTATACCATTGGGCGTAAATCTCCAATAATCATCCGGATAAGCATGAATTCGCCAAACAAAAGGAGCGCTGATAAAAACAACTCCGTCATCATCCAAAAGGTCGGTAATGTTGGCGCACATTTTAAAAGGATCCCTGCAGTGTTCCAACACGCTAAGGTTTATTATTGTCTTGAATTTTTTTATCGGTAATTTGTCCAAAATAACAGCCAGGTCTTCCGTAAAATCAGCAACAACATCCACATTGGAACCGTCTTCCTGATCGATTGAAATATAAGAATGTTCCGGAAAAACCTTCCTGAAGTTCGGGGTATTGCCAAAATCCTTACCGCCAATTTCAAGAATCGGTCCTTTCACTAAATTTTTATTTTCAACAACAAAATTAAATTGATTTAAATTGCCCATGGATGTACGCCTCACGCGATATCTCGCAAAAACACCGCCTAGCAGATATTACTTGATAATTTTGCGCCAATATCTCTTTAATCTGTTTTTTAAATTATTTCCGTGCAACAGCCGGTCTTTATAAATTTCCAAATTGATGAATTTCCTGTTTTCCCAAGCCGGATTATCTTTGTGGCCTAATTTATCCAAAATTTCATTGACTGCATGGGCAATTTCGGTTTTCGGACTGAAGTTAAAAGCTTTCTTGGCCTTATTAATATTTACCCGGTAATTTCTCGGGTCGTCTTTATGCTGAATTTCCAAATCGCATTTTATTCCTCTATCCTCCAGAGCCCTTTGAACTTCCTGGGCAATGTCTAAAATAGTGTAATTTTTATTGGCAATGTTATACGTGCCAATTACTTCATGGGGCTGTTTTAAGGCCGTAAGGTATGCCTGCGCCAAATCTTTTATATAAACCAAAGGCCGCCAAAGGTCTGGATTGTTGACCAAAATCTTGCCCGTCCGCACGCCGGCCTTGGTCATTGTGTTAACCACCAAGTCAAAACGCATCCGCGGCGCCAGTCCATAAACTGTCGCTTGCCGAAAAATTATCGGCCGGAAGGTCTCGTCCGTTGCCGAATTAATCGCGTATTCGGCCTGCATCTTAGAAATACCGTAGGGAAAAGCCGGAGAAACGAGATCAGTCTCAATCATATCTTTGACCGCGGAATATCCATAAATGGAGCAAGTGCTGCCAAAAATAAACCGTTTTATATTTTTTTGCTTGCAAAGATAAACCAAGTGGGCCGTAACGGCATTATTATGGATAAAATTATCTCGCGGCTTAAAATCCGCCATCGGATCATTTGAAAGCCCCGCCAGATGAATAACCGCGTCCACCCCGTCAAGCCAAGCCGGCTCAAGATCTAAAACATTTCTTTCATAAAGCGTAAAACCAGAAAAATCCTTCAGGTTGTTGCCAAAGATAAGTTTATCAACGACCGTTACGTCATAGCCTTCGCCTATTAATATGGGCACCAAGACTGAACCGATGTAACCGGCGCCGCCGGTAACTAAAATTTTCATATTATTGTTTTATTGTTTCTTTAACCATTTGGAAAAATCGTAGCCGGTATAATCGCCGGTAAAATTATCTTGCCTGTCCGGATGCCAGGCCGGATTGCATAGATTCAGCACTATCGCTTCATCCTCTCCGATATTAATGTGTGCCTGAAGAGTATTGGCTGGTATAACGATGGTCTGTGGTTTTTCGTCGGACAAAACAAATTCTTTATATTCTTCGCCATCCTTGACGATAAAAGCTACTTTGCCTTTTAAGACTGTCAAAAAACTCCAGCGCTCTTTATGCAAGTGGGGACCCTTTACTTCGCCGGGAAAACAAGTGGCGATATAAGCCATCTTAGGCTCTTTATCATAAATTTTATCCCAATCCCGCCAAAGCGGAATAAACCAACCGTTCTGGCGCCCATCTTTCACATCTTTGGTTTTTATATGCTCCAAGTCAATTATTTTGATATCCATACCAGGTAGTAGAAATTCGGCCATATTCATAAATCCAGCGGATTTATTTAAAATCGCCGAGTTCTATGATTTTATATAATTTTGCCAGTTGACGACGATTCGACTAAACAGCCGAATTTTCACTACCTGGCATATTATTGAAAGATTAATAGTTATTTTTTACCAGCCTGATTTTATTATTTCGCAGATCGCTTTAACGTCTTCTTCGCTTACCCACCAGCCAACCGGGATATTGATGAAGCGCTCATAAAAATAATCCAAATTGGGCAGATCAGCGGCCAATTCTTTAAAAACGGTCAATTTATCCCCGCGCATATGGGCCACGGAACAACCAATTTTATGTTCTTGCAGTTTTTTAACAAAATCGTCCCGTCGTTCAACCAAAACCGTATAAGCCCAGGGACTGGAAATTGCGCCTGGATATTCTTTCAAAATTTGCAGTCCCGGCACGTTCGCCAGTAATTCATCATACAGCTTGGCGTTTCTCCTGCTTTTTGCCAATATCTCTTCTAAAAACGGCATTTGGGCCAAGCCAATCGAAGCGGCAATATCGTTCATCTGATATTTCCAGCCGACCTCAAAAATGTCAAATCCCAGGCTTGTCGGCGTTCGTTTGGCTTTGCGGTCATTGCCATGATTGCAAAGTAAAGACGCTCGCTCTTTTTCCGCTTCGCTTTTTAATGCCAGCATGCCTCCATCTCCGGTAGTAATTTGCTTGACCGCCTGAAAAGAAAAAGCCGTATAATCAAAATGGTTCCCTATTTTTTGCCCCTGCCAAATCGCGCCAATGGCGCTGGCCGCGTCTTCAATAACTTTTAAATTATGTTTTTTTGCTATCGCTTTAATGGCATCAATATCCGCCAATCGTCCGCACCAATGGGAAAAAAGGATCGCCTTGGTCTTTGAAGTTATCTTGCTTTCAATGCTTGAATGAGAAATATTACCGGTGGCTTTGGCAATGTCGGCCCAAACGATTTTAGCGCCGGTTTGATATGCGGATTCGCTGACCGCGTTGCAAGTCATAGGCGTGCAAATAATTTCATCGCCGGCTTTCGCCCCCGACAAATATAACGCCAAAAGTAAAGCCGAACTGCCGCAATTTGTCGCCACGACATTTTTGTTGCCTATGAAAGCGCCAAATTCCGTCTCAAACTTGGCGGCTTTGGCGCCGCCCGCCACAAATCCGCTGCGCAAAGTGGCGATTGCCGCCTCAATTGCGGATTCGGGCATATGAACTTTAAATAACGGAATATTTTTATCTTCCATAGAAGTAGATGTCTAGGCGGCCTTTTTAAAACTAGTAACGATATATTCAACTTCCGTATCCGTCAGCCAGTCCCCGACCGGCAAACAAAGCATGCGCTGATCAAAGTCCGCCGTGTTTATTAATTCGTCTTTTCCGACGGCGCAATCGCGAAAACAAGTATAGTTATCATTCCGGCAATGGACCGGCGAGACATCTATGTTCATCTCGGCCATTTTTTGCATTATTTCTTCGCGCTTATTTATTTTAATGGTGAATAGCCAATAAGCGGACTGGCAGTCATAATCTGTTTTTTGGAAATCATAATCATTCAGATTGGCTTCGTAGTATTTGGCAATCTCTCTTCGGCGCTTTGATATCTTTGGCAAATCTTCAAGTTGCGCCAAACCGATCGAAGCGGCGATATCGTTCATATGAAATTTAAATCCCGCTTCAATAACATCGTCGCCAAATGAACGGTTAGGCTTGCTCCTGTCAATACCAAACCACCTTAATTTTCTGGCCCGCTCATACACTTTTTTATCACGGCAAGTTAAAAGCCCTCCGTCGCCGGTGGTAATGTGTTTTATTGACTGAAAAGAGAAACATGACAGATCTGCGCAAGCGCCGATGGTCCGGCCTTTATATGTTGTTCCAAGAGCGTGAGCCGCGTCGTCAATCAAGCAAGCGCGGCCATTGATAACCTTTTCCAGGGCGTCAAAATCGCACGGCATTCCGCCCCAGTCAACTCCGACAACCGCAACAACTTTATCGCCGAATTTATCCAACAGCCGCCCCACGCTGTCAGGTGAAATATTACCGGAATTTTTGTCAATGTCAGCCCAAAGAATTTGCCCGCCAAGCCGGGGAATTGAAATGTTCGTGGCCGGGGAAGTAATGGGAGTTGTAATAACCATTTTTCCGGGTTTAACGCCCGCCAAATACATTGCCAAAAACAAAGCCGACGTTCCTGAATTGACCGCCAACGCTAAAGGGTTGCCGACAAATTCGCCCATCTTCTTTTCAAATTCAGCGGTCATTGGCCCTTCGGCGTAAAAACCGCTTTTCATTGTGTCTTCCAAATAACGGTTGTGCGGCGGCTGGTGAACTTTAAATAGTTTTATCTTTTCCATATGCGTATTCTAAAAAATTTTTGGCAGGTTAATCTTTAGAAAACCAGCCATAAGGCAAAGTTTTCAGAAAATAATAAGCGTCATAAAATATATCGCCGGTTCTAATCCCCCGCCAGAATCTTTTCCAGATGAATCGGGGGCTTAAATAAAGTTCGCGGTAAAATTTATCATAATACCGGCGAATGGTGTTATAACTTAAATTCGGGTGATGGTAAACCGGACTTTCATCCGCGTGAAAAATATATTTTGACCAATCCTTGGAAACAACCAGCCCTTTGGCGTCCCAATCGGCAAAAACCGGCGTGCCGGGCAAGGGCATTAAAATTCCCACCTTGGCCAAATCCAGGTTCAATTCTTTGGCGAAATTAATTGTATCCTGCATAGTTTCTTCCGTGTCCCCCGGCAAGCCGACCAAAAAAAATCCTAGACATTCCATCCCCACTTTCTTCATTAGTTTTACCGCCTGCCTGACTTTATCCAAAGTAATATTTTTCCCCAACGACGCCAAAACTTGGGGATTTCCCGATTCAACGCCAATACTGGTGCGATAACAACCGGCTTGTTTTAAAAGGCGCAAAAATTCTTCGTCCAGCCTGTCCACCCGAATACCATTATGAATATTCCAAGGGAAACGAAGGCCTCTTTTGATTATTAAACGGCAAATTTCTTTTGCCCGCTCAAGGTCGGTAGAAAAACCATCTTCCCATATCTGGATCTCCTTAAATCCGGCCTTAAGCAGTTGCTCCATTTCATCAACCACGCGCCGGGGCGATTTGGCACGGAAAAAATTGTTAAAAACTGTTTTATTGCAAAAACAGCAATTAAAGGGGCATCCCCGACTCGTCTCTATGGGACCCACGGGATTTTTCGTGGCGCTGATGCGCGGCGTGTGATATTTGGTCAAATCGTACAAATGCCAAACCGGCATCGGCAAGTCGTCCAGATTGGCGAGTAAAGGCCGGCGCGGATTAACGATAATCTCGCTTCCGCCTTTATAAGCGATACCCAAAATATCTTTCAAATTCTTCCCGTTAAGTATCTCAACCAACGTTTCTTCTCCCTCGCCGATCGCCACCATATCAAAAACATAATTTTTCAATGTTTCTTCAGGTAACGTTGTAGCGTGCACTCCGCCGCCGATAACAACTATTTTAGGATCAAATTCTTTAACTTTTTTAGCCAGCTCCCCCGCCTGACTGCTTAGGGCGCTCGTAAAACTTATGCCGACGCAATCAGGCCGAAAACTGGCCAGCGCATCTTGAACGTCTTTGGCTGGATCAGGCGCCACGGCTAAATCCAAAATACGCGCCTCATGCCCCGCTCTTAACGCGGCTCCGGCCAAGCTCGCCAAAGAAATATATGGAATTGAAGAGATGGCCACGCTGATTTTTGAACGCGAATACACCTCCATGGAACCGGCCGGATAGATGAATAAAACTTTTTTGCTCATAAAATTTACTATTATACAAGTATAAAAACTAGAACTTATTATTCATACTGTAGCAAAAATAATTGAGGGAGTAAAGGCAAGAATCCCCCTTGTCTTTAAATAAAAACAAGCCGGTTTTCGGCTCACTCGATTTGAAAACTGACACAGTTATTATTTTTGTTCCATTTTATCGCCGCGCGTAGAAGGTGACTTTGCCGATTTGATTTATTTTAAGATAATCAGCGGACAAAACATCGCCGTAGGCCAGAGCGTAAGGATCCTTTTCGTTGGATAAAATATAATCCGGCAATTTTTCTTTTGAAAAAGACAATGGATTCTCGCCTCCCTGCCGCGCGTCTCGTATCACCTGATAAGTGCTGCCCGGCGCCGAAAAAGCCGCAAAATGCGGAAGATTTATCACGCCGACAGTACCGTTAAGAGTTTTTAAAAAATCGATCGCTTCTATCGGCTTGGCCGAGACTAAAATATCGGAATTAAAAAAAAGAACATAAAGCTGCAAAACAATCATCGCTGAAAAAAGAATGATGGCGGGCCGCCTTATCTTGATTGCAGCCAAATATTTTCCGTATTTTTCAAATAAATTTGAGACGGCGGGAACAATAAAAATAAAAGCTATCAGCTGCAGCGGCAATAAATATCTGAACCAACCGGGGCTTTTCAAAAAATAAGCGGCAATCAGCAGGCCATAAATAAAACAAAATGAAACGGCTTCTTTTCGCGCTCCGGCAATAATTTCCCGCGATTGCCAAAAAGAAAAAATAATAATAAAAATTATCAACGCGAAATAAATTAAAGTCGTGCTATGAAAAAAGCTAAGCAGATTATTCCAAATATTGACAGATACCGGCGTCGCATCCATGAACGGATTGCGATAATAATTTAAAGCGTCCAGCCAGCTCCGCCAAGAGAAAATATTCGGTATTAAAATGAAACAATCAAGTAAAACCGGCATCGCCGCCCCGATTGAAAATCGAAAGAAACGACGAAATAAATCTTTCCTGCTTATTAAGATATAAATTAAAAAAGCCAACGGCGCCAGCAAATAAATTGAGGGCTTGGCAACCGCGGCCAAACCCAAAAACAACCCCGACCAAAAAAAACTTTCTTTTTTGGTTAAAAAATACAGTCCCCAAATAAAATATAGTGAGCCAATAAGAAAAGTTGGAACTATAAAAAATAAAGAATCCCTAAAGCTAAATTTAAAATATCTCAAAAGGATAATACCCATAATTAAAACTGACCAGCCTGTTATCTTAGTTAAAGCTGCTAAACCTGA
>Ga0209541_10017833_pt1 | contig 10341 bp, 14 predicted proteins | sample RifCSPlowO2_01_FD_184027 | JGI IMG/M metagenome (GOLD analysis project Ga0209541, IMG submission 184027) | Groundwater microbial communities from Rifle, Colorado - Rifle CSP2_plank lowO2_0.1 (SPAdes) (version 2) | ecosystem: Environmental > Aquatic > Deep subsurface > Groundwater | place...
AGGGCTCGGCCTTGGTGCACACCGAAGGAACGGGTCTTGGGCTTTATGTCGGCCGCATGATGGTGGAAGCGTTCGGAAGGGCAGGTGGCGGCACAACCCCGCTAGCAGAGCATAGCTCGCTACGGGGCAGGTCTGGGTGGAATCAAAGAGCGAAGGCCTTGGTTCAGCGTTCGCTTTTGCTGTGCCTCTGCCCGAGCCGCCAAAAGACCAAGGTCAAATCGCGCTGGAAAGAGATGCTGGGGTGAGGAAACTGTTACCAATTATTGTTTGGTATTGACAAAAATAGCAGTATCGTCTAAAATACTAAAATAGTAATTATTATTTAATTCTTTATTCGCATTTCGTATGAAAACAAAGACACCCACCCTGATCTCTCATCGGCTTGTTCGAGAAACGCGCAATCGTCAGATCACTATACCGAAACCCATTCATGACGCGCTTGGTCTTCAGCGGGGAACGATCTACGAGGTGGAAACTATCGCCGGCAGGGTTGTATTTACACCGCGTTCGTTGGCCAATTGGGAGGGAATGGAGGCGGCTCGTAAGGCCTCTCTTGGTATTGGTCTTTCGCCAGCATTCACTGACGCCGATGATCTTATCGCCCATCTTCACAAGAGCATCGGTAAGCGACCAAAGAAACAATAGTTGCCATGCGCGCTCGCTACACTGATGATTTTAGGTATGCTTACAGTGTGGCGCCGGAAACTATACAGAAGATAGTTGATAAGCAAATTCACTTGCTACTCAACAATTTTCGTCATCCCTCGTTGCAGTCCCATCTGTGGCCACCACACGGTCCGGGTAGATACCAAGCACGGATCAACAAGCAATGGCGTTTCTACTATTACCTCGACGGCGACATCTATATTATTTACTGGCTTCAGAAGCACCCAAAGTAAGATTGTCTGGCAATTGCGTCCGCGGGGGTCATATTTTGGTGGAATCAAAAGGCGAAGGCCTCGGCTCCACGTTCGCCTTTGCCGTGCCCTGCCGCACCAAGTAACCATCGTTCTTCGGAACGACCAACGGGAGGAGAGTGCTTGTGCTCTCCTCCCTCATTTTTATAATTATGGTGATTATCAAGATTGACCTACTACGTAGAATACTCGCAGTTTTGCAATCTGGCCGAAGTGTGTTTTTAGTTGGTTCGACCGACAGCGGTAAGACACGATTCGTTCAAAATGAGCTCGTGCCATTTTTGAATAAACAAGAAATAAGGGTGAATTATTTTGCAAGCTGTGACAACTTGCCCAAAGAAGGTATCAAAAATACCGATTTCGTTATTGTTGATGAAGTCGAAGTAATGCAGGATATGCGCTTTCTTGAGACCCTTCATCCTAATGAACGCCCATACTATTCTGCCCAATATACCAATAAGGTGCAGCAATGGTTTCGCGCCCTGAATCGTATTCAGCAAACAGGGGTTTTTGTCGTAACCAGAAAGAAGCGGGCAATACCAAATTTTATCAAAAACGTCCAAACTCTTGATTGGAATGGCAAGACCGCTGAAGCAATTGAGTTCACAGATGATCATTCACATACTAGAGCATAGCTCGCCACGGGGCAGGTCCGGGTTGAATCAAAAGGCGAGGGTCTTGGCTCAACATTCGCTTTTGCTGTGCCCTGCATAGCCACGCGCAGTGGGGCGAAGTAGGGCCATTCCTCTTCCACCTCCACCCAAAGACCAAGCCGTGGTCGCGCTGGCAGAGATGCTGGGATTACATGTATTGACAAAAAAGACGGTGTATTATAATTTTAATACATCATTCATTTTTTGTTAATCTTATTATTTTATGCGCACCACTATTTCTGTGTCGCTGAATAAGGCCGGAGTGACAAAAATTAAGAAATTAGCTGTAAGGCGCGGCTTCCATACCGCCAGTGACTATTTGCGTTTTTTGCTTGAACAGGATGATGTAGATCTAATCAGCGAATCCGAACTCATTGCTCGGTCCAAAGAGGCTGATAACATGCATCGGAGCAATAAGCTCGTTCGCGCAAAATCTTTGTCCGAGTTTCTGGATTAATTATGGTGGTTGAGAATATTCTCTATCACCCTAAATTTGTTCGCGATTTTGAAAAATTACAAAAAAGCGACCAACATCGCGCCGTCAAAGTGGAGCGTATCTTCAAGACCAATCCTCTTCATCCGTCGTTGCGCCTTCATCCTTTAAAAGGAAAACTTACGGGATTATTTTCTATTTCAGTAACCATGCGCATACGTATTATTTTCAAGCGTATGGACAACGGCGATATTGTCTTTCTTTCTATTGGTCAGCATGATATTTATCGGTCATTATGATCATTTCACCTTTGCCGTGCCCTGTGTAGCCCGCCCGGGGCGGGCGAAGTAGGGCCACTCCTCTACCATCTCCACCCAAAGACCAAGCCGTGGTGGCTCTGGAGGAGATGTTGGGGTGAGGAATGATTTTTGACTTTTGTTTTTTATAGAGATACACTGTTTGCATATAGATAGGGCGCCGCGTCGATTAGTGTTATGTCATAAAAGTTGATTGTTTTTGTTGTACATTATTATAATTTGGTTGCTGAATAACGCTCTGTTATTGCTATAACTATGACTATTAATGAAATTCGTAATCGAACTAAGCCGGTATTTGCGGTCAATAATGTAACGTTTGCCGGAGTATTTGGGTCGGTAGCGCGCGGCGAAGGCACGCCGTCAAGCGATATTGATTTGCTGGTGGCCTTGCGCGGCCGACGCAGTCTGCTTGATCTCATTCGCCTTCAGCGCGAATTAGAGGAGGTGTTACAACACCGTGTTGATCTAATCCCTATTGACTCGCTCCATCCTCGAGTGAAGCCGCAGGCAATGGCGGAACTTTGCGATATCTATGGGCAACGACCAGCTTTATAGCGATCATATTCACGAGGCTATTGTTAATATTAAAACATTTGTTGCTGGTATGACGTACGAGCAGTTTATGAATGATAAGAAGACATACAGCGCAGTTCTAAGGGAGTTGATTGTCATTGGCGAAGCGGCTAAACGACTCTCGGAAAAGTTTAGGCAGAGTCATAATACTATCCCGTGGCACGATGTAAGCGGCTTCCGAGATAAGGCAGTCCATGACTATGCCGAGCTTAATGCTGCCTATATTTGGGAGACGATAACGCGCGATCTACCACTCTTGGAGCGCGAGCTGGGTAAATAAGTGCTCGGCAATATTTTTTCCGCCGGTGCGTGTGCGGCGGCGCGCTTATGATGACAATTTTGGTTGCCCCAAAGGGCGAAGGTCTCGGCTCCACTTTTGTCCACGCACCAGCCCCGATGAATGTCGGGGCGGTGCGAAATTCCGTCGCAAATCTCCACTGTGTACTAAAACTGTAAAACCCCAAGCTTCACCTTTGCCGTGCCCTGTGTAGCCCGCCCGGGGCGGGCGAAGTAGGGCCATCCCTCTCCCGCCTCCACCCAAAGACAAATCCGTCATTGCTCTGAAGGAGATGCCGGGGTGATTGTGCGAGAATACAGATTGTTTGTCGCAATTTTTGTTTCTGCCATCATACTAGTATACTAGTATGATGGCATTATGCTTAAAAATAATTTTAGCCCTTGGGATTAGGTGAATTTCTCATTCAACGGTCTCATCCAACAGTTTCGTATTCATTTTTTGGTTTTAGAATTAATAACAGCACTCCTCCGCCGAGCATGATAATGCCGAGGAGCGGCGCGCTATATGAGAGAGAGATGTTATCAGCGATTAGCCCAAGCACTGGCAGAAATATCGCCCCGGCCAAACTATCAAAAAAATTTTGCGTTGATAAGGCGGTTGCTCGCGCGGCAGGGAGCAAGCGCTGTTGCACGTAGTTTTTTAAAACAGGATATTCAAATCCCTTGACACTAGAATAAATGAGCAAAAAAACTAAGAATACGCCGGCGTTTTTAAGTCCCATCATTATCAAAGATATACTTGGGATAATGATAATGGCGGCTAGCGATAGTCGTTCCTTTAGCCGCGATGCGATATCGTCGGCATAGATCGCGCTTACTGCTTGAATAAGCAGTAAGGCCGAATAGATATATCCAACATAAATTATATTGATTCCCCTTGCCACAATGAGCGGCTGGATCAATACCCCGCCAAAGAAACTGATTATGACTGCGATAAAAATAGTAAATATAAAATACCAGCGGACTAAAGGATTGCGGAGCGGTTGTTTAATGCCCGAAATAAGTGTTGACCAATAATCATTTTTGGCACCCGTCGGTTTAATGATTTTTGGTTCAATCATAAAAATGAATGATAGCGCGGCCAGGAGTAATATAAAAGCTTCAATGAGAAACGGCGCGCGATGATTATATACAAAAAGATACGCGCCCAACGGCGCAGTTAAGGCGCCGATAGTACAAAAAAGAGCATAGCTTATTCCTTCCGTTTTTGTATATTTGTCAATTGAGGATGTTTCTTGGAGGGAGTCATAGATGAGCGAGGTGTCCGCGCCAGAACGCATGGCCGCGCCAATGCCAAAAATAATCTCGGCTAAAGCAAACTGTACAAACGAACTTCCCGCACCGACTATAATGGTGCCAATGGCTATCAGTAATATCCCAAGGCCAGCAGAAAATTTTCTTCCAACGATGTCGGCCATGGCGCCTGTTGGAATTTCCAATACTATAGTGGTAATAAGGAAAATTGCTTGCAGTGAGGCAATATCAAAAAACGATAATCCAAAAGACGCGTAATATAAAATAATGATAGGCGCAATTAAAGATACGCCTTGAAAAATATGCGCCAAATAGTATTTCAAGATATTGGGATGGGTGGTATTGTTTGCCATTGAAAGATAACTATTGTTTTATGTCAGACTGGTTAAGTATATCATGTGCCCTTGCCCTTGCGGCAATGCTAGGGTAAGATTAAGGCATAATTTAGCCATCTAGGATATGCCGCAAACTACTCACAAACGCACAATTCTTATCGTGGAGGACGAGCCGTTTCTTTGTGAAATGTACAAAACTAAATTTGAGACATTGGGCTATAAAGTGGTGACGGCCGAAAATGGCAAAGAGGGTATTGAGCTTATGCGGCGGGAAAATCCGGATTTAGTGCTTCTGGACATTATTCTGCCGGTCATGGATGGATATACATTTTTGAAAGTGGTACGCTCCGACCCAGAGCTCAAAGACAGATTGATTGTAATTTTCTCTAATTTAGGGCAGGAGGAAGAAATCACTAAGGGCATGCAGTTAGGCGCTGATGATTATTTGGTGAAATCTGACCACACGCCGACCGAACTTTTGAAAAAAGTTGAATCAGTGTTGGCCAAGGGGAAATCCGATCGAGCCGACGCGGCCAAGCCCATACGCGTGCTTTTGATTGAAGACACGCGCGAAATTATTGAAATTTATACCGAGCGTTTCAAGCACGAAAATTTTGAGTGCCAAGTGGCGGAGAATGGTGCTTGGGGCTTGAAGGTTGCCCAAACGGATTCGTTTGACGTTATCCTTTTGGACTTGATGATGCCGGCCCTGAACGGATTGGAAGCCTTGAAAACCTTACGCGCTACGCCCAAGCTTAAAGACATTCCGATCATCGTGCTTTCTAATTCAGCCGAGCCGCACGATATTGAAGAAGCGCAAAAGTTGGGGGCGACCGACGTTTTTCTAAAACCGCGCGTCACTCCCAGCCAAATTGTCAACCGCATCAGAGAGTTGGTGAAAAGATAATAGCTGACAAATGTTTTGGTTCAGCCATTCCTGATCATTGACCAATTTATACCAGCATACTAGTATGGTGGTATAAGATGATATGGTGGCAATGAAGCTTAAGGCTCCCCGCGGCAATCCGCCAGCAGGCGGACGGGGAATTGGGCGGAGGAAAATAAATTTTATTATTTTTTAACCAGCAAATTTATGGGGAATCTGCGAAAAGAATACATTGAAGAATTGATAACCGTGTTTGGCCGCGCGGCCAGCGACCGGCGTCTTCTGCATGATTTTCTAAAAGACATCCTGGCGCCAGCCGAACTCAAAGAAATTGCACTGCGCTGGCAAATCGTCAAACAACTCAATCGTGAAGTGCCGCAGTGGGATATTGCCAAGAATTTGAGAGTAGCGGTGTCCACAGTAGGGCGAGGGGCAAGGATGCTGCTCAATGAAGAGGGTGGATTTAATCGTATCCTCAAGCGCTATTATTCTAGAAGATAGTTTACCTACGCACCCCGCCGCGGCGGGGTGCGGGGCTTCGCTCCACCCCAAATCCCTATGAAGCCCCGTTAGAAATGATATTTCTAACGGGGTAAAGTCGTGGAGCTTCACGCCCAGCATGATTTTGTTACCCTTACCCTAGCGTAGAAGAGAATAAAAGTGAAGTCCTAAAAACCATTCTCTAATTCGTGCGAATTAGAGAATGGTGAAGTCATGAGAGCTTCACCTAATTTTGTATTTTCTAGGCGCCCTAATAAGGGAGGGCTGTGGAGCGGTGGTTGCGCGTTTTCAAAACACAGCGATCTAGTGATTAAACAACGAGGGCTGAGGTTATCCACAGGGGTCACTTGACAGCCCCCGATCTTTGCCTTATGCTACCACCATACTAGTATACTAGTATGGTGGTATAAGGATTAAAGGTGATTGTATATTTACCCGACGCACCAGTCCGCCCGAGGCCGATAAAGTCGTGGAGCTTCACTTCCCTTTGCCGAATACTGAAAGCCATGGGTGTAAGTAGGTGGGTTCAACAAAGACGGAGAACCAATAAAGACTGAAACAAAGAATAGCAAAATAACCGATATTTTTATGAAGCGATATATTTTCAAGCAACAAAATGAAGCTCCCCACGCCAATCCGCCAGCTGGCGGAGCGGGGTATCTTGAGCGGAATTCTTCCGAAGCCGAATACCTCCCTTCGCTCCGCCTGGCGGAGCTTCGGGGGGGTTATTCTCCTCGCCTTCATCCCTGCGGCGATCCGCCAGCTGGCGGAGCAGGGCATTCGGCGAAGGAGAATAACAATCAGTTAACTTGGTGGCAGCTCGCCCTTTTCGGAGCGCGAGCATAGTTTGCTGTTAATTTTTTTAAAGTAACCTCTGCCCGCTCTCCGAGCGGGCTTTTCGCATCTGCGAAAAGTACGTTCTTTACAACTACACAGTCAACCCCAGAAGGAGGTATACGATGCATGATGTGCTTCAAAAGACAATCTTAGGCCAACGACTCTCTGAGTCGGAAGCATACACAGCGATGAGGAACATTATGGCAGGTGAGGCAATCTCATCACAGATTACCGAATTTCTTGTCGCTTTACGAAGGAGAGGTGAAACCGTCGAGGAAATTACAGGTTTTGCACGGGCGATGCGTGAGGTGGCTATAAAAGTGCACACAAAGTCATATCCCTTAGTTGATATCTGTGGCACTGGCGGCGATGGATTGCACACGTTCAACATTTCAACTGCAGCGGCGTTCATCGCCGCGGGCGCCGGTGTTAAAGTAGCAAAGCACGGTAATCGCGCCGCATCATCGCAGTGCGGCAGTGCTGACGTCCTAGAAGAGCTAGGTGTCAATATCAACCTATCGCCCGAACATGTCGCTCGTTGCATTGACGAAATCGGCATTGGCTTCCTTTTCGCACGTTCGTTCCATCCCGTAATGCAGTACGTCGCGTCTGTGCGCAGCGAGTTGGGCGTGCGCACGGTATTCAACATACTCGGTCCGCTTATGAATCCTGCTGGCGCAACACGGCAGGTCACGGGCGTCTTTGACCAATACTTGATTAAACCCATTGCCTGTGTTCTCAACAACCTCGGGGTGGAGCACGCCTTTGTTGTTCACGGCGCGGGCGGGCTGGATGAAATTTCGACGCTTGGCGAAACAAAGATTGTTGAGGTACACCGGGGCGCCTTCCGTTATTATGCTATCACCCCCGAAGAGATTGGTTGCCGCCGCGCAACAATGAATGACTTGCGCGGCGGTACATGCGAGCAAAACGCCAGTATCATGCACGAGTGTCTTAGTATTGTGTCAAGCCCGCGCAAGGAAATCGCTATGCTCAATGCAGCAGCAGCAATCGTCGTAGCCGGATTAGCAAAGAGCATAGCTGGCGGCTTTGAATTAGCGCAGCAATCATGCTATACGGGAGCAGCACAAGAGAAATTGGAAGCATTGATTAACTTTTCGCACCGTACTTGATAAGGAGGATAAGGCATGGCCATCAAGGAAACCAGTTTTAGCGAGTTCCAGAGTTTAGCGGCACGCGCAAAGGCGGAGAAGAGAAGATACGTCTCAGTTCTGGCCGTGAGCCCGGCTGACCATCTCACGCCGTTGAGCATTGCTTCCCAAGTGGCAAAGTATGGCCAACCATTTGCGCTTCTAGAGAGCGTGTCGCAAGGGCAACATTTGGGGCGATTCTCTATCATTGCTTTCAGGCCATTTCTACGGTTCAGTGTGCGCGACAGGAAAGGAGAGGTTGAACTTTTAGACCAAGCGCCATATGTTCCCGACGGAATGCCGGCTCCGCTTGATCAACTCTCCGCCTTGCTGCGCTACTACAGTCCGCTAGCCCCAGCCGAAGCACCACCGTTTACGGGCGGAGCCATCGGTTACACTGGCTTTGAAGCCGCACCGCTCTTTGAGCCGGCTGTCACTCCGCCAGCACATGACGATTTAATGCTGCCAGACGTGCACATGTTATTCTTTCATGACCTTATCATCTACGATCACACTTGGCAGCAGATTATCCTCGTGGCGAATGCCTCGTTAGGATATGGCGATGATGCCTGGACATTCAAATGGGCCCAGCGCGATCTAAGATCACTCCAGCAGTTCCTCCAAAACGATCTCCTGCCATTAGAACCGCTCCCTGCGCCCACTTCACCCATCACCTCAACACACACCAGGGAGAGCTACCACGAAATGGTGCGGAGTGCTAAGGAGTATGTTGCCAGGGGTGATGTCTTTCAGGTGGTTTTGTCGCAGAGGTTCTCCACAACCACCTTAGCCAGCGGCCTCAACCTCTATCGGCATCTGCGTCGGTTGAACCCCTCGCCCTATATGTTCTTCTTGAATCTGGGCAAGGGGGTGGAGCTCATTGGCGCTTCACCAGAGGTCATGGTGCAAGTGGCGGGAGATCAGGTGCTGTTGCGGCCCATTGCGGGCACACGCCGGCGCGGTCAAGACGTCTCCGAGGACGAGCGATTGGTCTGTGAGCTCATGCATGATCCCAAAGAGCTGGCCGAGCATATGATGCTGGTGGATCTCGCGCGCAATGATGTGGGCCGGTCGGTTGTGGCCGGTACAATTCGTCTCACCAAGCACCTTACCGTAGAGAACTACGCTACCGTCATGCACATTGTGAGTGAAGTCGTGGGGAAACGCGATCCCAAGCTGGACATTCTCACCATCGTTGGTCAGTGCACTCCAGCTGGTACGCTCGCCGGCGCTCCTAAAATAATGGCCATGAATATCATTGCCGCTTTGGAAGGACGACGGCGCGGACCTTATGGCGGCGCAATCGGCTACTTCACCGATCAAACGGTTGACACCGGCATCTTTATTCGCAGTCTTGTTAAGATAGGAGATCGTATTTACTGGCAGGCCGGCGGCGGGATTGTGGCTGATTCAGAGCTCGAAGCAGAGTATCGGGAAACACTGGACAAGGGTCGAGCCATTGGGCAGATCTTTGGCAGTGCTTGGGATGAGTTTGTTGCTAAAGGAGGAAAGTGAGATGAAACGACGACTACTGGTTCTGGTCATTGATCACTTTGATTCGTTCACCTACAACCTCGTTCAGTACCTAAGAGAGCTTGGGGCGGAGGTGGAAGTGGTGCGAACGAACATGCCCTTTGAGGAGATCAGGCGAAGAGCACCGACGCACATCGTGCTCTCGCCCGGGCCCGGGCACCCTAAGGACGTGCTGGCGTTTCTTAAAGCCATTGAGCATTGGGGAGGAATAGTGCCGATTCTTGGGGTTTGTCTTGGCTGTCAGGCCATTGGTATGAGCGTTGGCGCAGAAGTGGAATGCAATTTCAGAGTGATGCACGGCAAGACTTCTCGCATTTATCACCATCGCGACAATCTCTATGGCGAGCTCTACGGCGCCTATCACGGCTCAGTGAGAACGTGGTCAACGCTTTTTGAGGGCATGCCTGAACCATTTGAAGCCATGCGCTACCACTCCCTCATCGTTATGCCGGCGCCGGCGGGTCTGGCCGATAGGTCTTTCAATGTTTTGGCTTACACCGACGAGCGGGAGATCATGGCCATCTCTTTGGTTCAGCCCTTAAGCGCTTCGCCGATCATTGGCGTGCAGTTTCATCCAGAGTCTTACTATACGCCGGAGGGGAAAACCATGCTCAATAATTTTTTGAGCATGGAATAGGAGGAAAAAAGTTTCGG
>Ga0209541_10017834_pt1 | contig 10340 bp, 13 predicted proteins | sample RifCSPlowO2_01_FD_184027 | JGI IMG/M metagenome (GOLD analysis project Ga0209541, IMG submission 184027) | Groundwater microbial communities from Rifle, Colorado - Rifle CSP2_plank lowO2_0.1 (SPAdes) (version 2) | ecosystem: Environmental > Aquatic > Deep subsurface > Groundwater | place...
TAATATTAGAAAGATTGACTATATTTTAGCTATAGCAAAAAAATAGGCAATTAAATTTATGGAAGAATTTGAGATAAAATTTTTGGAAAAGTAATATAATGTTAGTATGACGCTCTCGATTATCTTCTTTCTTTTATACATAGCAGTTGTTGTGATTATCGGTATTATTTCCTCTAGAAAAGAAACTGAGGACGGTTTTATGATTGCAGAAAGAAATGTGGGAGGCCTTCAGCTTGCTGCATCTATGAGTGCTGGGTTTTTTGATGGAGCAATTCTATCTGTTTATATTGGGTATGTTTACCAATATGGACTTTCCGCTTCCTGGATATTCGTCGGAATTGCGCTTGGTTTTCTGCTAATACGAAAGTATTCGACCCGTATTAAGCAGAAAGCTGACGAACTTAAAGTTTATTCAATGCCCGAATATTTTTATCGTCTCCTCGGTAAGCGTAATGGATTAATGTTTTCTTTATTTCTCGTTACACAATTTTTCTTTTTTCTCATTATCGGTCTTATCGCGAGCGGAAAAATACTATCAGGTATTTTTCCAATTCAATATGCATTAGCTGTTTTAATTGGAGGCGGGATTATCCTCACTTACCTCCTTCTTGCTGGATTTAAAGCAGTGGTTAAAACTGATTTTTTTCAATTCCTTGTGATGATCTTGATGACCCTTATTGTTGGTATTTTTCTTTTTGGAAAAACTCATTTTGATAGTTCAAATTTAAACCTTTCCGCTATTGGTTTTGGAAATATCATTGGTTTTCTTATTCTTGGAGGCCTTGGCATTATGGTAGCTCCGGATATTTGGCAAAGAATGTTTGCAGCCAGAGATGTTAAAACACTTAAGCGCGGTCTTTGGTATTCCGGTTTGGCATTAGTTTTGCTCGGGTTAGTTATTAGTGTGTTAGGACTTGCAACAAAACAGTTCTTTCCAGATATCTTGCCGGAAGATGCACTTGTTACTGGATTCAAAAATCTTTTACCCTCTGCGCTTGAAGCATTTGGCATGGTTCTGTTGTATGCAGTAGCACTTTCTTCTTCTGACACCGTTACATTTGTTATTTCCTCAATATTTACTCGTGATCTGCAAAATTATTCTACTAGTTATAACCAAAAATCAATGAGGAAGCTCACTAGATTTTTTATGGTTACACTTGTTTTTGTTGCGATGTTAATTGCTATCTTTTATCAAAACATATTGCACTTGGGTCTTGCTTTAGCAAGTCTTAACCTCGCTCTTTTTCCGGTTGTCTTCGGAACACTCTACTGGACGTTCAAGAAACCGGCTGTATTTTGGAGCTTAATCTGTGCCTATATTAGCGTGGTAATATTATTTTTTTTGGGAAGTCTTACTCCTGAAACAGCGATTATTTCTCTGCCTGTGGCCTTATTCTCTTTGTTAATTTTTCAGAAAATATTTAAATCCGAACCTGTTTTGTCTACTTAATCCATGGAAGAATTTGAGATAAAATTTTTGGAAGTGAATGTGCCGGAGTTGGAGAAGAAATTGATCGCGATTGGGGCGAAGAAAGTGGGGGAATACGATCAGCACATGTTTCTTTTTGATTATCCAGATTTTCGATTGGACAAGAATCATTCCTGGATAAAACTTCGAACTAATGGCGAGGAGACAACTCTGTCCTATAAACAAAGAATAGGGGTGAAATCGATGGACGGAAGTATGCCAGATGAAGGTATGAAAGAAATTGAAGTCGCCGTAGATAATTTTGAGAGGATGCATGACATATTTCTATCCATGGGTTTTATAATAAAGAGGGAAGTCAGAAACAGGAGACTTCGCTACAGAAAAGAGAGTTCTGTATTCGATATAGATTTTTGGCCCGAGATTCCGCCGTATGTAGAAGTCGAAGCAGATTCGCTTGAAAATGTGAAAAAGGCAGCAAGAGAACTTGGGTTTGATCCAGACAAGGGCCTCGTGTGTTCTCCCCTCCAAGTTTACGCCCATTACGGATACGATATGGAAAAATATAATTCAGTGACATTCGAAGGCTTGAAGAAAGTGAGTTTTGCAAATTAAATTTTTTCTGTTAATATAACAGGCAATATGAAACATCCGAAAGAGGAACAGACGTTTGTGCTGGTGAAGCCCGATGGGGTGAGGAAGGGCTTGATTGGGGAAGTTATTAAGCGTTTCGAGCAGCGCGATTTGAAAATTGTTGCACTTCAAATGTTTACTCCTACCCATGAGATGCTCGACACGCATTATCCCAAAGATGAAGCCTGGATTACCCGTCTTGGAGAGAAAACAAAAGCTACTTATGAAAAGTATGGTTACGACATGATGGCTGATTTTGGTACTACCGAGACAAGTAAGATTGGCCCGGAAATTCGTAAGTGGCTCGTGGACTACATGAAGTCCGCGCCGCTGGTAAAGATGGTGGTGCAGGGAGTTCATGCTGTCGATGTGGTCAGAAAAATCGCCGGACCAACGCTTCCGTATCTTGCCGAAGTTGGGACTATCCGCGGCGATTTTTCGATCGACTCTCCCGCCTTGGCAAATAAAGAAAAACGTGCCGTAATGAACATTTTGCATTGCTCGGAAACAGCCGAGGAAGCTCTGCACGAAATCAAGCACTGGTTTGGCACTGCAAAAACTCACGATTACAAAAGATTCGGCGTGGACGAATAGTCTCAAAAGTCTCTTTGCCATTCGGAAACATAAAAAATTTCCTGTCTACATTGCGGAAATTTTTTATGGGGGTAGACTCTAGATAGGGTTATTTCGATTATTACCTAGAACATATTTATTCTGGGAATCTCGATCACGCTTGGCCTTGGCCTCGCTTGTCTGATACCCACTTAGCTAGAGCTAGGGTAATAAATTGGGAATAGCCCTAAGAAAAAATCCGCCCACTTTAAATGGGCGGGTTTTTTCTTTCCCATTTGGTTATAATATATCTATGCCTCGAAAGAAACTGTCGATTACCGTTCTTGCGCTTGTATTTTTCATTCTGATATTAAATTACGCAGCGATGAAATTCCACTGGTATTACTCCCTACTCTGGTTTGATATGCTGATGCATTTCTTGGGCGGGCTCTGGCTCGGCCTTGCCTTCGTCTGGCTTTATCCGGCCGGAACTTCGTATTTGAAAATTATTGCCGGGGTGCTTTTGGTCGGGATTTTTTGGGAGATTTTTGAGTTAGTTGTTCATAACTATTTTCCGGACGAAGCTTTGGACTGGGGCGACACCTTGTTGGATCTTTTCTTTGATATGCTTGGAGGAGGTGTGGCAGTTTTTTATTTAATTAACCAAAAACGGGATGAAAGGAATCGCTAGAATAACTTTTTGCGGTGGGGCAGGGTCGGTCACCGGCTCGAATTTCCTGCTGGAGGCCGACGACAAAAAAATTCTCGTTGATTGCGGGCTGGTGCAGGGGATAAAGCTCGCCGACGACATCAATTGGGAGCCCTTTCCTTATGACGCAAAAGAAATTGATATTCTTTTTGTCAGCCACGCCCACATCGATCACCTGGGAAGGATTCCGAAGCTTCTCTCCGAAGGGTTCCAGGGGAAAATTTATTCGACCGTGCCGACCAAGGCGCTGGCCGGCCCGATGCTTTCGGATGCGGCCTCTATCTTAAGAGAGAACCCGCGCTTTGCCCTGGAGAAGATCTACACCGAGGAGAGCATTCGAGAAGCACTTTCACTCTGGCTTTCATTTGATTATCGGCAAGAGATAAAAATCACCGAAAATTTATCCGCGGTCCTGCTCAATTCCGGCCACATCTTGGGTTCGGCGATGATTGAGTTCATTTTTCACGGTAAAAAAATCCTTTTCACCAGCGACCTAGGCAACAGTCCCTCCTTGCTTCTGCCGGACGCGGAGAAGGTTACCGATGCGGACTATTTGATCATCGAGAGCGTCTATGGAGACAGGAATCATGAATCAAAAGAAATCCGGCGGGCAGAATTGGAGAAAGTGATCAGGGAGAATTACCAGCGGAAGGGGACTCTTTTGATACCGACCTTTTCGCTAGAGCGATCCCAGGAACTCCTCTTTGAGCTCAATTCCCTGGTCGAAGAGAAGCGCATCCCTGTCATGCCCATCTTTTTCGACTCGCCGCTCGCGATTCACCTGACTGAAATCTTCAAGCAATTTAAGAATTATTTCAACGAAAGAGCCCAGGCAGCGATGGTCCATGACAAATATTTGTTCGATTTCCCGGGGTTGCATTCAACCTTGAAGTCGAGCGAATCCAGGATGATCAACGTCGTACCCAATCCGAAGATCATCATTGCCGGCTCGGGCATGTCTTCCGGCGGGCGGATCGTCTTCCATGAGAGGCATTTTTTGCCGGATCCGAACAACACGATACTCCTAACCGGCTACCAGTCAGCCGGCACCCCAGGGCGCTTGATCCAAGAAGGGGTGAAAACGGTGCGGATCGGAGGCGAGTACACGGTCGTGCGAGCGCACCTGGTCACCATCTCCGGATATTCCGGGCACAAAGATTCGGATGGTCTCTTGGAGTTCGTGGAAGGGATGCAAAAAAAAGTAAAAAAAGTTTTTGTGGTAATGGGGGAGACAAAATCCGCGATGTTTCTGGTACAGAAGCTGAAAGACAATCTGAAAGTGGAGGCATATGCTCCAGAGAGAGGGGATGTCGCAGAGCTCGCCTGTTAGTTATTTCGCGCTCTTCAATACTTTCTCGAAAGTAGCGGGATGATTTTCCGCGAAATCAGAGAGAATTTTTCGGTCCAGGATTATACTTTTTTTCTTCAAGTTGCCGATAAGTTTCGAATAGGACATGCCGTGCTCGCGGGCGCCCGCGTTTATTTTTATATTCCAGAGTTTTCGATTAAAGGATTTTTTGTCTCGGCGGTGGGCAAAGGCGTATGCGCCGGCGTGGAGAAGCGCCTCATGCGCCTGGCGTTCCTTTTTGCTTCGGCCGTGGCGGAAACCTTTGGCTTGTTTCAAAATGCTCCTTCGGCGCTTCAGCGCGTGCACTCCCTTTTTTACTCGAGTCATGTTACAAGTTGAAAGTTATAAAGTTTGTAAAGTTATAGAGCATTAGGAAAAAGGCAGTAAGTGAGACCTCGGCTTGTTTTTGATTACGAAATTTTGCCCCTTTCGGCCGGAGAGCTGGCTGGTCCGGGATTGCTTGGCGTTAAAGTGATTAAATCCCGCCTTACGGGCGATTATTTTCCCGTTTTTGGTTACCTTTAATCTTTTACTGAATGATTTGTTTGTTTTCATTCCTTTCATGTTTTTTATCTGGCTTTCTCGATTGTCATCGAAAGCCCCCTTGGGCCTCTTTTAGCCGGATCGGAAACCTTATAATCCTCGGTCAGAAGATGCAAGAGCCTGTCCAGGCGGGTCCTTAAAAACTTCTCATCCATGTACTTCGCCCGGCCAGAGAGGTACAGCTCCACTTTGATCCGGTGCCCTTCCTTGAGCCAACGCGAGGCGGTCCCCGCCTTAAGCTCTAAATCATGGTCGCCGGTCCCTATTTTAATTTGAATCGACTTGGTTTCCGTGGGTTTCGCCCCTGCCCTCGCCTTTTTAAGTTTTTTGCTCGCCTCGTACTGATATTTTCCGAAATCCATTATTTTGGCGACCGGAGGGAGAGCATTTGGCGATATTTCGATCAAGTCCAGGCCTTTCGCTTCCGCGAGCTCCAGCGCTTCTTTTATGGAGAGGACGCCCAAGTTCTCATTTTCGCTCCCGATTACCCGAAGCTCCTTCGCCCGTATTTGATTGTTTATTCTTTCACGCAATTGACAACTTTAAGCTCGGCTCAAGAATCATAGCCTATTTTTGATTTGAAGTCAATAAAGACAAAATTTTCCGCATCAGGTTGTCTGCCGGCAGAAATTTTCCTTCGAGCGGAACATAAAATTTTCCCCGGACTCTCGACTTGTCAGCTGAAATCGGAAGGCCGGTCCCCCTTAGGAGTTCGTAGTCGTTGTGATTGTCGCCGATCGCAAGGACATTTCTTTTCTTTAATTTAAAGATTTTCATAACTTTCCTTAAGCCTAAGGCCTTCGTCTGGTCCTTTTTAATTCCAATATCGTAGGCTTCTCCATTCCAGATCGTATAAAGTTTTTTATCTTTTTTAACGATTTTTTCTATCTCTTTTACCGGGCTTTTACAGTGGATGGTTATAATAAGTTCTTTTGGCTCAAATCCTTTGATATTTTTATTCACAACCCGTTTTAACTTCGGAAATATATTTCGCAAATGTTCGAAGCTGTTGATATGCTGGTAAATTTTTCCCCGGTACCAAGTCGCGCTGCCGTTCTCGTAAGTCAGGCTTACAAAAGGTAGAACTTCACGGAACATTTCCTGGAGCATATAAAGCCCTCGGCCGGAGCTGATGTTTATAAGGATTCCCCTTCGGCTCAATTCTCGAATCTGCTCGATTTGCCGCCTGGCGATTATTTTAGTTGTGAAAGTTGTTCGGTTGCCGACCTGTTTTATTTTTGTCCCGCGGGGCACCAGTACCCCATCGACATCAAAGACGATCATCTTGATTGGTTTCAAATCTTCTCGCCTCATTTGATTTAAGGGTTTCATTCTACTATTATACCCAGAACACCATGGTTGCGCCATTTAAATCTAAAGATAAAGTTTTAGTACTTGATTTCGACCACACCCTCTACGACACTGATGCTTTTGTCTGGTTTGAACTGCGACGGCCGATGATCGAGCGATTTAAGTTGTCAGTAGGTATTTGGGAGAAGAGTTACAAAAGGGCATCCGAGATCGGTTACACGCTAGAACAGCAATTTAAAGAATTAACCGATATTTTGGGAGTCCCGCCATGCGAGTTCACAGAGATGGAAGCCCTGGGACAGAAAGTAGACTTTGACCGCTATCTTTTTCCAGATGTAGTTCCTTTTATTAAAGAAGCCCGAGAGAAAAATTATAAAATTATGATTTTATCTTTCGGCGCCGTTTCCTGGCAGAAAACTAAGATTGAAAAGATTGGATTAGCCAGGATGGCGGATAAGATTGAGTACGTAATCCAAAACGAGGCTCAAGAAAAGGCTAGCGCTATCGAGAAATTTGCGGCAGAAAGCGAGAGAGGAATTTTTGTAGACAATAAAGGCAGCAACTTAGATGGAGTTTATAAAGCCCTGCCCGAGGTCGAGACTTATCTTATCAGCCGCGTTCCCAATGATGAAATTTTTAAAGGGAATAACCATAAAGTATATAAAGAATACGTAGAGGCCCGCAGAAAAAAGGAATCCCAAGCGTTGTCCGTCCACCGGCGCTGCCACACTCTGGAAGAAATTATCTTATGACCCCAGAAGAGATTTTAGAAAAATATTTCTCCAAAAGCGCGCGCATTTCGATCGAAGAGTACAAAGAAGGCGCGATCAATTTAACTTACCACGTGACCGTAGAAGAAAGCGGTTCGGAAAGATATTATAAATTACAAAAAATGAATTCCATTTTTGATGTTTCTCTGATGAAAGATATTGATTTTATAACTAAGCGTCTTGCTTCAAAAAAAATTTTGACCCAAGAAGTGGTAAAAACAATCGAAGGGAAAATGTTTGTTAAAGATAGTGCTTCTTGGTGGCGGATGCTCACATATCTGCCAGGAAAAACTTTCGATGCTATGCCCTCGCCCGAACACGCGAGAGAGGCGGGAAGATTAGTAGGAGCATTCCATACTGCCTTGATTGATTGCGATTATCAATTTAAATTTAAACTGCCACATTATCACGATGTGCCCCATGACATGGAAAAACTTCGCGATGCTTTAGCGACCGGTAGCAACACCCCCAAGTACGCCAAATTGAAAGAACTTGCGGAAAGCATCCTTTTCCACTATGAAAAACTTCCCCAAAGTATCGCGTTACCCAAAAGGATAGTTCATGACGATCTAAAAATTACCAACATACTTTTTGCCGATGACGGCAAGGCGGTAGCGTTAGTCGATATCGACACTTTTACTTACGGTGCTCTTGCCGTTGAACTTGGGGATGCTCTGCGCAGCTGGTCTATGCCGGGAGGAGAGGATGGAGAGAATACGCACTTCGATATAAATTTATACAACAAAGCGCTAGAGGGGTATTATTCTGCGGCAAAATTTCTTAGCGAAAAGGAAAAAAATTCTATTCCATACGGGGTCAAACTTATGGCGCTCGATTTGGCTGCGCGTTTCGCAACTGATGCCCTTAATGAGAGTTATTTCAAACTTGATTTTTCTAAGTATAAAAATTTGTTTGAGCAAAACAAAAAAAGAGCAGAAAATCAACTCGCTTTTTTTAAGGAGTTTTCTAAAAGTTTTTAAAAATATTTTCCAACAATTATGCCCAGTATGTTAAGATTGGATTATGGCAAGCTACGCCGAAAATCGAAGAGCGCGATTTGATTATGAAATCCTGGAAAAATACGAAGCGGGTATTGAACTTTTGGGTATGGAAGTAAAATCGGTGCGGAGCGGAAGAATGTTGCTCGAAGGCTCCTTTGTCATAGTTCGCGGCGGCGAAGCGTATTTGATGAACGCGAACATTCCGCCTTATCAGCCGAACAACGCGCCGGAAAATTACGATCCGCTGCGAAACAGGAAATTACTCCTGACAAAAAAAGAAATGGAGGAACTTGCAAAAAGTGAGAAAACAAATTTGACAACCGTACCGCTTAGGCTGTATAATAAGGGAAGAAAAATAAAAATAGAAATTGCGTTAGTTAAAGGAAAGAAAAAACATGACAAACGGGAAAGTATTAAGAAAAGAGAAACCGACAGAGAAATACGCAGGGAATATAAAGAACGTTGACAATTTAAACACGGGGATGCAAGGCATAGACAGTAGGCCATTTGCCCCGATGCATGCCGAGCGTGAGCAGAACCTCGTAAAACTTTTGCTCAAATGTTAATTGCAAAATTGACGAATAAAGCAACAGCGTCGCCTTACAGCTTCGCTCTTGTTCCAGTTTTCGCGTAAGCCAAGACTGGTGTCTCACCCCTTGACTTCCGATAAAAGGATTGAGGCATAACAAAATCGGGATAGTTCCGGCAGAGTCCTGACGCCGGAGCGAAACAAAGGGAATCGATTGAAAAATATTTGGCGCGCTTAAGAATTTTTCGATTTAAAAACAAAAAGCGCGATAAGCATGTAGAAGTCTTGGCAATAACCTCCTGCACGGGGATTCAATTTCCCCCATCTCCACATCGTGAAAAAAATCATAATAATTGGTTGCCCTGGTTCAGGCAAAACAACTCTTGCTAATAAGCTTGGGGATTTTTTGCATATTCCTGTTTATCATCTCGACAAACTTTTCTGGAAAGATAACTGGATACCGTCGCATCAAGTAGATTTTATAAAAGCACAAAATGAAATAATGGAAAAAGACAGGTGGATTGTTGATGGAGGTTTTGTCAAATCAAAATCGTTCGATATTCGGCTCAACAACGCAGACGCAATAGTCTTTTTTGATTTTCCAAAAGTGGTTATTTTTTGGAGAACCATAAAAAGATTTTTTGTAAACTTTAATAAAGTCAGGCCTGATATGGGAGGAAACAATAAGCAAAAAGTTCCACTATCGTGGGGTCAAGTAAAATTTGCAATGAGTTATCCCACTCAAAAAGTTTATGAAAAAGTAATGAGCTTTTCCCAAACAAAAAAAATTGTTATCTTGCGAACAAAGAAGGAGGAAGCTACTTTCTTGAAAAGTTTAATATAATTTAAAACAAATTTTTTTTCGTTCTTTCTCTTGATTTTTTATGTTTTTAATGCTAATTTATATTGATGGATTTTAATTTTCTAAGCCAAAAAGAAGAAAAAGGGCGGCCGCCTCGGGGGAAGGGCGGGCCCCGATTTTCCGGGAGCATTGCCGGCTCGATCCTCATTTTTATGCTTATCTCCGCTCTGTATCTCCTCCTCGTCACTCCGGATAACACCCTTGAAATCCCGATTTCCGATTTGGCCAAAAATGTTTCCGGGGGGATGGTGGAGAAGATCGAAGTTGCCGGAGACAATCTAACGATTACTTACAAAGGGGGCGAAATCAAGCGCGCCAAGAAAGAAACCGACTCTTCGCTCTCCCAGACGTTATTCAATTACGGGGTAAGCCCCGAAGCGCTGGCCGGGACCGAGATCGAAATTAAAAAGGAAGGCGGATTCGGCTTCTGGCTGGTAAATGTCTTGCCGTTCCTGCTCCCGATCGCTTTTATCGTGCTTTTCTTCTGGTATCTCTCCCGGCAGGTGAAAGGCGCCGGCATTCAGGCGCTCTCCTTCGGGCAATCCAAGGCGCGGATCACCGATCCCTCGGACAAGAGCAACCGGGTTACCTTCAAAGACGTAGCCGGCGTGAAGGAGGCCAAAGAAGAGCTCAAGGAAATCGTAGAATTCCTGCGA
>Ga0209541_10017837_pt1 | contig 10338 bp, 12 predicted proteins | sample RifCSPlowO2_01_FD_184027 | JGI IMG/M metagenome (GOLD analysis project Ga0209541, IMG submission 184027) | Groundwater microbial communities from Rifle, Colorado - Rifle CSP2_plank lowO2_0.1 (SPAdes) (version 2) | ecosystem: Environmental > Aquatic > Deep subsurface > Groundwater | place...
TCAAGTGTTGAAAATCCTATACATGCTGAAAAGTTTTCACATCTTAAAACTTTTCATAGAAATTTAGAGTGTTGAAAATCCTATACATGCTGAAAAATTTTCCTTGTTCTCAAAACTTTTCATAGAAATTTAGAGTGTTGAAAATCCTATACATGCTGTAAAGTTTTCCTTTTCTCAAAACTTTTCATAGAAATTTAGAGTGTTGAAAATCCTATACATGTATACATACTGTAAAGTTTTCCTTGTTCTCAAAACTTTTCATAGAAATTTAGAGTGTTGAAAATCCTATACATGTATACATGCTGTAAAGTTTTCCTTTTCTCAAAACTTTTCATAGAAATTTAGAGTGTTGAAAATCCTATACATGTATACATGATGAAAAATTTTCTGTATCCAAAAACTTTTTCATAGAAATTTAGAGTGTTGAAAATCCTACATGCTGAAAAGTTTTGAAAATCCTTGGATTTTTTTACACAAATAAATGAGCGAAAATATCAGCGTTATAGTCCGATTTCGTAAAAAGAAAAACACCGATAAATCTCATAAAACCACAGAAATCAAGGAAAACGTGATTTCTCTTATAGATTCGGATAACGTTTTTATTTTTGACAAGGTGCATAATTCAGAATCGACACAAGCTCACATTTATGAAAACGTACACTCTTCCGTTTTGAAAGTTCTTGAAGGGTATAATGCTGCGATTTTTGCGTATGGTCCTACTTCAACAGGAAAAACCTATACCATGTTTGGCGCTAAAGACCAGCCCGGAATCGTTCCCAGAGTGTGCGAAACGATTTTTCAAAACTTAAAAGAAGATCAGAAAAATCTGCAATTTACTGTAAAGTGTTCTTTCCTTGAAATATACTGCGAAAATATCAAAGATTTACTTGATGTGAAAAAACCCCCAAAATCCCAAAAAAAACTCAAGATATGCTTAGACTCTAAAAATGCGGTCTTTGTAAGGGGGCAGCTAGAAAAATACGTATACAGCGAGGAAGACATAAGGACGATAATTTCAGAAGGTATGTCTCAGCGCTCTGTAGCTTCTACAGCCTTGAACAATACATCTTCTAGAAGTCACGCTATTCTTAGCCTTATTTTAACACAGTCTAGAGAAGATGGGGAACTTATGAGTAAAATTCACATGATAGATTTGGCAGGCTCAGAAAATGTAGAAAAATCCGAGGTTACAGGAGTTAACCTTATGGAAGCTCAGATGATAAACAAGAGTCTTTCCGCGCTAGGAAACGTCATTTATGCGTTGACAGAAAAAGGGCGCGAACACATTCCTTACAGAGATTCGAAACTGACTTATCTTCTTCAAGATTCTCTTGGAGGTAATTCCAGAACTATACTTTTCATCATGGTCAACGAACATTCCCCATATTCTGAAACTCTTAACAGCTTAAATTTTGGAAAAAGGGCTAAAGTAATCAAGAATACTCCTGTCATAAACAAGTCTGAAACCAAGGCTGTTTTACTTAAATGTATTGGTAGGCTTGAACATGACCTTGCTTTATTAACGACGAAATTTGAAGCTTTACAAAGCACAGAAACTTCATGCGACGAGGTCGTGAAAAAATCGAAAGATTTTTTCGCAGAAGCCATAAAGACGTACGAATCTAAGGTCTTAAAACTTGAAGACGATGTAGGTTTCCTTAACGGACAAATTCGTCAGTATGAAGAAATCATTGAAAGTCAGAAGGAAATTGTGATACAGGTTTTTAACTACTTTATGTCAAAAAATCCCTAAAATTCTCTAAAAATCCCTAGCCCTTTTTTTCACCGTTGCTAAATTTTTTGAGCTCAAAATCAGGGTTGCCAAATCCTCTAAATCTTGGTGCTTTTTGCGATTAACTGCGAATAGAACTATAGCATCCATTTTAGGTCGAGCAAGTTTTTGAAAATCCCACTCTCGTATGAATTTTTCATAGTTAGATTTTTGGTCTACAGCTTTCAACGTGCCACATGCGGTTTTTTTACTTTTCAAGTACTTGTTAGGCATATATCTTGAAAGGTTTTTTGCAAAGCCTATTTTCCAGTTTAAAGTTTGGTAGAAAATATTTTTCTTATAACAGCAGGATAAAACATCGGTGATGCTTTGGTCACCTGTTACAAGTACATCGGCTTCGCTATTCTTAAATAAGCGTATCATGTCGTCATAGGGAAGAGGGAAAATGTCCGTTTTCAAAACTATACGTATGAGAGACTTATCGGTCTGAAAAAGAATTTCAGTCTTAATTATGCCTTCTTCTTTGTAAATAATTTTAAGACTTGACATGTGCTTCTTTAATTTTTTTTCGCAAGAGCTTAAAAAATCCTCACTTTCTCTTGCAATCCACTCCGGAATCATAATTTGCATTTCTTTCTTATTTTTATACTTTACAGCGATTAACTCTAAAAATGAGCTTAAACAGTGGTATCCACTCTCGTTTTCGTCTACATCTGAAATGTAGGCTACAGTATACTTTCCCTTTACGCCTTTTACTTTCCCTTTTATTTTTGCAGTATTTGTGAAAAACATTCCGTCTCTGTTCTTACCAACACCCGTATTAAAGTCGAAATTTTTTTCCAAGCTATCATTATACTCAGAAAGTGTAAAAGTGTTAAGACGGTTAGAATAGGGTATAAGTTTTTTTACATCGTGTAAATCAGGGTACAAATCAGATTGTACTGGAGCGAGAAAAATAAGGTCATGACGTGATAGTTTAGGAATTTTAAGAAATTTGAACCTTCTGCACTGTTCTCTATTTTTTCCAGTACTTAAAACTACAGCATCCTGTTTATTCCATCCGAGTTTAAGTAAGCCATCTACAGAACTTGTGGCTATAGTAACTTTCGCTTTGTACCAGTCCTTGAGATATGTGCCAAATTTCATTGCGAAAATTATGTCTCCAAAACCATGGCACGGCGAGTTCAAAATAAGAATTTTTAGTTTTGAAGCATCTCGTTGACTTGGTTTAGACTTTTTTTTCAGGTAGTATTTCCAGATAATATCCTTGACATTTTTCATAGAATTTAAGCTCAAAATTCCGTCTAAAATATTTTCAAGGTCGTCTTGCACGGACATTTTATTTACCATCCCAAAAATTGAAATTTTTTACAGTTTCTGAGTAAAGTCGAAATGACTACCGCGATTTATCGTATGGAAATTACATTTGAGAAGTATAGCAGCGTTCCAGCTTTTGTTTACGACTTGCAGCAGAAATTTTTAGACCTTGAAAGCGAGGTTAAAGTAGGACTTTACGACGATAGGACAGTTATCGTAGATTTTCTGCACCAAGATTTGCGTTTTGTACGATGTGTTCACTGGGTTCTTAGAAATTATGAAAGAACCACGATTACCTCTAAAACTGTCGATTTTTTGGGCTTAAATTGAAAAAATTCTGAATTTTCCCTTAAATTCAGAATGGAATTCAACGATTTTCTTCAAACAAGGTTAGAAATGAAAAGAAGCGAAATTAGAGCTCCGATAGCTGATCTTTCTAGAAAGTTAGCTGAGATTCACTCTCGGCTAACTTCTGATGAAAAAATAGAGAAGCTATACTTGCTCTCAATTTACATTGACGATATTTTAAGGGACTGTCCTGTTCATCCCGGCATGGATCCGAACGCGGTTTTAGATACGCGTTCAGAACTTTCCAACTATGCATCATTTTTTGCAAGAGAAAGAGACCATGTTTCTGTGTATGAAAAAATCAATGAACGGATCAAGACCCTTTTAGAAATGTATCCGTTAAAATGGTAAAAAAAATTCCTAAATAAAATGCCACACGTTGATTGGAAAAATCTTGGAAATCTGTAATTGCTGTAGCCTGTGCAGGGCTTTTAGTATACACATCTCAGTTAGCTCTAAATCATCTAAAAAAATGCGACGAACCGCCCTTTGCAAATGCTGTCGCCGGTTCTGTTTTAGCAGTGATCTTAGTAACTCCCCTTGTTGTAGAACGTAAAATCTCTCTTGTGTTACTACCGATTTTTCTATATGCAGCAGGACTTTCTTTAGGACACATGATTTACGTTGCACAAGGAATAAAATACAATGATGAAACTGGTAAAAAGAAAGCCAAAAAATCTATAGCAATCTCTGCAGTATTAGGAGTGATTTTCCTAATTCTAGTCGTACTGTTAGTACTTTGGGATATGAAAAAAACTTAATGAAATTTCCTAAAAATCGCAAGATTTTTAGGAAGTCTAACTGTAATTTGCGTTGAAAAATTCAAGGTCTTCTGGAACTCCTAATCCCCACATTTTTTCTACGTCTACAATTTTAACCTTCTTTTTGTCTTTTACCATTTCGTTAAAAATCGGGCATACGTAGAACTCGTTATTCACGCGAATGTTTTTCTCTATCATCGACTCTGCATACTTTACAAAATCGCTGCCGTTTTTGTACGTGTAAATTCCTACCGTGGCTCTGTTAGAAATTACTTTTTTTTCTGCAACTTCCTCTACGAAACCCTCAGAATCTAGTTTTACGAAAGACCACTTGGGGTTTATACTCTCAAAAGTCGCGATTCCTCCGTCGGAATTTTCAGTCTGGTAGAAGAAGGAATTTGCATTCCAGTCTACATACTGGTCACTATTAGCCACGATTAAGCGCGTGTCGTTATTTATGTAGTCTTTTGCCTTCAAAACTGTACATGCTGCTCCTTCAGTCACGTGATTTAGAGGAATGATAATACAGCCTGGAGCAATCCTGTTTAGAAAATTTTGCAAATCGTACTTTTCGTAGTGTTCCTTTTGAACAATAAAAATAAATCTAGCCTTGTTAAAGTCTAAATTTAGATTTTTCACAACAAGCTCAATCATGCATAGTTTTTTGTTTTTGTAATTTACCTCTATAAGAGGTTTAGGAAACGTGTAACCTGCTTTTACAAAGCGCGAACCGTTACCAGCCATGGGAATGACGACGTTACAGGACTTGGAATATGGGATGTTCATCGGCGGAGTGTTTATTTCTCTTATGCGGTTCAAGATTTTAGAAGCGTTTATCTCTGACGGATCTGAGACCTGAAGTACGCTGGCTCCACTAGAATATGCAGATCTTAAGCCTACTGGTGAATCTTCTACAATCAAGACTTTTTCAACCCCTAAATTAGCGTGTTCTATACACTTGAAATAAATTTCCGGACTGGGTTTGCAGTATTTCACTTCTTCGTTAGAGATCAACCAGTCTAAATAAGGAAGAAGTCCTTTTTTAAGGCAAATCATGAGTAAATTTTTCCAAACGCAGTTAGATGCAATATAAATTAAGTATCCTTGCTCTTTGAGCTCTTTGAGAGCTTCAATTATGTGCGGATCTGGAGTATAGTTTTCTATGAGATCGCAGGTGTATTTTTGCTTAAGTTTCCAAATTTTAGAATGAAGATTGGAGTCAATCCCTTTAGTTTTGCTAAGAATTTCAAGCTTCGTTTTAGTCGGAAGTCCGTCGTAAATGGCTAGGTGCTCTGAATAGTTAATTACGTACCTAGGATCTACGTTTTTCAAAGCCATGTTTAAGGCTTCATAATGCGTGTTTCTGGAGTCAACAAGGGTACCCATCGAAAATTATTAGGCTTATTCTAGACATTTTTCTAGTCTCTTATGTCTTTATGATGAAATCACGAAAAGAACCTACGGTTCTTTTCGTAGAAAATTTACTAGAATTTTTCTGTTCCTCCAAGATTCTATGCATATTTCTTGAATTTTTTCCTTATTTCTACTCTTAAATATCGCAGAAAAATACTGGTCATCGTCTATGATATTTTTTTGCAGAAATTCCTTGATAAGAGCATAGTACCCAACGTAATACTCCTTCAAAAATTCTTTTCTAACTACGATAATCCCTCCGTCGATATACTCTGGATTATCCTTAAAAAATTGTATAGGATCCTCAGAACTCATTTTTCTTTCCAAAATTGTAACAGTCGCTAAAAAAGGCCGGGATAAAATTTTAGAAAAATCTAGTTGAAAAGAAGGAGGAACGTCAATCATGCCATGCCCATAACCAGAGTCTACCCACACGTATACATTCGCATTTACGAGAAATGAGGCCGTGTTAAGAAACGAAATTTTGTTATTTGTAACTATATCGTAGTCAGGCTTGCAAAATTCCGGATTATTTTTACAGGTTCTCTTAATCTTACTTTTGTATTCTTCAGAATTTTGAATACTGACTATCCTCTCTTTGTAAGGGTATAGTTCCAAGTCATTTATCTCTGTTTTTACTAATTTTGTAAGAAAATTTTTCGGACGATGCGAGAGGATAAATTCAAAGTATTTTTCGTGCGTGAAAAAAATCATAGGGTGTTCAAGCCTTAAAATAAATTTTTTCATGTGCTCAAAATACTGGCCATTGCTACGCTTAAAATCTGGTTCCCAGGTTTCTCTGCCGATATCAATGAAAGCCGAAACAACCAGCATGTTTTTCTTTTCACATTCTTCCTTAAAATGTGAAAAGAATCGTATGTTCTTTTCGTAATTAGCCGAGCGTAGCCCATTCATCACACGTGAAAAAATCGCCAGATTTTTTTGACTTCTAAAATAAAGAAATGTCTGTAAAAGAATTAACCGCGAGAGGCCTAATCCTTTTTGGCGCATCTGGAGTAGCTTCTATGTGTACTGTTCTTATGAAGAACAAGTCTAGCTGGGGAAATAAAAAATACCTCTTGTTAATACCTATCATAGTAGCTCTGTTCGTTGGCGCGTCAGTAATCTTAAGTATGGAAAATAAAAATCGCATAAATGGCTTGCTTTTCATTCTGTACATTCTGGCTTTTGCGGGTTTGATGCTTCTTTGGAAGTATGCAGCCGATAATGTTCGTGACACAAGTCTAAATAAGAAACAGAAGGTCGGCATGATAATCGCTATCCTGCTTTCTCTTGTGGGTCTTTCGGGAGTAATGTCTCATAAATCTGAAAAATCCTGCTAAAATTTTTGAAAAATCCACTCAGTTCCATCAAAAACAAGGTTTTGTCCTATAAGTTTTTCTACGTCCAAAATTAAGTCAGGCAGAGGAGTAAATTCTTTTTTAGGAGTTTCTTTAACTTGTTTTAGCGGAGGTTGTTCTGTCACATTTGCAGCGCGTTTTCTAACCCTAAACGCCATTTTTATTTGAAAAATTAAAATGAAATTCTTGAAAATTTTTTTTCAGTCTAAATGGGTATAAAATCTCTAACAAAATTTCTAAAGGATAAATTTCCGTCAGTTTTCGAGTTGATCCACATTTCAGAGTACAAATACGAAAAAATTTGCATAGATAACTTTATGGTATTACTTCGCTATAAAAGCTTTTACTGGAATCCGGACAATCCAGACGACTACTTTTGGCTTACAATGTACATGAAATTCTTTGTGACGTTAAGAGAGCATAACGTTCACCCTTTTGTTATTAACGATGTACGAGAAGGTGCTCCTAAGGAAAAAAATAGGGAAATACAAAAAAGGCGAGAAGCAAAGCAAAAAATGCAATCTCAAATTTGTGACCTTCAAGAAGCTGTAGACGTCTATCACTCTGAAGGAAAAATTTCTTCCGTTCTTTTAGACTTTCAAAAGAAAAAGAAAATTCAAAGCTCTATTATAGGCAACAAAGAGCAGGTGAATATTTTCGGCATAGAAGGATACTTAAAATCTTTAAGAAAACAACTATGCCACATTACAGAGCAAGATATCGTTCATTCTAAGGCAGTCTTAAAATACCTTGGAATAACGTGTAAAGATGCTTCTGGGGGAATTGAGCCTGAAAAAATCGCGTCGGATTTGTGCAAGCAAGATAAGGCGAAAGCAGTTGTGTCAGAAGACACAGACATTTTAGCTTGTGGCGCACCTGTTTTTATTAAGGAGCTGGGAATAGACGGAATTTGCACTAGAATATGCTTTGAAAAACTCTTAAAAGAAATGGGCTTTACATACGAACAGTTTCTAGACTTTTGTATCATGTGTGGAACAGACTACAACAACAACATTCCTAAAGTAGGACCCGTAAAATCCTTTGAACTCATAAAAAAGCATAAGTCAATAGAAAATGTGGCTAAAAATGAAAAAATCGATATTACGTGCTTAAATCATCTTGAGGTTCGAAAAATTTTTATGATGAGGGCAAATTCATCTTTCAAAGTGAAATTTTGCGATTTTCCTAATTTTCCAGCCTTGGAAAAATATCTCCAAAAAATAGGTGTGAAAGTAAGCATTGCCTCGATAAAGGAAAGTATTCAGGGAAATTTGGAATTTATAGAGGTCGCTTAAAAATCGCTAGATTTTTTCATAAGACAAAAATTTTCTGTAATAAATGTACGTCACGGCCAGCCAGTTTTTAGGAATGTCTCGCGAAAACACCGTTAAGAAACCTGAAATTAAGGCTTTTGAAAACGTAAATACGGCAGATCCTACCGTTTTTGGTCCTTATTTGTGGATAAGCCTGCACATTTCTGCTGCACATTATCCCTTTAATCCAAGTCCTATTGTACGTAGAAGAATTAAAGATCGCATTCTTGCTCTTCCTTATGAAATTCCCTGCGAAAAATGTCGTCCGCATGCCTTGTCTTACATAGAATCTAAAGCATCAGAACTAGACAAGGCGGTTTCTTGTAGAAGCGAGTTAGTTAAATTTTACGTGGATTTTCACAACTACGTAAATACTTTCTTAAAAAAACCGACATGGACTTATGAACAGGCTATAAAATATTACGGCGAAAAAAGTGAGAAAAGTAGCTTTGAGGAATTCATGGATTATAGATAAAATTGCGTTTACTAAAATATCGATGAGTTGTAATGGCTATTACGACTATGCTCGTCTTGGAAATACCTGTTTTTCAAGTATGAGCAGCCTTCTGAGCAATCAGAAGTTTTTGCCCCCTAAATCAGACACATATAACAAGGTTTTTGTGTACAAGAATTATCACCTTGATTCGCCATGTGGTCGGAACGAGTACTTTGAGTCTAGACTTAAGGAGCATACTAGATATTGTCCGGACAATGTTCAAGACTGTGATAAGTATTACGGCGAAAAAGAAGGTTATAAACGGTTGGAGTGCAAGGGGTGCAAAAAATGAACAAGGATTTTCTCACTGAAAAGTGAGAAAATTTTGTATTTACGAAGTGCTGTTCTGTCCTGATTTCTCAAAGGTGGTGTTTTTCCCATTAAATTCTTTCGAAATCCTGGTCCAGGACTGTAAAAGTTCCGTATATTTTTCTTCAAGTTCCTTAAGCGGGTTCTTTTCGTGATTAGCCGAGCTGCAATGCAGCTCGGGGACATAGCCCATTCGTCACGTCTAAAAATCCTTAGATTTTTAGAGTTGGCTAAGAAACATTTGTTCGACGTTTCAGAACTGCAGTGTCAATTTGTTCCTCAAGTTCGCTGTCATCAACATGTTCATCCCGTGGTAACATGGCTCCAAGCGAGTAAGCTGTATCATATAGTTTTTTCACAAGATTACCAAGTCCTTCATGAGAACGAAGACGGCATGCATCGCAGTCTTCTTCTCCATGTGCACAACGGAATGAATCAACATCAACGTTTACAATCACGCCGTTTTTGCCATTTTTCAAAGCAATTTTGTTCAATTCTACTATGGTCTCTAACGTTATAGAAAGATTGCATGTATCAAACTCCCATGGCATTTCTGCCATGATGCAGTGTAAACACTGCATAGGTTCACCAGGAGGCCAAATGTCTGGAAGATGTCCCATATATTGCTTATGATCAAGAGCGTAGACTATCTCTTCGATGCAACCATATCGTTCTAGCTCAATTCCCTCTGATTGCAGAAATTCTTCGTATTCGATACTGCTCATGTTCTCTAATTCTTCGCAGGTTATTACTGAGTATTCTTTTTCTTCCTCTTTAACATTCACCACCAAAATAGAAGTGTAACAGCCACCGTCTTTGCTATAACCACGCACAATCCAGTCTGCGGTATCATATGAAATCGGGACATTTGTCGGGGGTATAAGTATCGGAAAGTCGTTTTGCCTGCCATAGAGAATACACTTGTCTTTTGCCAATTTAAGAGCCCGTTTTTTTGCTGAAACGACGTCATCAAATTGCTCAACGCCGTTATGCGAAAAAACGAACCACACGTCTGGTTTGTTTAGAGGAAAGTCGTACTGGTAGAATTTTGTTTGTAGTTTAGTAGCTTCTTCGCGCATGCGCTCAGATTTCTCATCAGAGTTGTTCATAGGTAATAATTCTTAAAATCGTCACGAAAAATCAATTTTTTCGTAATGAAGTCACATGGCATAAAGGGGCGACAAATCTTGTTTGGAATCTTGTACTTTTGGAGAGCGATTTTTAAGCCACGAAGTGTTCTTCATGCAAGAGGTTCTGCATGACGGATAGGCTCGCCAAGTTGATGAAC
>Ga0209541_10017838_pt1 | contig 10338 bp, 6 predicted proteins | sample RifCSPlowO2_01_FD_184027 | JGI IMG/M metagenome (GOLD analysis project Ga0209541, IMG submission 184027) | Groundwater microbial communities from Rifle, Colorado - Rifle CSP2_plank lowO2_0.1 (SPAdes) (version 2) | ecosystem: Environmental > Aquatic > Deep subsurface > Groundwater | place: Rifle...
TATTTTCCTTTTTGGGCGATTCAATTAATCGTGATTATACCATTGCTGATTGTGCTCCTCCGCTGGCAGAGCCGCGCCAATAATATTCCGCGCCTGCTCGTCGCCTATGCCGTGTGGCTGGCTACATTTTGGCTTTTTTCCCGATTTTTTCATGAGAATTATTTAGGTTATATTATCGAACTTTTGTTACTGGCTTGGTGGTGGAGCGCTGATACCGATCAGCAAGTAACGTAACCATATGAGCCTAGCGCTTGACACACCGATCGCGGAGTTGAATCGGGTGGGCCGGGTGGCGGCCAAACGATTGCAACATCTAAGAGTCGAGACCGCGCGCGATCTCCTATTTTATTTTCCCTTCCGCTACGAAGATTTCAGCCGCGTTGTATGCGTCAAAGACGTGCGCGATCATGAAGCCGTAACCGTAAAAGGAAAAATTGAGCTGATTGCCAACAAACGGAGTTCGCGCCAGCGCACCATTTTGACCGAGGCGCTGGTGGCGGATGACACGGGCCGGTTGCGAGTGGTGTGGTTCGGCCAGCCGTTCATTGCCAAGAATTTGCGGGTAGGGGATATGGTTTACTTGTCAGGTAGCGTCTCCAGCGATATGTTTGGGCGGCAGATGATATCGCCCGCTTATGAGCGGGAAATTCGAAATTCGAAATTCGAAATTCGAAATTCTACGACGCATACCGCCCGAATCGTACCAATTTATTCTATTACCGCCGGGTTGACGCAAAAGCAGATGCGGTTTTTGCTGAAGCAGGTGATTGATTTAGCCAAAGAAATTGAGGAATGGCTGCCGGAGGAAATTCTTGACCGCGCTGATTTAATTCTTTTGCCGCCGGCGTTGCGCGCGATTCATTTTCCCGCTGACGCGGACGAATTAAAACAGGCCGAACGCCGGCTCAAATTTGATGAGCTTTTTATTTTACAGCTCCGCGCCGAGATGATCAGACAATCTTTAAAGCAAGTCAAGGCGCCAGCGCTTCATTTTAAGGAACAGGAAACGCGCGCGTTTGTCGCTTCACTTCCTTTTATTCTCACCAAAGACCAAAAAATCGCCGCTTGGGAGATTTTGCGGGATTTGGAAAAAGCCGAGCCGATGAACCGGATGCTGGAAGGCGACGTGGGCTCGGGCAAGACCGTGGTCGCGGCCATGGCGCTGTATAATTGCGTCCTCAATGGTTATCAAGGAGTAATGCTCGCGCCGACGGAGATTTTGGCCAAGCAGCATTTTGGGTCTTTGGAGCAACTTTTACCAGAATGGAAACTAGCTTTGCTTACTGCCGAGGAGCTATCGGCTATCGGCTATCGGCTATCGGCAAAATTCACGCGAGGCAAACGAGAAGAGCTGAAGAGTGTCATTGCTACTGGTGATATTCAAATAGTGATTGGCACACACGCTCTGCTCCAAGAAGACGTTCACTTTCATCGGCTCGGTCTGGTAGTGGTGGATGAGCAACAGCGCTTTGGGGTGGATCAGCGGCAAGCGCTGCGCGAGCGCGCGGGCGCGCCCGGCCTGGCGCCGCATTTTTTGAGCATGAGCGCCACGCCGATCCCGCGCACGCTGGCGCTGACTCTCTACGGCGACTTGGATATCTCGCTGATTAAAGAAAAACCGGCCGGGAGAAAGGAAATAAAGACGCGGGTGGTCGAGCCGAAAAATCGGGAGAAGGCGTATCAATTTATTCGGGAGCAAGTTCGCACTGGGCGGCAATGTTTTGTTATTTGTCCGCTGATTAGTAATGAGCAAGGAACCCGCCATTACGGCGGGCAGGCAGGGAACAAAGAAAATGGGGAAACTAGAAATTTGAAATTAGAAATTTGGGATGATAAAAAATCAGTCCTCTCGGAATATGAAAAACTCTCACAGAAAATTTTTCCTGACCTCAAAGTCGGCTACCTCCACGGGAAGATGAAACTAAAAGAAAAAGATGAAACCATGAAAAAATTTGTCGCGGGGGAGTTGGATATTCTGGTCTCCACGTCGGTCGTCGAAGTGGGGGTGGATATCCCGAACGCCAGCGTGATGATGATCGAGGACGCGGAGCGGTTCGGCCTGGCCCAGCTCCATCAGTTTCGCGGCCGCGTGGGGAGAAGCGAACAGCAGTCGTACGGTTTATTATTTACGGCCACAGACAGTCAAAAAGCGCTGGAGCGGCTGTCTTATTTTGAAAAAAACACGGACGGTTTTAAGCTGGCTGAATATGATTTGGCCGCGCGCGGACCGGGCGAGGTCTATGGTACGGCCCAGAGCGGGATGATGAACTTTAAATTGGCGTCGCTGCGTGATACTGATCTGATCAAGCTGGCGCGCGACTTGGCGCGAGGAATTGATTTTGTCAAGCACGCGACTCTTAAAGAGCGGGTGAAAGAGTGGGAGAGAATCGTGCATCTGGAGTGATCGGACTCATGAAACATGACAAAAATTGACTTTTTTACCGTTATCCGGTATACTCCTCCCCAGCCAATTTTGGCTAGAAGGAGAAAGACTTGCGTACAGCAAGAGGACGATCCGAGAGTCACGCCAATCCGCCCGCCCGGACCATTCTGGTCCGGACTAAGCACAACGGTAATGTCTGGGCCGATCCGACCAAGGCCAAGAAGCCTCATCCGGATGATCGGAGCACGTGGAAGATCCCGTGCTACCCAGAACCGGGCGGCAATCGCAAAAAGAAGCCCGCCTGCTGGGTGAGCTTCGCCGAGATCGAAAAGGATCTGGCCAACGCGTGATTCAAGTGATTTGACCTAGCGCCTCGTGGAGGGACTGGCAGTAAAATGGGGGGTACTGCATAGTCGAGGCGCACCTTCCCCCATCAGCATTTAAACATTGAAACATTACATAAAACCGCCAATGGGCGGTTTTATGATTTAGCTATGGGTTATGAGTTCGAGTATATTTTTTACTTGAATAATTTTCAAAGTGTCGCTATTGGCTACTGGCTTTGAACTATTGGCTGTAATCACTCTCCTCATCCCTAACTGTTCGCACTCTTTGACGCGCTTTTCACTCTGGCGCACGCTCCGGATTTCTCCGCCCAGTCCAATTTCGCCAAACACCGCCAGGTCTTTGCCGAGCGTCTTATCCTTGTAGGCGCTGGCCACGGCCAAGGCGACAGCCAGGTCCGCGGCTGGCTCATTAACTTTAATACCGCCTACCACGTTGACGTGCACATCGTATTGACCAAGTTGCAGACCGGCGCGCTGTTGCAAGACGGCGATCAGCACATGCAGGCGATTAAGATCAAAGCCGCTGGCCTTGCGCACGGGGTAGCCAAAGACGGTTTTGGTGACGAGCGCTTGCACTTCCACCAGCAGTGGCCGCGTGCCCTCGAGCAAGCACGTGACCACGCTCCCGGGCGCGTCAGCGCCGCGTTCTTGAAGCAGGAGTTGTGACGGATTGGCTACCTCTTTGAGTCCTTTTTCCGTCATCTGGAATATACCCACCTCGTCCGTGCCGCCGAAGCGATTCTTGACTGCTCGGAGCAAACGGAGATCGTGATGTCGGTCGCCTTCAAAGTATAGAACTGTATCCACCAGGTGTTCGAGTGTTTTGGGCCCGGCGAGCGTGCCGTCTTTGGTCACATGGCCGATAAGCACGATCGTTGTGCCGCTGGTCTTCGCGCAGGCCATAAGTTTGGCGCCGCCGGCCCGGACTTGAGTGGGGTTGCCCGGCTCACCCGGCGCTTCTTCCGTGTACATGGTTTGAATTGAATCAATGATGGCGAGCGCGGGCTTGTCTCTTTGGATGGTAGCGATCGCGGCGTCAATGTTGTTGCCGGCTGACAGCTGACAGCTGACAGCTGACAGCTGACTTAGTCTATCCGCCCGCAATTTGATCTGTTCTACTGATTCTTCTCCAGAGATATACAGAACATTCGGGACCATAAGCGCCAATTGCAGTGCCAAGGTGGACTTGCCGATGCCCGGCTCGCCGCCCAACAAAATAAAGCTTCCCGGAACAATGCCCCCGCCCAACACGCGGTCAAGTTCGGAAATATGAGTTTGTATTCTCAATACATTTTGACCTTGAATATCAGCCAGGCGTTGAGTTTCAAGTGATGGGTAGGTTGAATTGATTTCGGACTTCGGCTTTCGGACTTCGGCTTGAACTGTCTCTGTGATTGTGCCCCACTGCCCACACTCCAAACACCGGCCAGACCATTTTGCATACTGGGCGTCACAGGCAGTACAAACAAACAACAGTTGATTCTGCTTCATAGATTTTGGCGCTTGCTTTTACAGTCTTTATTGGGGCTCTAAGAGGAGGAATGCCGGCCGGGTCGCATTGAAGAGCTCTCTGGTTTTATACACAATACCGCTATTTGGGGCATTTCGTCCAGAGTCATTGACGCGAATAAATTCAACGCCGTTTCTGGTCTCAACGCCTGTATAGACAATGTAATGTCCTTTGTAGTAGCGCAGGCGATTCTGGTTAGTAAAGCCGGCTTGCGGTCCGGACTGGAGCACGGGTTTACCTTGGCGCAATAGGGCAAGCGCCTCGTCGTGTTTGGTAATCCAACGGATTTTTAGATTGTAGGTCTTAACTAAAAGGGCGACAAATTCTTCGCTAATGCGCGTGCCTTGATTGCATTTGCGCGCGCCTGACTGAACCGCCAGCCGGCCGATGTCCAGGGGCGTTACATTATGGCCGTAAAATTTTAGCACCATGGCGATGCTGGTTGGCGAACAGCCGGCAGCTTTGTAGTTGGTACAGATTGTTTCATTCCCATATGCTTGCATGCTCCATGGTCCGTCGACCTGTGAGAAGTAGGGCACATTATTATATTGGTAGGTCAAATCGCTAACGCTAAACGGCAGTGGTTTGGCGTCTTTAAAATCATCCGGCGAGGCCGATTCTTTTTGTACATCTTCGTTGCCCGTGTGCCAGGGGACGTTTGGAATAAACAGGATGCGCAGATTTTTGAACTCTACCAGACTGGGATTGATGGTGTAGAGGAGAGTATAAGAGCCAACCGCAATAAGTAGGGCGACAAGGGAGCCGCCGATAACTTGCCTGGCTTTGTTTATCCGCTGTTGCTGATCGCCTTCGCCGATGAGCGCGATATTGCCAGGCAGCATCCATTGAATGCCCGCGACAAGGATGGTGACTACGGCCAGAATGGTAATCGCCACCACGCCATAACGATAAATTGCCGCGATATACTGGCCGATATAGGGTATGTTAATGTAGATATCACCGGAAGGAGATTGGGTAATCGGCAGTTCTTGTGCCGGGGTTAGTTTAAGCCCGGGGATCTTGATGCGCGGCTGGGGAGCTTTCAAGAGCTGTTGGATTTCGTTATACTCGAGCGGGGTGTCGTTGTCGAAGACACCAATGTCAGGTACTACGACCGTCGCCAAGGCGGGGAGGGGGAGGAGAGATGCCGCGAAGAAGGTGAGTGAGAGGAAGATTCTTTTACGCATACAAAAGTTAAAACACAGAAAACACAAAAACACAGAAAACAATTATTTTAACTTGCCTACGGACTAGCGTGACATATTTGTGCATCTTTCCATTTAGCTTGTCCAGAAATTCAGTCATAGTAATCACTGTGTTTTTTTGTTTTTTTGTTTTCTGTGTTTTGTGTCACTCCAACCCCAACAATTCCTTCCACCCCGCGATCGTCGCCGGCTCTTGAATCAGCTTTTGGTCAACAAACACCGCGGGCAAAGCCGTAACACCAAGCGCCGCGGCCAGCTCTTCCACTTTTTTTTGATAGGACTCCCACCGGCCGGATTGCAAGCAGGCGGTGAGACGCGCTTCATCTAGATCAACGGCGCGCGCCAGGGCTTGGAGCGCCGCTGGATCAAGCGGTCCTTCGTGGGCGATCGCTTTTTCACTAAAGACCAGGAATCCGTTCTGCTCCCGGGCGCAATAGCCATAAGCATGGGCTTGGACCGAGGAAAGCGGGAAACGGGTGACCGGCAGGGCTTTGATAATCACTTTGACCCGTCCCGGGTAATCTCGGATAAGCTCATGGAAGATTTGGATCTGCTCCTGACAGCGGGGGCAAGCCAGATCTTCAAAGGCGATAATTGTTTTACCGGCGTTTTTTTCTCCGAGAATCGGATCATCGGGAAAGACGGGGATGAAAATTGGCGCCGGAGCGATAGTTGAAGCCGGGGGCTGATCTTCGGGATAGAGCGGCCGATACTGTACCACGCGAATCCAAAAAGCCAGGATCACGACGAGAATAGCCGGGAGGAAAATTAGGAAAAGATGTTTGGTTTTTATCACAAGTTTACTTGAAACACGCCGTCGCTGGCTTTGTCGGTAAAGTGTAGACCGCGACCATCGGGAGTCAGGAAAATTTTATCAATTACATGGGCGCTGTCCAATTGGACCGGAGTTTTTCGGCCGGTGCGTAAATCAATTTTGTACAGAGTATCCGGGGTGTTGTCGGCCAAGGTGGGCTGAAAGCCGGCCCCGATCTCCAAGCGATTGGGGACAGCGCAGTAAAGCGCGCTCTCATTCACAAAGGCGCACTTTTCGGCCCAGGTGTTGAGCAGAAGCGGCCGGCGATTAGCGCCGATCGAATCGCCTGCCGCGTCGGTAATCCATAGTTCTGGTTTGAATTCACTGTTGGCGTTGTAGACGCTGTAGAGGAGTTGCTGACCGCCGGTCGACCACTGGCTTTGGAAACCCCGGCCCTCAACGATAAGCGAGCGGAAATTTTCGCCATTGAGGCCCACCAGCAATACTTCTTGCCGGTCGGCTCCAAGCGGCGCCCCGGTGCGTGAGAGGGCCACTACTTGGCGGTTGGGCGACCAGTCAACCGTCACTTTGCTGGCATTGTTGCCCAACGGCTCGACAAATTTGACATTAGCGCCATCCGGATCCGCGGCCACGAGCCAGCGATTTTCGGGCGAGAACCCGATGCTTTTGGCCGCGATCTGATCGCCGGCGGCCGAGAAAGAAAAATCCTCCCAATGTTTGGGGAGAGTTGTTTGCCGTTTTGTCGCGAAGTCATAATAAATGTTGGCGCCGTCCGGATATTCAATAATCGCCTCATTTTGATTTGGCGACCACTCGATGTTTTGGACGTTATAGAAGACCTCGTCGCTTAATTCTTGGGAACTGCCATCGGCCGCGAGACGGTAAAACTTGCCGTCGTTTTGATTGTAGAATTGGACATTGCCGCCCGGGGTGACTGTTGGATCAATCACTGCCGTCTCTACCACTTTGGCTTCGCGCGCCGCGGCCGGGGCCGGACGGAAGGTGTCGATCGGTCTCTCGACTCCGGTGGGGAGAGCGCCTTCACCCGCCGCCTCACCTGGTTGCCGTTCCCCGGCGCCGGCCGTGGGGAAAGCCCCCGGTCCAGCCGGCCCTTCAGTCAGAGGCGCGCTCGGGGCTGAAGGCCGCGCTTCGGGCCGGGCAAAAAATACCCGATACATGCCGTAGCCAAGGGCGATGACCGCGACGATAAAGATAATGATGAAGACGAGGCGTTTTTTGTCCATATGAATAAGGCGAATGGATTAGCTTTTGGTTGCGCCTGGGGCGACAGCCCCGACCCCAGGGATCAGCCCGCCGGATTTATACTTGCGGTCCAAGTAGATCAAGGTAAGGGCATGACTCGCGAGAAAGGCGATACCGTAGACCTCCCACTTGGGGGCAATTTCTTTGGCCACCAATAGGGCTAAGCGTTTTTTATCTTGTTTTTTAATGAAAAAGATTAGTGGTAAGGCAAAAAGCAGTAAAAAAAATCCGAGAATAACGCCGCCGATAAATGGTATCCAGCCCAAGGTGAGAATGAAAACATCGCGGAATGCCCCCAAGAGAACGATGCCTTGGAGATCGCGGAATCCCGCGCTTGCCCCAGAGGTTGTCGTCTTACCTTTACGTTCTTCCTCGTCCGTCTTTTTTTGTTTTTGTTCCTGTCTGGTCTGTTGTCGTTGTCGGGCAAGATCCGCGGCCTGCTGTCTTTGTCCTTCTTGATCGGCGGCGCGAGCATCTGGCGCCTGATTTTCTCCTGCCTCGGTTTTTTTTCGCGTCGGTCCTAGTCCGTCTTCAGTTTGTGCCCCGGCCTCGTCGGCCGGCCGGCCTGGCTCTGGTTCGGTAAATTGCTGATAAGGTTTTTCCGTCCCTTCTTGTCCTTCCGCGCTCTTTTCTCCCGGTTCACCTGGCTTCTCGCCCGTTTCTTCCGGATTCGCTTCTTTTTCTCCCGCACCTGCTTCTCCCGGAGTTTTTCCCGGTTTTTCTTCTTCGGGTTTTTGCTCTCCTCCTTGGGCAGGCTGACCCGTTTCGCTTGGCGCAGTGGGCGATACTCCCGGCTGTTCGGTTGGCGTTCCGGCGGCTTGATCTTTGGTCGGGGCGGCGACAGTCGGCTCGTAGCGTCGGCTTGGAGACGACACTCCTCTCGCTGGCGCGGCGGCTTCTGGCGCTCCGCCTAGTCCCCCAGCCGGTGTTTGTTGATTCTCTGGCGCGTCTGCCTCTCCAGAGTTGCCTGCCGGCGAGGCCGGTGCAACAGTTTCGGTTTTATCTGGCGTTTCTGTCTCGGGTACTTCCTGTTCCTCCTCACCCTCGGGTTCAGCCAGTTCTGGTGATAGTCCAGCTTGGCGGGCCGGCGGGGGAGCGGCTTGGCTTGGTTTTCTCTGATCAGCGTGAGGCGGGCGCGCGCCGCGTCGCGGTGGTCGGGCGATGTCTTGACCGATTCCACTCGGTATGTGGGACGAACTGGTTTCTTTGACCGCAAAATCAACGCCTTCCTGTTCAAGTTTTTCTTTCAGTTTTTTCTCCACCTCGTCGCTGATTTCATCGCTCACCTTTTCTAAACCTTCTTCCGCTCCCAGATTCAATCTTTCCTCCTGTTTTCTTCTTTGCTCTTGCCGGTCTCGTCGTAGCCGCGCGGCTGTTCTTCGTTCTTCCTCGGCCTGCTGATCGCCTGATTGTGTCGCGAGAGCGGGCATATTACATTAATTTATAGGCATTGGCCACCTGCGTCAGTGTATATTGTTTTTTCCGTTTCTGTTTTTGCAGGATATCAGACAAAAGTTCATGAATCACCTGTTGAATAACATGATCCACATGCCGAACGCCGGTGTCAGCCGTATAGGCGCGGCCCGCCAGACCCTTTAACGCTTTGGCGTCGGGCACAATCCGGAGCTGTCTGACGGTCTGGAGTTGCTGGCTTAAGGTGTCAAGGTGGCGGCGGACAATAGACTGGACATGATCGGGCGAAAGGGGGGCGAAGACACAAGCGCTTTGAATCCGGCTGACTAGATCGCCTCCGAGAAGCTCTTTGACGCGCCGGAGAATCATCTGTTCAGTCTCTTTGTCAACGATCGTCTGAAGAGCGCGATTCCCCGCACCGAACCCAATGCCGCTAGAGCGGTAGAGTTCGGCGCCGATCGAGGCGGTTAGGATCACCACGGCCTCATGGAAGTGGATTTTTTTGCCGTGGCTGTCAGTTAGTTCGCCGCTGTCCAGAATTTGCAAGAGCAGTTTCTGCACATCCGGATGCGCTTTATCAAATTCATCAAATAAAACCACGCTGTAAGGGCGGCGGCGCAAAGTGTCGGTAAAACGATTGCGCTCTTTGTACCCAATATATCCGGCCGGCGAACCCAAAAGCTTTGAGACGCCATGCGCCTCGGAAAATTCGCTCATGTCCAGGCGGATGAGCGATTGCTCATCCTGATATAAAACTTTGGCGAGCACGGTTGCCAGCTCGGTTTTGCCGACGCCGCTTGGACCAACGAACAAGAATGAGGCGAATGGCCGACGTTTTTTTCCCAGACGCAGATGAGCGTGGCGCAGGGCTTGGGCGACGCGCTCAATGACAGGGGCTTGGCCGATAATTTCGGCGGCGAGTTGCGCTTCCAGCTGTCCTAACCGCTCCCATTCATCTTGCAGTAGGTATTCAACAGGGATGTCTAGTCGTTCTCCCAACACTTTTGCCACATGGCATTTGGTAACGCGCGGGCGGGAGGCAGCTTTTTTCGGTCGTTTCTGGCGGCGCGCTTGGAGTGTTTGCGCCAGCTCGGACTCGCGCTGTTTCAAGGCGAGCGCCTGATCAAACTGTTCCTCCAGAATGGCGGCTTCTTTTTCTTGCCGGCAGAGAGCAAGCTGGCTCTCCAGCGCGAGTTCTTGGCGAAGCGCGGGAGAAGACGGGCGCGCTGTGCGTACCGCGGCGGCGGCTTCGTCCATAAGATCAATGGCTTTGTCCGGGAGAAAACTTTCGTGCAGATAGCGAACAGCGAATTCAACCGCGGCGGCAATCGCTTCGTCTAGAATCTTGACCCGGTGAAAATCCTCGTAGTACGGTTTGATGCCTTGGAGAACCGCCCGCGTTTCGTCAGCGCCGGGCTCGGCGACATGAATCGCCTGGAAGC
>Ga0209541_10017840_pt1 | contig 10336 bp, 7 predicted proteins | sample RifCSPlowO2_01_FD_184027 | JGI IMG/M metagenome (GOLD analysis project Ga0209541, IMG submission 184027) | Groundwater microbial communities from Rifle, Colorado - Rifle CSP2_plank lowO2_0.1 (SPAdes) (version 2) | ecosystem: Environmental > Aquatic > Deep subsurface > Groundwater | place: Rifle...
CCCACGGAGCAAAGACCGTCCACCGACACAAACTCTGTCCAGAACACATCCGGCTTGCCGTACTTTGCTATGATCTGCCGAAAAGCCGCGTCAGTGACATCGGCCATAGGAGCGAGAACGAAAAAAGGGTTTTTAAAGTCCCCTTGATAAGTGGGATTTAGGGGGTTTGTATTTTTCTTAAATTTTTCCCAGAAACCCATGATCATAATGTAAACCTACTTATAAAACACCTTATTGTCAAACCGCATATCTATGTACTGGAGTGTTGGGAAGCCTTTAGAGAGCTGGGCATTGAGAGGTTCTGCCTCGAGGGAGGAGTCGAGATTGGATACTATCTTTTCAAAATCAAAATTCGCAGGAATCCTGACCTTTGGTGGATTGCTCCGTACGCCGGACGAGCGAGTGAGAATGAAGTGATATTCCCCATTGTCGAGGATCTCCACTGCTGAGGGATTGAGCTTCAGATTATACATCGCCTTTTTTAATTGGATTAGTGCATTAAATTTTTCGGTAGATAGGAACTGCTTACCTATAGGATCGTCCGATATTCCACCGCCGAGGAATTTGAAGTACACACCACCCGAGAAGTATGGCGCGTCTGAAAATATGTATCCATCAGTATTGAGAAAATAGCAATTAGAATTATCTGCATCACCCGAACACCAGAGGTACTCTCCTTTTCTTTCTTTTATCGTCACAATTATCTTTTTTATTTCTGGATGAGTTATCTCCAAATCGGAAATTATTTTAAATTTATCTTTTATTTTATACCCAATAGTATTCTGTGGATATATAAATGTATTTGATTTTGAAAATAGCCATAAGTATTTACCCGAAAGTTCAGTATTTACCACCGAGAGTATTTCCTTTTCTTCCAAAACTTCAACACCAACTACTATTACCGTATCTATCTTTAATTTTTGAAGTTGAGATAAAAAAACTAATCCTATCATAAATATCAAAAAACAAATAGATAATATTATTATCTTTTTTTGTATTTTTTTCCTTTTTACCCGCTTAATCTCCTCTGCACGGGGTGAATGTAAAATATCTTTAGATTTCATTTATCCTTTTTTTATGAATTCTCTCCCTCCCATATATTTCTGTAATACTTTTGGTATTTTTATTGACCCATCTTCTTGCTGAAAGTTTTCAATAAGTGATACAAGGAGTCTTGGCGTTGGTATTGCTGTAGCATTGAGTGAGTGTGCATAATGAATCTTATTATCTTTATCTTTATAGCGAGTATTAAATCTTCTTGTTTGAAAATCATGATAATAAGATGCTGAAGCGATTTCTCTGTATTTTTCTTCTTTTGGAACCCAAAGCTCTGTGTCGTATGATCTAACATGAGCTGCTTTAAGGTCTCCAGTACATATTTCTAATTGACGATAAGGAATATCCAATGATTCAATAAATTCTTCAGTATTTCTATTCAATTCTTCATGGAACTGTACAGACTGCTCATGGCTCGCTTCGCAGATGATCAATTGCTCCCATTTATAAAATTCGTGAACACGGATAAGACCTTTGACATCTTTGCCGTGGCTTCCGGCTTCGCGTCTATAGCAAGGAGAAAAAGCAAGGTATCTTTTTGGAAGTTCCGTATGAGCAAGTATCTCATCGCTATGATATGCCATCATCGGCACTTCGGCAGTACCCGCCAAATACTGACCATCCTGAGTTTGAAATATATCTTCAGCATCGCCGGGCAGATGTCCTGTGCCATAGAAATGCTGTTTATTTAAAATTACAGGAGGAATAACAGGATTAAAATTCCTTTCCAAAAAGAAATCCCGCGCATAATTCCAAATCGCCCAAGACAACAATGCTCCATCACCCATAAGGAAATATCCGCGGAAACCATGCGCTTTTGAACCACGCTCAAAATCAACCATACCGAGTGCAGTCATCAACTCTATGTGATCTTTCGGCTCAAAATTAAAATTTGGCTTTTCTCCCCATTCTTTGCGGGTGACATTTTCATCTTCACTCAATCCTTCTGGCACAGACATATCTGGAATATTTGGCACACGGAGCATCAAAACCTGCCACTCTTTTATAATTTCTCGAAGTTTTTCTTCTTTATCCTTCAGCTCTTCCTTTAGCTCCCGCATCTCCGCAATCAGTAAATGACGCTCGTCATCACTGACAATTTTAGTCATTTTATCATTTGAAAGGTTTTGCTTTGTACGAAGTGATTCTACTAAGGAAAGGATCTCTAAGCGTTTTTGATCAACCACTATCAATTCATCTACATTAAAATCAACTCGCTTCTTCCGAGATGCCTCTTTTATTAGATCAATATTTTCACGAATAAATTTTATATCCAACATAGAATTAGTATATAATAAATGGGTAAAAATGAAAACCCCAATCCGAAAATTAAACAAAAATGAATTTCCTCCTATCTTCTCCGAGATTCCTCAACCTCCAAAACAACTCTACATCAGAGGAGAACTACCAGTTGGCAACTTCACTTACCTATGCGTCGTCGGTTCACGCAAATATACATCCTATGGACGTGACGCATGCGAGAAACTAATTGCTGGGCTAAAAGGATACCCTATCGTAATTGTATCTGGGCTTGCAATTGGTATGGATTCCTTGGCACACAAAAAAGCCCTGGAAGTAGGACTCAAGGTCATGTCCTTCCCAGGATCGGGTCTCGACGAGAGTGCACTCTACCCACACAGCAACATCGCCCTCGCGAGAGAGATAGAAGACGCGGGCGGTTGTCTCATATCTGAATCAGAACCAACATTTAGAGCACAACTCTATACTTTTCCTCGACGCAACAGACTTATGGCAGGTATTTCAAAAGCAACTCTCGTGATAGAAGCCCAAGAAAAGTCTGGCACACTCATCACCGCTCGCCTCACAACTGAATACAATAGAGATGTACTAGCTGTGCCAGGATCTATTTTTTCTGACACATCAAAAGGAACAAACAAACTCATTCGCCAAGGTGCCACACCCATCACTTGCATAGAAGATCTTTTAGAAGCTCTCGGATTCACTCCACCCAAAGATGTAGAAAAACAACAAAAATTATTTGCCGACTGCTCACCAGATGAGAAAAAAGTCCTAGATCTTCTCCGCGAACCTTTTGAGCGTGACGAGCTTCTCCGTATGATGAAAATGCCAATCTCTGATGCGACTTCGCTATTATCTATAATGGAACTCAAAGGGATGATTCGAGAAGAATTCGGGGAGATTAGGAAGGAGGATTAAAACTACGTTATTTGCCAATATATCCATTTTCGTGTAATACTTCTGTAAGTTAATACTATATATATGAAACTTTTAATCGTTGAGTCACCATCCAAAGCCAAAACTATCGAGAAATACTTGTCCGACCTTCCTGGTGCGGATCGAGATCATTATGTTGTGCGTGCCTCTGTAGGACACATACGTGACCTGCCAAAGTCCAGCAAAAAAGCGATCGATATAGAAGCGGGCTTTGTGCCATTTTACGAAGTGAGTAAAGGCAAAGAAAAGGTTATCAGAGAACTCTCCACACTTGCCAAAAAAGCGAACAGCATAGTCCTCGCTACCGACCCCGACCGCGAGGGAGAAGCTATAGCTTGGCATATAGCCGAGTCACTCAAACTCGGCACAAAAGGTGCTCGGTATTTGGGCAAAGACTACAGCCGAGTGACTTTTAACGAGATTACCAAGGAAGCAATAGAGGAAGCACTCACCCATCCTCGAGATATAGACATGAATTTAAAAACTGCTCAGGAAGCACGCCGAGTACTCGACAGACTTTTTGGTTACGACCTCTCCGGATTAATTTGGAAAAAGGTCCGCTACGGACTCTCTGCAGGACGAGTCCAGTCCCCTGCACTTCGTATACTTATGGAAAAAGAAAGAGAAATCAGAGCGTTTATGCCAGAGAAATACTGGGTCATCTCCGGACTTTTTAAAACTTTAAAAAAAGATGAAATTACTTTAAATTGCTCTAACGAACCAAAAACTCAAGAAGAATCTGATCGTATCATCGCTCTGGCAGAAAAAAATGAATGGTTTGTCAAAGACATCAAAGAATCAGAACAAAAACGCCAACCTCGTGCACCCTTTACCACTTCCACTCTCCAGCAGTCCGCATCATCACGGCTCGGTTTCTCACCATCGCGCACTATGCAAACAGCACAAAGACTTTATGAATCAGGACATATCACCTATATGCGTACCGACAGCACAAATCTCTCCAAACAAGCACAAACAGATATAGTGAAGTTAGTAGAAAAAAAGTATGGCCGAGAATATTCGGAGGCGAGAGTATACAAAACCAAAAGCAAAAACGCTCAAGAGGCCCACGAAGCTATACGGCCTACTCACGTAGATGTACTCTCTGCTGGACTTGCAGACGAACAAAAAAAGCTCTACCGATTGATTTGGGAGCGAGCTGTGTCTTCACAGATGACGGATGCAAAAGTGCTGAAGACAAAAGTAAGTGCAAATATCAAGGATGACTTAGTAGCGAAACTACCAAGTCAAGATCAACTTGGTAGTTTCGCTACTAAGTTTAATGCCATTCCTGACTTCACTGCGAACGGCTCACGAATACTCTTCCCCGGCTGGCTCGCCGTAGATACCACAGCCCAAGGCGAGGATGTCGAACTAACCAAAATGGAGATCGGCGAGAAATTGGACCTACTCAAATTGAACTCTGAAGAAAAACAAACCGAGCCACCACATCGATATACAGAAGCAGGGTTAGTCAAAGAGCTTGAGTCGCGAGGAATTGGCCGACCCTCTACTTATGCATCAATTATGAGCACTATAGAAGCCCGTGGATACGTCCGTAAAGAAGGACGAACCCTTTTCCCTACCGATACAGGTGAAGTGGTATCAGACTTTGTGGAACAAAATTTTGAGAAATATATTAGCGACACCTTTACTGCAGAGATGGAGGATGAGTTAGATGAGATTGCTGAAGGCAAAAGAGAATATTTAAAAACAATGAAAGATTTTTATGGACCATTTCACAAAGATATTCAAGAAAAAGATAAAATGGAAAAGGTCACAAACCTCGGCGAGGCAGATCCGACAATGCGATGTCCAAAATGCGATGGCAATATGATCATCAAGCTAAGCAAAAACGGCAAGTTTTTGTCATGTGCTCTATACCCTGATTGCGATGGTGCACGAACAATAGAGGGCAAAGAAATAGAAGGTCCAAAAGAAACCGGCAAGCAGTGTCCGCTATGTGGCATAAATCCTGAGGCAGGTAGCAAAAAGAAAAATCAAAGTGGCAAGCTCGTGATCCGCGAAGGACGATTTGGCACATTTATCTCCTGTTCCCGCTATCCGAAATGCAAATATATAGAAAAGGACGAGGAAGCCGAAAAGAAAAAGATGACCGACATCCAGTGCACTACTTGCAAAAAAGGATTCATGATGGAACGACGAGGACGCTTCGGTATCTTCTACTCCTGCTCCGACTACCCCAGCTGTAAAAACGCAATCAAAACCAAACCCACAGGACGCATTTGTGATATGTGTGGATCTCTTATGATGGATGGCACAAAAACTATTCCTGAGAGATGTTCTAATAAAGGATGTCCCATGCACAACCCTCATAAATTGGATAAGAAAGAATAAAAGTTGTATATTATATATAACAACAATCTATGCTCGAAGAAGATAAAAAATTAAGACCATACAAAAATCCCACACCAGAAGAGATATATTCTCTTATGTCTTTTAAACCCAAAATTGAAGAGAAAAATCTAATACTACAATCCTATCAATTTGCAAAAATTGCACACGAAAAACAATTAAGAAAAAGCGGGGAACCATATTTTATACACGTATACGAAACAGCTAAAAATCTTGCACGACTAGGGATGGATGCAAAAACAATTTCTGCTGGTTTATTGCACGACGTCCTTGAGGACACACCGACAACCAAAGAAACTCTTGAAAATGAGTTTGGCAAAGAAATAGTATCTCTTGTAGAAGGAGTGACAAAGCTTGGTACTGTCAAATACAAAGGTAAAGAACGACACGTAGAAAGCTTAAGAAAGTTTTTTATGGCTGTATCATACGATATTAGAGTTTTAATAGTAAAACTTGCCGATAGACTACACAACATTCAAACTCTGGAACATGTGAGAGAAGATAAAAGAAAAAGAATAGCATTAGAAACAATAGAAATTCACGCCCCTCTTGCAAATAGACTTGGCATGGGAAAATTAAAGGGTGATTTAGAGGATTATGCTTTTCCTTATGCATACCCAAAAGAATATAAACAAATTGATGACATTCTAAAAAATAAAACTGGAATAAATCAAAATTATCTAGATACTATACATAAAAAACTCAAAAAAGAACTCTCTATACAAGGTATCAAAATAATAAAAACAGACTATCGTTTAAAACACAAATATAGTCTCTGGAAAAAACTTCAATATTATAAAATGGATATAGATAGAATATACGATATTGTTGCCTTACGAGTAATTGTTTCTACGATAGAAGACTGTTATCGTGTTCTGGGTATTATTCACACACTTTGGCGACCATTGCCATGTAGAATAAAAGATTATATTGCATTACCTAAACCAAATGGATACAAAAGTATTCACACAACAGTTTTTACGGCTAGTGGAACAGATAGTATAGTTGAAATCCAAATTAGAACTGAAGAAATGCATATGGAAGCAGAATACGGAGTAGCTTCTCACTTTTTGTATAAAGAAAAACACGAAATTGGTAAAAAAAAGATAAATGAAAAATTTATCTGGATAAATGATTTAAAAGAATACAAAAATACACCAGGGCAACCAATTAAATTTATTGATGATTTAAAAATGGATTTCTTTCAGAATCGTATTTTTATTTTTACTCCCGAGGGTGATGTAGTAGACTTACCTGAAGATTCTTCTCCTGTTGATTTCGCTTATGCGATACATTCTGATGTTGGAGACCATGCATTTGGAACAAAAATAAATGGAAAATTTAGTGCACTTGATGCAAAATTAAAAAATGCAGATATTGTAGAAATTATAACAAAAAAAGAGTGTCACCCAACAAGTAAGTGGATAGAATATGCAAAAACAACATTAGCAAGAAAACATATCAAACAATATCTCCAGGAACATAGTTTAATAAGTAGATTTTTTAGAAAAAAGTAAGTTTTAAACCGAAAAGTTGCTGATATTATACAAATCTGCGTCTTCTTCAGATTTTCGTTTTTCTTCTGCGTCTCGATCATCAAAAAGATGGATGTCCTCGGTAAGTTCTGCTATCACTACTTCTTCCGAAGTTAAATTTTCTTGGGTGGGTTGTTCCCCGTCAATCTTTGAGATAAATCTCTCGAGCATCGCACTCGGATTTTTTTGATCTACTACTATTTCACCAGAAAGAATTCCTGACAAAGTTTTTAAATCATCTTGAGAAAAGAAATCAATTTTGATATGCCCTCCGACCTCTTTGCGTTCTATATGGACCCGAGTGCCGAGAGTCTCTCGGAGCTTACCTTCAATTTCCATTGTTTCGGGGTCTCCCAATAACTCTTTTTTCCTAGCACGGTCTTTTGCAATACCTCGTGCTATCCTTTCTGCTTCACGCACAGAAACTTTTTTATAAAGTATTTCTTTAAAGAGGGTCATCTGCTCGTCTTTTCTATCTGTGAGCATCATAAGCGGTCTGGTATGCCCCTCTGTTATCTTGCCTACCGACAACGCATTGAGTATCTCTTCGGGTAGCATCATCAACCTCAATGTATTAGAAACATATTCTCTACTCTTGCCCATTCTTTGTCCTATTTGTGAATGAGTAAACTTAAATTCATCTGCAAGTTTTAGAAAAGCGCGCGCTCTGTCTACAGCATTCAAATCCTCTCTTTGTAAATTTTCTATAATCGCAAGTTCCAATTTTGTCTTAGAATCATCTCCTTGCCTAATCAATACTGGAACTTGTTTTAGTCCTGCTATTCTAGAAGCCCTGAGACGCCTCTCTCCAGCAATAAGCTCATATTCCGTATACAAACCACCGTCTTCCTTTTCTTTCTCAGTACGAGAGACTACAAGTGGTTGCAATACGCCATACTGACGAATAGAATCCGCCAAATCTTGAAGTTTACCTTCTTCAAAATCTCTTCTTGGTTGATATGGGTTCGGATTGATCTTATCGACTTCAACCCAAAATATAGAATTGCTGTATAGTGACATAAGAGTATTATAAATTATAAAGTGATAAAAACAAAATTGATTTTTTAACTAAATTTTGATAGTATTTTTGAGTTAGCCGGGATGATGGAATTGGTAGTCATGCGCGACTCAAAATCGCGTGTCGTAAGACGTGGGAGTTCGACTCTCCCTCCCGGCACAAAGTGAAATCTAAACTCATAGTCATTCTCGGACAGACAGCTACAGGCAAAAGTGATTTGGCCGTACAGATTGCACTCAAATTCAACGGAGAAATAATCTCCGCGGATTCGCGTCAAGTTTATAAAGGTCTTGATTTGGGAAGTGGTAAAATAACCAAAAAGGAAATATGTGGCGTTCCCCACCATCTACTTAATGTCGCGAGTCCCAAAAAAGTTTTTAATGTATCAGACTACAAAAAACTTGCGGACAAGGCCATCGCTGATATTTTAAAAAGGGGTAAAGTTCCAATTATAACAGGAGGGACGGGGTTTTATATTGATTCAGTAGTAAATAACTCTATACTTCCCGAAGTCCAACCAAATATGTCTCTTCGAAAAAAACTGGCATCAAAGTCCGCGGTCGCACTGTTTGATGCCTTAAAGAAATTAGATTCAAAAAGAGCCGAAACCATAGATGCCCAAAATCCCGTCCGCCTCATCCGAGCTATCGAGATAGCGACAGCTCTAGGCAAAGTTCCCACTCTAGATACGGAGGCAACGCCTCCGTATGACACCCTTTTTATCGGACTTGAAATACTGGAAAAAAAATTAAAGGAAAGAATATACAAAAGAATAATAGACCGAATCAAAAAAGGGATGATTAGAGAGGTACAGAATCTCCATACTGGTGGTTTATCTTGGAAGCGCATGGAACAGCTCGGACTGGAGTACAGACATATTGCCCTCCACCTACAAGACAAAATCTCAAAAGCTGAAATGATAGACGGGCTCTACACCGACACATGGCAATACGCCAAAAGACAAAAAACATGGTTCAAGAGAAACAAAAATACTCATTGGCTTAATCCGCTGCTAAAATCTACAAATAACAAAACAAAATCTCTAGTAAAAAAGTTTCTTAAATAATGCGGGTCCACGAGGATTCGAACCTCGGTCGCTCCTTTTGGAGAGGAGAATTCTACCACTGAACTATGGGCCCAACTCCGCACAAAGGCGGAACCGTGCAGTGCATCAAAATAATAATTTGCGCATGCTCTTGATCCCGACTTTGTGTCGGGACCCATTAAAACTGTAAAGAACATACTAAAAAAGAAAAGTTTAACCTTTTCTTTTTTAGTCTTACATATTATAACATTTTTAATGTAAAATTAAAATTACTTCTTGGTCTCCTTGTGCGGAGTATTAACCCTGCACCATTTACAAAACTTCTTAAGCTCGATCTTTTTGGTGACGAGCTTTTTGTTCTTGCTGGACCAGTAATTTATGCGTTTGCACTTGGTGCAACCGAGTTTAAACAATCTATCTTGTGATGACATAGTGGTTTTAGGATACTATAAATAGTGTTAAAATGCAAGACTCGTAATGTGCGCCGTACTAGAGGCTGTTAGAACTGAATTAATGAAGTCCGTAGTTACCCCTTACATACCAAATCTATCTCTTTGGGCTGAAAAAGTAAAGTGATTTTACCCTACACCCCCTAGCACTATATTTTAAGACCCCCATAGCCCTTCTTTTTATTTCAATTAAAACTAATACAACGGTGCGTAATTCGCATTTTGAAAAAATTGGAAAAATCGAAATTTTAAAAATATTTTTATTTCAGCTCCTTTTCTACTTCATCTAAAAAATCTATTAGGGGTAGGTCAAAAAGATCATCAGTATGCATGATTTCTTCATTTTCTATAAAGTGCTTTTCATGATGACTAAATGCTTTATCTCTATTCTTTTTCATTGTTTTCAACATTTCTGAATATTTTTGTAGTAAAGTATTTATTTGGTTATTCTTTAAATGTAAAAGTGAGAAAGTATGTTTGTCTTTATCTATTAACGCCACAACTTTTATAACTATATACTCCTTGAGTATCCGATCTAATCTTCCATACTCATTTGGATTTATGGAGGATTTGATATCCATTGCGTCTACTAATTTCTGATGATTTTCCTTCAAGATAGCTAAAGCCTCTTTTATCTTTGTGATTTGAAATTTAAGATAAT
>Ga0209541_10017841_pt1 | contig 10336 bp, 12 predicted proteins | sample RifCSPlowO2_01_FD_184027 | JGI IMG/M metagenome (GOLD analysis project Ga0209541, IMG submission 184027) | Groundwater microbial communities from Rifle, Colorado - Rifle CSP2_plank lowO2_0.1 (SPAdes) (version 2) | ecosystem: Environmental > Aquatic > Deep subsurface > Groundwater | place...
TGAGGCCCAATGCCAATGACTTACAAAGGCGAAACCGATCAATGGGGGTTCAAATCCCTCCGTCCCCATTTTCTATTTTTAATCCTCCCCTCAGGGATTTGAGCAGAAAGCGAGAAAGTTTTCCATCAGGAAAATTGAATATAAAAACCTGTTATACTCGTCGATCTACGAGCACACGTGAAGAAGTAAACATCAAGTTACACATCCTAATTTATCGACTTATACATCCAATTACAGAAGCGATACGTTTGCGGAGTGGGGAGACCAAGATTTAACTCCCGCAGGAGATTAAATCGCATTGGCGCTGAAGTTTTCGCTAACATAAGTCATATTAAATCTCTGCCCTTGGCGGGCTAGAATTAGGGTGGTTCTCAAGTAGTTAAGTTAGTGCGTTGGGGGGAGTTCCATCGTTTTTGTGGTTGGGTTAGGGACGAGAGATTAAGCATACTATTCTATAGTAGTTACATATAGAAATCTTTATAAATAGCGTTCTTTTTCTTACTTTATACGATGAAACGAAAGCTCAGCATTAGCATTGAAGAGAAGGTGTTAAAGCAGGTTGAGGACTTTTTGGATGATGGTACGTTTAGAAATAAAAGCCGTTTAATTGAGTTTGCATTGAATAAATTTATGAATGGGGTTCGAAAATGAAACTAGAAGATCGTATTGAACGGTTTTATAGACCATTTGAGGATCCCGCTGTAATTAGATCTTTATTTCTTCAATTGAAAACAGAAAAAGAATGGACAAAGCCACAACCATTTGGTCCATTACGTAAAAAGAAAGTACAGGTTGGGGATAGGGCAATCACAATTCATACATTGTTGCATTTGTATAGCATACACAAATATAATACCCAACAGCCGGATGTAGGTTCTTATATAACTTTTCATGATGCTCAAGATGATCCAAAATATAAGGGGGTAATTAGAAGTAGTCGTGAGGAATTAGGGGAACTTTTAGATTTTGCCGGTCTAAAATACAAATTTACTCCTACGTTAGGCGATGGTGATATAGATTTACACGATCCTGCTCTTCTGAAAAGATTATTATCACATTGCAATTATGAAGGAAGAGACTTAACACCAAGGGAGATTAAAGATTTCAGTGCAAACAAATTTAGAAGAGTAAGGATGTATGATCCTACAACGGGTTTTGCTATAACTGGTCAGTCGCTTATGATTTATTATTCTGCTCTTGCTTACATTAGGGAACATCCGGAAGTAGGATTAGAGGTGGCAGCAAATAAGTTACATAAAGGAAAATCAAACCAAGCAGTTATGGATGATATATTAGAAAAAGCGAGAATATAAACTAAAATAAAAACGAAACACAATGTCAATCCAAAAACTCATAAAAAAATACAGAAGCTTGGACAAAGTTCCACCTGATGTGTTGGAATTAGAGGGTTTAGTTAGGTATAAAGGGAAAGTTATTTCTATTGAAACATTAAACCCCAGTCAACTTGCTGATGCTTTAGGCATTGAAGAGCTTCAAGAAGAGACTGACGAAAGAAAATTAGAACATAAAGTAAAAGATGCTAAATATAGAATCACTCACGCATTTAGAGGACCCATCGGTCAATATACAGCTGAGCCATTAAGAAAAGCGATTCTTGAGAGTGTTGATTCATGGGTAGGAGATGCATACAATACTCTTATGGAGACGTTCAAAACTCCTGATGATCTGAAAATATCTATGATTCCTAACGTTCAATTTGTTGAGGCCGCAAATCAATTCTTGCAGAATAGTAGCATAAATCCTGCTTATGCTTCAGAACTATTGGAACATGCATTTGAGAATTTTTCTGAGGGGCGTTCATTTGATGATCCACCAATTACTGCTAGCTATTTTGTCGGATCTGAAAATAACTATATCAGATCAAGAGAAGAAAGTATTGAGTTAGAAGTGTTGTCAGATAAAAAATTATGGGAAGAGTTTAGAGAAAAATATGGCGATCCGGATTTATGCAGTCGTGGGCCATTTATAAGTTGGGCTTTCCGAAAACGAGTTTTAAATGAAGAAAATCCATCTGAATTTTGGGGTAAAGAGTTATTTGAACTGCGCAAAAGATTAATTGCTGAGTTGGGTGATTCTGAAGCCGTTCGAGAGTTTGCGGATTTAGTCTATTCTAAAGAATGTGCGTACGCTGGTGAACGTGTCTTTAATTTTAGGGAAGAAAGAGGATTGCATGGGTTAGAAGCAATAAGTAATGGTCTTCCTGAGGTTGTAGAAGTTTTTGAGCGATCACGTAAAAATCGTGGGGCCGCTATAGCTTTTATTGAAACTGATGGTTACCATATTGACACTGATTATCTGAGCAGTAGCCCAAGTATACGTGAGTTACTAAAAGCCGTCCATGAGGCAGAGTTTGGTGCTGTCAAAGAGGAACCATTAGAACATTATGAATTTTTAGATAAATTTGTGAACAGTCAGAGTAAAAAGTTGAAAATTGCACGTCTTTGCAATCAATCATCCGATTTTAGGAAATTAGTGGATGCTTATTGCCAAGGAAATGGCAGTTATGTTGATTTATTGGACGGGAATATATTGGTTGGTAGAGAGTTACAAGATTTGGGTGTAAAAGTAGATACTTTTTATCAGGGAATAGAACAAAGAGAATTTGTAATTACAAGCGGAAAAATAATTGATAGAGAACAATTACGCCAAGAACAGGTCTCTTTGTATAGGCAAACCATGCAAACAGTTTTTACATCTGATATTATTCATGGAGTAGATAGGTTGGAACAAAAAATAGCCAATGCACTTAAAGGAAATGAAAAGTTTTCTCCGACAGCAGAGCAACCAATTTCTGAATATGTTGCAGCATTAGAAGACGATAAAATAGTACGGAAAGTATGTAATGTTACAGCAGAATATCTCTCTAGAAAACAAAATGTAAAAGAATTTCAACAGGCAGCTGCTACAGTTTACCATCTTAAAACTATCAGCAAATTTATGCGAGGTGAGCATGTAGGAGAAACTACTGGAGAAGAAAGCAATGTTTATCAGATTAAAGTTGCTTCAAAGAATCCATTTATTGATGTTGATATAGGAAATGATGGCGGTTGTTGTATAGGGATTTATGAGCATGGTGATTTTGAGCGAGACGAATGGACTCCTGAATATTTAATTTCTTATCTTCACAGAGGTGGCGGTAAAGAACTAGAGGCAGTAGAAGAAAACGGATGTTATATGCCATTTTATCTTAAAGATCGTGCTACCCAATTTGTAGAAATATATAAAGGGCAAGCTAGAGTTGGTATGGCTTTATTATTTGCAGGTAGAAATGAACAAAATCAACCACTTCTTTTAATGAATTCAATTGAATTGTCTGATCGGTTGAAGCAAGATAGTAATAGAGAAATGGTAGTGCAAGAAGTAATTAAATTCGTTAAAGAATATGCTCGTGCTTCTGGTTTTACTCATGTTCTGATGGGTACGCATAATTATAATCCAGCAAGAGAATTTGCTACTGGCACAGTTGATTTTAATGCAGTTAATAAAGTTCATTGTTGGGAAGAGGGATTTTATTCCGATGTCTTAGGTAGAGATGGAGAAGGGAATAATAATAAGTTTAGAATAGTTTAGTAATAAGAATTTCTCATCCATTAGTTTTTTTAGTCGTTACGGAACTCCCCCCCGTTAAAGTTTAGAAGTTGAGAATTCCCCCCAGTTTATGTTAGCGAAAATTTGGGGGGTTCCGTCGTTTTTGGGATGAGAAACCATACTTACTATTCTATAATAGTTACACAAAGAAAGCTTTATAAATAGCGTTCTTTTTCTTACTTTATACGATGAAACGAAAACTTAGCATTACTATAGAAGAAGACATGTTTGCTAGACTGGACAAATTTGTTAGAAAGGGTACTTTTAGAAACAAAAGTCATTGTATCGAGTTTGCTTTAGGCAAGCTTATGGAGGATCAAAATGCCTGAAATTGCACTTAGACAATTGCTAACCCAAGATTTAAAGATGGTCATGAGCCCTTTATTAGGACTTTCTCACCTAGAGCTAGAACTATTATTATCTCAGAGTTTAGAAGCAGTTATTGATTTTTATGATCAGAATCCAAATCATCCACCAAATGGAAGTAGAAATGGAAATTATTTTTGGACTCAAGGATTTCATGAGCAATGCAGGAAAGCAAGGGATCAAATTCCTAAATCCGCATATATAACTGAACCTCAAGTAATTGTACAAAATGAAGATGGAAGATACAGCGCTCAATTTAATAGTGAAATAGAAAGAAGAATTAATGATAAATTAGAAAAATTTCATACAAGAGATAAAGAAGATCAAAATCCCGAACATATTTTTACAAAAAGATTTAGTAAAGATAGAAGCTGGATGATGGAAAGGCAAGCAGAAATAGTTGGTTATACCTGTAACTTACAACGTGCTTATGTTGAATCTGGTCATGTCATGGATTTACAAGGGTTAGGAAGAAGAGATGTGGCAGATAATTTTAGTCTTTCTGAATCTACAGTCCACAGATTAACCAGAAATTTAACTGCTCAATTACCAGATGGTAAAGTTGTATTTGTTAATGATTTGCTTCCAGCAAACAGAGTAGATTTAGTGAAAGGCATGTACGCACTTGGTGAATTGCAAAAAGATCAAACGTTTTATGATTCTGGTAAATGGAAGATATCAGATCAAAAATTAAGGCCAATATTAAAAGAGAGATTTGGTATCGATGCAGCAAGAAGAACAATTGCTAAATATAGGATGATGGTAGAAAATGAAAGAAGCTAAACAAAAGTTTGATTCATTAGTAGAAAGAGTTGCAGAACTAATGGAAAATGAAAGTTTTAGAAAACAGTGGGGAGAAAGAAGATGCCCTGACATTGAAAAGATACAAAGACAAATAAATACAGAGTTTCATCATGAAAAAGAAATAAGATCAATTAGTGCTATAAAAAATATATTTAATAAAATCCGAAAGAATAAATAAAATGGCACAAAGATTAACTGAGCAAAGAATCGCAGAGATTAAACAATTGTATGAAGAAGATGCACCTATCCAGAAAATCTCCAGGATACAGATAAAATGAAAAATATTCCAACAGATAAATTAAGATTTTATAGCGAACAGCATCAAAGCTTAAGAGCTTTAAGAAGCCAATTACAGACAGCAGTAGGTGATTCTACTGTTAATTTAAGTTCGTTGTCTCAATTAGAAGTAGAAATAGTTAAAGAAGCATTTAGAAATATCGCGGAGCAAGAAAATGAAGTTTTGATTACTTTTGACCAGAATGTTTATGCTTTAGATTTAGCAAGAATGGAAGCAGGAGATAGAAGAGTATATCTTTTATGTGATGTAGAAGGTAATTTACAGGATATAAACCCATTGCTATCATTTGTTTCAGCAAAGAGAAAGAGAGAATATGAATCTTTCAGAAGTAGATATTTAAGCGGCGACTAACTGTCCCTGAGAAAAGCTTGCTATCAGTATTTTATTATCAATTCCCGTTGCTGAACTTACCTCCCGCACCAACATAAATGGAGGAGTTGATTCTGCTAGAGGAATAGAACGGTGTCCCGGAAATACGATTTTGTAGGGGTGGGTTCCACTAGGATTAGGCTCGACGATACCTCCGAGATCAATGATCACGCCTTGAATGTCACTCAAACGCCAGCCATTATTTAGTTTTCCAATAACAGAGATTTTTGCTATAGGTTTTTGGTGTAGTGCTTTGATAGACTTTTTCCAAGCTTTTTCCAATTTGACCAATTCGAAAGCATCTCTTTGTGCTTGAATAAGAATGGTGGTGATATGATTAATTATTGTTTTGAGTTTCTGCTTTTGTTCTTGGACTTGGGTAAGAGCTCGAATTTTTAATATCTCCTCGATCAAAGCAAGCGCATTATTTACCAAATTTTCTAAATCGCCAATTTCATCTCCTAAATCAGCAGAAAATTTCCTGAGGCTCTCTTTGTAATTTGACTCCGGAATAAGATTTACTGTTTTCAATTCCTCTTGATACAAGTGGGTTAACTTTGGAAGGATTCTTTTAATCTGTCTGAAATGTCTTCGCAATTCCACAAAGTGATTTATTAATAGTTCTTTATCTACGATTCTGAGAAATTTTTGAAGCCTCTCAATTCGGCTATAAAATTGCTCGAATTCGTCTTTTAAAAACCAGTTAAGCACCATTTTATACTGATTATTTTTCAAATCTTAATAAATCTAATTGTTTCTCGCTCAGTAGCATAATTATCTTAAAAAATCAAGATGAACTTACTTATAAAATACTGCTGCAACTTTATTACTTCTTCATTAACAAGATACCATATGTGTTTGAATTAATTTCTTGTCTGAATTTTCTCAAAGGTTAAAAAATCATTTATTTAAACTATTTTTGAATTGTAGGACAGCTTATAATGTTAGGTTTAGTTATAAAGTAATTGAATCGCTTTTAGTTTTCTCTGTCAATTTAGCGAAGGTGCCAACGCATGAGATTTACGGAAGCGAGAGCGTGCCTGAAAAGGTGATTAAAATATTGAGTATAACGATGTTAACTTCCCTTCGCTTTACGCCGAGGTGCGTAGCAAAGCGGAGCAAGTTTTTTGCCACCGCACGACTCATCTCTAATTACGTTGAGTAGTTCAGTAAGAAAATTCCGCCATATTTGTAAGTGCACTTTTTAACGAAAGTTTTAAATAGTGGGGTGCCCATACATATCTTATGGCCTACATTGAGACAATAAAACGAGGAGATAAAGAATATTACTATCTCACTAAAAATCTTCGGGTTGGTATCAATAAATGGAAGAAGATTAGGGTTTATATCGGAGATAAAAAACCAACAAAATCAGAAATCCAGAAGTATGCTAAACAGATTGAAAAGCAAGTTGAACAGGAAGGGCTGAAAAAATCAGAATATTCTTTTCTTGGTGAGGAAGATGCCGAAACACTCCAAGATCTTAAAGAAGGTTACAAAGAGTGGCTAAAGAAAACTCCTGAAAGCCTCAAAAATAAGCTTTATGACGATTTTGTTATCCGGTTTACCTATCATAGCAATGCTATTGAAGGAAACAGGCTTACTTTACGTCAAACAGCTCTGATTCTCAAAGATAAAGTTATTCCCTCTGGTGTACGAGCATCTGATTATCACGAAGCCGTGAATGGAAAAGAATGTTTAGAATTTTTGAAAGAATACACTGGAGAATTAAATAACAGATTATTAGAGAAAGTAAATGCTATTTTAACCAAAGACACTGGTGTTGTTTATGGTGGAAGAATTAGATTTTTTGATGTTAAAATTGAAGGTTCTAAGCATGTTCCTCCTCCTAATGAAGAAGTAAAAAAGCATTTGTTGAATATGTATAAGTGGTATAGCGCCAATAAGAATCAATTGCATCCATTTGAGTTGGCAACAATGATCCATGCTAAGTTAACATGGATCCATCCATTTGAGGATGGTAATGGTAGAACTTCTCGCACAATTATGAACTGGATTTTGATGAAGAATGGTTATCCGATGTTCTTTATTCCATTTGAAAGACGAGAGGAGTATTACATGACTTTGGAGGAAGCTGATAAAGAGAATTTTAAAGAATACGTCGCAAGAATGTTACGGCTGATTATCGACCAAGTGAGAAGTTACGGGCACAAGGAGAAGAAAGAAGAATAGTGTATGGGCACAAATAGTTATTTGTAGTTACTCAACGGTGATTTTTGTGGAAATGTTTAAAAATAACGGTTTTATCATCATAGAGCTAACATGGACACAGTCAAACAGAAAAGAAAATTTTATAGTGGACAACGTGTTGTAATCGATGATTTGATTATTGATCGTCACTGTGACAAGTCCGACGCTTTTATGCCAATCCCAGATGTACCAAAACATGGCGTGTATGCTGAAAATGTTCCTCTACGAAGAACGGCGTCTTTTAAAGGATATATTATCGATTGGAAAGAGGAGTTTGTCAATGGAATATTCACAGTATATTGCTATAAAGTATGTCTTGATTGTGAACAACGAAATGTTATCATTCCGATTTCTCAAAGAGAATTTTGGACAACTGAAGATTCATACGCACGAAGAATTAGAAAGGCAGATAATTAGAAACGTTAAGCAGTGCAGAATGTGTTGATCTAAAAGTTTTACAGGTGGCGGAATTTTCTCAGTAATCATCAAATAAAAGAAGTGATTAGTTCTACGAAAGCGCGGGAAAAATTGAAGTTAATCCTTGTTAGTTTCCCTGAACGTAGTGAAGGTTGGATTTTAGTGCAACGATCGGCGAAGACGAAAACCGAAGAGTTGAAAAAGAACTCGTTACATTTATATATTTCAAGTAACTTCATTTATCCATGACACTAAAAAATTTGCAAGACGAAGTAGACAAGTGGACTTCCCAATTCGAGCCACAATATTGGCAACCTCACGAAATTCTCGCGAGATTAATGGAAGAAACAGGAGAATTAGCGAGAGAAGTGAATCATTTATATGGTCCGAAAAAGAAAAAAGATTCTGAAGATAAGCGAGAATTAGGAGATGAAATTGCAGACGTTATTTTTACATTGTGTTGTCTTGCAAATTCTAAAGGGATCAATTTAGATGAATCGTGGAAGCGAGTCATGGATAAATGCTATAAGAGAGATAACGACAGATACGTAAAAAAGTAGAGTTCTTTTTCAATTGAATATAACTGCTGTTAAGTGAGGGTGAGGCGAAAGCGCAGTGCCCCCAAGCGAACGTAGTGAGCGCAGAGTTTTTAGATTTGGGAGTATAATAATTTACGAACGCAGTGAGACAATATTTTAGAAAAAGTGCCCCCTATTTAGCGATTTTCCAGAGAATATTAAAATATTCTGTTTGTGCTTTAGTTAATTGTTCATTTTCAATACTAACTGCAAAATATGGTTCTTTCCAAATGAAGAATACTACTTTATTTTTGTAAATCAATGTAGTAACGGGAGAAAGTAATTTCTTATCTAAGTATCTGTACTCTCCATTTTTTAATTTCTTAAATTTTGCATTTTTCTCAACAATTGCCAATTCTTTGGCTTTAAATTGATCTAGTTTAAGTATCGCCTGTTCATTGAAATACCCAAGGATTTCTTCATATTCTTTTCTTATGCCTATAACTCTGTATTCTTTTGTATTGTTGACTATATCTTTTCCAACGGATTTTAATCCCTCTTTTCCGTAAAATAGTTCACATTTCACAATTTCTTGAGGGTGGTTAGAAATCTTCTTTAAATCAGGGAGAATATTCTCTAATGAAGAGTATTTTTCTTTAAAATAATTCAACAGATTATCGGGAGTTAAAGCACTAAAATGTTTAGATTTGTTCTTGATGTACAAAGAGACAATCCCTCTGCCTATCATCCTCTCTAAAATATCATAAGTGGTTGTTCTGTCAATTCCTATCTCTTTTGAAATTTTGAGTGCTGGAGAATCACCAAGTCTAATAAGCGCAAGATAGATCTTTATCTCTCTTTCCTCAAATCCCAAATCTTTCAAAATTTCAAATAATTTGCCCATATATTTGGATTGGAGAGGCATTATTTAAATGTTGCGGAAATTCTACAACATACCTATAAATAACTCTATAGTTTTCACTCATTCATGGCACTAGATGATAAAAATCAACCTGATGATACAAAACTATTTCGTAAATTTGCTTTATTTGGTATTTCCCACCAAAGAGAACATTTTGACACACAAATATCTAGAATTGAAGAGATATGCAATGTTGATGGCAAAGTGATTATGCTTGAATTAGCTCCAAACTATGAGCAATGTGTTCGTGAGGGTTTACTGAATCCGAATACATATATGAAGATAGCAGGTCGTTGGAAAGAGCGATGTTCTAAAATAATCGCAGGAGATCAAGAATTAACTATCCCAGAAAATCCAAATTGGTTGTTAAGTCTTGTAATGGGTGAGAGCTACTTTTATCCAGATTGGAAACGAGATGAAGTTATGAGACAGAATATTGTAAGAGAGAGACCAGATATAGTTATTGTAGCAAATGGAAACGCTGATATGATTAGAGACCATTTCCCGCATGTATATTATACCGTTTTTGAAGTGAGTGGAGGATACTCAGCAAGTTCAACAGGCCATGACAGAGGCATTCATCAGTGGCATGATCCGGACAAAGTGATTACATTACCAAGTAGATAGGAAGAATCAATGGGGCACTTTTTCTTTTTTCTCAAATCTAAAAATTTCACTTAACACCATATATACGAACTCTTCCTTGTTTAAAGGCTTAAAACCTTCAACTACTAAACACCAAACTCTCATTTTCCAGCTTTACTCAACAGTGATCCTTCCGGAAGATTTCCGGAAAAACAAGCATTCTCTTCTTAAAACAAG
>Ga0209541_10017846_pt1 | contig 10333 bp, 8 predicted proteins | sample RifCSPlowO2_01_FD_184027 | JGI IMG/M metagenome (GOLD analysis project Ga0209541, IMG submission 184027) | Groundwater microbial communities from Rifle, Colorado - Rifle CSP2_plank lowO2_0.1 (SPAdes) (version 2) | ecosystem: Environmental > Aquatic > Deep subsurface > Groundwater | place: Rifle...
TGCTTTTCCTTGACATCAAAGAAGACCGTCTCGCCGGGATAGATCTTTATCCCGCCGGTGTCATTGAACTCGAACGGGCACAACTTCTCGGAGTGCTTTGTGCCGCGCATTTTCAATACTTCAATCGCACGGTAGCGCGCAGCCTGGTAGCGCGGGTGGTGGAGGAGTATGACGCCGTCAGTGAGGTATTCCATGCCCGTTGTTATTCTCATCCTTTCTGTTTGCAGCCCCTCGCCCGTAAGGAGCGTGGTGCATTCCCACTTGCGGAGGAGCTCGAAGAGAAGAAGCTCCGCCTCGCGCGCCTGGTAAAGCGACTCGAAGAGCATTGCGTATGATGTAAGAGAATCTATTGCAAGCCTTTTGGCGCCAAGAGAGGAGATGGTGTCCCAGATGAGCCCGCCGCCCTCGTCCACCAGCTTTTTCACCTCGTGCGGCTTGTAGTTTATCGAGGCGAACAGGTTCTGCTCCTCAAGCGAGGCAAAGTCAAAGCCGTATTTTGACATGTGCTTCATTATTGACGCGGATGGCTCCTCGAAGGAAAGGAGAACGCCCGGCTCGCCGTATTTTGCCGCGCCCTGGAACAGGAACTGCGCTGCGAATGTGGTCTTGCCGCAGCCTGCCTCGCCCATGACAAGAGTGGTCGAGGACTGCTCAAAGCCGCCACCTATCAGCTCATCCAGGCCGGGAATGCCCGAGGGGATAAGCCCAGTCGGCTCCGCCTCCCCTTCTTCAGGCTGCACTGCCTTTTGGGGCACTATTTTTGGCTTTGATGCGGCTGTTGATGGGGCTTTAATCATAAACTTTTTCATTCGCCAAGAACGTTTATAAATGTGCAGCGGCTGTATTCCACGTCGGAAAATTATGCGAAAGTGGGGCTTATGCCAAATGATTTGCTGCTTCCAACCGGGATAAAATCGCTGGACGAGATACTTGGGGGAGGTCTGCCTGTTTCGGGCAACGTGATGCTCTACGGCGAGCCCCTGTGCGGCAAGAAGCCGCTCCTTATGCAGTTCGTCTACGAGGGGCTGCGCATGAACATACCCGGAATATTCGTGCTCACAGATTACGGATTTGCGGAATGGAAAGCCATGATGGAAGGTTCTGGCTGGGCCATTGAGGAATATGAGAAGAACGGGCTTCTGCAGGTGATTGACTGCTACTCAAAGCAGTTCAATCCGGCGCTTGTGGATGAGGGAATAGTGGCATACGTGAACGGCGCATCAGACCTCTCCGCCATTTCCATGCAATTGTCTGGCCTGCAGGAGCAGATTGTGCAGATTGCGGACAACCACAGGCTCGGATTCCATTCCATCTCCTCGCTTCTTGAGGTCAACCAGCCTGAGGCGGTTTTCCGCTTCATGCAATTCATCACCGGGAAATTCCGGCGCCACGGTACTACCGCAATGTATGTCATGGAAAAGGGCATGCATGAGGAGAAGCACGTGAAGATGATTGAGCACCTCATGGACGGCGTGGTGGAATTCCAGGAGGATAAATTGCACTGCCGCGGGCTGGTCGGCGCTTCCCCGAGCTGGCACAAGTACGAAATTTCAGACGCGGGAGTGAAGGTAAAGGTTTAGCTATTTCCTGTTTTTCCCTTCTTCAATGAGTAGTAGGCGTTGATGAGCGCGATGACTGCAGCCGCAGCATTGAGGATGATGAACGGCATGTCATTAAGCAGCACCGCATGGTAGCCGAGAAGCACGCTGCCTGCAAAATACAATAGTGCAAAAAGAAGGGGGATGGCGCTGCGCCTGCGGAGAATGGCCCTGTAAGTTTCAATCAGCCATCCGAACAATATGAGCACTATTCCGGCAAGCCCGTAGAAATCTTCCACGTAGTGGTCGCTTTCAATACCTATATAAGCATTTCTTTTCCTATAGACGACAGTTTTCTGTTGTATCTTTCTGCTCTTTATTTGCAATCCTACAAGGGTGGAAGAGAACATGCTTTCAAAAAAGAAGAATAGAGGCGATCAATATGGCACCGAATCGCGACCAAGAAATTGAAAAGCCAAAGGGCTTGCAGACCGGAACCACCACCGTGGGGCTTGTCTGCGCCGACGGCATAGTGATGGCGTCGGACCGCCGCGCCACCATGGGCTACTTCATTGCCAACAAGGACATACAGAAGATATACCAGATTGACGATTACCTTTCCATGACAATCGCGGGCGGCGTTGGCGACGCGCAGGCGCTCATCCGGCTCATGCAGGCGGAATCGCAGCTTTACAAGCTGAAGCACGGAAAGCCGATGAGCGTGAAGGCTGGCGCCTCCCTCCTTTCCAACCTGCTCCAGAATTACAAGTTCTACCCGTTCTACGTCCAGCTTCTCATCGGAGGCATGACCGACCGGCCGGAAGTGTACTCCCTTGACGCGGCAGGCGGCATGACCGAGGAAAAGTACGTTTCAACCGGCTCCGGCTCGCCAGTTGCATACGGCGTGCTTGAGGAGTCGTACAAGGAAGGTGGAAGCGTGAAGGACAACCTCCGCTGCGCTGCTCGCGCAATCGCCGCTGCAATGAAGCGCGATGCCGCGACAGGCGAGCACGTGGACCTGATAACGGTGACAAAGGCAGGATTCAAGAGATACGAAAGGGGCGAAATAGAGAAACTGGTGCAATAAGATATAGAGGCATACATACAGCGAGAAAAACCGGTGCAATAAGGATAGAGGCGAAAAAACAGCGACCACCAAAGCACACATCAATCGATTTTAGAGGCGGCTTACTTGGACCTCAAGGAAATAGAGAAAAAACTGCACGAGCTTGTCCCCAGCGAATGCCGGCTCACAAAGGTGGAGGCAGAAGGGCTGGACATCGTCATTTACCTGAAGGACATCAATGCATTCTACGCAAACGACCAGCTCATAAGGAAGATTGCCGGGACACTGCGGAAGAGGATTCTGGTAAAGTCCGACCCCTCATCACTCATGCCGCCGGACGAAGCGGCGCAAATCATCAAGGAAGTGGTGCCGCAGGATGCCGGCGTTTCGCAGGTGAATTTCAACCCTGAGTTTTGCGAAGTGAACATTGAGGCGCTCAAGCCCGGCCTTGTTATCGGCAAGGGCGGCCTGACGCTCAAAGCCATCATCGAGCGCACCAGGTGGGCCCCTGTCGTGCTTCGGACGCCGACCATGCCTTCATCCACAATAAAGGGCGTGCGCTCCACCATGCTCAAGGAAGCTGTTTCGCGCAAGAAATTCCTGGTGAACCTGGGCAAGAAAATCTGCTCAGTGCCCGCAACAAAGTCCGACTGGGTGAAAGTGACTGCATTGGGCGGCTTTTACGAGGTGGGAAGGAGCTGCGCGCTGGTGCAGACGCCGAACTCAAACGTGCTGGTGGACTGCGGCATAAACCCGGAAACGTTCGAGCCCACGAAAGCTTACCCTTACCTGAATGCGATGAACCTTGAGCTGGACCAGATTGACGCGGTCGTCCTCACGCACGCGCACATGGACCATTGCGGTTTCATCCCCTATCTTTATGCATACGGTTATGACGGCCCTGTTTACTGCACCCCGCCCACCCGCGAGCTTGCCATGCTCCTGCAGATGGACTTCATTTCAATCGCGAACAAGAACTCGCAGTACCAGGCGCCATACGGCATCAAGGACATACAGAAGGAGCTCTCGCACATGGTGACTGCGGACTACGGCGAAGTGATTGACATCACCCCGGAAATAAAGCTCACCTTCTACAATGCAGGGCACATATTGGGCTCTGCAATGGTGCACCTGCACATAGGCGAAGGGCTCCACAACATGGTGTTCTCCGGCGACATAAAATACGGCTTCACGCGGCTTTTCGACCAGGCGAACTCCAACTTCCCGCGCGTGGAAACGTTCTTCATGGATTCCACCTACGGCGGCAGGAACGATGTCCAGCCCAACCGCTTTGACGCGGACAAGAGGCTGGTGGACCTTTCAATCGCAGTCTGCCAGCGAGGGGGAAAAGTGCTCATCCCGACATTCTCGGTAGGGCGCTCGCAGGAAATCATGCTTGTCTTCGAGGAATACGCAACCAAGAACAAGGACTTCGTCTGGCCGATTTACCTTGACGGCATGATTCTCGAGGCTTCGGCAATACACACTGCCTATCCGGAGTACCTGAGGCACAATATCCAGCGGCGCATCCTCTCAAATGATTCGCCGTTCGAGTCAAAAATATTCGAGCCTGTAAAGAAAGACAGGCAGGAAATCGCAGATGGCGGCCCTGCAGTGATAATCGCGCCCTCGGGCATGCTTTCCGGCGGGCCTTCGGTGGAATACCTCAGGCTCCTTGCTGACGACCAGAGGAACGCCATGTTCTTCGTCGGCTACCAGTCTGCCCTTTCGCTTGGCAGGAAAATACAGCGCGGCATGAAGGAGATACCGACTACGGGCGAGGACGGGCGCGCGACCTCGCTCAAGATAAACATGGAAATAGACACAGTGGAGGGCTACTCCGGGCACTCCGACAGGCCGCAGCTGCTTTCGCTTCTCAAGAACATGCGCCCCAAGCCCGAGAGGGTATTCACCCTCCACGGGGATGAAACCAAGTGCGAGGACTTGTCTAGGACGATTGCCAGGATGATGCACATGGACAGCAGGGCACCGATGAACTTGGACGCTATTCGGCTGAAGTAGTGGGGGTGAACCCTCAGGGGGCGAAGCCCCCTAGGGATGCACATGGATTCCCGCGCGCCGATGAATCTGGATGCGATAAGGCTGAAGTACTTTTCCGGGCAGCAAAAAATTTCCCTTTACTCCGCAGGCGGCTCCTTAATCTGCGGCGGCCCCCGCGTTTTCCGCATGTCGCGGATGAGCTTGTAGAGGTACTGCGCAACCAGGTTGGGTATGCGCACCACGTACCTCCTTGCGAATACGAATGCCAGCACGATGCCGGCAAGGATGCCTATGAGAAGCGCTGGCAGGAAAAGGACCTCTGACTGGAACACTTTTTGCGGCGTGGCAGGCTGCACGGGCTTGGCCGGACCTGTTGGCGCAATGGGGCCAAAGCCGCCTGTGTTCGGAGTAAGGACCAGCACCGCGCCTGCTGCCTCGTATTTGTTGGAAGCGCGCACTGTCACTTTGGTCTCCCCTTGTATGCACAGGCGGCTGGTGAAAATCCCGCCTGCCTCGCCCGTGACCGGAAGCGTCACGTTCGTCAGCTTCCCGTACCGCTCCATCTTCACGTCCAGCGGGAGGGAAGTCCTCGGGTCCGATACGTTCGCAATCACGCGGTAGCAGTCCGCGCCGTCAGGCTCGGAATGGAATGAGCTTATTTGGAGAAGCGGCTGGAGCGTTATTGTCCGCGATGGTTGCCCGGTGTAATCGATTGCATAATGGTAATCGTACTCGTTTTGCGCAATCGCAATTTCAAGCGGGCCATCTGCCCCAAGCACGAGCATGGCTGTGCCTGAAGAATCGGTGGATGCGGCGTATGTGCTCCCGCCGAACGTGTAATTGAATGCGTGGGCAGCCGCAACTGAGCCGTTGGCAAGGCTGATGGTGAGCGCCAGGCCCGATGCGGCACCCGGGACAGGCTCGGAAACGGGCGTTTCCGGGAGCACCACTGTAATTGTTTTTGCCCCGCCCGAGGCGTCAGCCTCGGATGTTGAAAACTGTTTTGAAAGGTTGCCGGATGCTGCTGTGCCAAAGAATTCCACGCCCTTGGGAAGCAGGAATGACGCCTCCCCGAGCTGCCCAGTGCTTCTTTTCAGCTGCGCGCCCGCTGCCACCACGACATCAGCCCCGCTCACTGGCGCATGGAAACTGGAAAGCACCTCGATATATATCTGCTCGAGTTCCACCGGCACCATGAAGGTGAAGTTCCTTGGGCCTGTGCCGTTGAGCTCCATTATGCGGGTCTCGCCTTCCCAATATGACGTATAGACCGTGACCTTCACCTTGTACGACTGCTGCAATGGCGGGACCTTGTTCTCAAGCGGGGCGGCAAACAGCCCGTTTTCGCCTGTTGTGCCAGCCAAAAGGCCGTCGTCCTCTGAAAGCGAGGATGCTTTCTGGTATGCTATTGAAACCTGCGCGCCCTCGAGCGGAAGGCCGTTCATGTCGGTCGCGTTTATGATGAGTGTCTGGTTCCACAGGGAAAAGCCAAGAGTGGCGGAAAGAAGGATTGCCAGTGCGAATATCCCGGGCTTTGCTTTCATTTCCATTCCTCCCATATTGCGCCGCCATTCCAAGCTTCGCTCCGATTTTTCATTCCTCCTTTATCTCCTCGAATATCGGCGGCGTCAGCGACACCAGCCGAAGGCGAGCGCCGCAGTCCGGGCACTCGACAACATCGCCCTCGCCCATGTTGGAGGAGAGAGGTATGTGGAAAGTGCAGGCAGGGCACTCGGATATTGCCATAACTGGTCAACTCTTGAGAAGTTTAATTATGTTTCCCCTGCCGCGCCAGCTGGCGCTTGATAAAGGCAACCAGCCCCGGCTTCTTTTTTGTTTTTTTCCTTCAGCCCGGGTCATACGCGTTGCACTCGTTCTGGGACGGGCAGACCGGGTTTTGCCCCGGGCAGTCGGTGCAGGCAAGCGAGACAGAATGCCCGCAGCAGCACGAGGTGGTCCCTGCCTGGTTGGATTCCGTGTAGTACTTTGCGAACTGGCAAAGCGTGGTGCACTGCGCAGGCTGCCCTGATGTCGCCGCAGTGTAGCATGCCTGCGAGCTTGAATAGCCGCCCCCGAGGTTCTGGCTGTAGCCCGCGCCTGAGCAGTATGCGGGGCAGTCAATCACCGGCGGCACGCAGTCCGAGCTGACCGAGCACTGGCTGCTTCCAGCGCCTTCTACTATCACGCATGCGCCCTGCTGGCACGCCTTGTGCGTGGGGGGCGGCGTGCACAGGCAGCCGGAGCAGACATTGCCCTGCGAGCACTGGTTGTCGTTCTCGCACTGCTCGCCCCCTTCGGTGAAGACTATGCCGTCCCCGCAGTAGAGGTTGTATTCGCATGTCTTGCACGAATCCTTGCAGGTGCCTGTCACGGTCTGCCCGGATATTTGCCTGACGCAGTCGGAGTTTGACTCGCAGACCTCGCCTGTTTCAACTACCTGGTTTCCGCAGACCGGCGGCTTGACGCACTGCGAGTCGGATGAGCACTCGCTTTGCCCGGCTCCCTCGACCTGCGTGCACAAGCCGTGGGCAAAGTCGCATTCCGAATGGTACTGGGTGATGTTTTCCGTCACAGGAAGAATGCATTTGCAGGTCGGCGGGTCGCAGACCTTTGGCGCAGGGCAGGTGTCGGGCTTGGTTATCGGTCTCCCGTTCGCGTCTTTCGGCTGGTAGAAGCCGAAGCCGACATCGCACTCCTCAAATCCGCCGCCGGGCGTGTTGGGCGTGGAAACATATCCGTCGCCGCAGCGAGGCGTTACCGTTCTCGTCTCCTTGCAGAAGCAGCCCTGCGGGTCGCACACCCAGTTCGGATTCAAAGTCTTGCAGTCGTCCTTGCACGCGAGAGTCGCTGATGCCTGGACGTTTATGCTTCCGTCCTTCGCGTAATTCACGGTGAGGGTGTTTGCAGCGCAGGAGACAGTGGTCTTGTTTTCCGTTTCGTTCCTGGGCGGCTCGCTCTTGATTACGCATTCGCACGGCGGGATTTTGCAAATCTGCCCGGCAACCGGGCACGCTATCCCCACTTCGCACTGCTCAGCACCCTGAAGCTTTCCGTCGCCGCATTTTGTTTTGTTCTTGGGCGGTTCTCGCCAACAGGTGCAGTCAGGCATGCAGATGTCATTGGGGTTGGCACAGGCAATCGCCACTTCGCACTGCTCCGGCGGCTCAAGTATGTTGTTGCCGCAGTACGGGCCTTCGATTATCCTGCTGGCAAGCGGCGTCACTGCAGGATTCCTGCCGGGCGAGGAGCCGAGCGGCTTTGGCGGCGCCCAAGTGCCTGCCTCATTATATGAATAGTATATCCCCTCTGGCTTCCAGAAGACCACCAGTCCGATGGTGCGGCCGCGTATGAAAGTAAGGGAGGCGCGGCTGTCATCCCCACCCAGCGTGGAAATCGCAGATGGCGCCGCTGGCGCATTCACGTTCGGCTGGTGGTAAAGGTCAGAGGCAGAGGAGTATGCGCCAGCAGCACTGCCTGGTGCGCCATATGCCGTGTCTGGCATTGCGCCGCCTGCAAATGCATTTGCCGCTGCAGCGCCGAATACGTGCGAATAAACCTTGCCGTCAGTGCCTGGGAATACGGAAGTTGCCTCGCCTTTGTTCCCGGCATCAATGCCAGTGCGCTGGTCGGTTGGAACGCTGTTGTCCAGCACTGCTGAGGAAGAGACAGGGACAGGCGCGGACCATGATGAGCCGTCAAACGAGGACTCGTATGCAGAGGAAGCCGAGCCCGAGCTTGCGGTGAATACTAGATAGTATTTGCCGCCGTATGCCAGCTCAGGCAGCGACACTTTATCCATGGAGGTTATCTTATCCGGTGCAGACCAGCCGCTGCCCGGCGTGAACTTGGAGTAAAGAAGCGCATTCCCGCCGCTCACCCAGACTGCGAGTGCCTTTCCGGACGGCTCCATTGCCACTGTTGGGTCGGTGTCAGAACTGCCGCTTGCCAATGTGGCAGGCGCGCTCCAGGCGTCCTTTTCCCATCTAGAATAGTATATTGTGCTTGAGCCGCCAGTTACTTTTGACCATGCTGCAATTGCTGTCCTGCCGCTGTTGGAGGAAACATCAGCATCATGGTCGTCGCCGGCATCGGTTGCGATTGGCGCAGTGGCTCCGCCCGAAGGCACATACCACTTCTTTTCCGTGTGGTCCCAAATCGAGTACCAGACGTCGTATGTTGCCCCTTTCTGCTGCCAGACGGCTATGGCGTCGCCCTTTTCAACAGCCACTGCAGGGCAGCCGAAAAGGAAAAGGAATGATGCTAGGACTAAACCGAAAGCAAAAACAGGCGTCTTCATCTGCCCACCCCCACGCAAGGAAAAGCCGCATGAGTATTAAAATCCTTCCGACTCGCGCCATCAGTCCAGATTTTTCGGGAACCACTTCTGGCTCCTCACCCACCAGTATGCCAGCAGGGTGGATATTATTGTGGAGCCGAAAATGAGGCTGAGATACCATACTTCGTCCTTGCCGGTCATGTTGAACGCCGGGTTGGAAAGCACGGTTGCGATGGTGTTGGGAACCAGCACCGCGGTCCCGATTATGGTCAGGTAGGTTATGCCGTATGCCATCCTGTTGTTCAGCACCTGAAGCTGGTTGTTGTAAATGGACTGCAGCACTTCCAAGCCCGATGCCAGCACCTCGCTCATGTGCTCGGACAATCCAATCTGCCGGTTCAGGTCGCTGGAAAGAAGCTCTATCCTGTCAAGTATGCCGTCGTCGTCCGTTATCAGCGTCGCATCCCCGTAGCGCAGGTTGTTTATCACGTCGAGCGTGACCCAGAGCGCGGAGAGGTAAACGATAAGCGCGTGCTTCATCTTGTATATTTCCGGCCCGAGCTTGGTGCGCGGGGTTTCCGGGTCCATCATCCACTTGGCAAGATTGTCCCCCTGCTCCTCGATTTCGCGCAAATGGTCAAAGTTCCTGCTGTTGTTCTCGTCCAGCAGGCGTATCAGAAGCAGGGTGATCTTGTCCGCCTGCTGCCCCTTCTTTGGCACCTTGCGCATGAATGCGTCGGCATACCTGCGGAAGCGGATGAAGCGCTGCAGCCTGTGGCTGTGTATCGTGATTATCATGCTTTTGTTGATGAGGATGTATATCGGATTGACGACTACGCCCATTCCTTCGACCGAGATTGCCGGGACGCGCAGGCCAAGCTCGGCGTCAAAGTCCTCGTAGCCGGTGTGCCGCTTGTCCAAAAGCCCGCGCAGAAGCGGCTTTGAGAACCCGTAGTGCTCGGCAATGCGCTCTGCCTCGCCCTCCAGGTCGTCAACGGTGTAGTCCAGCCAGGAAAGGGCGGACGCCTGGATGCTGCCCCTGAACTGCTTGGCGGTGTCAGCGTAACCCTGCCTGATGCTCCCGTCCCTGCTCTGCGCCACGTAGAAAAAGCGCTTTGCCAGGATGTCGACCTCTGAGCCGTTTGATGCCATTGTCCCTGACCTTATGAACGATATTTTCCTTATGTGCGCAACCGCTTTGCGCACGCGTATTTTTTTCAATCCGCATGCCCCGGAAGTGCGAGGCGCTTCCTCTATTGATTCACCTGACAGAAATATAAACGATATGCAGGGGGAGCAACCCAAGGATGATGCTTGGATCTGACGGCCCCTATTCCTTAATTTCTTTCCACAACCAATCCTTTTTAAACACTTTTACATTCACTATACCGCATAGGTTGATGTCGATGTATAAGACCGTCGAGCCCCGCATAGGTAAGATAGATGATTTGG
>Ga0209541_10017847_pt1 | contig 10331 bp, 8 predicted proteins | sample RifCSPlowO2_01_FD_184027 | JGI IMG/M metagenome (GOLD analysis project Ga0209541, IMG submission 184027) | Groundwater microbial communities from Rifle, Colorado - Rifle CSP2_plank lowO2_0.1 (SPAdes) (version 2) | ecosystem: Environmental > Aquatic > Deep subsurface > Groundwater | place: Rifle...
CCCTGTTGCTCCCGTAACAAGAATTTTTCCCATGTTCAGCCTGCAATCATCTTCCCACTGCAAGATATTCCTTCAGCTTAAACGTAAATTTATTATTCTTCATTCCATCAAAGAACTGGCTATACATCTGATTCCTCCAGTAATACCTCTGCATGTTCACAAGATGCCGAGTTTGCTCCCAGAGATTCACACGATAGAATGCCCTGTATAAAGCATCCGTAGGAATCTTTGAAATATTCGCATGATGCCCCAGCACCCCAAAAGTGGTGTAATCTTCCAGCCGTGAGGGAATCTTTACCTTGAACCGGCTGAGAAACACATCAAAATACGGAGTTCCAGGAAAAGGTCTGTAAATCTGCAATAAATTCTGGTCAGCAGGAATCTTCTTCATGTAGAGCAAAGTCATTCTCAGCTCCTCTAGGGTTTCATCCGGATGCCCCATCATATAGGTATTTGTCAGCAGAATCTTGTTCTTCCTCAGAATTTTCGCAACCTTAGAAGCTCTATCCAGCTCCACCATCTTCCCAAGCATCTTCTGGATGCGCTTGCTCCCAGATTCCACCCCCAGCATCATCCCCTCGCATCCTGCAGCAGCCAAACCCTCTGCAATCTCTTCAGTCATTAAATCAAACCTGCTCACCGAAAGCCATTTCGCTCCCCCTCCAATCTGAGTCATGTCCTGGATGAATTTTTTACTGTACCTTTCATTCGTCAAATGCAAATCCCCACCAATATCCATCCTGTCCACATGCCTCTTGGTCAGGCTCAACACATAATCAAACTGCTCCATGACTTTCGCAGCTTGCACTTCCCGATAAAACCCCCCGTAATCCTTCACATCATCGTTTGCATGATGGCAGAACCCACACCGATAAGGACATCCCCGAGTAGCTTCAATTATTACAAGATTGTGTTTCTTATATGGAAAATACCTATCAAAATTCTTCAGCAATTCCCAGGCAGGCATGGGCTTGGTGTTCATGTCAATGAATTTTTCTTGCGGGATGCCACCCAGGATGCTTCCATTTTCCTTTAGCCAGACTCCATGTGGTTTTTCCCCTTGCTGCTGCAGATACAAAAGCAAATCCCTCAAAGCATATTCTCCCTCCCCCAAAATCACCGCATCAACAGCCTTATAGCCAAGAGTCATCCCGGGAAGAATCGTTGGATGCGGTCCACCCCAAACAACATACTTGCCAAGAGATTTCGCAACATCGCTCACCATCATTGCTCGAGGGATGCCAGGACCAGTCAGCACCCCCAAAGCAGCCACATCAGCCTTGCTGCCAGCAATATCCTTCTCGACCTGATGCCGGGTAATCTCTAACCCAGAATAATCAAGAATCTCAACCTCATACCCTTGCTCGCGGATGAAAGCAGCAATGCTCAGGATGCCCAGAGGAGGATAGGCTGCCCAGGCAGTTGCAGGCGCAATAAAGAGAATTTTTTTAATGTTCATAGCTCCCCCCTCCAATCACAACAACCAGAGCTTTAAAAGGTTTTCTTAGAAGAGTTTGCAGGTAAGAGAGAGGCATCCCCTTGTTTTGGTAAAAGGCTCTCACGTTCATTCATTATTTTAGTTATCGTATTGGAAGTATAAATCGCTTTTTAGCAAAATGTAACCATTATCACGAACAATTGTCTCGTTTAATGGTTGTTATATTCAATAAATTTGGAGTCCTAAAAATATTAGATAGGGGCTTTGGCTTGAGAATAAATTTTGCTTTAAAGGAGAACTATTTCTATCTTCGGAAATAGGCTTGAGAGATTGGAAATCCCCTTTCCATAGCATACCTAACCGGAAAAATTTTATCTGGGTGTACTTTCATATTTATCATGGTAAGTAATCCGTTTATATCTGCCACCATTTCACGTTCTAGCGGATGTATTAAAAAACATAAATCTTCTAACCTTTGCTCGGTTGGTGGTTGCGCTAGTATTTCTCGTGCTTTCCTATCATACTCCCTAGCCTTCTCTCTTGTTAACACAGGAAACTCCATCTCTCTTGCTTTGGCTTCATCATACAATCGCTCCGCTTGACCCATAACATGTATTGCATGACCTTCTTCATGACCATAATAAAATATTGGATACGGATGAGTTGGAGTGTTTTTCTTTGCCACTAATACGGCAATGTCATACATCCCTTTTGAGTCACCAAGCCAACAACCCGTAAGGTCAGCATGTTTTTCGTCCGTTCCAACATCTTTCTCGGTTGCGTTACGATTGATTCCTAAATCCCTGTAAATAACATTAGGGGGTATAAAAATGGATATTTGCGATGCGCGAGTTGTAATTGTTTTAGGTCCTTTCACTTTTAATATCCTTACTTGCTTACTCATGTACTAATGTAATGATTATAGGCTTATAAACTTATCGATTTGTTACCACTATTAAATGACTTTTTAATAAATGCCAAAGCCCCTTGATAACTATCCTAGATTGCTCGCTGTACTCGCTTGATTGACGGACTCCAAATTTACTTTGAGTTTTCCTTTCAGGACGTTGCACTAAAAATCAACCATTCCAAGTATTCGTGGGCAAATAACAGCGATTAAGCGACTTCACTCGGTTGCACCTCGCTCCACCCAAATTCCTCACTACGTTCGGAACTTCTCTTAATCGCGATGTTATACGCAATCGAGAAAAAACCCCTAAACTTTAGAATGGGTTTTGGTTTTTATTCCAGAATAAATGGTTATCTCTCACCCAAAAAATACCCAATCATCCCCAGCCCATAGCCCACATGCAGCAGGAAAAACAGCAGGAACAGCAAAGGTATCCGATGCACCCCGTGATGAAGCCCCATCCACAAGCTGACAATGAAATCAACAAGGAAATACAGCAGCAGAGGGAGCAAAGCCCATGAATAAAAAGCCCCCATGATGCCCCCAACAACAACATACAGCACAAACAGCATCGGCATTAAAAACAGCAACCCTGGTTTTTGCTGGTTCAGTTTTTCTTTCAGGCAGCGAGTTTTCCCATATTTGTAAAACTGCCTGCAGAATCCCCTCAGGCTGCTCCGCCTCTTATGATAGACAACCAACTTGGGGCTATACGCAAGCCTCAGCCCTTCTTTTTTAATCCTTGTAAAAAACTCAGGATCCTCACCAGGATACAAAGCAGGATTAAATCCTGATGTCTTGAGAAAGCTCTTCCTTCGGATAAAGCAATTCGCAGAGGTAATAAAGGTTTCATCTGCATCCAAATTTTCTTTGCATTGCTTGTATCTGCAACTCATGGCATGCGTGCCAAACCAAGATTCCAGCACATACCCAGAAGTCTTCGCAAAAAATCCATCAGTCGCAGGAGTCAATTGAGGCCCGCCAACCAGGTCAATCTCAGGATGCTGCAGGAAGAACTTCTCCGCATTTTTAAAGAGGTCCTTGTCAACAAAAGCATCATCATCAATAAAGGCAAGAATCTCCCCGGAAGCTTCTCCGCATCCATTATTCCGATTTTCCGAGGGATTCAGTCCGCGCTTGACAATAATCTCCACCCGCTTCTTGTCATAATCTACCCGATGTAAGGATTCCAGCACATCCGCATTCCGGCTTGGAGCAAGTGCAATAATCACAGAGAATTTTATCATTTTACATCACTTCACCATCTCGCTTAATTTCATTTTTTGAGGGAGCTTGTCGTAGAGCTTAACAACAAGATTCAAAGGAGAATATATCAATCTTAATCTTAATATTGCAAGGAACATTTCGGCAACGGTTTTTAATTTGATATGGCTTCCACCAGGCTCACTCCATTCAGTGGGGATTTCTTTAATCTTAAATGTATGCCTTTTCATCTGATATAACAAATCCACATCAAAAGCCCATTTTGTGATTCCCAACTCTTTGGCAACAATCTTAATTGCTTTTTTCCTAAAAAGTTTAGCCCCGCACTGAGTATCTTTAATTCCAAGATTAAAAAAGAAGTTTACAAGAAGATTAAAGCTCCTTCCTGCAAATATCCTTGTAAACGGCTGCCTTTTGTCAATCTTCGCACCATTCATCCATCTGCTTGCAATCACCCCCTCATAACCTTCAATATTTTGAACAAGCTCATAAAATGCATCAGGCTTGGTAGCCAAATCAGCATCGACAAACCCAATCAATTCCCCTTCAGCAATCTTAAACCCATAATTCACAGCCGCACCCTTGCTTCCAACCTTCCCAATATCCACATAATGAATTTCAGGATGCTTCCTGGCAATCTCCTCAACCACCCCAAGAGTATTGTCAGTGCATCCATTCACAATCACATGCACATCAAAATTCATCTTGCCCTTAAAGAAATCACAATAAGCAAGCAAGGTCCTCTCAATTCTCTTTTCCTCATTGTACGCCGGTATAATGATGGAAAGTTCTGTCTGTTCTTCCTTTTTCATCTTTCATCACAACCAACATCATCAGTAACACCGCAAGCAATAAAAGCATAGCGATGTCCAGCACCCATATTACTTGTATCAGGTTTTTATGAAAAACCATAACACCGGCAATCTCCAGCAGGTTAAATCCAGCAAGCACCCATAAAAACCTTCTCTTCCCCACAGAGATGAAATAAAACCCCAGCAAATACACGAGCGATATTAAAGACATAAAAGCCCCAAACCATCCCAGCAGCGGGCTGATGGGCAAAAATTCCTCCCCATACAGCAGCCCGACAATGAATTCAGGCATCAAAAAATACACAAGAAGAAAAGGGAGAATTACCAGCATCATAATTCCAAGAGATTTATATGCAAGCCCCTTTGAAGGCTTGCCCTCTTCCCGTAACTCCGCAGCTTTAGGGAACATCACCTGGCTGATGCTGAGGCTTCCAAAGAAAATGGTTTTGCCAAGCAAAGACGCCGCAGCATAATATCCTGCATCAATGTCAGCAAAATAATGCTTCACCAGCATAATGTCTATACTGTACAGCAAGGTCAGGCTGAGCAGCATCACCAAGACAGGCAAGCCATACCCATACATCTCCTTGGTAGAAATCTCTTTCTTCTTCTCCCGCAAAACATCCCGCAACGGGATGAAACCAAGAAGCAGCACAAAAAAATACGACACAGTAATAGCACCCACAGCTCCATCCACTCCCCACCCGAGCATCACGAGCACCACTCCAGCAACCAGCCTGATAATTCCTTCAGCAGCAAGATTCGCGCTTAGTCCAGGAAATCTCTGCAGGCCCTGCAGGATTCCACGGGGAATCGGCACGAGCAATGCAAAAAACAAAAACGGGCTCAGAATAAATAAGGTCCTTGCTTCCATCCTGAGAAAATCTGAAAGCAGTGGGATGAAAAGCAAAAATCCCCCCACCCCGAGGATGCCCGCAATCATGAGTTTTCTTAGCGACCTGGAAAACAAGGCATGCACTTTTCCAGGGGATTTCTCAACAGCATACTGCGTGGTGAATCTTGCAATTCCTGTCTGAATCGTGTTCAGCGGAATATTCATCAGGTAGAGAATGGCAAGCGAAGCTCCCAAAGTAGCATACGCCTCTGGCCCGAGCTTCCTCCCCATGTAAAAATGAAAGAAAAAATTAAACGCATTCAGCACAAGCATCCCGAGAAACAGCACTGCATTGTCCTTCACAAGCGGCTTGTTGAGGAAACCTTTCACTCTTTTTTTCATATTAAATCACCCAGATCAGCAAACAGAAGACGAGCTCAATCCCCATCAGCATAACAACAACCTGCCTCTCACTAAATTTTCCCGTCCGGGTAAACAGATGCACTACCGAATAGATTTTTTTATAATCAGTTTTCACCTTGCCCCGCATCCAGTATCCATAGCTCTGTGCCTGAAACCTGCTTCTCATCTTCAGGAAGAATTCAACAATAAAAGGCACAGAAGCAACCAGCACAGCCCGTTCAATATCTCCAACAATGGCAATCACCGCAATCACCCCCCCAAGCAGATACGTCAGAGAATCTCCTGGAAAGATTCTCGCAGGATACCAATTATACCACAAAAAAGCCAGTAACGCAGCAAACGCCACCAAGGCAATATACGCTGCAACATAACTCCCCTGCACATACGCATACAACCCCAGCATTCCTGTATACACCAGCCCCATCCCCGCTTCAAGCCCGTTATAGCCAGCAAGCATATTCACCATGTTTGCAGAGAACACCACCCCCAGAGGAATCACCGCGAGCGGATACAGCAACCCCAAATCAATCGAATGGTAAAAAGGAATCCCAATATAGGTATTGCCAGCAGAAATCACCATTAAGGGAACAGCAGCCATTAAAGTCAGCAAAGGCTTCTGCCATTGCTTTAAGCCCGAAGAAGTTTCCTTGTCTTTCCGTATCAGGAGGTCATCAAAAAACCCCACAAACGTAATCATCAGCAAAGAAGTCAGCGCAGCAAATATCAACAGTAAGCTTCCCGAGTCATGAAAATAGAATGTCCGCAAAGACACATACACCATCACGCTCACAAAGATGCCTGCACCAACTGCAATTCCTCCAGAAACAGGAATTAAAGGCTTCTCAGGCTTGTGCTGGTCTTTAACCACTAATCCAATTCTCCTCAAATATCTTATCATCCAGGGCGTAAAGAAAAATACAGCAGCAAAGCTGATTGCAGCGCAGATAAATGGAATCCAGAGCATGCTTTTTCAGCTATCCCATATCTTTAAAAACATACCTGTGCATTCATGGAGTATGCTCGAATACCCGTTGATTGCTGCCAAAACCCTGAAGACTCGGCTCTTCCGAGATTTCAATCTAGGCAGAGAACTCCCTTGGAAATTATTGATAGAAATCAACCGCGTCTGCAATCATAAATGCCTGAATTGTAGCATCTGGGAATCCCCAAAAAAAGAAACCCTGCCCCTACGAATATATAAGCAACTCTTTAAAGAGAATGAAAACCTCTTTTGGGTTTCGCTCACAGGCGGAGAGCCCTTCCTCCGCCACGACATCGACCAAATCGCAGGGCTTGCTGAGCAATATTGCCCGGATTTAAAATTCCTCAGCATCCCCACCGATGGCTTCAGAACAGACATTATTCTCGAAAAAGCAAAAGCCATGCAAAAAATGAAATTCGATTTAAACCTCACCATCAGCTTGGATGGGCCTCGGGAAATCCATGATGCTATCCGCGGCAAAGCAGGAGCATATGATGCAGCCCTCAAAACATTTAAAATCCTCTCGCAACACAACATCAACGTAAGATTCCAATCAACCCTCCACAAGCAAAACCTTGCAGCATTCAAGCAATTTTACCTCCAGCATAAGAAAGACATTGGCGTGCTGACATTCACCCAGGTATCCGACATTTATTATGATAACGACAAGGTTAAGCCATTAACCGGCCAGGAAGCAGCAGAAGTCTTCCACTTCATTGAGGAACATTTTGAAATGCATAAGAAGCAGGACCTCTTCGAAAAAATGCATCTGAAGATTGCCCAGCAGTACATGAAGAAAAAAGATATGATGCTGCCCTGCACAGCAGGATTCTCAGGAGCATTCATCTCCTCCTCGGGAGATGTCCATCCATGTTTCTTCATGAAGCCTTGGGGCAACATCAAGCATGAATCCTTCAGGAACATCTGGTTTAACGGCATTGCAAGAGAAGAACGAGAAAAAATCAAGAAAAAGCAATGCCCCCAATGCTGGGTCAACTGTTTCAGCTTTAATGACATGCTCACCTATCCAGAAAAAGCAGCAGCCCGCGCCTATCTCAAAGTGCCTCCTGCATAAATCTTTTCTTCTCATTCCTCAACCTCAACAATCCCGAGCCCATTCTCTTGATGTCCCTCCACACCTGCACTTTGCTCTCCCGCCCGTCAATATCCTTCACCCCGACAGGAATTTCTTGCACTGCAAAACCCATCCATGCTGCCCGGACAACAATCTCCGTATCCCAGCTCCATCCCGGTTCCTGAATTTGAGGCAATAACACGTCAAGCACCTCTTTCCTGAAGCCCTTGCATCCGCATTGAAAATCCCTGACAGAAGAGCCCAGCAACAACCTCGCCAAAAACGCATATCCCTTGCTCGTAAGCTTTCTCTTGAAAGAAGAGGCAACTCTTGAAGCAGCGAGATGCTTGCTCCCAATCGCAACACCCACACCATGCTCCAATGCTTCGAGGATTCGAGGAAGAGCCTCAAGCCCAATAGCTAAGTCTGCATCAATATAAATTCCCAGAGGGCTTCTTATCCTGGAGAATGCCTTGCTCAAGATGCTCCCCCTTCCTTGATTCCTCTTCTGGCTTATCACCCTTATTTCAGGATATTTCTTCATGCACTCTTCTGCGAGCCTCAAGCTGCCATCGCTGCTCCCATCATTCGCAATAATCAGCTCAAACTCCTTTCCAAGACCCTGCAAATAAGCATGCAGCGTATCAATGCTTGCAGCAAGAATCTTCTCCTCATTGTACACAGGAATAATTATGGAATATGCAGGCATGCCAGAAAAAAAAGAAAAGAAACTATAAAGCTATCTATAACCTTTCCCCTGCTAATTTCTCAACAATACCGGGGTCAGTTAAAGTCGTAGTATTCCCATAATCCTGGTTGCCCGAAGCAATCGCCTTCAGAATCCTCCGCATAATCTTCCCGCTTCTCGTCTTGGGCAGTTCATCCACAAACTGAATCTTCTCAGGCCTGGCAATAGGCCCAATCTTCTTTGCAACATGCTCAACCAGCCTGCTCTTCAGCAGTTCATCCCGCACCACTCCATTTTTCAGTGCAACAAAAGCATACACGCCCCACCCTTTAATCTCATGAGGATAAGCAACCACTGCAGCCTCAGCAACCCCCTCATAGCTCACCAAAGCACTCTCCACCTCCGCACTCCCAATGCCATGGCCCGCTACCTTAATCACATCATCCACCCTCCCCATAATCCAGTAATACCCATGTTCATCCTGTTTTGCACCATCTCCTGTCAAGTACAGCCCAGGAAACCTGCTGAAATAATGTTCCTGGTAATGCCCAGGATTCTTCCAAAGCGTCCTGAACATTCCTGGCCATGGTTTGGTAATCACTAAATTTCCTCCTTCTCCTCTGTCTGCCTGTATTCCATCTTCTTTCACAATTGCAGGAAAAATTCCTGGCAAAGGTAAGGTTGCAGACCCTGGCTTCAAAGGAGTTGCTCCTGGCAATGCAGAAATCATAATCCCTCCTGTCTCGGTCTGCCACCACGTATCCACAATCGGGCATTTTTCCTTGCCAATCACTTTGTAATACCACATCCATGCCTCAGGATTAATGGGCTCGCCAACGCTCCCCAACAAGCGTAAGCTGCTTAAATCGCAATGCTCAGGCCACGAATCACCCTCTTTAATCAGCATTCTGATTGCAGTGGGTGCAGTATAGAAAATGCTCACTTTGTGCTTCTCCACAATCTTCCAGAATCTATCAGGCTGAGGATATATTGGCCCGCCTTCGTACATAACAATCGTTGCACCATTTGCAAGAGGTCCATACACCACATAGCTATGCCCGGTAATCCACCCAATATCAGCAGTGCAGAAATACACATCCTCATCCTGGATATCAAACACCCATTGAAATGTCTGCATCGCATACAGCAGATATCCCGCTTGCGTATGCAAAATCCCTTTGGGCTTTCCTGTCGTTCCTGAAGTGTATAAAATAAATAAAGGATCTTCTGCATCCATCTGCTCAGGAACATTCGCTGCAGGACTATCCTTCATGAGTGCATGCCACCACACATCTCTTGCATCATCCCACCCAACCTCCTGGCATGTTCTCTTTACCACAATCACTTTCTCAATGCATGAACACGCCTCAACAGCAGCATCTGCATACTGCTTTAAAGGAATAATCTTTCCATTTCTCCACCCACCATCAGCAGTTATCAATAATTTTGCCTCAGAATCAAGAATCCTGTCTTTCAAGGATTCAGAAGAAAATCCCCCAAACACCACAGAATGCACAGCACCGATGCGTGCACAGGCAAGCAGGCTCACCACCAGTTCAGGAATCATGGGCAGGTAAATGCAAACCCTGTCCCCCTTTTTCACACTCTGCATCCTCAACACATTTGCAAATCTCGCAACATCCAAAAGCAATTGTTGATAGGTAAAGGTTTTTATCTCCCCTTGCTCAGATTCCCATATCAATGCAGCTTTATTCTTCCTCCACGAATGCACATGCCTGTCCAGGCAGTTCTCAGCAACATTTAACATTCCTCCCGTAAACCATTGAACATTCCCCTGCTCTTCCTTGAATACACAATCCCATTTCTTGAGCCAATGGAGCTGCTCAGCCAGCTCCCCCCAAAACTTTTCAGGATTCTCAAGAGAGCGTTGGTAGAGCAGAGAATATTCCTCAAGAGACTTGATGCGCGCTTTGCTCACAAATT
>Ga0209541_10017851_pt1 | contig 10330 bp, 8 predicted proteins | sample RifCSPlowO2_01_FD_184027 | JGI IMG/M metagenome (GOLD analysis project Ga0209541, IMG submission 184027) | Groundwater microbial communities from Rifle, Colorado - Rifle CSP2_plank lowO2_0.1 (SPAdes) (version 2) | ecosystem: Environmental > Aquatic > Deep subsurface > Groundwater | place: Rifle...
CATGATGTAGAATGGTTTTATCTCCAATGGCCAATCATAAACAAAGACAACTGTATTTGGAAATTTTTTGTTTAATTCTTTTTCATTTTCAGGGGTTAAATCCTCGCCATATTTTGAATTAAGAATCTTTACAGTTTTATCATATGACAAATATTTGAATTTTGGAATTTCTATTTTAACATTCAACATTTTTAATTCTTCATTGCATTTATTTTTAACCTCAGTTATAATGTAAGGAATAACTTCCTCCATCTTCTTCATAACCCCAAACTCATCTTTGAAGGCTTCTTCAATATCCATCTGCCTTGATTCATTCAAATGCCTTACAGTGTTATGTTTTTCAGCTCTCCATACAGTTACAACCATTGTGACCTTTTCAAGGGAAGTTGCTCCCATTTGTTTGTACAATTGTGGTGACTGGGCAAGGTAGGCTTTCTCATTGAAATATTTAACCTCAAACAAGTCAGTTCCTCCCTCAGAAGCTGTACTTATTATTGAAGGAGTTTGAAATTCAACAAATCCTTCATTGTAAAAATATTCTCTAAATGAATGTAATATCTCTGATTGTATTCTGAATATGGCCTGGGTCTTAGGGTTATGCAAATCAAGATGCCTGTAATCAAGCCTTTTGTCCAGCTGTGTAGTATCCTGCACCAAGTCAACAGGCAATGGAGTTTCAGCCTTGTTCACAAGCTCATAATCTTCAAGAATCAACTCTTTCTCTCCAGATTTTTTCTGCCCCTGCTTTATTGCTCCAGAGGCAGTTATTACACTTTCAGGAGTTAATTTTCCTATATTATTGAAGCCCTTTGCAACTATCTGCAATGTTCCTGTTCTATCTCTTAACTCAATAAAACTCAAGTTTCCCATTAATTTTATCTTCTGAACCCATCCTGCAACAACAACTTTAGAATTATCCTTCTTCTTAAGAACTTCATTCACATACTCTCTTTTGCTTAAATCCATGCATTAAAAAACAGAATTATTTATTTAAAACTTTCCATAAAACTTATATAAAAAATAATTATAAGATTAATCATGAAAAACCAGTATGTTCTTCCAAAAACAGTCATTCCTGAAAAATATTATCTTACATTATCTCCAAACCTTGAAAAAATGGATTTTTTTGGAGAAGAGTCTATTGAAATAAAAATTCTTAGGGATGTAAATAAAATTTCTCTAAATTCAAATGAATTAACAATAATTTCAGCATTAGTAATACAAAATCAGAACATAAATGCTGAAAAGATTAATTATGATAAAGAAACACAGACAGTTATATTATCATTTGGTAAAAAAATAAAAAAAGGAAAGGCAGTATTAAACATAAAATTCAAAGGAATGATTAATGAAAGCATGAGGGGTTTCTATAAAAGCATTTATGTTTTGCCAGATGGTAATAAAAAAATTATGGCAACAACGCAGTTTGAGCCCAATGATGCTAGAAGGGCTTTTCCTTGTTTTGATGAGCCAGAATTAAAGGCAAGGTTCTCAATAACAATTAGGATACAAAAGGAATTAAGTTCTGTGTCAAACATGCCTGTAAAAGCTGAAAAAATAAATGATGATATAAAAGAAATAATATTTGAAGAATCGCCATTGATGTCAACTTACTTGATTGCATTTGTAATAGGAGAATTTGAATGCCTTGAAGGCAAAACAAAAGATAAAACAATAGTAAGAATAATCACGACTCCTGGAAAAAAATTACAGGGGAAATTTGCATTGGATGTGTCAATAAAAACTTTAGAGTATTACAATAATTACTTCAAAATTCCTTACCCATTGCCCAAGCTGGATTTGATTGCCATTCCAGATTTTGAATCAGGAGCGATGGAAAATTGGGGATTGATAACTTATAGGGAAACAGCTTTGTTGATAGATGATAAAAATTCTTCAGCTGCAACAAAGCAAAGAGTGTCTTTGGTGGTATCGCATGAAATAGCTCATCAATGGTTTGGAAATCTGGTTACAATGAAATGGTGGAATGATCTTTGGCTTAATGAAGGGTTTGCATCATGGATAGAATACAAGCCAATAGACAAGATGTTCCCTGAATGGGATTTATGGACCCAGTTTTTCTATTTGGACACAATGAGTGCATTTTCTCTGGATAGTTTGCAAAGCAGTCATAAGATAGAAGTTGAGGTTTTAAATCCGAATGAGCTCAGTGAGATATTTGATGCAATAAGTTACAGCAAAGGAGCATCAGTAATAAGAATGCTTGAACAATATCTGGGGGAAGAAACATTCAGAAAAGGGCTTCAGAATTATTTAAGCAAATTCAAGTATGGGAATGCAAAAACAGATGATTTATGGACTTCTCTTGAAAAAATGTCAAAAAAACCAGTGAGAAAAATAATGAACACGTGGACTAAGCAGGTTGGATATCCCTTGGTTTCTATAAATAGTAAAAAAAATAAATTTCAGTTAAAACAGGAAAGATTTCTTTATTTAAAAAAATCAGACAGGGCTTTGTGGAGCATCCCAATTGCAGCCTATTCAAATAAAAAAATAAAATATTATGAAATGAACAAAAAAACAATTGAAACTGAAAAATTTGATTGCATAAACAGCTCACAAGTTGGTTTTTATAGGGTTAAATATGATGATGAACTCTTAAAAAATATAACAAGAATGATAAGCGCAAAGGAATTAAATGCTATAGATAGGATTGGAATAGAAAATAATGTTTATGCATTGTCTAGAGGCTCATACTCAAAACTAAATAATTTTTTTGAATTGCTTCCATCTTATAAAAATGAACAGGATTACACAATATGGCTGGATATATCATCAAACTTATCTCAGATAAAATTCTTTTTTCCAGATATAAAAGAAATTGATGATATTATAATAAATATTTTCTCAGATATTTACAAAAAGATAGGGTGGAATGTACAAAAATCTCACAAGGAGATACTGCTTAGATCAGTTGTTTTGACTACATTAGGCTTGAGCAATAATGAAAAAGTTCTTGAGGAAGCTAAAAAAAGATTTGATATTTATCTGAAAACAAAAGAGCTCGATCCTGACTTAAAGTTGGCAGTATATTTTATGGTTGCATATTCTGGAAGCAAGGAGCAGTATGAACAGCTGAAGAATCTTTACATAGAATCAAATCTCCAGGAGGAAAAGATAAGATTATTAAGTTCTTTGGGAAAGTTTAGGCAAAAGGAGGTTATAACTGAATTTTTGAATTTTATTTTATCAGATAATGTTAGATATCAAGACGTGACAATTGCAATTTTATCAGTCGCAAATAATTATTATGGTTTAGACTTAACATGGAAATTCTTCATGGATAACTACAAGGAATTTGAGAGAAGGTTTGATCATGGGCATTCAATGTCCAATATAATAAAATCAATATGTTCGAAATTCAGTTCTGATAAAAAATTGAATGAAGTGGAAAAGTTTTTCTCTGAAAATAAGCCAAAGAGTGCAAAGCGTGCTATAGAGCAATCTCTTGAATTAATCAAGATAAATTGCAATTTTGTCAAAAACAATGAAAAAACTTTGCAGGAGTGGTTAAAAACTCACCAAAATATATTTAAATGAACTTCCTTCTTAATTTTTATGCATGAAGAAATAGCAGAATTCTCATTGAAAAAAGCTCAGGAACTTGGCTGTAAATACGTTGAAGTAAGAGCTGAAGAGAGAATCTCAAATGGTTTTGTTCTGAAGAATGGAAATCTTGAAATATCTGGTTTTGACATAAATAACGGCATCGGTATAAGATACTTGGTAAACAACAACATAGGTTTTGTTTCTTTTAACAACTTTGACAGAAAAAACATAATTCAAATATTAAAAAAATCAATATCAACAACAAAAAATTCCTCTAGAATATCAAAAGACATTTACTTCTCAGATGAGAAGCAGGAAAAAGCTGATTATAAAATAAATCAAAAGGAAAAAATAAAAGATGCTACAGAAGACAGGAAAATAAAAATTCTAAAAGAAATTGACAATGAGATAAGTAAGCTTCCACAAAGATATCTATCCTTGGGAGATGAAGTAGCTGAAAAATATTACATAAATTCAGAAGGCTCAAGAGTCCATTCAATGATTCCAAGAGTTTCCTTTATGTATTTTATTACAATAAATAAGAATAAAAAATCAATACAAAAATATTTTACTCATGGCGCATGTTCTGGGTATGAATCAATAAAAAAATGGAATCTTGAAAAAAAAATACCTGAACAAGTTTCAATTCTTGAAAATAACCTTGCAAATGGGGTTAAATCACCAAAAGAAAAAATGGATTTGATTATAGGCTCCGAAGTTACAGGAATAGCAGTTCATGAATCTGTTGGTCATCCTTATGAAGCTGATAGAATTCTCGGAAGGGAAGCTGCACAAGCAGGAGAATCTTTCATAAATATAAAAATGATAAATACAAAAATAGCTTCAAGCATAGTTAATGTTGTGGAAGATCCAACAATGGAAAATTCTTATGGGTATTATTTGTATGATGATGAAGGTGTAAAAGCAGGAAAAAAATATTTGATAAAAAAAGGAATGGTTAATGAATTTCTTCATAACAGAGAAACAGCATTTGAACTCAAGATGAAATCAAACGGATGTTCAAGGGCAAATAATTATGATGTTGAACCAATTATAAGAATGTCAAATACATATGTTGAGGCTGGTAATTCTTCAGAGGAAGAAATAATAAAAGAAACAAAAAAAGGAATTTACATGAAATCTTACATGCAGTGGAACATTGATGACAAGAGATATAATCAGAGATATACAGGAAGCGAGGCTTATCTAATAGAAAAAGGTGAAATAAAAAAGCCAGTTTTTGCTCCAATAATGGAGATTACAACTCCAAAATTATGGTCATCAATAGACATGGTCGGAAAAAAGATTGGGATGTATGTAGGCAATTGTGGAAAAGGTGAGCCAATGCAGGGAATCCCGGTTTATTTTGGAGGACCTGTGATGAGATTAAATAATATTATGGTAAAATAAAATGGAAAGCATAATTCATTACATAAGCAAGGAATTGAAGAAAAAGGCCATGGATGATGTGGTAGTTGCTATGTATGAAAAAGAAGGAAAGCAGTTGAAATTTGTTGATAATAAAGTTGTTAAAACAGGATATGAATTAGCCTCAAACATTTCAATATTCTGTTCCAAGGATAAAAAAATAATTTATACATCTCTGAAAGACATATCAAAATCAAGAGCAGATGAATTAATAAAAAAAGTAAAAGAGTTCTCAAAAGATCTCCCTCAGAATAATGATTATTATGGAATTGCAAAAGGTCCTTTCAAATACAAGACAAAAGTTGATTATGATAAAAAAATAATGGATATAAATGAATCAGATATGCTCGAAAAAGGAATAAACAAGGCTTTGGAAGATTCAAAAAGAGTTTCAGGAAACCTTGAAGTATGGCATCTAAAGACACATCTTGTTACTTCAAATGATGTTGATGCAGTTGATTATTCATCAAATTTGTATTTTTCAATAAGGGCATTCAATGAGAAGGATGAATCAGGCCATATGACCTGCTGTTCAAATACCCTTAGAAATTTCAGCATAGAAAAAACATCTGAAAGGGCTGCGGAGATTGCAACTCTTGCAAAAAATCCAAAAGAGATAAAATCAGGAAAATACCCAGTTATACTTTCTCATATGGCATTTGCTCCCCTGCTTAACAACATTTCAGATGCAGCGTCAATGTACAATGTTGAGTCAGGATTTTCATTCCTGAAAGAGTTAAACAGGAGCTATGGAAATTTCACCCTTGAGGATGATGCAACATTGCCAAATGGTTTTAATTCATGCCGGTTTGATGAGGAGGGGGTTCCAACGGAAAAAACAAAAATAATTGAAAATGGAATTTTAAAGACGTATCTTCATAACACTTCAACGGCCAAAAAATACAAGACAAGAACAACAGCAAATGCTGGTTTGATAGCTCCAAGGTCATTCAACATAGTTTTTGACTGCAAAAAAGGAGATATTTTTGATGTGAAGGAGGGAATTTACATTACAAATGTGTGGTATACAAGATTTCAAAATTATGCTACAGGGGATTTTTCAACAATTCCAAGAGATGGAGCATTCCTTGTTAAGAATGGAAAAATAGTTCAGTCATTGAAAGGTTTAAGAATAAGTGACAACATGATTAATCTTCTTAAAAATATAAAATGCTGCAACAAGAAAGTATTGCAGATCAAGTCATGGGAAGCAGAGACGCCCGCATTCACTTCTGAAGTTTTGATTAATGATGTTAATATAACTAAACCTGAGCATTGAGAATTATTTTCTTGAATAAGTTAGAAATGAATATTCAAGACCATCACTAATCCCTTTTTGTTCATCAACCAATTTCCATTCCTGAGAATCTATACTTGGGAAAAAGGCATCTCCATCATTGTAATTCCTATGAACTCTTGTTAATTCAATTCTGTTTGATAAATCCAAAAAAGAATTATACACTTGTTCTCCTCCAATAATATAAGGTTCCTTATTATTACCCAATGCTGCTGCTATTAATGCTTCATCAACTGATCTTGCAACATAAATTCCTTCTTTTCTTCCAAGAGTTTGTGAAAGAATTATATTCTCTCTTTGAGGAAGTGGTCTGAACTTCTCAGGAATTGATTCATATGTTTTCCTTCCCATAATTACAGGGTGGTCAAATGTTAGCTCTTTAAATCTCCGTATATCCTCTTTTATTCTCCAGGGAATTTTGCCATTGATTCCAATAACATTATTTTCCGATGCAGCGACAATTATTATCAAATTCATTTTAAATAGGCATACCTCTTTTTATTGCAGGGTAAGTTTCATAGCCTTCAAGAGTAAAATCATCTATAGTTAACTTATCAAAAGGTTTTTTTGCAATTTTCATTCTTGGTAATGGTCTTGGCTCTCTTGATAACTGTTCAATTATTGCAGTTACATGATCATATTTTTCTTCAGTTTCATCATGAGGAGAATTTTTGTTTATCCACTCAAGAACATCAAGGTATTCTTCTCTTAAAGAAACATTCCTAATCCTCTCTTTCAATTCAGGCAAGTTCTCTCTGTACCACTGACCTCTTTTTTCCAAGCCAGTATAAAAATGAGAATCTCCAAAAGAATGAATAAATGATCTTGGTTCTAGATCCAATTCTTGTGCGATAATCTGAGTAAGCAAAGCATAACTTGCAATATTAATTGGAACTCCCAAAAATTGATCACAGCTTCTTTGGTATAATTGCAAGTCTAATTGTCCTTCTTCATTTGCAGTCATTTGATACATCACATGACATGAGGGAAGTGACATATTTGGGACATCTCCTGGATTCCAAGCAGTAATAAGGTGTCTTTTGCCAATAGGTTTTTTTCTCATTTCTTCAATAGTTTGTCCCAATTGATCTATCTCAATCAATTTTCCTTTTTTTTCATCAAAATATTTCCAATGTCTCCATTGATATCCATAAATAGGTCCAGCATCACCAAATCTCTGCGCAAAATCATCGCTTTCTTTTATCCTCTGTGAAAACTCTTGCATAGCTTTGTCCCAATCAGGTCCATATTTATTTTTTTTATCTAGCAAACTCTCAGAAAAAATACCTTCCTCAATCATTCTAGGGAGATTATATTCAAAAGAATTTCCTCTCCAGAACATAACGTTATTATCCTCAAGATATTTTGTGTTAGTCTCACCTTTCAAAAACCAAATCAATTCATAGATTGTGCTTTTTATAGCCATTTTTCTAGTCGTAAGCAAAGGAAATCCCTTCCTTAAGTCATATCTATTTTGATATCCAAATAAAGAGATTAATCCAGAACCCTTACTTCCACCTTTAAATCCAGAATACTCTGAAGTAAGTATTTGTTTTGAATGTTCTAGATATTGCTCAACCATTTTATTAAAAAATTCATTATATTCTTAAATATAATTGTCCTCCATTAATATGTTTTATTAATCCAAATCCTCCATACAAATTTTTCATATCATTCAAAACTTCATAAAGATTCTTCTCCAATTTTTCCCCCTTCCCAGGGTCTATTACACTTAATACAGGATCTCTGAAATAACTTAATAGAAAAACATGAGAATTAATTCCTATAATTCCATGATTTGAATTCATATCTCTTAGCAACATATCGGGTTCATTAAAAGGAGTTTCATTATATTTAAAGAAAGTGTAATCAAAATTTTCTCTTTCCATAAGGTGGTTCATTCTTGAGTCATCGATATGAAATCCATTCTCAGAAGGAGTTAACTCTAAAGCAATTTGTTCTTGGGAATATTCTAATCCATATTTTCTAAAAACTGCCTGTAATACGGAACAAACACAGAAATTATCTCTTTCTTGAGGGGTTAGATTATATTTTTTCATCTTAATTTTGAGTTTCTGAATTACCTTGACTTGAAACTCTTCCTCCTTGATGCTGACCAGAATAAGCCCTTTTGATATCACCAACAACAGCATGATATTCAACGCTGAACATTCTTGCACCTAATTCAAAAATGAAATCTTGACTGCCAATATTTTTTATTCCAAATGTTAATTCTCCTTTATAGCCGGGATTTGTTCCAGTGAAATACAAACTAACACCTCCTCTTTGCAAAGAGCTTCTTGGAGATATTTTTGGAACTAAATAAGCTTCTGGAAATTTATCATCATATTTTATTTTTTCTGCAGGAGAATGAATAATCTCCATTGTGGATACAAGATAATATTCATCAGGATTTATGATAAATCTTTTATTTCCATCTTTTGACACATCTGCAATTGTCTCTATTTTTGGAGAATATCTTTCTTCAACACCCAAAAAACTACCACCAATTATTCTATGAATTTTTCCAACTCTTAAGTCAATTACAACACCTTCAGGATTATTTAATTCCCTTTCAGACAATCCGCTAATCAAATTATATTTTTCATTCAATTCTAAAATTTTAACGGCTGACAATATCATTTTAATCAAACATATTTCCCGGATTTGCTCTTTCCTGCCCAACATAAGATTCTTTAACTTCATCATATCCTTTTTTGCTGGGGGCGCTTCTTAACTTTTGATATTTTATTCTACAAATCGGAAAACCATCCCTTAACTCCATTGGTTCTGCATAAGCCTTTATCTCTAATACTGGGCAAAAACCTCTTGTCTTAAATCCATGTCCTGGATTGAATAAATCTGCCTCTTGAGTTTTCAAATCTGCAAGATTGGAATCATAAGGAATCATTTTAGTTACATATTCTGGAGGTACAGATATTCTCTGCCTTGTTATCATTATATAAAATTCCCCTGGATTTACAATTACCCTCCCATGGGAGATAAGAACTTCTTCAAAAAATTCATTTAATTTGTATCTATTTTCTCTATTTTTAAAATTCCTGCTTAAGTCTAATCCCTGTAAAACATTCCTTTTTGCTTTGTAAACCGAGGGTGAATTTCCATTTAGCTTTAAATCCATTACTATGCTGTCTTTTTCTATTCTGTTGTCAAGACTTAAAGGATTACCAAATTCATCATATAATAGGGGAGATTTATCGTGCAGTATCTCTAAAGTTGCTTCATCAATTTCTCCAAAATCTTTGAAGGCAAATTTTATCTGATTTAATCTTAATCCCTTTCTTATAATTATTGGAAAAGAGGATGGAAAAACCTCTAAAAAAAGTCTTCCTTTATAACCATCTGGAATGAAGTTGTATCTTGAATGATTATCTGTTAATAATTTTAATATGGTGTTTGTTCTCCCAACACTGCTTCTTCCTGTTGATTCGCCAATAAATCCTTGATGCAAACTTAAACTTTCATTCAAAAGAATAACAAATACATTTCCAAAAGGTAAAAATCTTGATTCATCTGCATTCAATTCAAAATTATATAAATTTTCTTTCTCAAGCCTGTCTAATAGTGTCATATCTTCACAGGGTAAGATACTTGCAGGCATTGCAAAAACTCTGTTTCCCAATGAAGGTTCAAAGCTGGCAAGCCCTATTGGATTATTAGGATTTTCATCCTCTAACAAATTCATAAAGCTGAGATTTTCTCCATCTATCTTGATTACCCTGGAATTGATTAAATCCTTGATTTCTTGATAAGGTAAAACTCCATTAGTCATAACAAGAAACAATGCATTTTATTTATATTCTTTTATATTAAAAAAAGTATATTAACTAAATTTATCTATTTTATTAAACAAATCTTTATATATTAAAATTACATCAAAATACAACATATTGTATCAAAACAAAAATAAAGCACAATATATTGTGTTCACTTCAAAGTGATATGCCCTTATTGCTCACATATAGAAACTAAAGTAGTAGATTCAAGAGAATCTGAAAACAATGTGAGAAGAAG
>Ga0209541_10017853_pt1 | contig 10329 bp, 14 predicted proteins | sample RifCSPlowO2_01_FD_184027 | JGI IMG/M metagenome (GOLD analysis project Ga0209541, IMG submission 184027) | Groundwater microbial communities from Rifle, Colorado - Rifle CSP2_plank lowO2_0.1 (SPAdes) (version 2) | ecosystem: Environmental > Aquatic > Deep subsurface > Groundwater | place...
TTTATTAACAAAAAAATTCAACAGGATAAATAAAAAAGCAAAATTAAATCTTAGACTTTTCAATCCAAAATTAAAAGTCGGAATCCTAAAAACCCACCCGAACATGTCAGCAGAAGAAGTCAAAAATTATTCTAAATTCGACGGGTTGGTCTTAGAAGGAACAGGACTCGGCCATGCGCCAATAGAGAAAACAGATTCATTCACATCGGAAAATCAGAAAATCCTAAGCGAATTAAAAATACTCGCAAAAAAAATTCCAGTAGTGATGACATCACAATGCACCTTTGGCAGAATCAACATGAATGTTTACACCCCAGGAAGAAAACTGCAAGAAATAGGAGTCCTAGGAAATTTAAATGACATGACCACAGAAACAGCTTTCATAAAATTGGCTTGGTTGTTATCGAATTACAAAAAATCAGAAGTTAAAAATTTAATTTCTGAAAATCTGAGAGGGGAAATTTCAGACAGAACATCAACAGAGTTTTTGGAAGATGATTTCAACAAATAAAAGGAGGTAAAAAAGATGGATAAAATAACGGTCGGTGTTATAATCGGACTAGCCGGCTTGATATCCTTTTTGCAGTCTTTTTCATTGGAAGGAACGGCGCAGTATGTTTATTTTATAGTCGGACTAATTCTTCTTATTGGGGGAGCAATATATGCGGCAAAGCAAATCAAGCATTAGCAAAAACATCAAAGACTTGGAATATAAAAAATTATTAAGCGATTATAATGCTTCACTGGCAGCAACAATTTCTGTCTCGCTTGGAGCAACAGGAATTAGTTATCAAATTTTAAGTGATTGGGTATATTCTTTATTCTCCGGATCTATAGCTTTCCTTCTGACAAATTTGCTTAGGATAAATATTGACATAAAATTAAAGAACAAAATTGAGGAGATAAAATCATTGGCAAAAGAAGATGATTTCAATACATGAGCTGCTAAACAAGATTAAATGGGATAAAAACCTAACCCCAGAAGAGTATAAGTTATATTATCTAGACAGGATCACAAACTCATTAAAGGAAATAAAGTTCGCTCAGATAAAAGAGTTCAGCGTATTTTCATTAATAGTAGAAAAGAATAATAATGATATAGACATACCCCTACACAGAATAAGGGAAGTAAGAAAAGATGGAAAAATAATCTGGAAACGGTAAACTATCTGAGGCATTATTTCTTCTGGTGTTTTTTTATTTAATATTTTTCTTTAATCTTTCTTAGCAGATTTTCAACTAAACCCTCATGAAATTTATCCAGTCCATCCAACATTTGTTTATCAAATCCGCATATTGGCATTTTAACCCCCTATCTTAACTTTATTAAGATGTTCAACTAATTTTTTCATGTCATTATTTTTTCCTTCAAGCTCTTTGTAATACTTCCTATCCATATCAAAATAAATTTTGTTTAATGAACTAATTATCTCCTGATATTTATCCAAACCAATTTTACTGATTAATGAATAAAATGATCTTGCATATTTAGTTAAATTCTCTATAATCTCTCTAATTTCTGGATCTTTTATGTTTTTAGCTTCCTTCAAGAATCTATCCATGTCTCTAATTTCATTTTCAATAATTTCATTAGCAGTTTTATCTTTCAATTTTGATCTATCTATGATTCCATGTTCTACTAAACCTTTATGGAAACCTTCTAGTCCATTTAACATATTCTCATTAAATCCGCATAATGGCATTTCTACTATCCCCCTCTCTTTTTACAAAACGAGACGATGTTTTACTATTTATAATTTATCACCCCTGTACAGGATATATAATAGAAAGACTTAAAAGCCCTAAACTCTTTTTGTTTTATAGATGAATAAAGACGCTTTAATTAAATTAGGATTGACAGATGGAGAAGCAAAGGTTTACTTAGCATTGCTTAAATTAGGATCCTCCACAGTAGGACCGATAACAAAAGAAGCCAAGGTGGCTTATTCCAATATTTATGATATTCTAGACAGATTATTAGAGAAAGGTTTAACCTCATTTATCCTAAAAGAAAAAACCAAATTCTTTCAAGCAGTCCCACCTTCCAGACTAAACGAATTTATAGAAAAAAAAGAATCAGAATTAAAAAAAGAAAAGGACTCTTTAAAAAAATTAATTCCAGAACTAGAAAAACTCCAAAATCCAATTTTAAAACAAGAAGCTGAAATCTTCCTGGGCATCAGAGGCGTAAGAACCGCTTATGAAAGAATGTTAGATAATCCTAATGAAGAGTGGTTATTTTTCTATATAGCCGAAGAACAAACTTACAAGGAGATTGATCAGGTTTATTCCAGATTATATCTCCTATTCAAAAAATATAAAGCCAAAGGGATAGCAAATAAAGAATACAAAGAATCTAAATTCATAAATAAAACTCATTTCAAAATGAGATATGTAAATTTCCCAATACCTGGAAACATAGATATTTTTAAAGATAAAATCTTATTTATCTCCTGGGCCCATACACCAACGGCAATCCTAATCACCTCCCCAGACATGGCTCAAAAATTCAAAGATTATTTTTATTCAATTTGGAATCAAAAAGTTTAATATAACCTAAATGATGGTTATCATAACCGCAATAAAGGTTACAAAAATGCTAAATTATAAAAAACTTGGATTCAAAGCAGGTATTGAAATACATCAGCAGCTCGAAACCAAAAAATTATTCTGCAATTGTCCGTCAATAACAAACAAAAAAGAATCTCCAGACCTAACTATAAAAAGAAAATTAAGAGCAGTAGCCGGACTAGCAGGAGAAAAAGACATAGCTGCATTATTTGAGCAAGAAAAGGACAGGACTTTCATGTACGAATTCTATCACGACTGCAATTGCCTTGTAGAATTAGATGAATCTCCGCCAGAAGCGCTCAACAAAGAAGCGTTAGAGATAGCTCTGCAGATTTCATTGTTATTAAAAGCCAAAGTAGTTCCAAAAATAAAAGTGATGAGAAAAATAGTTATCGACGGTAGTAATGTTTCTGGCTTCCAAAGAATGATGTTAATTGCTAAAAACGGAAAAATAAAAACTTCAAAGGGTACAATAAAAATCCCGACAATATTTCTAGAAGAAGAAGCAGCAAAGAAAGTAAAAACCGTCGGAAAAGAAGTAACTTACAGGCTAGATCGCTTAGGCATTCCTCTAGTTGAAATTGGAACATCTCCAGATATAAAAGACCCCGAGCATGCAAAAGAAACAGCTGAAATAATCGGGATGATTTTGAGAGCAACAAAAGTTAAGCGCGGTTTGGGAACAATAAGACAGGATGTAAATCTTTCAATTAAAAATTCTCCGCGAATAGAGATAAAAGGCTTCCAAGATTTAAAGTCAATCCCGAAAATAATCGAATATGAAGTTTCAAGATTACTAAAAGAAAAACCCAAAAAAGCAGAAGTAAGAAAAGCAGAGTCAAATCTTACAACCTCGTTTCTAAGACCGCTCCCAGGAGAAGCGAGAATATATCCTGAAACAGACGTCCAAGAAATAAGTCTAAATAAAAAATTCTTATCCGATATAAAGTTGCCAGAATTAATCACAGAAAAATCATTAAGGTTAGAAAAAGAATTCTCTTTGCAGCCAGAGTTAGCAAAAGAAATCATAAAAAAGAAAATCAACTTGGAGCAACTAGCCAAAAGATATCCGAGAATATCTCCAAAATTCATCACACAAATTTTAATTGAAATACCGAAAGAACTAAAAGCAAGATTCGACATCCATCACCAATTTAGTCAGGCAGAAATAAATGAAATTCTAACTCTGGCAAATGATCATAACCTGCAAAAAGAAGCTGTGATAGATATCATGATTAAAATCGTAAAGAAGCAAAAAATAAATCCAGCAGACTACAAACAAGTCTCATTCCAGGAAATAGAACAGGAAATAAAAAAAGTGATACAGAGCAATCCATCTCTCCAGCCGAATGCAATCATGGGAATCATAATGAAAAAATATTCGGGAAAAATAAATCCTAAAGAGGTGTTTGATCTGATTAAAAAATCACAATGAATATCTTAGTCAAAAAAATAATAGAAAAAAGAGGAATAATCGCAGTAATAATTATTTTCATTTTCATAGCAGCATTAAGCAAGACTGTGAACGAACTTGGAGTAAATTATCTGGCGGGGCAGCAAGAAAGAAATAATGGAATCATGGTTGGTGCAGAGCCGTTTTTCATCCAGAAAGACAAAGAAATTGGAGTTTTATTAATACACGGATTTACATCGTCGCCAGCAGATTTTCATGAATTGGCAGAATTCCTAGCTGGAAAAAATATAACAGTCTATGTCCCTCTGCTTCCTGGCCATGGAACTCATCCTCGTGATTTAAAAGAAACAAAATACAAAGACTGGACAAATGCAGTGCAGCAGTCATTGGATCTGCTCGACACAGAAAAAAAGTTTGTTTTAGGATATTCGATGGGTGGGACATTAGCCCTGGATCTGGCGTCTAAAAATGATCTGAATGGAGTGATATCAATAAATTCGGCAATGTTCCTGGCAAACCGCTATCTCCCGTTCATCCCGATAGTAAAATTGGCGGAAACTTACACCTCAAAGAAAGCAGAAGATATAATCCAATTCATCGACGAGAAAAGGATAGTCTATGATTCTATTCCACTAGACAGCATTACAGAACTGCAAAAACTAATCAACACAGTGCAGCTGCAAAAAATAACAGAGCCAATGCTTATTTTCCAAGCAGATAGCGATAAAATCGTTTCTCCAGAGTCAGCCAGTTATATCTACAACAATGTAGAATCAAAAGATAAGGAACTGATTTTTCTGACGAATTCAACTCACAGCAGATTAAATAACCAGCAAGAGACCTTCAACAAGCTCTACAAATTCATCGTTTCTAATTAACGCATCAATAATCTTCTAACTCTATCTCTCTCATTCCTGCTTCTCTTAATCAAATCGCTTACCATTTTTCTTCCCTGCTTCTCATTCAGTTTTCCCTTCCTTACCATTTCATTTACAATCTTCTCGGCATTTTCCTTCGCAATCGAAGCAATACCGACGCTAAGTAAGAATCCCGTATTCAATGCTTTTTTTACGCTAGAAATACTTTTACTTTTTGATTTTTTAGCCATTTTAGACAACAATCCTCCTTTCTTTTATAACAGATATAAACAAGTTGATAGTTAAAAAGATTGCTATCAAGAATCCAACAACAGCCAGCCACTTTCCATTTCTCACATTTAACACTAAAGCGCTTGCAACAATTAATGCTGCAATTATAACACCTAAGCTCACCCTATTGCTGCTCCGGTCTATCTCTCTCTCAAGCTGCACTAAATCCTTTCTTTCAAAGTGCACACCCAATTCTCCTTTTTTAAGTTTGAATAATATCTCATTAATCTGCCTCGGAACTAGTTTGACATTCTCTTTAAAATTCGACACTTCATCAACAAAACTTTTTATAATATGGCTCGGCCTCAATCTCATCGAAGATAAATTATCAACATATTCATGCAGGGCGCTGCTTAAATTAAAATCAGGATTAAGCCCTCTGCCAACGCCTTCAATGGTTACAACAGCCTTGACAAGCAGGATAAAATCAACTGGCAGGGAGAGATTATATTTCCTGGCAACAAGCACCAAGTCGCTGAACAAGTGCACAAAATCAATCTGGTCAATGTTTGCATCTGCATATCCCTCGACAATCATCTCGAGCTCATTAACCAATCCTTCATCCTCAATCTCAGAGATGCCAACGCTCAAAAATCCGCTCACAACATGATTTATGTCTCTGTGCACCAAGGAGATAAGCATCTCTACCAGTTTTTCTTTCATCTCCTCGCTCAGGCTTCCGCAAATTCCATAATCCAATAGCACAATTTTATTCCCGGACAAAACAAAAACATTTGCAGGATGCGGGTCAGCATGGAAAAACCCGTCTTCAAAAACCTGCTTCAAAAAACAATTAGCCAGATTTCTAGAAATGATCTTCACATCGCAGCCCAGATCCTTCAACCCTTCTTTATCATCGATAGGCACACCGTCAACGTATCCCATCACCAAAACTTTTTTTGTAGTAAAATCCCAGTGCACCTTAGGGACTTTAACAGTATCACTCCCTAGAAAATTCTTGTAAAACCTGTCAATATTTCTTCCCTCTTTTAAGTAATCCAGTTCATTCAATGTATATCTCTTAAACTCGTCAATTATTCCTTTTAGATTATACTTCTCCAATCCTTTGATATGTTTCTGCATCAGCTCGACAAGATGGTACAAAAGATCTATATCAATCTCCATCAGCTCGTGAATGCCAGGCCTTTGCACCTTGACAACAACCCTAACACCATTTCTCAGCTTCCCTTTATGCACCTGTCCTATGCTCGCAGTGGCAATAGGCTCTCTCTCAAGATTAGAAAAAACATCATCAACACTATGCTTCAATTCTTTTTCAATAATATTACTGGCGTCGTCGTAAGAAAATCCGCTGACATTATCTTGGAGTTTGCTGAACTCGTCGCAGTATTCTTTAGGAATTAAATCTGGCCTCAAGCTTAACAACTGCCCAAGTTTAATAAAAGTCCCACCAAGCTCGTCCATCGCCATCCGTACCTTCTTAGGCAGCTCCTCTGGTTTTTTCTGTTCAACTTTCTGGTGCCAGAATAAATGGTCCGCAAGTTTCAATTCATAGATATAATATCCCAAACCAGACTTGAATAGCGCAGCCACAATCTGCTTTAGCCTCTTCGCGTCTCTGTATGCATGTCTAACGTCAAGCATAACCAAATCAAATAAGAAGAGATATAAATAACTTTTGAAACCCAAACTTGAAACAAAAATTATATAAACTCGCTTTCTCTTGTTCTCAAAATAATGGTAAGACTAGACTTAGAGCACATTAACAAAGAGATGCAGTTATTCGATAAAAGAAGGGACGAGATGCTTCAAAAATGTCATGAGGCAATAAGGTTTTCTAAAAGAGTTATATACGCTATCCATAGAGATGACAAAGATGTCGATCATTTGGTAAAGGAGTTAAAGGACAAGATAAAAAATATAAGAACCCGTGGAGAACTCCAATTCATTCCAACTTATAAAGTAGCGATGCAGGAATACGTTGAGGCAATAGTATTCTATGATTTCGTTAAGAACAATAAAGTTCCGACACAGAGGGAGTTATATGTCTCAGCCCCGGATTATCTCTCAGGGCTTTGCGATCTAACAGGGGAATTGATGAGAAAAGCAAATTATTTTGCAATTAATGGAAAGGTAAGTGAAGCAAGCAGGATGAAAGAATTAGTGGATAAAATATATGAGCAATTTTTATTACTGGATATCCGAGATAATGATCTGAGGAAAAAATTCGACTCTGTAAAATACAATCTGCAAAAATTAGAAGACCTTATTCTTCATATGGAGAGGAGAAAAAGAGCTACAAGAAAAACCTACCCTTCTTCATCAGAATCTCACCATCGGCAACAATAGTCGCTTTCTGCAGCACAGTATCTAAATGCAATTCACTATAAACCCTCCCGCCAATGCTGGAATTATTCCCGAATGCGACATGCACTGTTCCCAAAACTTTCTCATCGTTTAAAATATTTCCCATTAGTTTTGCTTTATAATTAGTCCCGATTCCAAATTCAGCGATATTGTCGGCGTTTTTAATATTTTTAAAATAAAGGTTTATCTTACTGCTTTTCTCAGAGCAGCGAATAACCAGCCCTTTCCTAACCTCAATTTCAGTCCATTTCTTGGCATAAATTCTATCTCTGTTTTTAAAAAAATCAATAACAATCTTTCCATCGAAGCTTCCCTCGACAGGAGCAATGAAAACCTCTCCAGCAGGCAAATTCCCGCATCTTCCTTTATTATGAATTATCCCAGTATCCAAAAGCCAGTTTCTATCTTTTGCAGAAAAAACAAAATCGCTTCCAGTAGGAGTCATAACTTTAATCTCCTTTGAATTTTTTAATTTCCCAAAAACTTCTTTTGTAAACTTCTCAATCTTATTATAATCAACAAGCAAGCTTCCATTCATTATTTTTTCAGTAATCCCAGGCAGAGTTGCAAATCTCGCATTTTCCCTGGCTTTCCTTATCGCCTTGGTATGCGTCAAGCTCGTCGTAGTGGGCGCAATTACCACATCATAAAACAACATCTCTTCAGCAATTTTTTTAGGAGGCTCTTCTCCATCATGTTTGCCAACAGGAATTATTTTCAAAGAGGCATTAGTAATTTTTCTAGCCTCATTTAATATCCCTTCTCCAATTTTCTTAGTTTTAGAATCAGCAATAATCAAAACCTTTTCATTTCTCTTAACATTCAAACAATCATTTAGAATAGTTTTAGCTGATTTCTGCATAAACTACAAATAATTCAGGAATATAAAAACCTATTCGATAAGATTTCTTATAAAAAATAAATTATGCATACTCATCAGCCTCTTGGCAAGCGGTTCTTTTATTTTTATCAGATGATGAATATAAGCCCTAGAAAAATTCCTGCAAGTATCGCATCCACATTCGTCGTAGATTTTGCTAAAATCATTTCTAAATATTTTCTTATCAAGTTCTAAGTTTCCATCTTTTGTAAAGACCAGGCAGTGCCTTCCAACCCTTGTAGGATAAGCAGAATCAAAGATATCAACTCCGAGTTTCACAGCTCTTTTAACATCATCGGGGCTTCCAATCCCCATTAAATAAATCGGTTTGTTTTTCGGCAAAAATTTAATAACATCTTCAACCGCATCAAACATCTCTTCTTTATTCTCTCCAATACCAAGCCCCCCGATAGCATATCCATCAAAGTCTAAAGAAGTAATTAACTTAGCTGATTTTTCTCTCAAGTCTTTATAAATTCCCCCTTGAATTATTCCAAAGATTTTTCCTTTTCCTTTATAACTATTCTTGCATCTCTTAGCCCATTGATAAGTCAGCTCAACACTTCTCTCAACATCTTTCTTCTTATCACCATATCTTGGCATATAATCCAAGCACATCACAACATCGCTTCCAAGCCCAGTTTGAATCTCCATGCTTTTTTCAGGCGTTATCAAATGCACTTTTTTATCATAAGGGCTTCTCAGTTTCAACCCCTTCTCGCTAATCTCATAAAGAAATACATCAGAAATCATCTGAAAACCGCCAGAGTCAGAAAAGAAATTCAAGTTGGTATTCGTAAATTCTCGCAATCCTCCAGCCTTTTTAATCAGCTCAAGTCCAGGATCTAAATACAAAAGAAATGAATTGCAGATTACTGTAGAAAATCCCATCCTCTCTATCTCCTGCAAACTAATTAGCTTCGCACTAAGCTTAGTGGCAACAGGCATAAACATGGGCAGTTCAAATTTTCTTCCATTGACTGAAAACATAAATAAAAAGGAAGAAAGGAGGGCTTTTAAAATTAGCCCTTAAAGTTTCCATTCTAAACCAAAACCTGCTCCTTTTTTATCAACCCTAAACCCATTATACCTCCCCTCAACTACACCATACAGATTATCTTTAATCCTTTTCCCAAATTGAACTTCTCCAACAAATTTCTTAGGTTTAAAATTATAATCAGCAAATCCTTCTACATATTCGTTTCCATTATTAAAACTCTTACTCCCATAAACACCGATTTGCACACCATTATCCCTTGTAGAAACTGGATGAAACTTAATCCCTAAAAACCCAGATAACCTTGGCTCATAAATTAGTCCAACTCTACTAACACCTGTATTAAGATTGAAGTCTCTATTATATTCTACTGAAACACCCAAGCCATTTCCTGCTTTTCTTGACAAACTTACTTCAGAATAAGGCTTTCTCAAACTATTCCTATCGCCCCTTTCAGTTTCGGCATCAGCAAAACCAAAGATTTTTGTTCTAAATGGCAAGTCTGAAGCTCCACCAGTAAACACCACATTTGAAAATCCTCTATTATCTATATATCCTCCAACTTTTCCAAAGCCTCCTGCATAAGCCTGATTAGCTAAAGTGAGTAATGTGCTCCCAACAATAAGAGCATTCCTTCCCTTCTCAATAATTTTTCTTATTCTCATTTTTTACTCCTATCTACTTTATAGTAATTACACCACAAGGAGATTATTTAAATATTAACTCTCCAATTTTAGAGAGTTATAAAAAGATTTAAAAACCTTAAAATCCATTCAAAAATTATGAATGCCTCCATATTAGAAGAAATCGGACTCAGTAAAGGAGAAATCAAAGTTTATGTTCATTTACTAGAATTAGGCTTAACAAAAGTAGGCAAGATAATAAAAAAATCAGACATGGCTAGCTCTGCAGTTCATAATGCTGTAAACTCTCTAATAGATAAAGGCCTAATATCTTACATTAAAAAAGGAAAAATAAAATTCTATAAAGC
>Ga0209541_10017856_pt1 | contig 10328 bp, 13 predicted proteins | sample RifCSPlowO2_01_FD_184027 | JGI IMG/M metagenome (GOLD analysis project Ga0209541, IMG submission 184027) | Groundwater microbial communities from Rifle, Colorado - Rifle CSP2_plank lowO2_0.1 (SPAdes) (version 2) | ecosystem: Environmental > Aquatic > Deep subsurface > Groundwater | place...
AAGATGCGATAGTAATGATCGCGTGACAGCGCCAACACGGGAAACAATGCTTTATCATACTGCACACCCACAAGCTGCACTTTTCTGATAAGAATGCGCAATCCCACATCATGCATTAATTCGTTGCGCAGCGGCTCCGCCCAATATTTTCTTCTGCACGCTTTAGCCGCGGTTCCAGCAAGCGCAGCAATGTCTGTTGCTGTTATCGCAAGTATCCCATCACGTGCAATTCTCTTGATAGCCGCGTCCAAAAAAGGGTTGGGTGTGCCGAACGGATCGATATCGATGTAATCAAATCCACTACTCTCAAGCAGAAAAATACTTGCATCGCCGCAATGAAACGAAACAGCCGCAGTGGACAACTTATTTTTTCTAAAATTTTTATTGATTGCATTAACAGCCACTGCGCTGTAATCATTGATCGCAAGGTGCTCAACAATTCCTTTGTCTAATTCAAGCATAAATCGCACCGCGCGCACGCCGCTGCCCGCAAGAGAATCAGCAATGCGTAAACTTTTCTTGCCGAGTGCATTCAGCAGTGAGATGCTTATATCTCGGTTGAATTTCATCACAGGATTGTAGAAGACAGGAAGTTTTTTGGAGAGCTTGCCGTGAGAAGCATTGATGAGAGCTTTTCCTTCAGTGATTGTCATGAGCAACAGAATAGATATTCTGCTTATATTACTTTTCAATAGTGTTGCTCATCTATATCTTTGCTGCAATTCACGGTGATAAATGTGGAGGTTGCATATTAATGGAGCAGGATCTAAGCCTTTGAGAAGGAAGCGTGAGGCTTTATCCTCAGTCAAAACAACAATGCCCATAGGACCAAAAAAAGGATCGCGATCGATAAGCCTCCGTAGCACACCATAACCTAGACCGACAGGCTCTCGAGCAAGAGTTGTTGCAGAATGAACACGATGAGGGGTATCAGGATTAAATCCATGCTACCTGAGATCAGCAAGCATTTGCTCATTACTATCAGAAGAGTTAGAAATCGTCGAAAAGTCGCGTGCGCGAACATAATAAACATTTTTATTGCCCAAGATTTCTGATAAGCATTGTTCACTTAATCGGCGATAGAGTGTATGTTCTGGAGAAGAGGGAGAGTAATGCTGCGCGATAAACCTTACAGTAACAGGCAAAACCAATCCGTCAACAGTCGCTCCATCGATAGACGCAACAATTGGAGATTTTGATTCTGCATAAGGAACAATAGAAGATTGGTAAGCAGCATTCGTTGGAAGTGTAATATGCCGAGCTTCAATTGTGCCATTTGACGCAGGATCGAATCGAGCAGCAATAGTCGAACGCACCATGACATTATGCAGTTCTCGAACATTTCCTGGCCATGAATAGCCGCAAAGCCTGTCTTTCGCCTCAGCACTAACTGAAGAAAAAACTCTACAGTTGGATTCTTCATTTATTCCTTGCAAAAGAAAATCTGCTAACAAAGGAATGTCTTCAGGTCTCGCACGAAGTGGAGGTACATCAACAGGAAAAACATTCAGACGAAAATACAAATCTTCCCGAAATCTTTTTTGAGCGACAAGTTGTTCGAGAGAGCAATTTGTAGCTGCTACAACACGTGCATCCGAGCGATATGTTTTGGAAGATCCAACAGGACGATATTCCCGTCCTACATCAAGAAATCTGAGCAGGCTTTTCTGTGCATCCGGGCTCATATCACCGATTTCATCAAGAAATAGTGTGCCATTTCTAGCTTGAGCGACGAGCCCATCGCGCGTAGTATGTGCATTAGTAAACGCACCTCTTTCATGGCCAAAAAGTTCCGATTCAATGAGAGAGGCAGGGATTGCAGAGCAGTTCAACGCAACAAAATTACCATTTAAACCGCTTCCATAATGGAGCGCTTCAGCGACAAGCTCTTTGCCCGCGCCGCTTTCGCCCCTCACAAGAACATGTGGACAATCACCATTCGGATAAAAATTGTTAAATGAAGTGATGAGCGCAAAAACTTTTTGCATTGCTGCGGAACGACCCATAATCACTTTTCTTACAGCGCCTTTCTCTCGAATGACGTACCGATCCAAATCATCCATATACCCCCAAAAAAATGAGGACTATATAACTCTTTATAATACAATAGATTCAATTCATTAAAGAGTAAAAATCCCAGTCACAGCAACGCAAAGTGTGCTTTGCTAGTCGCGCTCGTTTCACTTGGCGACAAGCTGTGGGGCTTTCATATGGGTTTTTTACTCCAGAAAATGGTCAATCAGAGCGAAGCTCTGGGTATTATACTCATTTTCGCTGAATAATAAAATGACAGTGAGAATAAAATATGCTCAAAAGTTTTTTAAACCAGCCTATTAATGAGGCATTATGCTCCGCCAACCTGTCATCACCGTTGTAGGCCATGTTGACCACGGAAAAACAAGTCTTTTGGACAACATTAGAGGCAGCGCTGTCACAAAGACAGAAGCAGGCAAGATTACACAGGCAATTGGCGCAAGCATCATTCCCGCGAGCGTATTAAAGAAGATTTGTGGTAATCTGCTCGACAAATTCAAATTGCAGTTAAAGATTCCCGGTCTTTTATTCATCGATACGCCAGGCCACGCTGCTTTCATCAACCTGCGCAAGCGTGGTGGCGCGTTGGCAGACATCGCAATTCTCGTCGTGGACATTAACGAAGGATTGATGCCGCAAACGATTGAAAGCATCGACATTCTCAAGAGCGACAAAACGCCATTTATAATCGCAGCAAACAAGATTGACATGACATCTGGCTGGCAAATTAACCCAAAAGAGTCTTTGCTCCAGAATATTACACAACAGCCGCAGCGAACGCAGGAAGTGCTCGACCAAAAGTTGTACGAGTTGGTCGGCAAGCTGTACGAGATTGGATTTAATGCAGAGCGATTTGACCGCGTATCTGATTACACAAAACAGCTTGCAATCGTTCCAATCTCGGCGCTCACTGGTGAAGGCATTCCGGAGTTGCTGATGGTGCTTGCAGGGCTTGCACAGCGATTTCTCGACCAGCAGCTCAACACAGAAAGAACAGATGCAGCAAAAGGCACCGTGCTTGAAGTGAAAGAAGAAAAAGGCCTAGGCACAACAGTTGATGCAATCATTTACGACGGCTCATTAAAGGTAAATGATACGCTGATTATCGCTGGCATCGAGAAGCCGATTGTGACAAAAGTACGCGCACTGTTCGAACCAGAACCGCTGACAGAGATGCGCATAAAAAAAGCAAAGTTTCATCCATGTAAAGAAGTGTGTGCGGCAGCAGGCGTAAAAATTGTTGCGCCCGAACTGGACAAGGCAATTGCTGGCATGCCGATGAGAAGTTGTGCACCCACAGATATCCAAAGAGTTTCAAAAGAGCTTCAGGCAGAAGTCCAGCAAGTGCTGATGAATACCGATGACCACGGCCTTATCATAAAAGCTGACACATTAGGAAGCCTTGAAGCATTGATGGTTCTTTTAAGAGAAAAACAAATTCCAATAAAATCCGCATCGATTGGAAAAATAACAAAGAAAGACATCACCGAAGCAGAAGCAGCAGGCAACGAAAATCCATTTTATAGCGTTCTCATCGCGTTCAACACCGACCTGCTTCCCGACGCAGAGGAATACCTCACAGGAAAAAATATAAAACTGATGAAGCACGACGTCATTTACCATATAATTGACGAATACACTAAATGGAAGGACGAAAAGAAAAATGCGATGGAAGCAGCAGAGCTTGACTTGCTTGTCCGTGGTGGAAAAGTCCGCATCATGGCTGGCTACATTTTCAGGCAGAGTAACCCGGCTGTTGTGGGCATCGAAGTAATGGCAGGCAGGTTAAAAGCAGGCGAGCCATTGATGAATGATAAAGGCAAGCCGTTAACGAAAGCAAAAACAATCGAGGAAGAAAAAAAGCCGATCCCTGTTGCAGTCGCTGGAAGCCAGATTGCATTATCGATGGACAACGTTACTGTTGGTCGGCAGATCCATGAAGGGGATATTTTATACACCGACATTCCTGAGGACCATTTCCGCAAGATGAAAGAGTTGAAGCATTACCTGAATAGGAATGATGTTGATCTCCTCAAAGAAATCGCTGAAATAAAGCGTACAGACAATCCAGTATGGGGGATATAAATGGGAGATAAAAAAGGCGATATAATGAAAATAGTTGTAGGCAGCACAAATCAGAATAAGATTGACGGCGTTGCAAAAGCATGTGCGCGATTCTTTTCAAATGTAAATGTTATTGCCACCCCAGCAGAGAGTGGCGTGCATGAGCAGCCGTTTGGCTTTGAAGAAATAGTAAACGGAGCAAAAAAAAGAGCAATCAGCGCATACACTGCATACAGAGAGTGCCAGCTGAGTATTGGCATCGAGGCTGGTTTTGTTGATATAAACAAGAAACACATGAACATAACCGTTGCAGCAGCATACGACGGAAAAAAGGTTCATCTCGGCTGCGGCCCGATGTTTGAAGTGCCCGATAACATCACAGAAAGGGTTGTAAAAAAGCGGGAAAGTTTTGGAGAGATGATTAATGAGATAAGCAATAACAAAAGAAACAGCACGGAAGACGGTGCGATAGGCTTTTTGACAAACAAAAAAGTGCTGCGCCACGAGATAAATGAATGGGCAGTATGTATGGCACTCGTACCATGGATAAAGAAAGAATTATACCATAATGAAAAGGGACAATAGAAACAAAAGGCCAAATGAAACAGCTCAAAATCCTCAACACGCGTGAATCCCGCGATATTATTGATAAGATAGAAGCACAGTACGGCTGTAAAATGGTATTCAACGGCTCACTGTTGCGCGACAGTAAAGATAATATTTACCTTATCAGCAGAGAAATCGACAAGATAAAATTCGAAAACCTGCGTATTAATTCAATGGGACTATATCTCGGCGAGATAAATAAGTTCCAGCAGTTTCGGTTGAGTATTGAAGGAAGCCAGATTGTCGGCGTAAAAGCAAAAAAAAATGTCATCGAGCTCACTGAAGCGCAGGTCAAGCAATACTTTCACAGTGAAGAGATTATTCTCACAAGCGAGCAGCAGGCATCAGTGAGCGGCGAGCCATTTCTCCTGCTCAAATACAAAAACGACTTCTTTGGCGCAGCAAAATACAAAGACGGGAAAATTCTCAACTATTTGCCGAAAGTGCATCGGACAGAAGAATTGATAATGTAATAGTGGCAGATCATATAATGATGGCAGGGATCATACTGTTCACTTCATCCGTCGTATCCCCAACTTTCGAAAATCAATCTCAGGCGTTTTGATAGTCTTTGCTTTTTCAGCAGCTTTGCCAACATAAACAGTTATCGCAACCGCAATAAGGGTAACAACAACAGCATACATCAGCATTGCACTGATGGAGCTCTGCTCGCCAAAAAGATCTTTGAAGATGGTGGTAACAGTATTATTCCATGCAAGCGCTGCAACTAATCCAAACGACGCAGTGACGAGTGTTGCCATTTTTTCGATGACTTCAGTTTTCATAGGAACACACAGATACGATGACAATTGTTGCAGGATCACGCAACCGAGTTTTGAATGCACGGCTCAATCGTGAAGCACTTGTATCAGCGTGAACTGCAAACGTTCGTTCTGACATATATCCGCCAATTCGAACAACCATTTCCCGCTCACTCGCAAACATGGAATTGGGCTGCGCAATAATCTCCTCAGTAATACCTCCTGCACGAAGTGTTATTTTAATTTTTTGTTGGCACAAAAATTTCTTCAGTTCCTTGATGTCAAACGTCGCATTAACTCCAACAATGCAGTCGCCGTTAAGCGTCACAGAACTATCTTTCGTAAATTCAAGCGTCGTTTTATGCAACGCAGTAATATTTTCATGTCCAGTTGCAGTAAAAGAGTAGCTCATAAGTATGACAATAATAGATGAGAACTTACTTCAGCATGTCTTCAATCGGCTTCTTCGTCTTTGATTTCGCCTGTTTTGCGAGCTTCTCTAAATCCACACCGAGCACTTTCAATTCTTTGATGTGCATCTGCATAAGCTGCTCAACAATACTAAGAATTTTGAGCATTTCTTCGCGCTCTTTGGACAACGTTGCCAACGCACCTTTATGAAAGCCTACTTGTTCATCTTTGCTTGCTTTGTCTGCCATAGCACAAAAGATATATGCAACGCTTTTAAACCTTTTGCCTATTAAGCGCAAAATGGAATTATGGAATAAAAATGGCAAGCTTATCTCACAGCATGAATGGGAAAAGCAGATAGACCTGCTCAGAAAAGAAACCTCAGCATTGATCGAGAACAAAAAAGAGTGTTGCTCGCTCATAACAGAAAAGCTGCTCAACGCCATAGAGCGCCGAATTCCAAAAGAGACGTTCTGCATTTTCCTGTCGGGCGGTATCGACAGCTCGCTTCTTGCATTGGCTGCAAAAAAGTTCAGCAATAATTTCATTCTGGTAACCATAGGAACGAAAGGCTCACCTGACATGATAAACGCAAAAATAATGGCAAACGCATTGCAGCTGCCATGGAAAGTGCACGAGTTATCAGAAAGGGACTGTGAAAAGTTAATAAAAAAAACAGTCCACCTTCTCCCTGCAAGTCTTCACGAACCCGTGAGTGTTGGCATCAGTGCAGTAGTGATCGCTGCAGTTGAACTTGCAAAAAGCGAAGGGATAACCTATTTCATTGGGGGTCTTGGCGCAGAAGAAATATTTGCGGGCTACCAGCGCCATCTGACAACGGCAGATGTTCATGAGGAATGCTGGCAAGGTTTGCGTGCAATGTGGGCAAAGGATTTGCAGCGTGATGCAGCACTCGGAAAAACATTGATCATAAATGTTGCAACGCCATTTCTGGACAGCGAGCTCATCAAGGCAGCGATGCGTGTTCCGGGAAAATTCAAAATTGCCGATGGAGAAAGAAAAGTTATTTTGCGTGAAATCGCCGAGCAGCTGGGCATTCCTCACGAGATTGCGTGGCGCAAGAAGCAGGCAGCACAATACGGCAGCGGCATGGACAAGATGATTGCAAAGCTCGCAAAGAAGTATGGATATAAGAGCAAGAGCGAGTATGTGAAGAGCATAAAAACAAGCACATAGATTTATAAATTATATATAACCACAAAAGGACCGTTCACAAAGATCAAAGCGCGCACACATGCCCGCACACAGAGTAGGAGTGTAAAAATAGAAATGGTAGAATCCATCACCGTACATGAATCTCGACAATATCTCCATCTTTGACTTTGTGTGTCAATGATAATTTCTGCGCATCAAATTTTGCTGATGGTCCCGTAACACGTGCAAAACGAAATTTCTTTACAAAATCCCGATGCAGCTTGTCACAGACATCTTTGATGGTAACCCCGCTTCTCATGATCAGCGGTTCATTCATGTCTGCTTTTTTTCCTGCTTCTTTTGTATAGATCCGAATCAGTCGTAATTTTTTGTATATCAGCTCTTTCAGATCATCAATATGTGCGTTCGTCGTTCCTGAAACAGCAATGTCTGCATCTGTCTCTTTCATCACGCGTGCAAGCTGTTCCTGTGACACGAGATCGAGCTTGTTCACCACGGTGATCGCAGGTACATATTTTCTATTTTTCTCAATCGCATCAATCAGTTCATCTGCATTGATATTATCTCGAATAACAATCTGTGCGTTGCTGATGCGCAGTTCTCTGCAGATTGCTTCAATAGTTTCACGATCGATTTGTGTTAGTTTAACTGTCGTGCCAATATCTAAACCGCCGCGGGGGCGCTTGCTGATGCTGACATCAGGAGCGAATTGATTGAGGCGAACATCAGTCGTATAAAGTTCCTCCCGTAACACCGACAAATGTTCAGGATGAAACGCATCAAGCAAAAGAATGACAAGATCCGCGCTTCTCACCATTTGCAGCACTTCTTTCCCTCGACCGCGGCCAACAGCCGCACCATGCACGATGCCTGGCACATCTAAGATCTGGATCTTTGCCCCTTTGTGTTTAAGAACACCAGGAATAACTGTCAGCGTCGTAAAGGCATACGCAGCAACTTCAGATTTCGAGCCTGTAAGAACATTCAACAGTGTCGACTTTCCAACGGACGGAAAACCAACAAGAATGACCGTTGCATCGCCGCTTTTTGAAACCGCGTAGCCGCTTGTCTGACCACCGCCGCCCGACTGGCTTTTTTCGCGAATAGATGCAATTTTTGCTTTAAGGATGCCTACTGATTTTTGTGTCCGTTTGTTATACTTCGTTCCTTTGAGTTCCTCTTCCAATTCCCGAAGTCGATCAATAGTTCCCATTGAATATTCACATTCGCACCGCTCAGCGGCACAGCACCATAAATGTCAAGAATCACCCCTCAATAGAGGAGTGATTCTTGAGCACATCAGATTTTCCCACTGGTTACCAGCGGGAAAATCTAAATGTTTATAAGCCATAAGCCGCTATAATCAGGCATGGCTATCCAGGATATCGTTCAAAATAGCACCGATTATTTAAATGGTTTCTTCTCAGGAATCTTGAGTAAGCTAATCATTGCCTTGCTTATCCTGCTCGTCGGGTTTATTATTGGTCGTATTGTCGGTCGTGTTGTCGGCCGATTGCTCCACGAGATTGAGCTGGATAACATCCTGAGCAAAGCAGGGTTTAAGATGCCTTTAGAGCACACACTTGCAACTCTCCTATCTTATCTTATTTATTTCATCGCTGTAGTAATGACACTCAACCAGCTTGGCCTGACAACAGTAGCGTTATACATTATCGTCGGTGGTGCAGTAGTGTTAATTATCATCGCAACCGCGCTCGGCATAAAAGATTTCATCCCAAATATAATTGCAGGCATCTTTATTTACCGCAAAGGCTTTATCCACGAGGGCCAGCGCATCATCATTAAAAATATTGAAGGCAAAGTATCAAAAATCAGCATCATTGAAACTGAGCTTGAAACGAAGAGCGGCGACAGAATTTTTGTGCCCAATTCATTGATTGTGAAGTCGACGTTGATTGTGAAGAAGGCAAAGAATTAATGTTGATTAGAAAATATATTTTTTCACAAACTTTCCAGCATGCTCATAATGCTCCATATCTGCTGTCGGATATGAGGATCCATGTTGTTTTTCTCAACCATCTCTTCAATTTCAGTGAGCGCTTTATCTTTCCCAAGCTCAGGATCGCTTTCAAGAAATGTAATAATATTGTCAATGTGCAGCTTCAAATTCTTATTAAGCCCTTGCTCTTCTCGGACTTCTTTCAATGCAAAGATAACATCATCAACCATAAAACCTACTTGAGCTCTGCCATCAGCTGCTTCTGAAGCTCCTCTGATTTTTTGCGCAAGCGCTCTTCCTGCGTTTCGATATTTTTGAGCCGCAGCTCGAACGTTTCGCGCTTTTCTTTAAGATCTGTATCAATTGCTGCAGCACTGCTGAGCACCATAATATTGCCAATAATTTTATACGCTTGTTGAGAATCTTTAACCTCTTTTAGCGCAGATTCAGTTTCGTTCAATTGCAGCTGAAAATGCTGTTTTTGAACAAGGAGTGTTTGTAAATTTTGATGAAGCATCTGTAATTGCGCAACTTTCGACTTAGTTTCTTTATCCGCCATTTTGTCAGCCATTATGTATCTTCTCAGCAACTTCAATCAGCCGCAGCAATGATGTAGTAATCGATTTGAGCGCGTGAGCGTCTGTTGCTGTTATCGTCACCGACTTTTTATCGACACGCACCGTAAAACGTTTTGTTTCTGCCTCTTCAGGCTTCAGCACTTCATAAAAATCACGTGGCAAAGCCAATGTAAGAGTGTACATTATTATCGTGCTTTTACTTTTGCGATAGTCTTGCGCTCTTTATAGAGCAGCTTGCTGCCGCAGTATGGGCAGCGAACTTTCGTACGTAAATATTCATCGCCTACTTTCTTTTCACATTGAAAACATTTGTAGCTTGTCATTATTACTGATCCTGGATTTTGGAGCGATCGACAGTATACGCACGAGACGTAAATTGGATACGACATTTCCCGCACAGCCATACGCCATTAGTGACACGCTTGACATTTTTGTATGTGCAATACGGGCACTTTTGGTACGAGCGCAATACTCGTTCTATCTTGTCGGCCTGAATTTTATTTCGTGGACCATACCGTGCGCCATAACGGCGTGTTGATGTGAGTTTTTCGACGTTTGCCATTGGAAGGTGGGGCTGCCCGGACTTTCATGCAACCAATTTGAACCGGGGTCTGTTGGTCCCAAACCAACGAGGATAATTCCTGCAGCGAAGCCCGCTGAACCAAGCTACCCCACAGCCCCATTGACTGCATGAGATAGAGGAGTCTTTTTAAAGCTTGTGGTGAGCCTGGCTCTGTA
>Ga0209541_10017857_pt1 | contig 10328 bp, 15 predicted proteins | sample RifCSPlowO2_01_FD_184027 | JGI IMG/M metagenome (GOLD analysis project Ga0209541, IMG submission 184027) | Groundwater microbial communities from Rifle, Colorado - Rifle CSP2_plank lowO2_0.1 (SPAdes) (version 2) | ecosystem: Environmental > Aquatic > Deep subsurface > Groundwater | place...
TTTGATGCTGTCCACTTTTTTGACTATTCGGCTAGAAACAACAGGGTCACATTTGCGAAGAAATTCCTGGGTTCTTGGATCCCATCTGATTGTATACGGCATTTTTTATTTTGCAAACTCCCTCATCACTTCTTCATGTGCGGCAAACTTCGTTTTGATTTCTTTGCGAGCCTGTTTTATCTGTTCTATCACTTCTTCTCTTAGCTCGGGTTCATGAAGAAGAAGCTCCTTTATTTCGTGGATTTCCTTTTTTACCTCTGCGACTTCCATATGAAGCTGTTCCAATGTAGTTTGCATATTTTTTCACCTGTTTATAGTTGGTTCTGGGTATATAAAAGTTCGCCCTTTCACCACCTTACGCTTCGTTCCACACGTCCTAGCGGATAAAGAAAGGCAGGCCGCATAAATTCTTGGTTATAGAAAACGTTTAAATTCCCATCTAGCCCATTATTTCGATCTGTTATGAAAGATGCGCAGAAATTTCTGGAAGAGGTTGTGGGTTTTAGGAGACTTAGGGTTCTTGCTTATGAAAGGTTTTTAGATCAGATTATGAAGTATCCTAACCTAGAATACAGGAAGAGGCAAATACTTGCTAACCTCAGGAATACGTTCTTCGGGACAATGTGGGCTGATTTGGGTATTCATGACACTGCAAACTATCATGACACAGTGGAGCTTCCTGATATCATAAGATTTGAAGATGTTATAAGAGGTGAATTTGGGAGTTCAGATTCTACACTAGCAGAACCAGGGGACGAAAACTGGAACCCGTTCAGCTTAGATTCAGGAGAAACCAGAACACACGGAGATTCGAACATACATGGCAGGGCTTTAACAGATAGAGAAATTAGAACCGCTTATCACGGGGAACTGGTTGAAGTCACTTCTGGCGCAAGATATGTTCTAGCAAGTTTAGATGGAATGTTCAGTTCCAATGATTTTTGTGTGTCTAGGAGAGTTGATAGGGGCAGGGCTTTCTTTACAGCAGAATATGTTAGGAAGCTTATGGGAGGGGCAAAGATCCCAGAAGGTTCTTATGTAATAGAAGAAAGGTCAGAAGTTAATAAAGAATTTCCCAGCGGGAAAGAAGAGGTTGTAATTTTAAAAGGCGATGGGTATTCTATGGTTTTTAGGCCAGAAAGCCGGAATAGAAGGGAATTTTCAACAGAAACTGAAAAAGCCTCAGCTTGCTCTGGCACAATGATATATTTTGATTTGCCAGGTGAAAGTGTAGATCTTCTTAAAAGTTTAGCAGCTGCTTACCATACGAAAGTTGGTATAAGAAAAGGCGACAAGAGAAGTTAGATTTACAGAATTCTTATCACCCCGTAAATCACCAAGGCTTTTCCTATGGTTTTTATTCTGTAGAAATAAGATGGGTCTATGGAAAAGATCCTGAGATACACAAAACATTCTATAGAAAGAAAAGATGAGAGGGATATAAGTGAAAACGAGATAAAGGAAACATTAGAAAACCCAGACTACACATTAACCCAATCAGATGACAGGAAAATAAGAGTAAAAATGATAGGAAACAGGATAATTAACGTTGTTTATAAGGAGGAGAAATCTACTATAATTATAATAACAGTCTATTGATGTTATGAAAGCAACATATGATAAAGAAGCAGACGCTGCCTACATTTACTTAAAGGATAGGATAGAGAAAGGAGAGATTAAGAGCACTATTTCCATGAACGAGAATATAATCCTTGATTTTGACTCTGAAAAAAAGCTCATTGGCATAGAGATCCTTTCTGCAAGTAAAGTTATACCAAGGGGCGCTGTAACGAGTCTGCAAACGGCTTAATATTTTCTCTGTCGTGATGGCTTATATTTAGAGTAAAAGAAGGCGCTAAACAACCCTTATCACACCGTAAATCACCAAAGCTTTTTCTATCAGGCTGATCGCAATCGCGGCTGTGATTATTCCCATTATCCTGCTCAGGACTTTTAAGCCGTTTTTGCCTATGAACCTTGAAATCCCGTAACTGAAAAACAAAAAGAGGAAGCAGATCACAGAGACAATGATTATAGAACTTATTGTTGCGAGGGCTCCATAGGTTTGGGTGAAATAAATTGAAGAGGTGATTGCCCCCGGTCCAGCGAGCAGAGGGGTTGCTATAGGAACTACAACATCTGAAGGTTCTTTTTCAACTGTCCTTGTCCTCGGTGTTTTGCCTGAAATGAAATCAAATGCCAGAACAAGGAGAAGTATTCCGCCTGCTATAAGGAAAGCTGTGCTTGAAATTCCCAGGCTTGTAAGTATAAACGTTCCTAAGAGGGAGAAAAAGGCAAGAAGGATAAAGACAGCGAGGGCTGCTTCGGCAGAGGCTTTTTTTATTTTCCTTTTGTCAGCCTTTCCAAAGACAGCCATAAAAGCTGGTACAGCTCCAAGAGGGTCTGTTATTGCAAAAAGGGATATTAGAATAGTAAGGAACTCTGCTATTGGCATATAACACTATATTGGCTGAGGCTTATTAAATCCTGATTTCCATGGATTTATTTTGAACAGTCTAGGTTTTTTAAACAGAACCAAAGTCATGTCTGCAGATAAAGAGTAATACAAAATACCCCATACGAGTAATATTCCGGGATTCATGAATTTTCCAGAGACTCCTGGAGAAAGTTTGGTTTCGTAAGCTTCAGGCGGCAGCTGGAAATTTGCAACTGGGAGTAAGAATACAATGAATACAATGAGTGTAAATAAATAATTTTAGGTCACAAGGATTTTACAACTTTTTCTAACATGATTTCTTCCCTGTCTCCCAGAGGCCTGATGTAAAGGACATATTCTTCTTTCAGACCATTTGGAAGATGAACCATAACTTCATCTTCAGGGTCATCTGCGCCCGGTTTGAAATCCAGTTCCAAAGCTTCTTCGTTTAAACCTATGATTACGCCATTTCTGGATTCAAGTTCTTTTCCAAGGGTTCCTTGTTTTCTATACTTTCTGTATTTCTTATCTTTTGGAATAAAAATCTCTGCAACCTCTATACCTGAAAGATCGTACCCATTTTCTGGATCTAAATCCAAATCTTTTGGCCAGAGAGAGCCAAAAAGTTCCAGTAGATAAAGATTCCTTTGCTTTGCTCCTGCGTAGAGTGATGCGCCATGTTCAAGCGTCTCTATAGATCCTGTTAGATCAGGGTTATCTCTTATATTTTTATATATTTCTGGTTTGCCACTGAAAGCCACTGCTCTTGGGGTAAAGAACAGATAACCTCTGTAAGAGGGATGCTTTTTTCTTCTGTCAAAATCATAAGAAGTTGGGAGAACGCCTGTTTCCAAAAGCCTGACAGCCGCCTCTACACAGGTTCCGTGGACAGCTATTGAGTTCCTGTCTCTCTTATAACCAGTTCGCAATAATTCCCGCGCGAGGCTTTTTTCCATCTATTTAGAGAAAAAGAGGGTTTATAAACACATATGATAAGACTTTGCCATGATAATCCCAGAAGATGAACTGGCGGCATACTTAGGCAAAAGTTTTAGAGAACTCGAAGGAAAAGTAATAGAAAGGGCTATAGAAACTCAGGGATTACCAGACAGGAAGAAGGCCTGATCCAGTATGCCCTGTAATTGACTATCTTTTTCTTGAACATCATGGCCGCGGCCGAAGCATGCGCGATCTTGCAAAAGAGACTGGAATAAGTAGACACATTTTGAAAAAAGTATTCGGCGCTTATGGTCTTCCATCATTAACTCAGGCTGAAGGTGTGAGGGAGAATTGGAAAGACCCTAGGTTCAGGGCGAGGAATGCTGAAGGTGTGAGGGAGAATTGGAAAGACCCTAGGTTCAGGGCGAGGCAGGCTGAGGGTGTGAGGAGAGCCAGACTGGATCCAGAAAATATAGGAAAATATTATCTGCCGACAATACACGGTTACAGGAGTGACATAGGCCTTGATGCGCAATCAACATGGGAAGCGAATTTTGCAAGGGTACTGGTTTACTGCGGACGGGAATTTTATTCAGGGGAGGTATTCAGGCTTCGTGTGCCAGAAGAACATCGGGAACTGTTTAATTCTGATGAAACAGAGATGAGGATAGACTATGTTGTGAGGGATAATAGGGGGAATCTTGTTTTGTATGAGATAATGGCTCATCCTCTTAAGGATCCTATTGGATATGTGAAACTGGAAATGTTGATGAACCAATATCCTGCAGATATTAGGAGAATAGATGAGAGATTTTACAGGAAGCTGGAAGCTCATTTTCAAGATAGGATAAACAGCTTTGAAGGCCTTGCGGGGTGGGAAACTTCTAGAGACAATTTAAGAACAAGTCCCGGGAAATATGGGGAAACAGCGTCATCGTAAAGTTCCGTTGATAATACTCATGTATCCGGAAAAAACAAATGGACTCAAAAGCAGCTATTCGTCTTCTTCAGAATCCTCTTCTATCGCAACAGCGATCTTTTTCTTCCCATCGGGTTTTTCCATTGACTTGAGGAATTCTTCATCATCACGAACGCCTTCGAGACCTACCCTGAAGATTGCTTCGCCTTCTGGAAGGGATGGGGAATCGATCATTCTTGCGATCCTTTTTTCGCCTTTGCTTTTTCTTAGGTAAATTCTATAGGTTGACTGATGTCCGAGGACATGTCCCCCTATAGGAACTGTTGGATCGCCGAATAGGATGTCTGGCCTTGACATGACTTGGTTGGTCACATAGACTGCTATATTATATACATCTGCAAGCCTCTGGATCTTGTGCAGATGCCTGTTCAATGTTTGCTGCCTGTCTGCTAACTGGCCTCTTCCTGTGTAATCTGATCGGAAGTTTGCTGTGAGAGAATCAATAATGAGCAATTTTACTCCCTGGGTTTTTATTATTTCTTCTGCTTTTTCTGCGAGAAGTATTTGATGGTCTGAATTATAGGCTCTGGCAACAAGGATATTTTCTAAAGCTTGTTTTGGGTCGATACCTAAAGCAGACGCCATGTCCTGTATCCTCTCTGGCCTGAAGGTTTGCTCTGTGTCAATAAAAACTGCTTTTCCGCTTAGGCCGCCTTGTTCTTTTGGGAGCTGGACAGAGACTGCGAGCTGGTGGGCTAACTGGGATTTCCCGGAACCGAATGCTCCATAAGCCTCTGTTATTGCCTGTGTTTCGATTCCTCCACCAAGGAGATTGTTTAAGCTGATAGATAAAGTGGAAATTTTTCCGATAGATTCCCGCCTTTTCAGGACTTCTGTTGCGAGCTCAAAGCCCATTTTTAGTTTGCCTCTGGCTGCATTGATTATTTTGTTTGCTGTTTCTTCACCCAAGGCGCACTTGTCATTAAGTTCAGAAGCAGAAGCAGCTGCAAGAGCCATCAGATCTGTGTAACCTGCTGCCTTTAGTTTTTCAGCGACTTTTTCCCCGACACCAGCGAGGTTTTCAACCTCTTCCATCGACATAATTTTCTAAAAATAAATCACTAATGGAAATAATATTTCTAAACTTTAAATACTGAAGCAGAGGGGACGGTTCCGCTATCACCGGTACGGTATTGTAGCGGAATTTTATGGAGTTGTTTAAACTATTTTTCCCAGGAAGCTGCTTTTGCTTTGAGGTAATCAGGGAGCTCTATTATTCCATGAGTGGTTCTTAATTTGCCTTCTGGCATTAGCGGTGTGCCACCTGGATATCCGGTTGCTTCTATCGGGGATGTTAAAACTTGTTGATCAAAGAACACTTCTCTGCATCTTCTCAATACAGATTTGTCACTTATTAAATCATCTAAAGCGGGTTGCATGATTAGCGAGTAATATTGCATGTATGCCACTCTTACAGCATTTAGTTTTCTCTGTGTCGTGCCTCTCTGCCTAGATAAAGAAACCTGTTTTTTATAGGCCGACAGCTCTGATATGCTGGTAAGAAAATAATAAGGAATTTTTGAATCAGCCCCGGAGATGAAATCAAAGTCTTTTAGTTTGAAACCGCCAAGATCTTCAAAGCCAAAATGAACAGATCTCGCATGGCCTTCTGTTTCGTGATCTATTAATCCACTTAAAAAGTCGCTTTCAGTTTCGTTATCTAAAGGATCGAATGCTTCTTTGTATACTTGAATTGAGTGCTTTTTTCCCTTGCCTATATCACCGATAATAAAATCTGTTGACATCGACATCTGTATATTGGTAACAGAAGCGTTCTGTATGTCTTGTAATTCCGAATAATAAACGCGTTCAACGTAAGGCAGATTATCCAGTCCAAATCTCCTCACAACATCTTTCACATACTGTTCCCTTTTACCAGGATCCCTTTTTGCCTCTTCAAAAGTAACATAAGATGTTCCGGAAAATCTGTTTGCTATTCCTGCTAAAGCGCGCCTCCCAAAACCATAAACAGCCTCCTCTACTGCTAAAGTTGCTGCAGGCACACCGTAAACTAGAAGCCTTCTCCTGCCTAAATCTGGCTCTTGAGCAGACTCCTGAAATCTTCTCCTCCTTTCCTCGCGCCTTTCCCTTGACATGGATTAAAAAGCAGGCTGGGATTTATAAACCAAAGCTTATAAGCCTATAAAGTAAATAAACATCACGTGATGTATTTTTACATCAGTACTCTATGATATACACAAGGTATCTGGAAAAAGTTCTGGGCAACAAGACGAAGATAGCGATGTTAAGGGCATTTTATAAAGTGCCTGATAAAGTCTGGACATCTCGCGGATTGGCAGATTTTATAGGGACTTACAATACTACTGTGCTTGATAATCTCGGAGATCTGGAAGAAATGGGGATCCTGATAATAGGGAGCCATGGGAAAGTAAAAACAATAAAGGTGAATAAGGATAGTTTTATTTTTAAGGAGATGGTAAAACCATTATTTCAGGCTGAGAAAAATTCTCTCGATAAGCTGATAAAAGACCTGAAAGCTATGTTAGGCCCTAAAGATGCTAAGCTTTTCTTGGTCTTTGGGAGTATTGTTGATCAGAAAGAGAGGCCCAACAGTGACATAGACTTGATTGTGGTCACAGAAAATAAAGGAAAAATAGATAAGATCATCGAAAATAATCAGCATGTAATATCAAATAAATATGGGAACGGACTTTCATTCTTTATTTTCAGCCCAGAAGAATTCAAATCAAAACAGAATTCACCATTTATTAGAGAAGCAAAGAAAAAGAATATAATACTTCATGGAGAGTGGCTATGAGAACAAGATATGTAAATAAAAATTTATACACTAATTATTTGCAAAAGTCAGGGGAGTTTTTGGAAACTGCAAAAGAGGCCTATTCAAAAAGCAGATGGAATGCGGTTGTGCTGAATTCTATTCATTCTGCTATTTCCGCATCTGATTCCCTAACTGTCTTCTTTAATGAGGTAAGGAGCGCTGGAGAATCGCATGAAGATGTCATATCTTTGCTGAAAAACCTTGGCTTGGATCAGCTTGAAATAAATAATAAAATCAAACAGCTGCAGAGGCTTCTGCAGATAAAAAATGCGGCTGAATACGAAGAGAAGCTCATGTCAGAGAACGATGCTGAGAATTCTGTAAGGGATGCAGAAAGATTTCTAGGTTGGGTAAAGGAAAAGCTGGGGAAATAACCCGGAAACCTTTTAATTTCTAAACCTCCAATAACCTGAGATATGGATTCTGGAACAAATTATCATGTGAAAGATCTGTCTCTCGCAGAGCAAGGAGAGAAGAACATAGAATGGGCTGAGAAAGAGATGGGTTCGCTCATGAAGGTCAAGCAGAGGTTTGAAAAAGAAAAGCCGCTTCAGGGGTTGAGGATTGGAATTGCTTTACACCCTACAAAAGAGACTGCTGTTCTTGTGAAGACACTGATTGCTGGGGGAGCTGATGTTTCTATTTGTGCATGCAATCCACTGTCCACTCAGGACGATGTTGCAGCTGCTCTTGCAAAAGCAGGTGTAAAGATTTTTGCTTGGAAAGGGGAAACAACAGAAGAATATTACCAGAATTTAAAAAAGGTGATTGAATTCAAGCCACAGATAACAATAGATGATGGCTGCGACCTTATTTCTATTATACATAGTGAATATCCCCAACTGATACCAACAATAATTGGGGGATGCGAAGAGACTACCACAGGTGTGGTCAGGCTCAAGGCAATGGAAAAGGACAGGGCTTTGAAATACCCTATTGTCGCGATAAACGATTCTAATACAAAACACCTTATGGACAATATCAAGGGGACAGGGCAATCAACAATTGACGGCATCCTTCGCGCAACTAATGTGCTGTTAGCCGGAAAGAATTTTGTCGTCTGTGGATACGGAAACTGCGGCAAAGGCGTTGCTTCTCGGGCAAAGGGAATGGACGCAAATATTATTGTGACTGAGGTCGACCCTTTCCGGGCTTTGCAAGCTGCAATGGATGGGCACAAAGTAATGCCTATTTCAGAAGCTGCAAAAATTGGGGATGTTTTTGTGACAGTCACAGGAAATAAAAACGTTGTTGATGTGAAGCACATGGAGCTCATGAAGGACGGAGCAATACTTGCCAACTCAGGGCATTTTGACGCTGAAGTGAACATTAATGGATTGAAGAAAGTTGCAACTGCCCACAGAAAGATCAGGCCATTTATGGACGAGTTTACTTTAAATGGCAAAAAAGTTTTTGTTTTAGGCGATGCGAGGCTGATTAATCTGGTTGCAGGCGAAGGGCATCCATCTTCAATTATGGCCATGTCATTTTGCAACCAGGCTTTTGCCTGCGAGTACCTTGTCCAGAATAAAGGCAAACTGGAACCAAAAGTTTACTTGCTGTCCAAAGAAAAGGATGATGAGATTGCAATGCTGCAGCTCGAAGCGATGGGGATAAAGATAGACAATTTGACAGAAGAGCAGGAGAAGTACCTCTCGAGCTGGAAAGAGGGGACTTAAAAACTATATTGCCAAGTCTGAATATGACAGTTAAAAACGGCCTTTTAATCGAACTGGTAAAAAGGCTTTCCAGATCAGAACCTGACTGGGAAACTCTGATAAGAGAAAGCGACACGAAAAACAAAAACACCAATAATATTGTTGGCCGGCTTGCTGAAGCGCATATAAGAATCTCTCTCGAGGCAATTTCAGGGGATTATGAGGGTCGCATAAATACCAACCCTTTTCCAGAAAATTCTAGATCACTTAAATACTCTTTTGATAAGAGGGGCCATAATATAATAGCAAGAAAAGATGGGCTTGATTTTTGCGAGTATGATCATCTAATTCTGGTTGATAACCTGCCTGTTGTTTTTGAAGTAAAAGTTTCCAGAAGAAGGTCTCACGGAAAGGGAACAGGGAATTTGTCCTACAAAGACGTGTTAAGGCCCGATCGCATTAAAAAAAAATTAACTCCAATAAACGAATTTTTCGGTGTTGAAGATTGCGGTTATGTTGTTTTTGTTTCCAACCTCTACGGAGGGCCTAATGTTAAAGCATTTACAGATAGAGGAGGTATTCTTGCTCGATTTTATCATGACAACCAAACATTTCGAAAGGCAGTAGAACTGGCAACGGAAACATATAGACGCTAAAATATCGGAAAGCCTAAACCCAGCAGAACCAAAATCAAAACAGGCTGGTGCACCAAATATATTTTTAGTGAGTTTCTGCCCAAGAGGCAGAAAACTTTTGAAATAAAGTTCTTGTTTTCTGAATGTTTTTTATTTTCAAATAATTTTTCGCCAAAATACATGCCAAGCAGGAAAACTCCGAGCCATGGAAGGACAGGCCAGTAATCAAATGTCTGGAAACTTTGGTTTACTAAACCAATTGGGAAAAGAAAAGCGGAATTTACAAAAAATGACTGGAAAGTAAAGCCAAAGATCAAAATAATCACAGACAATAATAATTTTGACTCTCCCAGCTTGAAAAATAATGGAGAAACAAGAACTGAAAATCCAATCATGTGCAGGATCCCGAAAACAATTGTATATGATGGGAAAGAAAGCCAAGTCAGTAAGGTTATTCCCAACCCTAGGAGGAGAATTTTCAACCCTCTTAAAAAGTATTTTTTGTTATCAGCCATAGGGTATCTTTTTCTACTGAGAACAACTGAGAGCCCTGCAAGAAAAATAAAGCTTCCCCCGATAAATTGTGGGAAAACTCTCCAATAAAGGAAGCCCAAATCGAGTTTGTAAATATTCAGGAAAAATAGCGTGAAAGACCAGTTAAAGAAAACCATCAATAAAACAGTAATCCCGCGCCAGAAATCTATTTGCCAGAACCGTTGTGAAGTTTTCATGTTTTATTTTCAGAAAGACAAGACTTATAAACTAAATACGATATTTCTATTTATGTTAACATGAAACACCTCTTAATCCTCCAATCAAACATCAAATAGGAGGTGTTTCGTATGTATATTGGCATAGACGTGCATAAAAAATATAACCA
>Ga0209541_10017859_pt1 | contig 10326 bp, 8 predicted proteins | sample RifCSPlowO2_01_FD_184027 | JGI IMG/M metagenome (GOLD analysis project Ga0209541, IMG submission 184027) | Groundwater microbial communities from Rifle, Colorado - Rifle CSP2_plank lowO2_0.1 (SPAdes) (version 2) | ecosystem: Environmental > Aquatic > Deep subsurface > Groundwater | place: Rifle...
GCCGCAAGCACTATTGCTGGCGAAGTTGCATAAAAAAAAGAGGATAAAAGTGCAGTTTTTTTTAAAAAAAGTGTACTCGCAAAAATGTAAACAAGAATAATTGTTAATGTATCAACAATAGCTATAAAATAACCAGGAACAAAAGGATTAAAATTGAATATCCTAAATAAAAGGGCAAGGATGTATGTCCAAAATGCTCCCTGATGCAGCCAAACATGAGACGAGGTAATTCCAACTAAGGGGATATCACCTGTCAAGAGCATATCTCTTGCAGAAATATAAAACCACCCCTGATCACCAATAAAGTGCATTAACTCAGAAAGACGGTAAGCTCTAAGGATTAACGCCAATAATAATATTAGTAGAAGCAGTAAAGAATACTTATTTATCCTTAAAAATAGTTCCGTTGGAATTGCCTTAAGTATTCCGTAGTTTTTTCTAAAGTATAAAAATCTGCTTTTTTGAAAAAATTTATTTGAATTTGGATTTTTGGAAGTGCTTTTTCCAAGCTTGTGGTACAACTTAGCTTCAGGATAAATAAATAATTTATAACCTGCATTTTTTATTCTTCTTGAAAAATCATTTTCTTCAAAGAAAAGAAAAAATCTTTCATCAAATCCCCCAAGTTTTTCATATAATTTTTTAGAAATTAGAAAACAGGTACCGGGGCAAACTTCCACCTCTTTAGTCGATTCAAAATCCCATTGTCTTTGCCAAAATTTTCTGGCTACCGAATTATCGGGAAAAAATTTATTGATGATTGAAATACTGAATACAGCATTTTTTGGAGTAAGTTCCAAAGATCCCTGAGGATCATAAGGATCATCATTTTGTTTAATTAACAAAGGTGAAACTGCACCTACTTTTTTATTTCTCTTAATGAAATTATGAAGTAAATCAATAACATTATTATCAAACTTAGTATCAGGATTCAGAATAAAAAGGTACTCGCCTTTTGCCAATTTTGCCCCTAAATTATTCCCTGCTCCATAACCCAAATTCTTTGAAGACTTAAAATATTTAACTCTTGGAAATTTCTTTATTAAATCTTTTTCTATTGTTTTTTTCTCATCGTTGTCCACAACAATTATTTCAAAATTAACTTTCGGTTTTGACCCATAAATCGATTTAATACATTCCAAAAGTTCATTCTTTACTTTGTAATTAACTATGATTATTGAAATACTATTTTTTTTTTGCATAAATGATGATGGACTCTCCTTGTTTTGTTTTTGATCCAAGAAAAGAAAAAAAGTGGGCAAATATTCTCCCGCTTACTATACCAGCTTCTTTTATAAAACTCATATTTTGACGCTTCTTTGAAGATCCGCCAGCTTTTATTACGACAGGTGTAGAATTTCTTTTCGTAAATACAGACCTAAAACTCTCAAACAAACTAAAATAGTTATGTTTCCAGTTGGGGTAGGTAATATTAATTTTCACAAAACCCGCCTTTTTCAACATTTTATTAATTGTTATTGGTGTAAAGTGATATAAATGAATCGGCGGCTGAAGCGGGTACCAATTCTTACCAAAAATTTTAAAACCCAAACTGTCTAGATTAGGAACTGCAATAATCAGAAATCCATCATCTTTCAATGTTTTATTTACCTTGATAAGAGTCTCCAATGGTTTATATAAGTGCTCTAGAACATTATTCATCGTTACCACGTCAAATTTATTTATGATTTTTTTCTCAAGAAAATCTCTGGACTGAATTTTAATTCCAAATTGTATTAAAGCATAATTGGAGGCTTCTTTAGAATATTCAACACCCTCAACATCCCACCCTTCTTCTTTAAATTTTGACAGAAATAATCCAATTCCTGCACCAATATCTAAAATTTTTCCTTTTTTATCCGGAATTAGATCATAAATCTTTCCATAACTCTTTTCTCTCTCCTTTTGATAATTACCCAAAGTTTTTTTTGAAATTAGGTCCCTACCCCAATATGAATCAGTCTTGTAAAACATTTTGATATATTTTTTTTGCGGACGGGGGTTAAGAAAAACTAAATTACATTTTTTACATTTTACAATCCTGAAGGATAAGTCATTTTCCCAATACCGAACTCCTTCGAATACTACAATAAACTCATTCGAGGCACAAAGATTACATTTGGGAATTTCCCATCTAATATTGCTTAGGGTTTTCATATTTTTAAATTTTTAATAGATTATTTTCGTTTGGCTATTATAAAATGTTGCCCGCCAACATTTGGATCTGTAAAAAATCCATTTTTAAATGCATTTTTTAGAATAATTTTTTCAAACAATTTTATAATAATTTTTTTAGGAAGAACTCTTGAGAGTTTACCATGGCCTAGATAAGACCATACTTCTTTATCATTAATCTTAAACGTAAATATTTTGAATAATCTATACCAATATAGTGATACATTTTCAGAAAAATAATATTTATGAGTAATCAATTCAAGTTTATTGGATTTTAATATATCTTCCCACTCACTAAGTGTGTGGTAATGAAAATGATCAAGTCTTTTATTAAATGACTTTATTTTTTTTTCTGATTGTCCTTTACCATTCCCCTCAAAGGCAAGTATCCATTCTTGCAGAAAGTTACTTGGGGTAGTAAGGAAAAATAATCCCCCAGCCTTTAAAACTCTTGAAACTTCTGATATCGCTTTTTCATCGTTTTTAATATGTTCGAAAGTGCTATTACTTATAACTGTTGAAAATGATGATTTTTTAAATGGCATCTTTCCAGCATTAACTTTATATATATTTTTATATATTCCTAAGCTACGAGCCGTATCAAACTCACTGTCATCTATATCAATTCCAACATCCATTAATCCATGTTTTTTAAATAAATAAGAATCTACCTCGCCGTTTCCTATTCCTATACTTAATATGGGATGCGTAAATTTACATAAATCCCAAATATTTGCCTCTATTGCTCTTTGTAAAACGTCGGAAGGAATAAACCAATATGCACGAAGCAAATCTTTTACATAAGAAGGTTTGACTTTATATTTATTTTGTTCCTTAAAATATTTCATGAGTTGGGTTATGTAATTTAGTATTATTTAGTATTTTGGTTAGCATGTTTTCAAGCTCTTTTGTTCTTTTTTCCCAGTTCCATTCAGAAATTACAATTTGTCTGGCATTTTTAGTAATTTTTTTTGCTTCCTCGGAATTATTGAGTACCCAATCAATTTTTTGGGCCAGCTTTAAGCTATTCCTCTCTACTAAAAAACCGTTCGATTTATCAATTATTGATTCTTTATATCCTCCTTCGTTAACTGCAATAACTAAAGTGCCTACTGCCATAGCTTCAAGTGGAATCATTCCAAAAGGCTCATCGCGTGCTGTACAAACGACTATTTTTGCTCTTCTATATAACTCCAGCAGTTTTTCATCATTTATATCTTTTCTTTTTTTGTCAATTGTTGTCTTAAGATTAACTTTATGTTTCATTTTTGCCAAAGCATCTTTAACCAAATTAAATCCATCCATAAACTCATCTGAACCTATAAATAAAACGTCTATATCTTTTTCTAAATTACCTGGTTTGAAAAAATTTGTATCTACGCCTAAATAGCAAACTTCTGAGAATAGATGATAATTTTTATTAATATTTTTTTTAGTATTTTTTGAATTAGTTAATATTGAATCTGCTTTTTTTATATTTGCTAAATCAATATTTTTCCTAACAAACCTGTTAAAAGTTTCATAAAAATATTTAAATAGGCCAATTCTTCTATTTATCGTAAGGAGAGGCTCATAGGCAAACCTTAATGTTTCCTGACAGTAATAAATTTTCTTAACCTTAATAAATCGTAATATAAATGGAGATTGGGTATATTTTGAGGGATTAACGATAACCGCATCATACTTTCCCTTGTTTATTTCAAAAGCTATTTTCTTATGAAGTTTATAAAGATTAAATAATTCGATAGTATCTTTATAGATTTTCGCTTTCCAATTTCCACCATACCAAAACTTTGGTTTAAATTTAAAAAAATAAGTTCTGTTATAAGATTTATCTTCTTTGCCGAAATAATCTTCATCTACAAAAAATAAGTCAATCTTATGTTTTTTTTTTAATTCATATGCATATTCGTTGACACTTCTTCTTGCTCCCCCAATTCCTAGTTCATGAAAAAATGCAATTCTCATTTATTCTTTTTATTTTGCATTATACAAAGATATTCGTGTGCGAATAAAAGGTGTAGTGGAAAAAAATTTGAAATTGGATAAAGTGAAACTGAAAAATTATAAACCCTATCTTTCCAGCTTAACGCAGGTTTTAGAGGAACAATAGAAATAATTTTTCCGTAGAAACTATGTCTTTGAAATAGACTTTTTAAATAAAAATAGGTGGGTTCATTAACATGTTGTTTCTTGTGTAGATCATTTCTGGGATTTTTCGGGAGAGAGGGATATTCTTTATTCGCTATTAACTTGTTTAGTTGAATTAACAGCTTGTCTAAGGGGTATGCCCAAAAACGGTGGGTGTAATCAAGATATATTTTATTATATGCAGTATCAACTATTAATTTTCCACCAGGTTTTAACACTCGCTTAATTTCTTTCATAACAATTTCCAACTCCTCTTTATATAAATGCTCAAATACATCTATTGAAATTACTAGATCAAATGAATTGGAGTGAAATTCTAATTTTTTTGCGTCCATTTGTAAAAACTTAACATTCTTCAGCTTTCTATTACCAGGTTTTCTAACCATTTCATTTGTTATTTCTATTGCGTCTTTTGAATAATCTATCCCTATAACATTTGCATCTCGCCTTGCGGCCTCCATTGCCAAATCTCCCCTACCACAACCCAAATCCAAAATCCTTATGCCTTGTTTTATGTTCATTAAATCGACAAAATATTTTATTTTTGGATGAACCATTTTACCATTGGAATTTTTAAATTCTTCAAAGCCAAAACATGAATTTAAATAATAATATTTATCATAAATTTCAGAACTTACGCTTCTCATAAGTACGTCCTATTATAATTAGTAAACCCGTTTGTTACAATACAAAAAATCTTGTGATTAAAAATTCACAATTTGCAGTGGATTGGTAGAAGTAACTAAATACTAGAGAATTATCCGAATGATTAATCTTTTAATTGAATTTTTCATTAATTTAATATAACCTATTTAGAATAATCATCGGATATAAATTTTATTCCTATGAAAAAAAATACAACCATCAGATACTCTGACCAGGTAGAATACTACTTAAATCATCTTAAAAAACAGAACAAAGCAAAAAAAAATAAATACTCTATTCTTGGAAGGCATCATAATAGCATGGACTCATTTATTAGAAATGAAATAAATAAACTGCCGAAGAATAAACATGTGCTTGATGCCGGATGCGGTTTAAGCGCCTGGACAAATTCCTCTCTGCGGAAGAGGTATAGAATTTCGGGCGTGGATGGTGAACCCGATGCTATTGAGGCATGTAACTTACTTTATAAAGATGACGATTACAAAGTGGGAAACCTTTACGAATTAAATTCTAAAAACGAAGTGTACGATGCAGTAGTAATGCGGGAGGTTATCGAACACTTTATAACATCCGAAAAAGCGGTTAAAGAAGTGCATAGAATATTAAAACCAGGAGGAATTTATATTCTTACTACACCAAACTATGATAGTAGACTAACTTCCCTAATAGAAAATACTTACAATAGGTTCTTTGGGGGACCTTGCAAGCCGTACAGAGACGACGTCCACCCCAGTAAATTTAAACCTGATACATTAAAAAAACTTCTTAGGAAATATTTTGACGTAGAAAGATTAGAAACAATAGACTATGGAATAACTATTACTTGCGTGGCAAGGAAGAAAGAAAAACAGAAAATTTTACCAAAAAATTGAATTGGCTGAATGAATTAGATCCACTCTTTCAACTTCATTGAAATTACTTAATGACAACTCCTTAATTATCCTATCTTTATAGAATAAAGGAACATTAGCTAAATTTATAATGCACGGATAATCATACGGACAGTTATTAAACGCTATAGTACTTTTTAAACCATCCCCGGATTTGATAGTGAGCTTTGATTGTTTATTCTCGATACCTTTTTTAAAATATAAGATAACCAAACCATTTTTACTGGTGAATTCATTCTTATTAAGGGCTGCATTGAGCTCTGTAAGGGTTTTACCTGACACGTTTTTTTTTGAAGGCAATAAATATTTGTTTTTGTGAAAACCTTCAGAATTTGGAATTTTCTCAAGATTGATAGTTAGAAGATTTTGCTTGAGCAATGAAGCATCTATGTCTGAGAAATTGTCAAAAAAGTCTTTATTTTTTTGCCTTTCAAGAATCAAAAAATTATCAATTCTATATTTGGGATAATAATTATTGAAAATATACCTGCTGAGATATGAAACCCTTACATAATTAGGAACACCATCTTGAACAGACCAATTATTAAGATTAAATATGACATATTTTATCTTCTGCCGTTCCAAATAATCTATATCTTTTTGCTGTGCGTAAACTGGACCAGATTCATATGTTGCAAAATAATAAGGCGGAACTTGATTAAATATTTTATAAAAAATCGGATCTGAAGGATAACTGTATATTTTATTATTACCAATTTTGGTTTTAACATTTAAGTAACTAGACAATAGATTATCAGAGCGATTATTAGCATAAAAGTTGTTTGTTCTGACCATGAAGTTAAGTAAAAATATAAAACTCATCAAAATTAAAAAAGGAATAAATACTCTGTTCCTATAAATTACCAACTTATAAAAAATAAGTATTAAAATTAATGAGCTTACAAAGAAGATTGAAAGATCAATTGATCTGATAATACTTTTTTGAAGTAAAACAAAAAAAACTAAAGAAAGTGAAAATATTCCTACAGTTATACTATCAATTTTTGTTTTTTTAATCGCTTGTTCATAGATCAGAAGCCAAACTGCAGCAATAAATACTAATAAATTAATTAGAGCAGGCCAGGATCTCAAGCTATGAAGGTACGGAGTTTTAGCGTATGCAGAATAGTCTTTAATTTTTAGGAGAGAGTCTATAAAATCAGTCCAAATCATATTATTAGACAAATAAATGACTATAGGGATTAGTCCAATTATTATTCCTCCGGTAAAAAATAGTATTGAAATTATGAAGGAATTTAATGAAAAGTATTTTCTAAATAAAAATTCTTTTACAAATATAAAAACGGAGGTGACTACTATTAAATAAGCTCCCAAATCAAAAAAAAATGAAAATGTAAGACCTGATAATAAACCTGATATGAAAAATGCAGATTTTGATGCATTTTTTTTAATTAATATTTGTCCGAAGTACAATGCCAGAAAATAAAATATTCCATACCTAACGAACGACTCATTCCCGATTAAAAGGACAACAGCTGATAAAAATATCAAAGATGACAACAAATAATTTTTATTTTTAATTATTTTTCTAAGCACTAAATAAAAACCAAAAATTAAAGCTATTGATTCAAACATGTAGATCATTTTTAGAATAGCAATGGATTTATAGTAGTAACTAAAGATTCCGTAAGGATAAAACACGTCTTTATAAGGTAGTAATCCTCTGTTTGCCGAGTATTCCCACGTAGTTAGCTCTTGAGAATCAAAATTTAGTAAATCCTTTATCTCTAAAGACAATAACGTAGCAATAAAAACCAAAGAAAGAAATATAATTAATAATACTTTTAAAAATAAGCTCACATTTATCTGAAATATTTTCTTCTCATAATGGTCAGAAAAAAACATAGTATAGGAGAAAATATTAATAAATATAAAGCAAAATTATCGAAATAAAATGGGTATCCAAAATAATGAGAGTATCCGACTGATTTAGATGTTGGTATCTCAGGTAACGGAAATAAACCTCGCAAAGATCTGAAAGTTAAAACAAACAAAAAAAACAAAACAAAAAAATAAAACGAAGATTCAAAAAAAATCGATAAATGGGTCATTGATTTATTTCCTCTCATAATTTATATTCATATACTACACAACAAAATTCTATTTAACAATGAATAAATCACCAAAATTGATTAAAGGGGGAAAATTTGAAAACAGAAAAGGCATAATTAAATATGTCAATGGTTTTTCTCTTTTCGGATTCAAAAGATTCTATCAAATTGATCTGCCCAGAAAAAATATTATAAGAGCGTTTCATGGACACATGAAAGAGTCCAAAGCTGTTTTTGTGATTTCAGGATCAATTATTCTTTGTGCTGTATATTTATCCGATAAAATAAATCCTTCAAAAAAAATAAAACCCAAAAGGATAGTTCTTTCTTCCAAATCTCCTTCTGTTTATTTTATTCCCCCCAAGTTTGCTAATGGAATTAAATCACTTGAGAAAAATACCCAAGTAATCTTCTTCTCTGACAAAACAGTTAAACAGTCAGAAAAAGATGACTATCGATTTCCGGAAGATTATTGGGGAGAAGAGGTTTGGAAAAGTGAAAAGTAAAAATTTTATTAAATTTACAAAATGCAGATTTTGTAATTCTGGCAAATTAATTAAAGTGATTGACCTGGGACTTATGCCGCTTGCCGGAGGCTTTATTAAGAAAAAGACCGATTTTAAGAAAGAAAAAAAATATCCGCTTGATTTATTTTTTTGTAAGAACTGTTATTTACTTCAGACCGGTATTTCTATAAATCCGGATATTCTTTTTAAAGAATACTTTTATTTTTCCTCTTCAATAAAAACGTTGGTTGACCATTTTAATAAAACCGCACAAAAAATTAGTAATGACCTTAGAGAAGGAAGTTCTATAGTAGAAATCGGATGTAATGACGGTGAATTTATAAAAGCTCTCCAAAAGAGTAAATTTAAAGCTTGTGGCGTAGACCCGGCAACAAATATCGTAAAGCCTTTGATAAAAAAAGGTATGCCAATAATAAATAGCTATTTTAATCAATCTGTTGCAAAAAAAATATCTAAAAAGTACGGAAAAGCCGATGCAATCTATAGTTTTCATTCCCTTGCTCATATCCCAGACATGCATGAGGTTGTAAAAGGAATAAAAATTCTTCTTAAACCAGAAGGTTATCTAGCTTTCGAGGTACATTACCTTGGGAATCTTCTGGAAGGGCTCCAATACGATATGATTTACCATGAACATTTACATTACTATTCCTTAATAACGCTTAAAAAATTCTTTGGTCAATATAACATGGAAATATATGATATTGAAAGGAATAATTTAAGGTCGGGGTCAATTACTTATTTTGTTCAGGATATTAATACAGGCAAAAAAAAGATGTCCAGAAGAGTTAAAAGTCTTGAAAAAAATGAATTAAAAGAAAAACTTAATACTCCCATCCCTTATTTAAAGTTTTATAAAAAAATAAAGAATACAAAAAAAGATCTGCTACATCTTTTAAATAAACTGAATAAGGATAATAAAACAATTACAGGATATGGTGCTTCCGGAAGAGGAACTGTAATTCTCAATTACTGTGGGCTTGATGCGAAATTACTTAAGTTTGTAGTTGACGATGCGCCTGCGAAGCATGGATGTTTTATGCCGGGAACCCATAATCCGATATTCTCTTCTCAGGAACTTGTTAATCAAAATTCAGACTACTCTGTAGTTTTTGCCTGGCCTTTTATTGAAGAAGTTAAAAAAAGAAATAAAACCTTTATGAAAAATGGAGGAAAATTCATCCTTCCCCTGCCTCAGGTGAAAGTTATATGATAAATAAAAAAATATTGGTTCTAGGAGCAACCGGCATGCTTGGAAGATGTGTTTATAAATATTTTTCAAAAAACGGATTCTATTCTGTTTTCGGAACCTCAAGAGTAAAAAACAAAAGTTTTTATTTTTTTGATGCAAAAGAAATTGATTCATTGGAAAATATATTAGGTCAGACTGGTCAAGTTGAGTACATAATTAATTGTATTGGAATCTTAAAGAGTGGTCCTTCAGAAAATTTTTCCATTAACTATCTCCTACCAAAACAGCTGGAAAAATTACAAAAAAAATATAAATTCCGCTTAATTCATATTTCTACAGATGATGTATTTGGTGCTCATTCCGGAAAAGTGAATGAGAAAAGCACACCTTCGCCCAATAACCCGTATGCCTTAAGCAAGCTCAAAGGTGAAGTAACTAGCAAGTTTTCTATAAATATCCGGACATCCATAATAGGATTTGATCCTCGTGAAAAGAAAGGACTGATTGAATGGTTAATAAAAAATAAAAATAAGAACATCCAAGGGTATACTAATCAAAATTGGTCTGGATCAACTACTCTACAATTTGCAAGATTCTGTGAATATCTAATCAAAAATAATCATTTCGAAAAAACAAGAAGCATTACAAATATT
>Ga0209541_10017860_pt1 | contig 10326 bp, 4 predicted proteins | sample RifCSPlowO2_01_FD_184027 | JGI IMG/M metagenome (GOLD analysis project Ga0209541, IMG submission 184027) | Groundwater microbial communities from Rifle, Colorado - Rifle CSP2_plank lowO2_0.1 (SPAdes) (version 2) | ecosystem: Environmental > Aquatic > Deep subsurface > Groundwater | place: Rifle...
TCCGTTCAGTCGATTTGCGGTCAAAGGGTTCTCCAGTTTTGCCATCATAGAGCTGGATCTTGCCATCTTCAGGCAAATCTTGCTCGACTAGTCTTTGTTTGATTTCAGAAAGTTGAATACCTTCGAAGACTGGAGTGGCAATTTTATAGCCACCTTTGGCAGCTGCTAAGCCCAGATGAGTTTCTAAAATCTGTCCGACATTCATACGCGAAATAACGCCAAGAGGATTGAGAATCACATCAACCGGCCGGCCGTCAGGTAGATAAGGCAGATCTTCCTCCGGTAGAACGACAGAGATGACACCCTTATTACCATGTCGTCCGGCTAGTTTATCACCAACTGAAATCTTACGAAGCTGAGCAACAGAAATTTCAACCAGCTGGTAAACTCCAGCCGGCAATTCGTCGCCATTTTCTTTTGAAAAAATTTTAATATTAATGACTTTGCCATATTCACCATGCGGCAACCTTAGAGATGAGTCCCGAACATCCTTGGCTTTTTCACCAAAAATAGCACGGAGAAGTTTTTCTTCACTTGAAAGCTCGGTCTCCCCTTTTGGTGAAATTTTGCCGACCAAGATGTCGCCGGATTTGACTTCGGCACCAATCCGGATTACTCCAACTTCATCAAGGTTGGAAAGTGCCTCTTCGGAAACGTTGGGGATGTCGCGAGTCAGAAGCTCAGGTCCGAGTTTGGTATCGCGAACTTCAATCGAATATTGTTCGATATGAACCGAGGACATCGTGTGTTCTTTGACCAGTCGGCTCGAAATAATGATGGCATCTTCGAAGTTTGAGCCACCCCAGGACATAAAGGAAACAAGCAAATTCTGGCCCAGGGCAAGTTCGCCCTTATCAGTCGCTGAGGAGTCAGCAATTACATCGCCGACTTGGACAGTGTCACCAACTTTGACAATCGGCCGTTGATTGATCAGAGTGCCTTGATTTGAGCGGGAAAAATTTTCAAGATGATAATCATGTTCCGGCAATTTATCATTTGGTTTAATTCTAATTAAATTGGCTGAAACATTAGTAACAACACCATTTTCTTTGGCGACAGCGATCTGACCAGAATACTGAGCCGCCGCTCTTTCCATGCCTGTGCCAACGACAGGAGAGTCAGGCACGATCAAAGGTACCGCCTGGCGTTGCATATTCGATCCCATCATCGCTCTGGCACCATCATCGTGCTCTACGAAGGGAATTAGTGAGGTTGCAATCGAGACAATCTGACGCGGTGAAACATCCATAAACGCCACATCTGTGGCCGCCGCCATATCAGGATGGCCATGTCGCCTGACAATGACTCTCTCGTCTTTGATAATGCCTTTTTCATCGATTTCAACCGAGGCGGGAGCGATAATGAGTTTTTCTTCGGTGCCGGCGTCAAGATACACTACTTCATTTGTAACCCTTGCACGACCTGCCCCGAGCGAAGCCGAGGGGCCTTTTTCAATCAAAACTTTGCGGTAAGGCGTCTCCATAAATCCATAATCATTGACCCTGGCATAAGAAGCCATATAACCAACAAGACCAATATTGGGACCTTCAGGTGATTCGATCGGACAGATACGGCCATAGTGAGACTCATGAACATCGCGGACTTCGAAGCCAGCACGCTCACGGGATAGACCGCCGGGGCCTGTTGCCGATAATGTTCGTTTGTGTTCAAGCTCGGAGAGTGGATTTGTCTGATTCATAAATTGGGATAGCTGTGAAGAAGAGAAGAATTCTTGAAGCGCGGCGACTATCGGGCGAGAATTAACAAGCGCTTGTGGCGTAATGTCAGCTGGTTCCAAAACACTCATTCTGTCTTTGGCAATCCGCTCAACCCTCAAAAGACCGACTCGAACACGACCCTGAACCGATTCGCCAATTGATTTAATCCGCCGATTCTTCAGTGCGTCGGTGTCATCAGGTTTTGAGTTTGGCGTATTATTGAGACGGATTATTTCGCGGATAATCTCAATCAAATCTTCTCGGCGGAAGATTCTGTTTTCCGGAGTATTGGGCAGGTCTGTACCCAAGCGCTGATTTAATTTGTAGCGGCCAACACGGCCAATATCATAGCGTTTTGGATTAAATAAAATCATCTCGATAAATGCTTTGGCCGATTCAGGAGTCGCCAAATCACCCGGCCGGATTCTCTTGTAGGTCTCGACAACGCCTTCGTCGTAATTGTGCGAAGGATCTTTTTCGAGTGTGGCGTCAATATATTTTATATTTTCGCCGTCATCAACACTACTAAACAGAGATTTGATCTCTTCGTCGGTTGAAATGCCAAGCGCACGGAGAAATGTCGTGATCGGGATCCGGCGTTTGCGATCGACTTTGATCGAAATAACACCTTTGGAGTTGCTTTCGATCTCAAGCCAGGCACCGCGGTTGGGAATAACTTTAGCACCAAAAAAATTCTCTCCACCAATTCGTTCAGCCGTGAAGAGAACACCATAGGAGCGGACAATTTGCGAGACAACGCAGCGCTCAACACCATTGATAATAAAAGTGCCGTGCTCGGTCATGAGAGGAATGTCACCTAAAAAGACCTCGCCATCTTTGATTTCTTTTGTTTGTTTATTTAAAAGTGAAACCTTGACCCGAAGCGGCGCTTTGAAGGTCATATTTTTTTCTCTAGCTGTTTTCTCATCAAGCCGAGGCTTGTCTATGTAATATTCGCCAAAAGTCAGCGAATAAAGTTCACCGGTGAAATCTTCAATCGGAGAAATTTCATCCAACAGTTCACGGAGACCTTCTTCAAAAAACCATTTGAATGACTTCGTCTGAACCTCAATTAAATTTGGCAGTTTTTCATATTCTGCTTCAATTCGAGGCAGAATTCGAGAGCTGACTTTATTTGCAGTCTGCATGATCTCCTTCTCGTTTATATAGGACTTACACGATTCATAGGACACATCAGTCCTATATTGAACGAACCCCGAACCAAACCACAAAAAACCGCCCCAGCGGATTGGAGGTGGTGCTATTGTGCTAATTCATCTAAAGCACTTTGAGTTATCAACGTTTTATCCCACTCTAAAAATATTCTATTAGACCGATAATAGCATACAACAATCCACTTGTCAAGAAGCAAGCGAAATGTTCGTAATATTCATCCTCCACAGTATAAATAAGTCGGGTTTTCTTGTCAAGATGATAATTAGTTTTAATTGACAAGTAGTTGTTTTAATTTATTTGTTAAGATTTTCAACCCAGTATTCGTTGCCGTTGAGACAGGAACAACACTGGTTTTATTTGACCGAAACTGCTTTGCAAGCTCCTTCAATCTTTCTGTTGAAATTAGATCTATTTTCGATAAGACAATTATTTCTTTTTTCTTTAAGAGTTTTTTTGAAAAATCACCAAGTTCAGTTCTGACTATATTATAGTCCGCCAGCGGATCTGCTGAACTCGAATCAATTAAATGAACTAACAGTTTCGTCCGCTCGACATGTTTCAGAAATTTAATTCCTAATCCCCTGCCCTCATGCGCACCCTCGATCAAGCCGGGGATGTCGGCGATAATAAATCTTTTGTCATCGGAAATGAATGTGCCGAGATTTGGTTCAAGTGTAGTAAAAGGATAATTGGCGATCTTCGGTCGAGCATTGGTGAGGGTTGAAATTAAGGTTGATTTACCGGCGTTCGGCAAGCCAATCAGACCAACATCGGCGATCATTTTTAAGACTAATTTAATTTTGGCCGATTCACCTCTCATACCTTTTTTGGCCCATTTTGGCGCTTGTTTGATCGAAGTGGCGAAATGCTGATTGCCCCAGCCACCTTTACCGCCTTTTAATAGGACGACTCTGTTCTTTTCCGGCGTCATATCAGCCAATAATTCGTCTTTTTGAAATATCTGCGTGCCGACCGGAACTTTAAGAATTAAATCTTCGGCATTTTTGCCGTGCATATTTTTACCCAGGCCGTTCTGGCCGTTTTCAGCCAGAAAACGTTTGGTCCGGTTGAAACTGGAAAGTCCGTGAATGTGGTCTAGAACTTCAAAAATAATGTCGCCACCTTTGGCGCCATCGCCGCCGTTCGGTCCGCCGTCTGGAATATATTTTTCACGCCGAAAAGAGACGGCGCCATCGCCGCCGTTTCCCGCCTTGATATAGATTTCAACTTCGTCGATGAACACAATTAGTTAAAAGTTAAAAGTAATTAAATTATTTTTTAGCGAAATTTGTTGAATTTTGAGGGTCTGCAAGCGCATGTCGCTCCCGAGAGCGCCCTCAAAATTCAACAAACGAGCGATCATATTAAGCTATACTTTGAGGTCAATACCGCTTTAAAGCAAAGTTAAGTAATTTAATAGACGAATCCCTTAATCACTCTATCGCTCTTGTTCATCGTTCTTCTTGATGTGACACCCCAGCCCCTCGCATTCATTTCTACAATCGTGAATTCGTTGCCATTGACAGATTCGACATAGGCAACATGACCCCAGAATGATTCACTCGAAACCATAATAGCACCGGCAACCGGGGTCGAACCGGTCGGATACCCAGCATTCCGAGCAGAGTTTAACCATTGGCCACCGTTGCCCCAGTTACCGGGAACAGCACGGCGGGTCGCGACTAAATAGGTGCAATAGCCATATGGGTAAGCGTTGCGGATGCTACCGGCTGGGCGGGAAATTGCTGATTTAGCGGCCGCATTTTTAGTTGCAGTAGCCTTACTTGCAAGCGTGGCAGCGTTTTTAGCGTTTTGTTTTGCCGCAATTAATGCCGCCGAAACCTCGTATCCCCTTGGTGGAATTTTCAAACGGACGCCCGGCTTGATCTTGTCTGTGTTTGATAAGTCATTGGTATAAGCTAGGGTTGCCAGTTTCACCCCGAATTTCCAGCCAATACCTGAAAGAGTATCGTTGTCCCGAACGACATAATAGACAGTATCTTTGGAATTGTCCGGCAACGGTTCAGTCCGGGTAGTGATTTGCGTATCTGTCGTAGCCGCATTGTAAATAAACCCGCTTGAATAGTTTGAGGTCGAAATTGACTTCTCTACTACCTGAGTATCCTTGTTTATGTTCGGAGTATATTGGTCGATATCAGAGACCACCGCTAGCTGAACATTCGGGTCGAGATTATTAATTTCATGGGTGAGATAATAAGCCTGGACCCGGTCGTTGATGTTGGAAAAGGCAACGATTACAAACAAAAAACTGATTGTAAGGTGCGGCAGGAGCTTATTGTCAACAATTTTTGCAAAAAACGATTTGATCTTTGAGTGAATAATTTCGACTTTGTGACCTACCTTGAGCCAGGTTTTTTGAGACAAAAAATAAAGCCCTTTGGATAAGTTTCGATTAGTTTGCAAAAACTTCACCCAGTAGGATTTAAATTTGATCGCGAGATGATCGCGCTTTGAATTGTTTTTGTCGTCCTTATCGTTCCTAAACGACGGTGGTTCAATGTCTAGCAATAACGCCATAATGAAAGTGTACCGCTTTTCACGGTACACCAACCATTTTATCAGATGTCTCATGTCTGTCAACCCTTCTGAGCGTGGAATGCGGATGCTTAGGTGTTTAATTCGGTCATATTTTTCCCACAAAAAAGCCCTCAGCATAAGCTTCGGGCTTTTTTGTGGATAGTCTTATAACAAAACTTATCTGTACGAATTTGATCGGTAGCCGGAATTTCCGCCACGATCAAAATTGTCGCGTTTGACCTGAGGTCTGGCAACATTGACGAAGATCTGACGACCATCGATTTCTTTGCCGTTTATCTCTTTGATCGCAATTTCGGCCATTTCGTCAGTCTCACAAGTAACAAAACCGAACCCTTTTGATCGGTTGTTGTTGAATTTGTCAGTGATGACTTTGGCTTCGACGACGGTAACACCTTCGATACCTGAAAACATTTCAAGCAAGGCATTGTCGTCAACGGAGTAAGCAAGATTGCTCACAAAGAGTTTATTTTTCTGCTCTTTCTCGTCCATTTTGATTCCTTTTCTCTGGATTCTAATAAAAAATCGACCTTAGTTCTTTCCCCGGGTCGATTTGTCTTGAAATAATCTACAAACTTCCTACACGAGTTCTGAAACTTTACTTGATCTTAACACAATGTTTAGGACAAGTCAAGAGGATATAGAGGGAATATAAAGGAGTGCCATATCAGATCGTTTATTCAGAATTCTTAATTCTGTATTCCAATTCTGGCTATTTGATTTCTCTCTTCTTGTATATCGTTTTAAACACAATGTAAGTATCACCGATGGCAATAGTCGCGCCGGCCGGCAATGAAAAGCCACATTCCATTCCAGAAACACTCTCTTTAACCTCAGATTTTTCACGGCGGAGTGATAATATTTTTGTTCGATATTTTCCCTCGCCCCCCGTAGCCTTGCCGTGCCGCTCCGTAGCCTCTGGCGAAGGGCGGGCGGAGGCGGGGTCGTCTTTGCCGTCAAAAAATTTAATTTCGTCTCCAACTGAAATCTTACCGCTATCGACAGAGCCACCGGCAACAAAACCTTTTTTATCGTCCCGAAATATAGCTAAAACCTTACCATTGCCCAGTTCTTCTTCGATAATTTCCGGCGGTAAAAGGTTGGCCAGCTCTTGCTTGGCATAATCAATCAATTCATAGATAACCTGAAAAATCTTGGTTTGAATATTTTCTTTTTCAGCTAGGTGTTTGGCTACCCCGGCAATTGAAGTGCGAAAACCGAGGATGATAGCTTTAGTCGCCCGAGCAAGTGTAACATCAGAATCGGAGATTGCGCCGACACCTTCGGCAATAACTTTGATACCATAGTCGGTTGAATTTATCTCGTTTAACGACTTTTTGATCGCTTCAAGTGATCCGGCAACGTCAGCTTTGACGATCAGGTTTAACTCTTGTTTCTCAGTCTTCTGGTTATTTTCCTCAGTCGCAATTCTTTTGGCAGTTGAAATTTTTATCGAGGAACGACCTTCTTGAGCCAAAAACGCGTTTTCTCGAGCTTCTTTTTCGTTAGAAAAAGCCAGCAATCTGGCACCAAAATCCGGCAATGATTTCAAGCCGGCGATTCTAATGGGTGTGCTTGGACCGGCCGATTCAATCGCTTCCATGCGATAGTTTTCGATGATGCGAACCTTGCCGTAAGCAGAACCAATTGCGACCGGTTCACCTCGGTGCAAAGTGCCGTTTTCGACCAGTACTATCGCCATCGGACCGGCACCGCGTTCCATGTGAGATTCAATGACAATACCGACAGCTTTTTCTGTCGGGTCTGCCTTTAGATCCATAATTTCTGCTTGAAGTAAAATCATTTCAAGTAGATTATCGACTCCCGCTCCGGTTCTAGCAGAAATTTCGACCATAATAGTCTTACCGCCCCAATCTTCAGGTACTAAATCATATTCAGAAAGTTGCTGCTTCGCTTTCGTCACATCAGAGTCTGGTAGATCGGTCTTGTTAATGGCGACAATGAGTGGAACATTGTTATTTTGAGCCTGCTTGATAACTTCGATTGTTTGAGGCATCACTCCATCATCAGCCGCAACGATAAGAACAACTATATCAGTGATGGCGGTGCCATGTTCGCGCATGGCTGAAAAAGCGGCATGACCAGGTGTGTCGATGAATGTGATGGTTTTGTTCTTGAGATCTTTGTTTTTTGGTTTATTAAGTGTTATTTGATAAGCAGAAATATGCTGGGTGATTCCGCCTGATTCCCCGGCCGCAACAGAAGTTTCTCTGATTCGATCCAGCAATGTCGTCTTGCCATGATCAACATGTCCCATCACAGTCACAACTGGCGGGCGGAAAACCATATTCTTACCAGAAGAAATTTTTTGTTCTGACTTGAAAGAATTAACTTTCTGAGTTTTTTCTTCAAGATTGATTTCAAGACCGAAATCAACACCAATAATCGAGGCTGTTTCAAAGTCAATTGTTTCATTGATCGAAGCCAGAACACCGTTTTTGATTAAATCAGAAATAACAACAGTCACAGGCAAGTTTGCCCGATCGGCAAATTCTTTGACAGTGATAACTTCTGGGATTTGAATTTTCTTCAACGTTTCATTCATAGATAAAATAGGAACCTAATTGATTGTGACTTTATCTTACCACAAAAGCGCGAGAGAGTCTATCTAAATTTCTAATTGTTTTAGGTTGTCATTCCCGCAAAGGTCTTCGATTTCACTCAGACCATGTCATCGACTCTGAGGTCTAGCGCGACCTCATCGCTCAGACTCGAAGAGAGCGACAGTCGAATGGCGGGAATCTAGGCAAAATTAAGTAAATAAATAGCAACCTAACTTCCTGGATCCCGCATCTCGAGCTTACAGTGCGGGATGACGCTAGCGCGTCACTTCTTTCCCCAATAATTAGTTCCAGTATCTTTTTTCGGAGAAATTTTGTCAGAGCCATCATACTTTGTATGATCTTTGTCGACGACAACTTTTTTATTATAAAACTTCACATTTAAACCGGCTTTACCCGGAATTGCATTGATTGGCTTGAGAGTGGTTTGACTCTTCTCCTTGGCAATGAGAGGTTCGGGTGAGGTTTCAGGTGAAGCTGAGAGTTTTTCAGGTTTGATTTTGGGTAATTGGGGTGTTTGGGAAGTTTCCTTGTAAGTATGAACTTGTATGACGTTTTTTTCATGGGCAGAGGTTGGGGGGGTTGGGAAATTTGGGGTGTTAGCTTCTTCAATAAGCTCCGTTTTCGTGATCTCGGCGACTCTTCTCTCTGAGGATAAACGTCCCCGATCACCGGATTTTGGCGGCTCATTATCTGTCGGCGTTAAATCCCAAGAAATTTTTTCTTGAATAATTTCATCTGGAACAATCAACGCGACAGAAGAAACTTTGTCGCCGGCGCGCAACCGCATTAGTGTCACACCCTGAGTGTCGCGACCAAGCCGTTTGATTTTGGTCAGCTCCATCCGGATAAATTGGCCTTTTTGCGATGCTAAGACGACATCGCCTTTTTCAGAGTGAACGATATGCATACCGATGACGTTGCCTGTTTTGGTCGTACAATTGGCGGCACGAATACCCATACCGCTACGTTTCTGGAGATGGAAATGACGGATCATCGTTCGCTTGCCAAAACCATTTTCCAAGACGATCAGCATATCCGGTTCAGACAGGCTTTTCTTTGAATCTTGAGCTGGCCAGCAATCCCCTGCCACCACGTCCATCGACATCACTTTGTCATTTGAGCGAAGCTTCATGCCAGTGACGCCAGAAGCGCTTCTGCCCATCGGTCTGACATCGGTCTCATGATAGCAAATCGCCTGACCCTTTTCTGAAACCTCGACGACAACGTCTAAACCGCTCGAGGTTTTGACCCATTTTAGCTCATCATTTGGCTTCATCCCCATCGCCACGATACCGGTCTTTCTGATATTATCATACTTTTCGATCTCAGTTTTCTTGATTTGGCCCAAAACTGTGCCCATAATAAAGAATTTGTGGCCGTTATTATTTTTAGCCGCTGTCAAAATCGAGGTGACTTTTTCGCCCTGACCGATTTGGATAATATTAACTACGGGTGTGCCCTTGGACTGGCGCGATGTCGCTGGTAATTCATAGACCTTGCTTTTGAACACCCGACCTTTGTTAGTGAAAAAGAAAATATCGTCATGAGTCCTAGCACAGACGAGATAATCGACAATATCCTCTTCCTTGGTCGTCATTCCGACGACGCCGACGCCGCCGCGGATTTGTTTGTGATAGGTATCAACTTCTTGCCGTTTAATATAATTACTTCTCGACAAAGAAACGAAAACTTGTTCGTCAGGAATTAAATCTTCGGCGCTAAACGAACCGAGCGCGTGTGGCACGACTACAGTCCGTCTGGCATCGCCATATTTATCAATTAAATATTTCAGGTCGTCTTTAATCAACCCGAGAATTTTTTCCGGGTGTTCGAGCAGATCTTTGAGATAAGCAATTCTTTTTATGAGTTCGTCATACTCATCTTCTACTCGTTTGCGTTCAAGCGCGGCTAGAGCCGATAATTTCATTTCAAGAATAGCGTCAGCCTGACGTTCAGAAAATTTGAACTTAGCAATTAAGTTTTTCTTGGCATCCTCGCGATTGGCAGAATTACGAATCGTCGTAATGACCTCATCGATGTGGTCAAGAGCAATTTTCAAGCCTTCGAGAATATGGGCGCGATCCTCGGCTTTGCGCAGTTCAAATTTAGTCCGTCGCTCGATAACTTGCTGGCGATGTTCGATGTAATATTGCAGGACGTCTTTTAGCGTCATGACGATCGGCTCCATATCAGGAGTGAGCGCCAGCATATTAACATGAAAAGCTGTCTGCAATTGAGTCAATTCATACAAACGATTGAGAACTTTTTTCGGATAAGAATTACCTTTGAGC
>Ga0209541_10017861_pt1 | contig 10326 bp, 10 predicted proteins | sample RifCSPlowO2_01_FD_184027 | JGI IMG/M metagenome (GOLD analysis project Ga0209541, IMG submission 184027) | Groundwater microbial communities from Rifle, Colorado - Rifle CSP2_plank lowO2_0.1 (SPAdes) (version 2) | ecosystem: Environmental > Aquatic > Deep subsurface > Groundwater | place...
TGTGTCTTTCTTCGGCCGGCCGTACTTTAACTCGGATACCGGAGGATTTATTGTGATGACTGAAGGTTCAAATTATGCCAGTGTTTCGTTTGAATCGGAATATCTGAATCAGCCGGTGGTTAATGTGACTTTGTCGCTAGATAAAGCTTCGGAAAGCTTAGAACTAACGACTAACGACTTACAACTAACGACTGAAGAAATGGAAAAACTTATTTTTGAAAACGACATAAGATTCATCGTAACTGAAAAAAATACAAAAGGGTTCTCCATCAAGCTTAACAAGCCGGCGCCGTTCGACATACAATTCAGCTGGAGCGCTTTGGCGATTAAGGATGCTAAGACGGTGTTTAGTCCTAAACCAACGACTAATGACCAACAACTAATAACTAACGAACAGAATATTGATTTCATGCCAACGCCGATACCGCTACCTAATCCAAGCGAATCACCCAATCCAACTCCAATTCCTTCACCGACCCCAGAGGAATTATTACCAGAAGTAACACCTACTCCCGAACCAACGCTAGAACCCAGTCCATCTGAATCTCCAACTCCATTGCCGTCGGCTGATTCAACAAGTTCACCGCAGGCAACACCAGAACCGTTACCAGAGCCAGAGCCTAGTCCAGAATTGACACCAGAACCAACGCCGAATGAGCCTACATTTTGAGGTAGCATGATAAATTCAAATTTTGATGGCGTATGGTAAAATTAATTTTTCACCCACATTCCCACATATTAAGCCATGTTTATAATTAAATTTGGCCTATCAACGCTTAAAACTTGTATCCCCACAAGAATTATGCTAATTTTGATGGTGTAGCATTAAAATTAAGAATATGATAATAGAAAGAGAAGTTAAGAAAAATATAGAGAAAAACCTTTTTAAAGGAAAGGCTATAATTATTTATGGCCCAAGGAGAGTCGGCAAAACCACCCTGGTAAAAGATATTATTTCAAAATATGGGGAAGAGGCGAAATATATAAATTGTGATATTTTGGAAAATCGTCAGGCTTTAGAAATTCAAGACGACAAAAAACTTCGCCAATTTCTTGGTGAAGGTAAAATTTTTATTTTAGATGAAGCGCAAAGAGTGGTAGACATAGGATTGTCTTTAAAAATATTGATAGATAGTTTTCCAGATATTCAGATTATAGCCACCGGTTCTTCTTCTTTTGATTTGGCAAACAGAATAAATGAGCCCCTGACGGGCAGAACGATTTCTTTTACTCTTTATCCGATATCACTACGAGAGATAAAAAAATATAAAGAAAGTTCTGAAGGATTTGATTTTGAAAAACTACTGCCGGATTTACTCCGATTTGGCGGTTATCCGGAGATAGTGACCGGAAAAGCAGAAAATAAAATCCAGTATCTCAAAGAAATATCCGCTAATTATTTATTTAAAGATATTTTTGAATTTGAAGGTGTCAAAAGACCGGAGATTTTAGTAAAACTTTTGCAGTTGCTTGCTTTTCAAATTGGCAATGAAGTCTCTTATAACGAACTTGCCGTGAAACTTGAGATTAATCGCGATACGGTCGTTCGTTACATTAATCTTCTGGAAAAAGCTTTTGTTATATTTCGCCTATATCCATTTGCCAGAAATTTAAGAAATGAAATTGGCAAGAAAAACAAAATTTATTTTTATGATCTTGGCATACGGAATGCCATAATTAGCGCATTTAACGCTCCCGAAGAAAGAGAAGATTTGGGCGCGCTATGGGAGAATTTTTGCATAGTGGAGAGAACAAAGTTTTTACAAGACGGCAATCTTTATCGTAATGTCTATTTTTGGCGCACTTTGGATAAAAAAGAAATTGATTATATAGAAGAATATGACGGCCGGCTTTATGGTTATGAGTTAAAATGGGGGCAGGGGAAATATAAGACGCCGGAAAGTTTTATTTCAACATACAAAAATAGCTCTGTGGTTTTGGTAAGTAAGAGTAATGCAAAAGAGTTTTTGGGCGTTACATAGGTTTACTTTATGTGACGACATCCAATGTGCAGGATACTACTGAGGTTAAACCTCAGTAGTACTAAATATAAACTGAAGGTAACAGATAGTGTAACCTTTAGACCATATATGGAAAAAGCTAATATTTTAAGCATTTTAAGAGCAAGTAATACAGTCTTCTCATTTAGGGAGATTCTTTTAGCATCAGGAGAAACAACCACCAATTTGTTAAAGAGAAGACTTAACTATTATGTTAAAAAGGGCGAGTTGTATTCAATCAGAAGGGGATTTTATGCCAAAGACAAAAACTATGACAAGCTTGAATTAGCAACTAAAATTTATACCCCTGCCTATGTAAGTTTTGAAACTGTTTTAAGGCAGGCTGGAATGATCTTTCAATATTATGAAAGGATTTTTGTTGCCTCATATCTTACCAGAGAAATATCTGTAGATAACCAACTCTATCAGTATAAGAAAATTAAAAATACTATTCTCACAAATAGCGCCGGCATTGAAACAAAAGACAACTATTCCATTGCTTCTCCCGAACGGGCGTTTCTCGATATATTGTATCTCAACAAGAATTATTATTTCGATAATCTGGGGCCTTTAAATTGGGATAAAGTATTCGAATTACTTCTGATATATGGCAATAAGCGAATGGAGAAAGTTGTGAAACAAATATTCGATTATTATAATAAAACCAAATAAAGCCATGGCTCTTAATGTTGAAATTCATAAAAATATCTTAATAAAGATATTAAAAAACATCTATTCCGATTCTACCATCGGCTCTATTTTGGGATTTAAAGGTGGAACGGCGGCCTATCTGTTTTATAAATTAGATCGTTTTTCGGTTGATTTGGATTTTGATCTATTGGATATCGAAAAAGAAAATTATGTTTTTGAGAGGATGAAAAGTATTCTGGAAACTTATGGTAAACTTAAAGATGTTAGGATGAAAAAATTTAATTTATTCTATCTGCTCTCCTACTATAATAAAATGAAAGGGGCCCAAAATGTGAAAGTCGAAATAAATAGAAGAAATTTTGGTGCTAGATATAATGTGAAACTATATCTTGGCATTCCCATGAAAGTAATGGCTCAGGAAGATATGGCCGCTAATAAGATGATAGCCATGTTTGAACGAATGGGTACTGCCAATCGTGATATCTTCGATGTTTGGTTTTTCTTAAATAATGAGTGGCCTTTAAATAAAGAGGTTGTAGCACAACGGATGGCCATGCCGTTTAAAGAATTTTTGCAGAAATGCATTGATGCTCTTGAGAAAATGAGCAATGAGAATATACTTTCCGGTCTGGGCGAGTTGTTAACTCCAAAACAGAAAGATTGGGCTAGGGCGAAGCTTAAAGCCGAGACCATATTTCTTTTGAAATTAAAATTGGAGAATGAGAAGTCTATAGTAAAATGCTGTTGATTTTGACACGGTTATCTTCTGATGATAGTATAGTAGTATACATAATTTAGCTAAATTGGTTATAGTATACTATGCAGCATTATGAAAGAACAATTAAGCCGGAGATATTAAAATCCATGGAACAGCAAGGAAGTTTGGTGATTATTTTATATGGTCCGCGTCAGGCAGGTAAAACTACCTTAATGCAGGAGGTGCTTGAAGGTAAAGAAGATTATACTTTATTGGTGAGCGGTGATGACATAGAGACTCAAAATAAATTTTCCATTCATTCCCTCGATCATCTAAAAAGCCTGATAGGAAGTAAAAAGATTTTAGCTATTGACGAAGCCCAAAAGATCGATAATATTGGTCTGTCTTTAAAACTCTTGGTTGATAATCTGGATATAAAGATTTTAGTTTCCGGATCGGCCTCATTTGATTTAGCTGACAGGCTCAATGAACCGTTAACCGGCAGGACGAGAACTTTCTGGGTTTATCCTCTTTCGGCAGCAGAAATAGGTACGCATCATAATTGGGGATTAAATAAAGATACATTATTAAACAGGACGCTTCGTTATGGTAATTTCCCAAAGGTGTTTAATCTGCCGGGCGAGGCCGATATGGCAAATTATCTGTATGATTATATCAATAATTATCTCTACCGCGATATTTTAACTTTAGGCCTGGTTCGAAAACCCAAAAAAGTATTAGATTTATTAAGTTTGCTGGCTTTACAAATCGGAGGGGAAGTTTCAGTAAATGAGTTGGCTTCAGTTTTGGTCGTCAACCGCCAAACGGTAGAAAATTATTTAGAAATATTGGAAAAATTATTTGTTATCTTTAATTTACGGGGATTTTCGCGCAATTTACGGAAGGAAATTAGCAAAACATCAAAATATTATTTTTATGATTTAGGAGTAAGAAATGCCGTGATCAGAAATCTTAATGAATTTAACGTGCGGGATGATGTCGGGCAACTATGGGAAAACTTTTTTATCATGGAAAAATTAAAAGCCGTAAATGATAACAACAAGCCGGCCAACTTTTATTTTTGGCGTACTTATGATCAAAAGGAGATTGACTTGGTAGAGGAACGTGGAGGCAGGTTAAAAGCGTACGAGGTAAAATGGGAGAAGAAAGAAGGCAAGACGCCTGATGATTTTTTGACTGCATATCCGAATAGTGAATTTATTTCCGTAAATAAGGAAAATTTTCAAAACTACCTTCTTTGATCTTTTTGACTTACTGAGGTTTAACCTCAGCAACATTATTATAATTTAATGCTATCCACATGAAGATAAAATCAAAAACTATTCTTATTCCGCTTTTCGTCGTTGTTTTTATTTTAGTTGGAATTATAGTAAAGCCGTTTATATCGCGGGCCGGCGATACCGGTCTTTTATCGCCGACCGCAACCGGGGAAGATTACAATCAGTGGACTAGTCCCACGAGCGCATTTAGTTCCAATGAAACGCCTGCCATCGAAATCACCTTCAACCAAAGACAAGATTATTATAATTTTTCTTTTAGTATTCCGGTCGGAGCGACGATAGACGGCATAGAGGTTAGGGCCGAAGCTAAAGACGTAGATTGCACCAACTGTATCATGGGTGTTGAACTTTCCTGGGATGGGGGATCGAGTTATACAACTGCGGGTTACGATACTGGAGAATTGACCACTTCATATGTTATTTATACTTTGGGAGGCGCTACTGACCAATGGGACGAGAGAACTTGGGTGGATACGGAATTTTCCAACGCTAATTTTAGGTTAAGAGTCAGTGCCTTTAGCCTAAATGGCGGTGAATTTCCAGCCATACATTTGGATCATGTTCAGGCCAAAGTTTATTATACCGAAGGCGGTAGCAGCGGGTCATCAAAAACTGAAGATGTCAAAATCAGAGGCGGAGTCAAAGTACGAGGCGGGGTTGAATTCAGATAATTTATATGGCCAGAGACGAAGTAATAGATATTCAAATTTGACTTAATTTGAGGTGTTATCAAACCATATATTAGACTTAATATATGGTTTGATATACCATAAAAGCCAAGTATTATTTTCTGGACAATGGTGTCCGTAATGCAGTGATATCGCAGTTTAATCCCTTGAGCCTGCGCAATGATATTGGCGCCTTGTGGGAGAATTTTATTTTTATGGAACTGGTGAAAAAAACCGGCATAGAGGAGGGGTATGATAATTATTATTTTTGGCGGACTCACACCGGGCAGGAGATAGATATTGTCAAAGAAACAAACGGCAGTTTGACGGCCATTGAATGTAAGTGGTTAGCAACAGATACTTCAGCTCCGCCTCTTTGGAAAAAGGCATACCCGGATGCTAATTTTGAGACGATAAACAAAGATAATTATCTTGATTTTTTGATTTAGGCCCTGTTGGGAAATAACCGTTGACAACTTTTAGTGACTAGAGTACAGTTAAAGTTGTCAACAAAGTATGATAATATGGATTATAGAATAGAGAAGGTTTTAATCAAGCCCGAAAGAGACATGATAAAAAGGAGATCATTCCGGATTTATATCATTATAACAGCATTTATTATCGGCTCATTTGGCGCAGGAACCTACTATTTTAAAGATAATTTTGTTAAAATTTTTGATATTGATAAAAAAAAGGTTACTGATACGGCCCGCTTAATTACCGATATCTCTAAATTAATTGTTCTTCCGGAAGGAGAGGAGCCGACTATAGCTACAGTTTCAGATCCTGCATTGCTTAAATCACAGCCATTTTTTATAAATGCAAAACAGGGGGATAAAGTCATTATTTATGCTAAAGCCCAAAAAGCCATTCTCTATGATCCGATTGCCGGTAAAATTATCAATGTGGCGCCGATTAATTTAGGAGACCAAAAAGCCACGAAAGTTACCCATTGACTTTATAATTTACATATGATATAATTAAACATAGTAAGATTTTGAAGTTTTATTTGTTTTATTTTTCAGGTTTTGTTATATTTGATTCCGTTGCAGTGTCGCTATTTTTTTTTAAAATTGTTATTAAAAAATAATCAAATTGTTTTAAAATCCTCTTTTGCAACAACGGCCAAAGGCGAATTTTAAACAATTATTTTTTAACATTTATGCAAAAACATAAAACGAGGATCGTGGTTTTTTTGACGATTCTTTCCGCTATAGTAGTTGGGATAGGCGCCTATGCTTCCCATTCCTGGGGAGGTTATCATTGGGGTCGGACCGCCAATCCTTTTACCTTGAAGCTTGGTGATAATGTTTCGAGTGGATGGGATTCTTACCTTGCCCGAACATCCACAGATTGGAGTCTTTCCAGTGTTTTAAACACATCGGTTGTCTCCGGAAACACTAGTAGAAATTGCCGGGCTACCGCCGGCCGGGTGGAAGTTTGCAATGCGAAATACGGCAATAACGGCTGGCTTGGCGTAGCCAGTATTTGGGTAAGCGGCAGCCATATTACCCAAGGAGTGGTCAAGATGAACGACACTTACTTTAACTGGTCTAAATACAATACTTCCGCTTGGCGGAATCTAGTGATGTGCCAGGAGGTTGGCCATACGTTAGGTCTTGACCATCAAGATGAGGATTTTTATAACCAGCCCTTAGGCACTTGTATGGACTATTCTAGCGACCCAAGCTTAAATCAGCATCCCAATCAGCACGACTATGATATGCTCGAAGAAGTTTATGCTCACCTAGATACAGCTAACACCATTAAGCAATCAGCTTCTTCTTCAAGGGGTGAGGTTGACCATGCTAATCCAAAAACATGGGGCAAGGAGTTAAAAAAATCCAAAGACGGCAGAACCTCGCTTCATGAACTGAATCTTGGCCGCGGTGAAAAAGTTTTTACCTTCGTTTTCTGGGATAAATAAATTGGCAGAGGGCGGTCTATAACTTAAACCAAAACCCGCTTAAACATAAGCGGGTTTTGGTTGGTTGGCGAGGGTGTAATAAAAAATCCCGCCGTAGGTGGGATTTAATTTTGGGTCAATTCTCTGACCAGTCTGTCTGCTCTGTATATCTTGCTTAATATCTCGGTAATTCCAGCCGAATGAACGGCAACGGCTCTGGCTTGTGGCGAATAATTATAATCATAATCGCTTACCAGACCATGAATGTTGCCGTCAAAAACAATACCGATAATTTCCAAATTTTTGTTGAAAACCGGACTTCCGGAATTGCCGCCGGTGATATCGAGATCTGAAATAAAATTCAGCGGAGTGCGCAATCTAACAAATTTTTTACGCGCCCGCCAGCGAGCCGGTAATTTATAGTTTCCGGCGTTATCAAACTCGGAGGAATGTTTATATATGCTTCCGACGACAGTTTGGAATGGAACTGATTTTTTGTTTTCTTCATATCCCGACATTTTGCCGAAAGAAAGCCTTAGAGTAAAAGTGGCGTCGGGATAGCCACTGGCGCCGTAGCCCTGGAACAGGGCTTCTGACAATAAAGCATAGCCACGCCGCTCCTGTTCGGCGGCATTATTGAATAGTTCAAGATACTTATCGGCATGGGGTTTGATAAATCTGGTCAGATTTATCATCGGGTCGGAAAGTTTTTCGAATATTTCAGAATCCATTTCAAGTAATTTTTTATGTTCGTTAATGTCTGAAACTGCGGTGTAATAAACTAACGTTTGAGCCATATATGATGGTCCGCCGTATGTTTTAAGCATTTCCGTTATCATCGGATCGTCCGGTCCGAAAACTTCCACAAGATGAACCAGAGAATCCCTTAATTTCGCTTCTTCATATTCAAGGTTGAGGGGCGGTTCTTTTTTGCGGGCGTCAAAAACTGATTTTGCCGCCGCCTGATTTCCAGAAACAAGACTTTGGGCATAACCGTATAACCCGCTGTCAAATCCCAACCCTCTCGCCAAAAGTATATATTTAGAATAGTTCTGTTTTATTACATCCTGGGCATCGTCTATCGCTATCAATCCGTTGGCGTATTTACCGGCAATAACCGGATCGTTATAAAAATCCTTAAAAAACTTCCGTTCGGAATCTATTTTATTGGCCATCAGCTTTGGATCCTGAAGACCTCTAAGTTTTCCGGCATAAAGTTTGCGCGAATTTTGCCAGCTAAAAAGGTCGGATTCGGCAACACGGCTCTGCTCCTTGCCGCGGATCATGAATTGTTGAAGCGTCATTTCCCGTCGCCTGAAAAGGTCTAGTAGAAACGGAACCCTGATATCTCGCTCTGTTTTAAGAGCTTTAGAAGTTAAGAGCCGTTTTGTACTTCCGGGATGACCGGAAACGAATATCAATTCGTTCGGTTTAGCGCCAGACTTAGACCATTTGAAATGCTCCGGCGTCTTGGCCGGTTTGCTGTTTTCATAAGCTCTTAAAAACGCGACATCCATCGTATATCTCGGATATTCGAAGTTGTCGGCATCTCCGCCGAAAAACCAGATATTTTTTTCTGCGGCAAAAACAAGCCGAATATCATTGTACACTCTGTAACAATAGTTCTGATACTGTCCGCCTTGATACAAGATAACGACTTCGCAGACAAAAGAATCATTGTTATCTAAAGAAGATTTAACGTTTAATATATCGGCGGCTGATAATCCAATCTTATTTTTTTGTATCCGGCTTATCACTTCCTGGCGGGCTTTGGCTGAATTTCCGTCAGTATTGTTCGCTACCGCTTCGTTAACCGTTTGAGTAACATCGGTCACGCCCATTAAAACTCTAATGCTAAGGGCGGTTTTAAGTTCTTCTTTAAAGGTTCGGGCATAAAAACCTTTCTCATATAAATTATTTTTTGGAGTGCTTAACGACTGAACCGCTTCTTCGGCGCAATGGCCGTTGGTCATGATTAAGCCGCTTGACGACACAAAAGAAGATGAGCAGTTTGGCAAACGGGCAGAGCTTTTTTGGACGTGCTTTAACCACCGTTCATCGGCGTCAAAACCATAATTTTTTTTCAGGTAATCTTTGGGCGCGTTATTGAGTAGCCACATTCCCTCATCGGCAGAAATAAATTTTCCAGACAGCAAAATTACCAAAAAGAACACAAAACTAAAAATAACCCCCCGAATCATCTTTCCCCTCCGTTTTAAAGGTACGCCGACAGTAGCCTGAAAACTTCAGGCTATTTTTTAGAGATTATCTAAAATAAACAATAAAAGCAAATTGATTATAAATAAACTTCCATACATTGATGGTATTAATGCAATTTTTTAATATGGTGGTTTATTAATTCTTAGTAAGCTTTATGCTGGTATTTTATAAATAAACACCCAATTTAAAATATTTAGTTATTTTAAACTCCCAAGAAATGTATTAGAAATATAATGAACAAAAACTTAAGCATTTTAACGAAAAGACTAGATAAGCGCCTAAATCTCGCTGTTTTTAAAAACGGTTGGATTCTTTGTGGATAAGTTGAACTTGCTTTAGAGTGCCAGTATTTAATATAATATAGATATATTCTGAATAGGTCGTGATAGTCGCGAAGGTCGAGTTATATCCTTTTTGGGCAAGTTCATTGAAAAGTTTTTTTGATATTCTGCGCTCAATGGAGTTTTTATCCATTGGGTTTATGAAGAGAAAATTTTTAGAAAAAAAACTTTCTGCCAAAGCTGATAAAGCCGAGGCTGAAATGAAGATAAAAACCGGAAAAGAAAAATCAGTAAAGTCTGATCAACTTTCTGCTCCACCGGAGGGATATTTTTCTTTGATAGTTTTGTCTAAAAAATACGGCTATGCTAAAGATTATATCGGACGATTATCAAGAAACGGTCAGGTTAAGGCCATAAGAGCAGGCAAGCATGGCCGCTGGCACGTTTCGGAAAATTCATTTAAAAATTATATTCTATCTCTCGCTAGCGCTAGCGCTCAAAGATATTCAGCCCAATCAAAAGCACTGCAATTAGTCAGGCAAAATGGTTTTTCTCCCGTTTCCGTTGCTAATTCAAAAGTAATTGCAGAGTTAGCTTTATCC
>Ga0209541_10017863_pt1 | contig 10325 bp, 14 predicted proteins | sample RifCSPlowO2_01_FD_184027 | JGI IMG/M metagenome (GOLD analysis project Ga0209541, IMG submission 184027) | Groundwater microbial communities from Rifle, Colorado - Rifle CSP2_plank lowO2_0.1 (SPAdes) (version 2) | ecosystem: Environmental > Aquatic > Deep subsurface > Groundwater | place...
AAAGTTGAGGCGAGGGTCCGATTCCCTCCACCCGCACAAAACATAAAATAGCACAGCTTTTGCTGTGCTATTTTATGTTTTGTGCGGGTGAGAAAGCAAACTGCTTTGCTTTCGTGGGGAATTGGAAGGCGGAGCCATGTCACACAGAGAAATGAGTGTGACAGGTGAGCCCGGGGAGGAAGTTCTTAACAAAATTGACTCCGAATAAGGAGAAAAATTTTGTTTAGAAACTTGTCCTCGATTCCCTCCACCCGCACAAAACTAAAACAACCAAGCATTTTGCTTGGTTGTTTTAGTTTTTTTGAAAACAAAAAAGACCCGCTTTAGCGGGTCTCGTCGAACGAATCAACGAATTCTACTATTGTCGATCCTGTGGTAACATTTTTTTCAATATCTTGGAAAACATGGGCAATTAATTTTTCGCCACGCATTATAGGAGCAAGCCACTCTCTGTCAGCAGGCATCATCTGGTCGTAAGGCAGGCTGTCCTTTAGAAATTGTGTCGGGGTTTTCATTTCTTTAGATTCTCTGACTTCCCCGCCCCATTGAATAACAATAAATACATAGACTTTAAAAGTTCCGCAAGAAATTCCTTTTTTTGAGTTGTGAAAATATACTTCACCGACTTTTTTTAAATGTTTTGTCATAACCCAAACATCGGCTTCTTCTTCTAACTCTCTTGCCCCGGCTTCTTGGGGAGTTTCCCCCTTTTTGATTACTCCACCATAGCCGTTCCACATACCGGCACCAATTCCGCGGGTTCTTTTGCCCAGTATTGTGAAGTTTCCGCAATTAAAAAAGCAACAAACTCCCTCAATTAATTTAGTATCAGTGTCATTTTTCACCCAATCCCCCATATTTGATGTTATTTTTGCGGTGTTTCTGATTTTATTATAGGCTCATTTTGATTAAAAACAATAGTTTAGATAAAGTATCAAAAATGTTTCTACATTCGTTTTCATTTACCTCCAAAACTGTGGATAACTTTGTGTATAATAATAAAAACACTTCTCAAAAAACCCTTATTTTCCATCAACCTTGTTTTAAAATAGACGAGATATGGCTTAAAACAAGGCTTTTTACCAAAAATGAATTTATAAAGGACATTTTACAAAAAATGTCCTTTATACACAGGTAAAGTGTTACGTAGTAACATATTGAATAGTTTATAGTCTTTAGTTTTTAGGCATATTTGTCATGCCTGCCTGCCGGTAGGCAGGTTTCACGTGAAATCCTAGTGTTGTGTTATTTATGAAACAATCAAGAAGGGTTTCACGTGGAACATTTTAATAAAAAAATACCGCTTTTGGGCGGTATTTTGGGTATTTGGTAGGAAAATTTAGATTCCTATTATTGTAACTTTTGGGTGATTTTTGAATATTTCTTTCTTTTTCTCAATTCGTTTTGTCTTTGTTACGACAAATATTTGATCAAATCCTAACTCGAAGGCTTTTGTTAGGTCATCTCCATTTATGTGGCAGGTTGTCGTTCCTGCATAGATAATTGGTGATAAGACAAAGACATTTTTCTTATCAAATTTGTTTTGAAGAAGGTTTCGCTCTTTCTCTAATACATTTTGGACAATTACCTTCTCCTCACTTGTTTTTGCTATTCGACGCCCAAAATCGTCAAATTGTATCGAGTAACCAGCATCTTTCAACACCTTGTTTATTTTTGATCCTCCCCCGCATATTACGACGACATAGTTTTTTCCGGCTTTTTGTGTAATAAGATCAAGGAACTTCTTTTCGCTGGTTACATCACCCGATCCTTTTATTAGAATATTTTTCAATTTTTCCTCCTAAATATGATTACGATTTGTTATTTTCCTTTAATTAGAATAACGAAAGTGGCGGGCAAAGTCAATTTTAGGATGATATTATTTGGATAAATATGTTCCACGTGTAACATATTGTAGTGTTACTAAGTAACAAATACATAAAATTGCAGAGGTTTAACCTCTGCAATGATTTTTTAGAAATGATTTTATGTGTAACAGGCTATCAGATTGTTTCGTCGTTTTTGCGAGCGATAGCGAAGCCCTGCCTACCGGCAGGCAGGAATCCAGAAAAATACGGTGTGTTTTGTGATTTAAGATAAACCAAGGTGTTTCACGTGAAATGTTTATATCTACTTATTTGTTTTTGATATAATTGTTACACGTGAAAACAAAAAAAAGAAAAATAGGGGATTTAGGCGAGGGTATTGCCTGTAATTACTTGAAAAACAAGGGTTTTAAGATAATTGACCAAAATTATTGGAAACCTTGGGGAGAGATAGATATTATTGCTGAAAAACAGGGCATTGTTTACTTTGTTGAGGTAAAAAGTGTTACACGTGGAACCTGCCTACCGGCAGGCAAACATTTTGAAAACGTTTCAGTTCCCCAGTTAGAGAAAGGTCCCCAAAGGCGGCCGTCTTCTCTAACAGGGCATGTAACAAACCAGCGTAATCCAGCGGATAATTTGCACCCATGGAAGCTTAAAAGACTGGCCAGAACGATACAAAGCTATATTTTTAGATATAACTTGGAAAAAGAATGGAAATTTTTAGCAGTAATTGTGTATTTGAACATAAAGGACAAGACTGCAAAAGTTGAATTGTTAGAAAATATTGTCCTTTAGAATGTCTTTTATATAAAATCTTCCCGAGAAATTTGTTGTGGTTGATTTGTCTTTAATAATTCAGGATATTCAACCGCCATTTGAGTGAACTTGTCCATTTGATATATTTCATTGATTTCTACTTGTTTGATAACATCTTTAAATTGATTTTTGATTTCTCTAATTAGATCTCGTAATTCTTTTCGGTTTTCAATTTCAATATCTAAAAGCAACTCCCAACTGCCCATACCTTTTACATAGTTAATTATGTTTGGATGCGTGGAACAAAACTTATAAAGGTCGTCAATTCTTTTTTGATCAAATTGAACAATTTTAAAACAACAACGATAAAATAAAAGACCAATTTTCTGATAATCCAGGGTAAAAGTAACTTTTGTTATTATTCCGTGTTTTTCTAATTTGTTGAAGTGTTTGTGCGCCAAACCAACAGAAACACCTAGTATTTCAGCCATTTTTGTAAATTCCATTCGTCCGTCGATAAGCAAGAGAGATACTATTTTTCTATCAATTTCAGAAAGTTTAATCTTTTCAGTTGTTCCTCCTGATAATGCCGATGTTTGAAATTCATTTTGTTTACCGATTAAATAAGTTCTTGGAAATTTTACAAAACCTAATCCAACAAAAATGTCAGAAGATGTAATATATTGGCCATATTTTGAAAATATTTCTTGTAAAATTTCGTTGTGATGAAATATGTCACGACTGATAATTCCAATCAAAACATCAGCATAGCCATCGGCTCTTTGAATAATTGGTATATATTTGTGGTCATTAAAATATTTATATATTTCAGTTTCTTTTTCTTTTGTGAGTCCTGCAAATTTTAGCCAATAGCCCCAAAAGAATGAGTAATCCATTTTGTCGTAATCAGTAAATGCCCAAAAATGCTTTATTATTCCGTTTTCCATCATTTGTTCAAAATGATATTTCACAACTTGTGGGGATGTTCCTATCGTTCGGGCTATTTTGGAAAAACTGGCCCTACCGTCCTTATCAAGTTCAAAGAGTATTTTTTTGTCTAATTCTGTTATGTTCATTTTTTAAATTTTATCTATTTATATACATTATAGGACATTATTTAATAAAAAACAAGAAATCTATTGAAACTTTGTCCAATATGTTGTTTAATTATACCAGAAAATAAATGAAGTTCTTTGAGAAATCACCTTAAAAAGTATAAAAAATAAAAAAGGAGAAACAGAAATGAGCGGGTTAACTATTCTTTTGATTCTTGGCATGATTGTGGCAATCATAATTTTTGCAAGTATCGTAGCCAATGACTTTACTTTTGTGTTGGCGCTTGCGGGAATCCCGGCACTTATGTGTGTCATGTGCGTCGGCTGGAAAATAGCCTCTCCGTATTGGGTGATTGCTGTTATGGGGGTGATAGTTGTTGGTTTATGCTCTATCGGTGATTAGCGACCAACTCAAAAAAATTGGGCAAGTCTTTCCGATTTGCCCATCTTATCAAGATTATAAAATTGTTTTGTGATCTTGTAAGATGAATGTTCTTTGAATTAAATATTGTTCGCGAAAGCGACGAGGAGGTTGTATGGAAAATTTTTTAATAATGGTGTGCCATTATTGTATTCAACAGTTTGCAAATATTGTAGATTTTACAAAAGAATGGTTAGAAAAATGGTTATCTGGTGATTGTTGGTTTCCTAATTATAATCTGACTGTTTGTATTGTTGGAGTAATAGCTGGGGTAATTTTATTTTTACTCCCAAATCTTAAAAATTTTTATTTTCTGAGGCATGTTGTTTATAAGGGATTTCCTGAATTAAAGAAGTATTATCCCAACCCATTTGGGGTAAGGCTTCCTCGTGCTTTCGGCCATCGCGATGATTATGATAAATCGGGATTGTATGATTTGTGGATTGAGACAGGTGTAGACATTGAGAAAAATAATTCTGCATTTGTTTGGTTTGTTGCACTTTTTATACTCGCCGGTCTTGCTGTTCCTGGATTGTTTTTGATAGCAGTTTTGGTTGTTGCGTTCTTTTTTTATTTTGGCCTGCTGGGTGCTTTGGTGTTGACCCCTGTTTATATGACCTACAGGTTTGTGGAGTACTTGATTTTTCGTATATCCAGATGAAAATCATAAAGCGGGGAGTTCTTCGGAACACCCCGCTTTTTTATTTGAAAAGAAGTTGATTTTTGTATTTTTAATTGCTATTATATTTATAGGTAAAAATATACCTAACAAATATGATTAAAATATATAAGAAAAACATAAAGAATAAGCCATTTTTTTATCTTACTGAGCAGGTTAATGTGGGAAGAAAATTTAAAAAAATACAGGTTTATTTGGGGAAAGATATACCTAACGATTTAGGTGATTTTTATGATGAATTAGAGAAAAAAGAAAAAGATTTGATTTTAGATAATTTGAAAAAAATTTTTAAATTAAATAAAGATGTTGATTTGAATCAGGTTGAAAAGGTAGAAAATAGTAGAATAGATCAGAAATATTTTTTTGCTCGGCTATCAGATTCAAAAAAAGAGAAATTTTGGAGAAAATTTGCCGTGGAATTTATTTTCCAGTCAAACTCAATTGAAGGAAGTAAATTGTCTCAGGGCGAGGTTGAAAAAATTATTAATAAAAAATATATTAAGAAAACCTTAGACAAAAAAGAGGTAATTGAAGCAGAAAATTCTATAAAAGCTTTTGATTTTATACAAAGTAGTGATTTTATGTTGAATCAAAAAAATATAAAAAAACTGCACTCTATTCTTACAAAAGATTTGAATATTGAACAAGGTTACAAAACTAAAAAAATAGTGGTTAACAATAAAGAAACGATTTCACCAGATCGTGTTAGAGTGGCTATAAAAAATCTTTTAAGTGATTATCAAAAGAATAAAAGTAACAAGGAACACCCATTTTTTTTAGCATTAAAATTTCACTCTCATTTTGAATTTATTCACCCTTTTGAAGATGGGAATGGTAGGGTAGGGAGAATGATTTTGATTTGGATGTTACAAAAGAACGGTTACGGGCCTATTTTGTTTAAATTGCAAAATAGAAATAAATATTTTAGTGCTTTGAATTCTGCTGATGAGGGCAGGTTGAAAAAATTGTATTGGTTTGCTGTTGGTGTTTATGAAAAAACAGTCCGTGATTGTTGCAAGTTTTTGTAGATATTTTGTCGGAGTGCCGGGATTCGTCCCGCGATTACTAAGTCTTTTTCAAAACACTTCGTGTTTCAAAAAAGTCTAAGTATCGCTGGACGCGGCTCGCTTGTTTTTCTCCACTTCGCTACGAAAAACATAGCTCCGCCGTTCTCATCCCGACAAAAACAAAGCAGTTTGTTTTTTGCACTCCGCCAATATTAAAAAATACTGGCAAAAAGCCAGCATTTTTTACTATTGTCGGAGTGCCGGGATTCGAACCCGGAGTCACCTGCTCCCAAAGCAGGCATGTTAGCCGTTACACCACACTCCGATATTTGTGTTTATTTAATAGGTTGTATTATAGCAGTTTTTTTAAATTTTTCCATTATTATAAAATTGTGGGCGGTCGGACCGCCCACAATTTTAATTTCTGGGTAATGTATTCCAAAGTAAATTGAATGTAAGTTTTTGGAGGTGAGCCAACTCTTTTGATTCTATTAAAATCGCTTTTAAGCGTTGCTGATCGCGCTTATGTTTTGGATAAAGGAAAAGTTGTTGCGAAAGACACTGCAAAAAACATTACGAATAGTGATATTTTGGAAAAAGTTTTTATGGGGAAAAATATTAATTAGTGAGTAGAAGAAACAAATAAAAAAACGGGCTTCGTGAGAAGCCCATTTGTGTTTTGACATCAGAATGTTAGAACAATCTTACTTCTGCATGATGATAAATATTGGCGGTTAATTCGATATTTAAATCTCGGAACACTTTGTTCAGCCTCATCAAGATTCTTTCTGCTTTATCTACCACCCTTGAATCAAAGATGTTCGCAGAGTTGAGTTTTTCCGCATCCCATTTCGTTTTGTCGATGATGACCCCATAACCAATGTTGCAGGAGTTTGAGTACGGATATTTGATGGTTGCCATCTCTATTTTTTTTATTTTGCATTCTGAAAAGAATCTTTCCCCTAACTGTCGTCTGGTTTGCAGGGGATTGGTCAAGATTATTCCAACCCACATGACATACATGACATGAATTTGCATAACCGCATTCTCCTTGGATAGCTGTTTATTTTAATCGCGTTTCTGTAAAAGAGATTACTTTTTTTGAAGGTTTGTGTCAATAAGTAAAAGTTTATAAAGTTTTTAAAGTTCATAAAGTTTATAAAGTGAAAACCACCCTATTCGGGTGGTTTATTTTGGCTGTGCGGATAGGAATCTGTTTGCCGTGTCGCTGCTTTTCTTTTAGAAAAGAGGCGGAGAATCGGTCACAGGTTTCTAAATATTTTGTTCGTTCTTCACTTCGTTACGAACTTCAAAATATTAAGAACCTTCGACCCCGGCTCGTCTGTTTTGCAAAGCAAAACATGACTCCGCCTTTCGATTCTCCACGAAAGCAAAGCAGTTTGCTTTCTCTATCGCAATAGAAATTAAAAAATACTAGCTAGACGCTAGTATTTTTTAATCTAGTGCGGATAGGGAGAATCGAACTCCCGACTCATCCTTGGCAAGGACGTATTTTACCACTAAACCATATCCGCAATTATTTTATTTTTTAAATTATCTCCCTGGGAGAATCGGCTACAATCTAGCTTGCCGACTCATCCTTGGCAAGGACGTATTTTACCACTAAACCATATCCGCAATTATTCAGTTTTTAGTCGTTAGTCTTTAGTTTTTAGGACTAGAAATTAACATCAACAAGTATAAGATATTTTTGATTATTTTTCAATTTTTTGTTTACTTGCTCCGTATTTAGTGATAATCTTTCGTTAGAATAATCTTTTTCAAAGACAAGGAGGCTTCCTCATGAATGAACTTTTCTGGGTATTACTTATAATACTGTTAGTTTGGTGGTATTTGGGATTTTTTGTTGCCAAATCCATTGCCAAAGACAGTGATCTTAAAACTTTAGAAAAACTCAATGGTAATGTTTTTAAAATAGCGTGGTGGGTATTACGATATGGCCCCTTTGTAAAATCAAAAATTTTGAATAACTTGTAAAAGATCGCGAATTTTAGCGGTCTTTTTTATTTAAATACAAAAGAAAAAACCCAACGGGATGTTGGGTTTTTTCTTTAAGTGGAAAGTTCTGTTATCTAACAGCGTCTTTTAGACCTTTTCCTGCCTTGAATTTAGGCACTCTCATTGCTGGAACTTGGATTGATTCTCCTGTTCTAGGATTTCTAGCTGTTCTAGCTGCTCTTGTCTTTGCAGAGAATATACCGAATCCTGCGACTGATACATCTTCTCCTTTTTTAAGAGATCCTGCGATTGAATCAAAAACTGTTTCAACTGCTCTTTCTGCATCAGCTTTTGTTCCTCCAAGAACTCCTTGTACAGCTTCTGCTATTGCTTGTTTATTCATTTTTTTATTTTTTATTAATTACTAATAAAACCATTTATACTAACTATTATATATTAAGCCATTTTTTGTGCAATAGCCACAAATTCAGCGAATTTCTTTGTCGCAATTCGTAAAATTTCATTCATCGTATCTGAAATACGACTCATAAAATTTTACTCTTGCTCCTCGAACTTCATCTGAATTTGTGGGTATTGCAGAATTGTCCCAATTTATCTCAAAATTGACATCTGGCTTTGTCGATTTCAAGAAAAATATTTTCACCGTATCTGAAATACGGCTCAAATATTTTTCTCTCATCTCCTCGCCATATATTCAATTTTGAAATAATTAACAAATTATTAGATAGATTAGCATCTGGTTTTGTTTGTTGTTGAAATCTTTTATAAATACTGATATATTTCTGCCAGATGTGTATTGTCTATTAATCATAGAAAAAAGGGGATTGTTTATATGGCACAAATAGAGGATCAACTTAAAACAGCTTTAAAATTGAGCCTGAATGTCATCATTGTTTCAGAATCCGATTGTATTGTTGGTAAAATTGCTCGTGTTTTTGATGATACTGCGGTGATTGCTTCTGTCGCAAGCCCAGTTCATGTTCATGTCAAATTTGATGAAATAGAAAGTGTTAAGGGGATTACATTTTTTGATATTTAAACCCTATTTAATTTAGGGATGAGCAAAACAAAATTCCGAAATTTCAGCGGTCGCTTGAATTTCGGAATTTTTTTAATTATCTCAATCCTTCCCACATAATTTCAAACATACTTTTTAGAGCGGTATATATTTTTTTACTTTCTATGATTATTCCAATTTCTTCATCAAACCCAATAATCATTGTTTTATAACCACCATATAATTGAATATTGACCTCTGAATTAAATTTCTCTTTTTCTATAAATCGTGTTTGGCGTAATTCTTTCTGGTCTTTTTCTCCATATTCTCTCATTTCTTCTGTTTTTGGAGCAATTGCTCTGACCCAAATTTTTTTCTTTATTCTTTTCGGAAAGTATTCTTCGTAGAAAAATGTTTTTCCAACATCAATACTGGTTTTTTGAGGAAACCAAGAAAGTATTTCTTGATCAGGATAATTTAATGTGTCTCTAAAAACATCTTTCATCCCCTCTGATCCTTCAAAGTATTTAATCTTTGGTTTTTTATCAATTTTGTTTGCAATAGAAAATAGTTCCGGCATCATATTTTCTAACAACCTCTTTTTTTCCTCCAAAGTATTTTCTAATTTTTTTGGACTTTCTGAATAATAAAACAATTTTTTATTTTTTGTTACAGAGCTAACCAGACCTTTTTCTTTTAGGGAATCGATGATGTCGTATACGGTGGTTCTTTTTACGCCTGATTTTTTGGCAATATCGCCGATTGTTGCCTCGGTCAATTCTAAACAGGCAAGATAAATGCTTGCTTCCTTTTGAGTTAGTCCTATTTTTTCTAATTCTTTATTTAACACTGTATTTTTTAAAAGTGTCGACGAAAAGGTCAACATATATATTATATACTATCTATTTAAAAAAGTTAATATATAAGCCGTATTATGTGGATAATGTATAATTGAAATCGTTTAATTATTGACATCTTTGACGATAATATTGACACTTTGCAAAAAACTTGGTATAGTTATATCAGAAAATAAGTTGGTTTTTTTAAAAATATTTTTGTCCATCATTGATGGACGAGGAGGATGTATGAAAAAGACAATGGCAGTAAACATTTATGTTCCTAATCATCGTGACCCGTTGTTTAGTGACCCCGTTCAAAAAATGATTGTTGCAGAACTCGAAGACAAATCGTTTTTGGTTGGTGGAAAAAGGATTTGGAAAGTATCACATCCGTGGAACCTCTGTTGCAGATCAAAGTGGTATGATGGTTGTTTCCTCAGTCAGTACAGTGATGTTTTATCGTCACTGGGTTTCCGGAAAGATGAAATTACTCATTTTTTCGGAGAGCTTCTTCTCGAAGGAGAAGAGATCTGGGTCGGGGAGACTTTGATGGGTTCTTCGACGGAGGAGGTAGTGCGGGCATACTGGGACTTGATGAAATAGTCCCAAAAGGCTGTTTACAAAATATCGTAAACAGCCTTTTTTAATGCTTTAACTTTAAATTACGAAACTATGGATTGCTTCGTCATTCCGCTCTACTTCATTCCTCGCAAAGACGGACGACGGACAACGTGGATTGCTTCATCGGGCGGGAATTTTTGT
>Ga0209541_10017865_pt1 | contig 10324 bp, 8 predicted proteins | sample RifCSPlowO2_01_FD_184027 | JGI IMG/M metagenome (GOLD analysis project Ga0209541, IMG submission 184027) | Groundwater microbial communities from Rifle, Colorado - Rifle CSP2_plank lowO2_0.1 (SPAdes) (version 2) | ecosystem: Environmental > Aquatic > Deep subsurface > Groundwater | place: Rifle...
CTTTTGGCTCCGATCATTGCCACCCTGATCAAACTTGCGATCACCAGGAAGCGTGAGTTCTTGGCCGATGCGTCGGGAGCGCTTCTGACGCGTTACCCTGAAGGTTTGGCCTCCGCACTTGAGAAGATCTCCCGCGCAGGTGTCCCGTCCACGACCGCGAATCATGCCATCGCCCACATGTATATTGCGAATCCTTTCAGCGAAAAAGGTGTTGTCACGAAGCTCTTTATGACGCACCCCCCCGTCGAAGAACGTATCGCCAACCTCCGAGGGATGCCTATTCAAACTACATAAGACTTTCCTTTGGTAATCCACAAGAAAGTCTTATGTAGTTCGGTAAAACTGGCTTAACTGCAATGCTTTTCTGCACACCAAAAATCTATTGACAAGTCAAAATAAAGGTGATATACTTGCCCCAGATTACTTGGGCTCTCGCACCTTGACCCAGGTTTCTCCAACTCCACTTCTGTTTTTTTCATTCGCTTTTTTCGAGGAGAAACGTATGAACAGTATTTTCGCTGAGCTCAACCACTTCAGCCCCCCGACGGACTTCGTCGTCGACGAGTTGTTCGACGCATTCGGGTCGGACGCGGTTACTTACGATGCGAACGACCCAGCCCACAATTACTGGGTCCCGATCACGGAGGTGGCGGAGGAAGACCTCCACCCCGACTTTCGCACCATGATCGGCGCGGACGAAAGCCCCGCCGAGCGTGATGCCCGCCTGTTCGACGATGACCCGACCGATCCGCCTTGCCACAACGGCGAGGGAGAGACCGAGGCCCTCGTCGCCAAGTTCTCTGAGAGGAAGGGATCGCCGCGCCCGGTGTACTACAAGGGTGCGCTTCCGACTCCGAAGGAGGGGTACGTCGCGGTCGTTCGGTACGACCGCGAGTGTCGCCGCCACGTCCTTGGGCGGCAGGCAAAGATTGTCCTGCACAGGCACGTTTCGGTGCCGGTGGCGATCGAGCCACTGACCCACCTCATCGGCGGCACGCTCCATCTCCGGGGCGCCCTCTGAACATCAAGCAGTTCGCATCGCCACACCCCCCTAGTCGGGGGTGCGTTTTTTTTCTGTGTGACACATAAGACTTTCCTGTGGTAGTCCACAAGAAAGTCTTATGTGTTTGCACCAATGCCACCGAGACGTTTTTCTTTTTTTGTTATACTATACTTTCATGAAACAACTCATCGAAAACATCAAGAAAAGCATTTACGGGCCAACATATTATCAGGAGCTTCTTAGCCGTCCGGCATCATTTTCCTGGAAATATTATTTCGCATTTACACTTACACTCACCATCTTTCTTACCATCACTCTCTCGGTTCCCCTGGTTCCCAAAGTGCACCAAGTCGCCCGCGATCTTCCCGAAAAATTCTTTGCGTATTACCCGGACGAGCTTGAAGTGCGTATCGATAAGGGGGTTGCATCCTCCAATGTTGTCGAGCCGTATTTTCTACCTGTACCGATAGAGTTTAAAGGTAGCGTTCGTCCGCAAGACAGTTTGGGGTCGCTTGTAGTGATCGACACAAAAACGCCCTTCTCCGTCGCACAGTTTGGCACATACAAGTCTGCTTTGTGGCTGGGGAGAGACCAAGTAGCCTTTTTTGACGACAACGGAAGTATTCGCATCAGACCTTTTGAGGTGGGGATGAATTTAACGTTGAACGAGAATGTTCTTCGTGGTTTCGAGCAAAAGCTCCGACCATTCTATAAATTTGCAGCGCCGGCGTATGTCGTCTTGATCTTTCTTGGATTGACCATCGTGTTTGGGTTGAAGTTACTCTATCTTCTTTTTGCTGCTGTCCTCATATTCTTCCTTGGTCGCTTGCTCAAACAGCGTTGGTCATACGGTGCGTCGTATCGTATCGGTCTTCACGCGGTAACGCTCCCGCTTCTTCTCAACATGCTTCTTTCATTCTTCTATCTTCCCACGATCAGCCTCCCGTTTCTTTTTACTGCGATCATACTTGCGGTTGTCTTCGTCAATTACAAAGATGCGACACCCGTCATGTCGACACCCCTGTTTTCCGAAAAACCATAAAAACTATCCGGGTTTTGAGGTTGCGCTTTTTGAAAAAAAACGTAGTCTAATGGCCAGAGAGTTGTCCATTGAAAGAAGGAGAAATAGTGGTGGAAACGAATAGGGTACTCCCTTTCGATCTCGCAACAGTGAATGCAATTCGTGTGAATGTTCCCGCCGTCTTGAGGCGGACACAGACACTTGCAACGCGACGGACATTCAAAGGCGAGTCGCAGGTAGCTGCGTATATTCGGGCTGTTCAATGCCTCGACCTTACGACACTCACTGGCGCTGATACGTCGGAGCGCGTGAAACGGCTTTGCGCAAAGGCATTGATGCCCGTAGATCGAGAGATTCTTGAGCAATTGGGAATCCCCAGTCAGTCCGTCACGGTCGGCGCTGTTTGCGTCTATCATGCGATGGTGGAAACTGCCGTGGAAGCTTTGAGTGGTCATATTCCGGTTGCCGCTGTTTCAACAGGGTTTCCTGCGGGACAATCGCCACAGCTCGAGAAACTCCGCGAAATTGAATATTCAATCGAGATCGGTGCGACGGAGATCGACATTGTCATTCCTCGTGCACTCGTCCACAAGGGCGATTGGCGGGGGCTCTATGAGGTGATCAAAGACTTCCGCGTTGCTTGTGGTGAGCGTGCAAAGATGAAAACCATCCTTGGTGTCGGCGACCTCGAAGAACTCGAGAAAGTTGCCAAAGCCTCAGCGGTTGCCATCATGGCCGGCGCGGATTTCATCAAAACCTCGACAGGTTTTGAGCCGACAAACGCGACGCCTGAAGCTGGCCTTGTGATGGCGCGGATGATTCGACAATTTGCTGATTCACACGGTGTCAAAGTCGGCCTCAAACCTGCCGGAGGCATCCGTTCTTCGAAAGATGCTTTGCTCTGGCTCTCGCTCATGCTCGAAGAGCTTGGGGAGGAATGGACCAAGCCAGAGCTCTTCAGGCTTGGCGCGAGCGGGCTTCTGATCGACATTGATCGTCAACTTTCACATTGCGCGACGGGAAGATATTCCGCCGCACATCACCACCCGATCGGGTAAGGAGGTACACGTGAACAAATACTTGGAACGTCTCGATTACGGCCCCGCGCTCGAATCTGATAAACCTGCGCAAGATTGGCTCATGGGTCATGGCCGCACCTTCGGTCATTTCATCGATGGCGTATGGTGTCAACCGAACGCAAAGACATATCGCTCGGTCATCAACCCTGCGACATCCGAAGCGATCGCTCAAGTGGGAGAGGGTGATGAGGCAGATGTGGAAAAGGCGATGATCGCGGCGAAGAAAGCCTTCCCTCTGTGGTCGAAGCTCCATGGACATGAGCGTGCGAAATATCTCTATGCGATCGAGCGTGCGCTTGCCCAAAATGCTCGCCTGTTTGCGGTGCTTGAATCAATAGACAACGGTAAGACGATCCGCGAAACACGCGACATCGATATCCCGCTCGCTATCAGACATTTCACCTACCATGCCGGCTGGGCCGAGATCCATGAAGGCGAATATCCGGAGCTTGTGCCGGGTGGTGTTATCGGACAGATCATTCCGTGGAACTTTCCGCTTCTCATGCTTGCGTGGAAGATCGCACCGGCAATTGCGGTCGGAAATACGGTGGTGCTCAAGCCCGCGGAATCTACTCCGCTCACTGCGCTTCTGTTTGCGGAAATGCTCGTGAAGGAAGTGAAGTTGCCGCGCGGTGTCGTCAATATCGTTTTCGGCGGCGGGGAAGTCGGCGAGCTGATCGTGAAACACAAGACGCCCTGGAAGATCGCGTTTACGGGCTCGACCGCTGTTGGTCGTGCGATTCGTAAGTCGACGGCAGGAGAGGAAAAGCATCTTACGCTCGAACTTGGCGGCAAATCGCCGTTCATTGTTTTTGCGGATGCCGATCTTGATTCTGCGGTCGAAGGCGTTGTGGATGCCATTTGGTTCAACCAGGGACAAGTTTGTTGCGCCGGTTCCCGACTGCTTCTCGAAGAAAGCATTGCCGAAGAGTTCGTTCATCGCCTCAAAGTACGTGCCGAAAAACTTCGGGTCGGACCGCCCTTGGATAAGACGATGGATATCGGTGCGATCAATTCACGCAGGCAGTATGAGAAGATCATGCGCTTGATCGATGACGGAGTGAAAGAAGGCGCAGTGGTTTGGCAGCCGAAGCATTGGCAATGTCCCCCAGTCGGATTCTTTGTTCCGCCCTTGATCTTCACCAATGTCGCTCCGACCTGCACGATCGCCCAAGAAGAGATCTTTGGGCCGGTGCTCGTGGTGATGAGTTTTCGAACGCCAAAAGAGGCGGTTGAGCTTGCGAATAACACTCGCTACGGCCTCGCCGCATCGGTATGGAGTGAGAACATCGGGAAGGCGAATGATGTGGCGGGAAAGATCAAAGCAGGCACGGTCTGGATCAACAGCACGAACCTCTTTGATGCCGCGGCAGGATTTGGCGGGTTTCGCGAAAGCGGTTACGGCAGGGAAGGAGGACGCGAAGGGATTTTCGATGTACTGAAGGATCGAACGTGCGACATCAGTGCTCGAGTGTTGCGAAGAGCAAAGATTATTGACGCCACCGTTCTTAAATCCGAAGATTGTGTTGACCGCACCCGCCGCTTTCTCATCGGCGGAAAACTTGTGCGACCGGATGGCGGAATGTCTTTCCCGATTTCCTCACCCTCCGGAGTGCTTCTCGGGTCCGTTGGCGATGCGGGGAGGAAGGATGTCCGCAACGCCGTTGAAGCGGCACGCGGGGCGTTCGAGTCGTGGCGTGGTCAATCGGCCCATCTTCGCGCGCAGATCCTCTACTTTTTTGCGGAGAACTTGGATAACGAGCGAGAGCGGTTTGCCGACTTGCTCAGGCGTCAGACCGATTGTGAAGCGGGAGATGCGAAGAGCGTCGTCAAGGCGTCCGTAGAACGTTTGTTCTACTACGCTGCCCTTGCCGATAAGTTCGAAGGCACGGTCCAGCCGGTTTCGCCGAAGATGACGGTGGTCGGGGTGAAGGAGCCTTTGGGTGTCATCGGTATTCGTCCTTCGGACCTCACCCCGCTTTTGGGGATTGTCTCTGCCATTGCCCCTGCGATCGTGATGGGGAACACCGTGGTGGCTGTTACCGGACAGTACGATGCGCTTTCGGCATCGGACTTGATTCAGGTCGTTCAGACATCGGATGTCCCGCCTGGTGTGGTCAATATCTTGAGTGCTGCAAATCCTGATGCTCTTGCAAAAGTGCTTGCGGAACACGAAGATGTCGATGCGGTCTGGTTCTTTGGCGGAAGGTCGGGTGGGGCCGTTGTCGAAGCGGCTTCCGCGAGCAACATGAAGCGGACGTGGGCTGAAGAATACACACCAGGGAGTGGTTTGTGCCTTCCGAGTGCGGTGGCAAAAAAGTTCCTCCGTCAGGCGACGCAAGTCAAAAACATCTGGACCCCGTTCGGCTAGGCTCAGGGCAAGCCCGTTCGGGTCATAGAGAGTTGAAAGGTTCAAGCCCCGCATATGCGGGGCTTTTTATGCAACAGGGCGTCTTTTGGACTTTGAATTCTGCTCGAAATAGTTTCGAATTTTAGCGGTGCCTGCTAGGCAAAGTGCGAGTGTATTTTGCCGATAATTCTGACGACCCCACGCCTCCCTTGTCGCGCAAGTTTAATTTGCGATATATTTTTTGTTGATGTTGATGGAGACATATCCAAGTCCGATAAACACAAAACCGAGGATAACAAGTGCGATTGGCCAGCCCAGTGAATCCGCAAAATATTCACTGGTAATGTACGAGACATGTGCAATGAGAAAAAGGGTGCTTATGACCAAAATACTGCGACTTCTCATGTACACTGACAAAGAAAGACCTCCGATGACAATAACAAAATAAAACATTTGCCATGGAACTGAATCAAACACTTGCGAAAACGCAGCGCCAAGAAAACCGGTGATACCAAAAAAGTAGAGAACGCCAATGAGTTTCTTGTTCCACCCCTCGCGAAAGGCGTGTCCAAGCAGGAGATAGCTTGCGCCGATGATCATCGTAAGATACGCATATAAGTCCCCGTCTCTATAAAATGGAGCATCTAGGATCGCATCGACAATAAGGTAAACGAAGGCTGTTCCATTGGCTATTGCGAAAAAAGTTAAAATAGCATTTTTATGAACGGAGTTTAGTAATAGATAAAATGCAAAAATAACTCCAAAAGCGATCGCAACAGGCCACAAAGAGACAGAGCCTACATTAAGTTCTGAAAGAGTTACCACTGCTCCCCCAGGAATCAACATGCCTCCAATAAAATGGAAAACTGTCCCAATGTTCTCTTCGGGTTTACTTTTGAGCAACATTGAACCAATAGCAGTGATAAGAAAACCTAGCCCCAACGTAACCAAGATGCGCCCAAAAGAACCGATATCGTCCCAGATCTGAGAAACAAAGATGACAATACCGACAATGACAATGGCTGCGCCTAAAACATACAACATTTTTGTTACAGAAAATGGTGTGGAATTTTTAGATTTTTCCTCACCCACTTCTCTTTGCTCTGCAGGTACAAGGCCAAAACGACCCATTATTTCCTCACGACTTATCTCACCTGTACTGATTTTGGTAGAAAGCTCTTGTAATAATTCTTCTTTATTCATAAAAATAAGTAATGAGCGGTGATTAATTTCTTCCCGGTAATACCCAACCAATAAACTGAAAATTATTTCGGTAATAGTATTGGTCGGTGCTATTTATAAGATTTATCTTGCTTCTACTGCTTCCTTTTGTAAGGTAGTAACCATAAGACGAAGAACCTCCGCCAAAAATAAAGAAGAAGTCGCCACCGCTTCTATTATAGTAACTTGAAACCGTCACACTATCGGGCGACGTCAGAAGGCTATTTAGTGTCAGTGTTTGCGCCTCCTCAAATGTAATTTCTCTACTTTCATTTTTCTCTGTATCGTGTAAGAAAATACGAGCGACATAATTTTCATTAATGTCAGGTATCTTATCATTGTCTGAATCTAAAGTTGGATCTACCGTATTAGCAACCAATTTATTATCTACAACCGAATAGCGTTTTTGTAGATAGTTATCGCAATTATATGAATAATAGTAGTTTGTCCCGTCAGTACAGGATGTATACACAAAGTTATAACCGGTAGAAAGAAAAAGTGACGGAAGATACGCACTCAAAGCAACAACGGCTATTAAGACGATTGGCAATATAAAAGCAAGAAGTATGGCGAAGTTTTTCTTTAGAAATTCCATGGTTTTAATTATAACATAAACTGATAAAGTGGTCGACATTCTTTTTGTAGAAATCCGCGAACATCTTTAATTCTATATATATCATCTCCATATCTTCTCCATTTACTCACGACAGGAATCGTTCGTAAATAGAGGAGAAAGGCTTCGAATCTCTCACGCAGCAAAGCAGTTTGCTGCTGCTCGCCTCCGTTAAGAAAATCACGCCAAAATTATGGCGGATTTTCAAAAACGGAGGCGGAGAGATTCGAACTCTCGAAGGCTTTGACACCTTACGCGCTTTCCAAGCGCGCGCACTAGACCGCTATGCGACGCCTCCAGCATGCCCTTTTATAGCTTTTTTTGTCCAATTCGTCCACGTGTCTCGTTAGAAATTAGATTACGTTCTGTATAAGTTGACCTCACGATACGCACAATAGTTTTCTTCCCTCGACCCGTGATACCATGTTGCTATGGCTATGGCCCCCGCACTTTCCATTTGCGAACTACGAAAGACCTACAAAGGTGGAGCGGAAGCCTTAAGGGGTGTTGACCTTTGCGTCGAGGAGGGTGACTTCTTTGCTTTGCTCGGACCGAACGGTGCAGGCAAAACGACCATCATTGGGATCGTCACGGGGCTCGTCAACAAAGACTCGGGACGTGTACACGTATTCGGGAAGGACATTGACGACGACGCCCCGCTTGCAAAGATGCACGTGGGTGTGGTTCCTCAGGAATTCAACTCTTCCCTTTTTTCCAAGATCATCGATGTGGTCACCTGGCAGGCGGGCTACTTTGGTATTCCATCTCGCATTGCAATGGAGCGGGCGGAATACTATTTCAAGCAGTTAGGTCTGTGGGAAAAGCGCGATCTCCCTGCTCGGATGCTCTCCGGTGGGATGAAACGCCGGCTTATGATCGCCCGCGCGCTCGTTCACGAGCCCAGGCTTCTCATATTGGACGAGCCGACGGCGGGGGTAGACGTCGAGTTGCGCCACGGCATGTGGGAGTTCCTTGATGTGTTGAACAAAAGCGGCGTGACCATCATTTTGACGACACACTATCTCGAAGAGGCGGAATTGCTCTGCAACAACGTTGTCATTCTCGATCACGGAGCCGTTGTTGCGTCGGGAGCGATCAAGGAATTGCTCGTCGATCATGGTAGTGAGACGCTCATCTTTGATATTGAACATGAAATGCCTGCGCTTGATCTTGGATCGCTTGCTCCGTTCCGGCCGACAATGATCGAAGAGCACGCCCTCCAATTGACGGTTTCTCCCGAGCGCAACTTGAACGCGGCAATATCCGCACTGGATCGCCTGGGGGTCTCTGTGAAAAGCCTCCGGAACAGACAGAACCGTCTTGAGGAGTTGTTTCTTACTCTCACGCACAAATAACATGACAGGAGGAGAACTTTGGGTCGCGTATGTAACGCTGGTAAAAAAAGAGGTATACCGTTTCCTGCGCGTGTGGGCGCAGACGCTACTTCCGCCGGTGATCACCACATCACTCTACTTCCTCATCTTCGGCACGTTTATCGGGTCACAAATACGTCCAATCGACGGTTATTCCTACATGCAATTCATTGTCCCGGGGCTCGTGATGCTTACCATTATCATGAGCGCGTTCCAGAATACCGTGTCGTCGTTCTTCTCCTCCAAATTCCAGCGTGCGATCGAAGAACTTATGGTGTCGCCGATGCCTTACGGGGTGATCATTGCCGGGTTCGTGACCGGCGCACTGCTCCGCTCAATCATCGTGGGAACGATCGTATTTGGGATTGCGCTCTTTTTCACGAATATCACGATCCTCCATTTTTGGGTGGTCGTTACTTTCGCGCTTCTCACTGCGATACTTTTTGCGCTCGCCGGTCTTGCGAACGGCATCTTTGCGAACACATTTGACGACATCTCCGTTTTTCCAACGTTCGTACTCACCCCCCTTACGTATCTCGGCGGCATCTTTTACTCTGTGAATGCGCTTCCGCCTTTCTGGCGCATGGTGTCTGAGTGGAATCCTATTTTTTATATGATCAGCGGTTTTCGTTTCGGATTCCTTGGCGTAAGCGATACATCGCTTGTACTCTCCTTCTTCGTCCTCGTAACGCTTACCGCCCTCCTCGTCACCCTCAACTGGTGGCTCTTCAAAACTGGCCGAGGACTTCGAAGCTAAGATGATACATAAGTAAGATACATAAGACCTTCTTATGATAGTTCATAAGAAGGTCTTATGTATCTCCTGTGCGCTGGAGATTCTGCATTCTTGTTGCCATGGTGTCGAGATGTAATGTCTAAGCGAGTATCCACAGAAAATCACTTGTGCGAAAAAATCTGATGAGTAGAATCATGGACAGGAGCAGCCGGTTGCGGCAGCTCGCCTGCACAAGCAGGAAGAAGCCCTGTGGGGGCCTTAATGACCGGGATCTAACAGTCCCGGTTTTGGTCTTTTTGGAAGAAATTTTGCCTTCTTCTCAAGGACATAAAGGACAACGCTATCGTTTTTTCTGAATGATACACAAGACCATCCCTTGGATTATCATGTGCAGAGCCTACTCACAGTGCAGGACACAGGACGGTCTCGGGTGTTCCTTGCGAAGAAGTTATCCACAGAGAACCACCCCAACCCTTGTGGCGGAGGAAGTCATATAAGGTGTATAATCACCGATGTAGTGTAAAAGTAGCATTTTTTTTGGGGGGGAAGCCCCGGTGCTTAGCGTGCAGTTTTTTATTATTTTATTAGTATTCATAAAAAAACATGTTTCGAAAATTTCTCAAGCAGGGTCCTGTCTCGGTAGCATTGTCGGTTATTTTATCAATGTTCTTTGTCGCGGCCGCAGTGCAAGCAGCAACAACGATCAGCACAAACATCACGACTGCCGGCACTCTTAGTGTGACAGGCCTTTCAACGCTTCTCGGTGGAGCGACCACGACGTCGATCACCCTTTTGAGCGGTGACATGATCACGAACACTTCAGCGAGTTCGACTTCGTTATCAGGCGATCTCACCACTGGTGTTTCAGGTCCTGGGACTCGCGCCAACAGCCTTACGGTTACGAATGCTGCAGACGCCACATCTACGG
>Ga0209541_10017867_pt1 | contig 10324 bp, 10 predicted proteins | sample RifCSPlowO2_01_FD_184027 | JGI IMG/M metagenome (GOLD analysis project Ga0209541, IMG submission 184027) | Groundwater microbial communities from Rifle, Colorado - Rifle CSP2_plank lowO2_0.1 (SPAdes) (version 2) | ecosystem: Environmental > Aquatic > Deep subsurface > Groundwater | place...
TCCAAAGCTTTCCTGCAATCGGCAATCCCGGCGCCGGTTTTTATTCGAAGCTTCTTGACGTCCTCAATTGTTATCTTCATGATTCTAATTTACTTGCACTCTCCGATTTATCTTCACCGGTTGCAATCTTTTCCTGCGGAGTTTTCTTTGCGTATTTTCCCCTGCCCTCCAAATATGCGTCGGCGATTGTTTTTGTAACAATCTCGATTGCCTTAATGGCATCGTCGTTTCCGGGAATCGGATAGGAAACAAAAGAAGTATTGGCGTTAGTGTCGCAAATTGCAACAACAGGCACTTCTTTTTTCAAAGCCTCCCGGCAGGCATTTTCCTCGCGCCGTACATCGACAACAAACAGAGCATCCGGAAGTTTTTCAATGCCCACCACGCCGCCGTAAAACCGCTCGAGTTTGGCAATTTCGCGGTCTATCAAAAGCTGTTCTTTTTTTGTCCTGTCTTTAAATTCACCCTCTTCTCTTTTTACCTTTAAATCGGTTAAATTTTTAATGTTTTTGCTGGTTTGCTCCCAATTGGTTAAAAGTCCGCCTATCCATCTTTCGGTAACATATTTTGCACCCGCTCTTTTGGCCTCTTCCTCAACAATCGCCCTTGCCTGCTTTTTGGATGCCAGAAAAATTATTGTGCCGCCTGCCTCGCCGATTTTTTTGACAAAATCGCAGGCCTCTTGAAGTTTTTCAACGGTTTGTGCAAGATCAATGACATGGACGCCTTCTCTCGCCGTAAAAATATACTGGCGCATTTTCGGGTTCCACCTGCGAACCTGATGCCCGAAATGAACACCCGCTTCCAATAAATCCTGCATTGAAGGAATATTCATTTAATAAGCCCCCGTATTTGCATCTCATCCCTTCTGAGTTTTACCATCGTAGCCGGGGATACTGCCTCGACAGTTTTTGTACCTTCAGAATCTTTAAAAGGATCTATCGCTAAAAAAATATCAAGACGGCCAGGTGTTTCAGGATCGGGCGGATAAGGATTAATACCATTAATAAAAGGACTAAAATGACTATCTTGGCGAATTCGGCTCAATAATATTGAAAGAGAACGAAAAGTTTCATGATCCTGATAGATATCTCCCATTTCTAGTACGTAACACAGATTATTTTGAGCGTAATCATACCGTCTTCCCTGAATATCATTTACTTGACCATTTTCGCTTATATATAAACGCGGATAGTCATCTATCACACGAAAGTCTACAACTCTGCTGGGAAGAGATAAATTCACATCGGCTCCAGGAAAATAACGAAACTGAGACGCAAAATTCCTCAAACTGTCCTCTACAACAGCGTCTTCTGTAACTCCGAATGTATCTGATTTTAAAAGCTTTCTCAGAAAATCTTCGCTAAATCTCTCAAGAAGTTCCAAGTCCCACTCTTTCCACGGCACTTCAGCAAAGTATTCACGCTCAGATGATGACATTAATCTTATCTCCTTTCATCCCCGCTGGTGCGGGGTCCTCCGCCCAAATTCATCCCTCACCATTTTGGTGAGAGGACGAAGGAGTTTTGCTTGGGCGTGTGTGATTGGGAAAATATAACACAGGGGCAAAACAGAAATCAATTATATTTCTTACCTATCACCGCGAAGCTCACCCATTCTTAGGTGACAATTATGAATATCAGCTGCTGCAAAAGGGTCTTTACTTTCTTCACCGTCTAGCCCCATCGCTGTAGCTAAATCATTTGCTGGTTGGCCGATTGCTCGCCTTGAACTATGTTCTGAACTTCTAAAAGAGATCCCGAAAAATGCTTCAGCACCTCTTCTCACTTCTTCCGGGGTATAATCGTCAGCTTTTTCTTTCATTTGCCAATAAAAAAATCGGCCAATCGCTGCGCCAATTTTTTATTTGCGAAAATGCTACTACTTCATAAGGCCCAAGTCAAGCTTTACCTTTACTCGCTGCTTCTTGCCGCATAGCTTTCGGCTTTTCTTTATGATAAAGACCAAGCAACGACCGTTCTCGCTCTTGGGAAAGACGGGCCCATTCTAATGCTTGGCAAAAGCCTTTATACCCACCTCTACCTTCCGGTAAATAAAATTCGAGAATCGTTCTTTCCTGCGGTGTTGGTTGGAAACCATCCACATCTCCTTGATTTGTGCTATTCTCTCTGTGTATAACCCGCTCAAGAAAACCCATAATTGATCACCGCCTTTTTTTCTGGCCAATCAAGCCAATTTTTCTATCTATCCTTTTCTCACTTTCCCTACGTGCTAAATTATACACCCTATAGTTCACAAACTTTAAAGCTTTGACTAAAATCGGATGGACTTTTTTGACTGCCTCGACCTTTTGATGTTCAATAATTCTGTAATCGGGATGTCCCTGCCGGCCGGTCCTAAGTTCCGCCTCCCATGTCAACTCCCGTAAATTCTGGAATTGATACCAGCGGATACGGTTTCCCATCATCACCACATACTGCGCCTGATCGGGATAGCGCTTTTTAATTTGCCTATAAAGTTTGTCGATTTTCCCTGCTGCATCCAGATACGGTTTTTCAAGTTTGGCCGCTTTTAAATCAAGCGGCACATCAAACCCAAGCTCGGTTGTCAGCCTTTGTCTTTCCTGAGTCATCATCCGATGCCTCTGAAGATCGCGGTATGCCCCGAAGTTGGTCACAATATCAAACTTGTAATAGGTATTTTCAAAAGCCCGAACCAGCCTGTGCTGTCTAACTTTACGTTTGGATACGGCTTGTTTTATAATTTCAAGTTTTTTGGCGGAAGGAAGTGCCGAAACTTTTCTCTTTATCTCCTCATACGGCAAAGTTGAATATTTATAAAGAAGCGAGGCAACAATTCTATCTTCCGCATCAATATCCCATTCCACCAATTGCGCACCTGATTGATTATCAAAACGAGGAGAAACCTCGTCATGGGCATATTTTTGAGCAAGACTCTCAAGCTGTCTTTCTGTTGAAGCAACAAATCTCTGGTAAATTCTCCCCCGAAGGCTGGTTGCCCTGCCGACCAAAGAAGGAATTACTTTTTTAAGCTCAGCTTGCGCGCTTTTGGCAAGCATGCGGATTTCAGAAAGAGGATGCGAGTAGCATTTGGTAATCACGTATTCCAATGACTGCCCCACTCCGAAAAACCCGACATTTGTCAAAGTCGCAGCCGGCAAATATGCCCGCAAAACATCACAGGCTTTGGCTTTGATAGTTTCTTGGTATGCCCTGTCCGACTGGTCGCGTTCCTTTGGAAAAAGTTTTTTTAAATATTTTGTCAGGGGTTCAATGGACCGACTATATCTTCCAAAAAGCATGTTCAAGTTTTTAATGTAATCAGCCTTAAATTTGGACGTTAGCAAATCCGGCTCCGGAAAATACAAATAGCGGCCGGCTTGTTTCTGGTCAAACAATACATAACGGGTGGATTTTTCCAAAGGCGCAAAGCCGATTCTGAAATCCTCAAGTATTTTTGTGGCTACATTTGTGATGTTCTCAAAAAAAATGTGGGCGCCGGCCATCTGGGCAATCGAGTCGTCGCCGTAAGCGGCCAGCCATTTTTCAAAAAAAGCTCGCGCGCGCCTGCTGTTGACAACCTTTTCCCAGCCGCCGTGTTGATGCAGATAGCCAACAAACGTCACAAGCTCCTTTTTCATCACTTCGGCCTGGCGGATTTCAGCGTTTTTCGCACCTTCAAGATTCGGCTCCAGAATGGGTTTTATGTATTCGTCAAAAAAAAGCCGCCTTACCCCTTTGGTCGATCTGGAATATCTGGAAGCCAAAGCCCCCAAAACTTCGCTCGGCAAGTACTTGGCGGCAAAAACGTTTTTGTCCAAGTTTGTAAAAAACGGCAAAATAAAATACGCTTCTTCTTTCGTGAATTTTTCAGGAGATTTAAGCTGATCAATCATCGTCAAGACGAGGACGGACCTCGTTTCGGGCTGTTTAAATAACCTTTTTAGTTTTTAAGATTTCCAGAATCTCTTTGTGGACTTCGTCTATTTTTTTCAATTTGTCCCCCCTTGTGTTTGAAACAACAACCCAGTTTTTATTTTGCTTTGCATAATCTTCGAATGCCTTGGCAACTTTTTTTTGATAGGAAACATTTTTTTCGTGAATATCAAGAGTTCTCATTCTCATAAACTTTTGGGCAACGTTTTGGGGATTAGCCAAAAGGACCGAAAAATCCGGTTTTGGAATTTTATTTTCCCCATACTCCAAATTTTCCAACCATTTTATATATTTTATTTTTAATTTTTTATCTTTTATCTTTGCCGCTTGGTGGGCAATATTTGAAACCATGTACCTGTCACAAATAATTGTTTTGCCCACTTTTTGCCACTTTTTGATTCTTCCGGATTCCAGAAGCCTGTCCCCCGCATAAAGCATCGACGCAAGATAAGGACTAACTTCGTCAACACCCCCAAACTCGCCATCCAGATATCTTCTCACCATTTTGCCCCAGGCCGATTTGTAATTTGGAAAGGAGAAAAAAACCGTATCTTTCTTCTTTTTCTTTAAATAGTCAAAAAGGAGTTTCGCCTGAGTGGTTTTGCCTGTACCATCTGCCCCTTCGAAAACGATAAATTTCCCCTTGTCCCTCGAAGCCTTGGCGGGGTGGGATTTCATGATTTGCGCGGCCTGCCTCTTTTTACCTTGGAAGCTTTTTTGAAATTACGGTGGATTTTGGAGGCAACGGCAATTTTTGAACCGGAATATCTGTCCGACCGGCTTCCTTCGTACAGCATTTTTACAGGGACTGCCAGTCTTTCGAAAGTAAATGCGCAAATCGGCATTCCCGGATACAAAATCGCAGGCTTTGGGCCCAGATTTCCAAGTTCCAAAACGGGTGCGCCGTTCCAGCCCGGATCAAAGCGCGCGGCCGTTGAATGCACCAAAATCCCCAGCCTTGCCAAAGAGCTTTTGCCTTCTAATCTGCCGACAATATTGTCAGGCAATTTTAAAGTCTCGCGCGTCGAAGTAATCGCAAATGCACCCGGCTCCAGAATAAAAGGGTCTCCTTCTTGCAAATTAACTTCCTCCATGGCATCTTCGGGCAAACCGCGTTTGGTATCAATAAACCGGTAGGCCCCTGCCCTAAAAAGTTTTATATGGGTGCCAAGATGAAAATCAACGGAAACCTGGTCAATCTGCGATCTCCAGTTTTTGGAAAGCGGTGAAATCTGAATAATTCCCTTCTGGATATAATCCGCAATCACCCAGTCCGGCAATATGCCGGCAACTTCCGGCTTCTTATCAGTTTCTGCTTTTTTTGCCATAGGCCTCTTTTCTTTTTCTAAGAAATCATACACAATTCTGCTCCAAGTCTCCATCTTATTTTTATATTTGGCAAGATCCGAAAAACTTACAAACTCGCCCGATTTATGCTCATCTTTAACTTTTGCATCTTTAGTGTCGCCCAAAAGATGGACAATCAAACCCAAATGGACCATGCCAACTTCGTTTGAATCGTCGTTCAAAAGCCCCAAGAATTTTGTTTGATAAGTGCCTTTGTACTCGACTTCCTCTTCAAATTCCCGCTTCGCTAAAGCAAACACTTGAGCCGCAGATGAAAGTTTCCCAAGCCCTCTGATATCTTTTCTGTTGACATGGCCGCCGACTCCGATTGAATACATACTGGAAAGACGGGATTCTGTATGATTCCCTTTCCGCTTCATCAAAAAAATCCTGCCGCCCCAATCGAGCACTAAGTAAGGAATTATCTGCTGCCACGACGGATCATTTTCAACTTTACCCCGCGCCAAAAACTTGTGATTGGTAAGGATCAGCTTCAGATATTTTGCGCCGTTTTCGCTTTTTATACCGTGCCATGTTTGCCCTGTAAAAATTTTTGCCCGCGGCACAACAAGCACTCTCTCATTTGCTTTTTTTACTAAAGTTTTTTTCGGCATCGGAAGGATTCTGAGCAGAAATAAATCTAAACAGAGGCAGTTAAGCCTTTCGGCTTTGTCCAGGACGCGTACTTACATTCCGGCCAGTTGGAACATCCCCAAAAAGTCTTGCCGCGCCTGGTCTTTCGCATGACTATATTGCCACCATCTTCGGGACAAGTCAAACCTGTCTCCTCCACTAACGGCTTTGTATTTTTGCAATCCGGAAAGCCGGAACATGCCAAAAACTTGCCGAACCGGCCGTACCTAATAACCATCATTTTGCCGCATTTTTCGCATTTTTGGTCGGTTTCCTCAACTTCGATTTTCATTTTTTCAGCCTCTTCCGCCACCTTCTCGACCTGTTTTTCAAAAGGCTCCCAGAAATTTTCCAAAGACGCGGGCAGAGTCTTTTGCCCCTGGGCAATCAAATCCAGATTATTTTCCATTTGCGCGGTAAAGGTAACGTCAACAACCCCCGGAAAATTGGCAACCAAAAAATCAACAGTCGTTTTGCCAACAGGCGTCGGGACAATCTTTGCACCTTCCACCCTTTCGATGTATGTGCGCTCATACAGGGTTGAGATAATCGGCGCGTATGTTGAAGGCCTGCCGATATCGTTTTTCTCAAGCTCTCTAATTAAAGTCGCTTCGGTAAACCGCGGAGGCGGTTCGGTAAACTTTTGAATTTTTTCGAGGTTTTTCAGATCCAAAGGATCGTTTTCGGCAAGATCCGGGAGTGTCTGCTCTTTGATTGGCATTTTGTCATAAACCTTGTACCAGCCGTCGAATTTAACTTTTTGGCCGGAGGCTTTGGCGATGTATTTCTTTTTGCCCTGACCTAAAGCCAAAAGGCCTGTTTCTGCGACAATTGCCTCTGCCATCTGACAAACCACCGTGCGTTTCCAGATCAAATCATAAATCTTCTTCTCGTCACTATTTGTAACTTGTAACTTATCACTTGTGACTTGTATGTTCGTCGGCCGTATTGCCTCGTGGGCTTCCTGCGCAAGCCTTGACCTGGCTTTGTATTTTCTGGGGACTTGTGGCAAATAATCCTTCCCGAATTCCTTTTCAATGAGCTTGCGTACAGCAGAAACCGCGGATTGCGCAAGGTTAACCGAATCCGTACGCATGTAGGTAATCAAGCCTTCCTCGTAAAGATTTTGGGCAATACGCATCGTTCTTTTTGCCGTGAATCCGTGGCGGGTGGCCGCCGTCTGCTGCAGAGTGGAGGTTGTGAAAGGAGGATTGGGATATTTTTTGACGTCTTTGGTTTTGATTTCAAGAACTGAGTACTTTGCCTCTTCCAAATCCTTAGATATCTCGTCTGCCTGTTTGCCATTTTTAATCTCCGCTTTCTTACCCTCGATCTTTGCTAACGTTGCAGTAAATTCCTGACTCTGGCTCTCTGGCTCTCTGGCTCTCTGGCTCTCTAAAGTTAAATCAATCAGCCAGTATTCTGCACTCTTAAAAGCCTCAATCTCCCGCTCGCGGTCAACGATAAGTTTTAAGGCAACAGACTGGACCCTGCCTGCCGAAAGTCTGCTTTTAACCTTCTTCCACAAAAGTGGTGAAAGTTTATAGCCGACTAATCTGTCCAGAACCCTGCGAGCCTGCTGGGCGCGGACCAAATCCTGGTCAATTTCTCTTGGGTGGTCAAAAGATTCTTTAACCGCACTTTCGGTAATTTCGTGGAAAACAACGCGTTTATACACGGGGTTTTTTACTTTGCCTTTCTCGCGTATTACCTGCAGTAAGTTCCAGGCAATCGCCTCTCCTTCCCTGTCAGGGTCTGTTGCCAGCCATAATTTTTCCGCCTCGGCTCCTTGCTTGGCAAGAGCGTTGACCATTTTGATTTTTTCTTTGGGAATTACATATTTGGGGGTGAAATTGTCCTTGACATCGACGCCAAACTCACCCCTTGGCAAATCCCGCACATGACCCATCGAGGCGACAATCTGATAACCCGAACCGAGAAACCTCGATAAAGTTTTAGCTTTCGTAGGTGATTCAACAATAACTAAATTCTTCACTCTAGTTCTCCACTTTCCATCTTTTGTATCATATGTGTCAACCCAGTAGAGTATCTTTCAGTCTCTTCGAGATTTTAGTGAAACTACTGAAAGTTCTTCTACTGGGTCAACACCATCGATGGATAATAAAGTACTAATTTTAAAAAATACAACGCGCGAGGGGCCGGGGATTTTAGAAAAAATTCTGCAGGAAAATCTGATTTATTACAACGTTTGTGATCTTTCTGCGGGTGATCCTTTGCCCGATCCTAAAAATTACGGCACACTGATTGTCATGGGCGGGCCCGATAGTACCAATGATAAAACCCAAAAAATCAAAAACGAAATTGAGTTTATTAAAAATTGGATTGCCGCCAAAGAACCTTTTCTGGGGATTTGTCTTGGTTTACAGCTTCTGGTAAAAGCCGCAGTTGGAAAAGTTGCCAAAAACCCCACAAAAGAAATCGGCTTTCGCGGTGCTGACGGAAACTTTTTTGAAGTCGATCTTCTAAAAGGCAGCCAAAAAGATCCTCTTCTATATAAACTCGGCAAGAAAATAAAAGTATTTCATCTGCATGGAGAAACGGTAGTCTTGACTAAAAAAATGCAACTTTTGGGGAAGGGCAAACATTGCCAAAACCAGATTGTCAAAGTTGCCGACAGCGCCTATGGCGTGCAGGGGCATTTTGAGCTGACCGAAAGAATGCTCGATGTGTGGCTTTTGGAAGATCCTGATTTAAAAAAGCAGGATGCCAAAAAAGTCCGCGCGGACTTTGCAGAAATCAAAGAAGAATACGCAAGGACAGCCAACCAAATTTTTACCAACTTCCTAAAAATCGCAAAATTGATATAGAATCATAAAATGCAGTGGCAGGATTGGGTTTTTACATCAGGCCAGTTAATTTTCGTTTTTGCCTTAATCCCAACCATCAGAGGAAAAGACAAACCAGCGTTATCAACTAGTTTGATAACGGGGATAATTCTAATAACTTTCTCTTATACCCAATTAACATTACGGCTCTATTTCAGTTCTATTACCGCAATGATGACAGCCATTGCATGGCTGACTCTAGCTTTCCAAAAATACCAACAAATTAAAAGGAAATGATCAAACTTGTTGCTTTTGATTGGAACGGTACTTTGATCGCCGATACCTGGCCGATTTTAGAAGGAGTTAACCTGGTTCTGAAATCCTTTGGCAAAAAACCGGTCACCCGCAAACAATTTCTGAAAGACTTCGACGTTCCTGTTTCAATTGCCTATAAAAACCACGGCCTTGATATCGATTCAATCGAAGGCGGCCGCGAAAAAATCTCGCAAATATTCCACACCTATTATGAAAAAAGGGTTGAAAACATCAGAACCCGGTCGAATGCAAGAACGGTATTAGATCACCTTAAGAAAAAAGGCATCGCAAGTCTGGTTTTTAGCAACCATACGCAGTTCGGCGTTGATAAACAGCTGAAAAGACTAAAACTTCTTCCTTACCTTGAGACAGTAATGGCAAACCCCGAAAGACATCATGCCCTGATCAAAAGAGGCAAGGAAGAAAGATTAAAAGATTACCTTGTTTCTAAAAAACTTCCGCCTAACGAGGTGTTGATTGTCGGCGACACAATCGAGGAAATCCAGATAGCCAAATCACTTGGCTCCATGGTCTGCTCAATCACCCACGGCAATTGTTCCACCCGCCGGCTCAAAGCCGCCAAACCGGATTACCTAATCTCCGACCTTGGCCAAATGATAAATATTATTCAACACATTAACTCTATCTAATTAACAGCTTGAGTTTAGAAATTAGAAATTAGATCAATTAGAAATTTTATATCCCCCAAATCCCCGAACCGTAGTTTTTGACAAAACCGGAAAGTTCCATTAGAGAAAGCGCAGATGAGACTTTGTCGATTGATAAACCGGTTTCGCGCGCAATTACATCAATGTGCTTTGAGCCTCCGTCCAAAACCGCAAGGATCTTCGCCTGATCTATGTCTTGTGGTTTCTTTTGACTTTCGACTTTGACTTTGACTTTCCTGCGCTCAATTTCTAGAACCGAAAGAATATCCCCAGCTTCTGTTGCCGGATGCACGCCTTCCTTGACTAAATTATTGGTACCGCGGCTCATCTTGCCAAAAATCGGCCCAGGTACGGCAAAAACTTCCCTGCCCTGTTCTGCTGCCTGACCTGCGGTGATTAACGAGCCCGAATCTTCGGCTGCCTCCGTTACCAAAACGCCAAGAGAAAGACCGCTGATGATTCTGTTGCGCGCAGGAAAGTTTGAAGGAACTGACGGAAACCCCAATGGAAATTCGGAAACCAACGCGCCATTTTTTACAATCTCCTCTGCCAGCTTTTTATTTTCCGGAGGATAAATCGTGTCAACTCCGCTTCCTAAAACCGCAATGGTCCGGCCGCCTGCCTCAAGTGCCGCTCTGTGGGCACAGCTGTCAATTCC
>Ga0209541_10017868_pt1 | contig 10323 bp, 8 predicted proteins | sample RifCSPlowO2_01_FD_184027 | JGI IMG/M metagenome (GOLD analysis project Ga0209541, IMG submission 184027) | Groundwater microbial communities from Rifle, Colorado - Rifle CSP2_plank lowO2_0.1 (SPAdes) (version 2) | ecosystem: Environmental > Aquatic > Deep subsurface > Groundwater | place: Rifle...
TTGAATAAAAATTGTAAGAATTTCAGAAACGAAGGTCAAAATGAACTCCGTTTGAGAAAATGTATCGACCGAGCTAAACAATTACTACTCTCGAGTTATCCTTTAAATGTTTGAGAAATAAATTTTTAGGTTGACACCCCCACCTTGGTTTCATCTGGAACATTCATTTTCGAGGTTTGAGATGAAAAACTTCTTTTGGAGCTTCTTACTTTAAATCGAGGATAAATTTGCTTTGTTTCCATTTTTTCTTTGTGTATTTATTGTTATCTCCTTAATGGGAAGTAAAGTAGTAAAGTAAGAAGAATAATGCTTAGAAAGAGTAACAAAGAAAAATTTGAGCTTTAATTTTTTCTGGCTTTCTATTTTGCTTTATATATTTTTAGGTGATATATTATATATTAATAAAATATGTTTATTATTATATTTATTTTAACAAATCTAGTTCTATAAGAAGAGAAGGTAGAAGAAGATAGCTTTTTGAAAAAATTTTTGATTTATTCATCTCCAGTAGAAATGATGGTCTGGGAGTGTATATTCAAATGGCATAATGTTTAAATAAAGAATTGTAACTCACAAAGAGATGGCTCAAGGAAACTTAGGGAATTTTTTTGAAACGTATCTTACTAAAGAGCCTTTATTCTTGAACAAGAAAGTATTACAAGCAAGCCATACACCTGAGAATATCCCTCATAGAGATGAACAAATTGATCAGATTGCTAATATTTTAGCTCCTTCTTTACGAATGGAGAAGCCTAGTAATCTTTTCTTGTATGGAAAAACGGGATGTGGAAAAACCCTTACTATCAAATATGTGATGCAGCAATTACTTGAAACTGCTAAAAAGAAGAATATAAAATTAGAGATTTACTATTTAAATTGCAAATTAAAAAGAGTTGCAGATACTGAATATAGATTAATTTCACAATTAGCGAGATTATTTGGAAAGGAAGTTCCTGCCACAGGATTACCTACTGATGAAATTTACAAATTGTTCTTAGAGAGTATAGATTACGAGAAGAAATTATTAATCCTAGTTTTAGATGAAGTTGATCAGATTGTAAAGAAAGCTGGAGATGAAATCCTATATAATTTAACAAGATTGAATTCAGAATTGAAACATGCTGAAATCTCTTTAATTGGTATTTCTAATGATTTAGTTTTTACTGAAAATATTGATCCTAGGATTAAATCAAGTTTAAGCGAAGAAGAATTAGTATTTCCTCCCTATAATGCACTACAATTACAAGATATCTTAAGAGAAAGAGCGGATAAAGCATTTGCAAAAGGCGTCGTTACCGAAGGAGTTATTGAGAAATGTGCTGCTTATGCTGCAAGGGAGCATGGAGATGCACGAAGAGCTTTAGAACTCTTAAGAGTAGCTGGAGAATTAGCTGAAAGAAAAAATGAAGTAAAGATTAAGATCAAACATATTGATGAAGCTGAAGATAAAATTGAGCATGATAGGCTCTTAGATATTGCAAAAACCCAACCTAAACAGATTCAAGCTACGATGTTATCTATCTTAAATGTTGCAGCAAAGAATGAAAACACTATCTTTACGGGAGATGTCTATAGGTTGTATAAGGATTATTGCACAAAATGTGGATTGAAACCTTTAACTCAAAGAAGGGTCAGTGATATTATTGCAGAGTTAGACATGTTGGGCATTATCAACGCAAGAGTTATCAGCAAGGGACGATATGGACGAACAAGGGAAATAGTGCTAGCGATTCCTCCTACTAACCTAGAGGAGATTGAACATATTCTTAAAGAAGGTCTACATCTATAATGGAACAGAATTTTATTCACCAATGTCTTACTTACGGATATTTGGTGAGTCCGGATTTCTCATTTGATGGAGATTTACCTGGATTCTTAGATAAACTAAAACAGGGAGGGAGTTTCGCAAAACCTTTAGTATTACATCCTGATTTGTTAGTTTTCTTAGACAAGGGAAAGAGTGAAACTGATTTGAATTGGATTGAGTTTGAAAAATCAAGAGCATTATTCGAATTTGGAAAAGACAGGAGAGTGTATGATTCATTTCTTGGGATTTTATCTAAAGATGTTCCTCCTAAACTAGAGTCTACGCAGAGAATTGAAACTGCTCTGCCCGAACCTGAAACTGATACTGGGTCTGTTATTGTGCTTAATTCTTATCAGAGTCAGAGTAAAAAAAGAGAGGTCCAAGACTTTGTAAAATATTATACTGTACGTTTTGAAACCTTGCGTAAAATGTTATTAAAAAGAGCAGAGCTCCAAAATGTTTTATCTATCAATAGAGTCTTATCTAAAGGTGATGGCGATGTTTCTTTTATTGGTATAGTTTCTAATAAGAGGTCTAGCAAGAAAGGAAACATTTTACTTACTGTTGAGGATGTTACTGGTCAATTGGAAGTTATCGTCCCTCAAAATAAGAAAGAGCTATTTGAGATTGCAAAAGAAACTGGTTTAGATGAGGTTATTGGTGTGCAAGGAGGGTGCAGAGGTAAATTTGTTTTTTGTAATAATCTCCTATGTCCCGATATTCCTTTAGATAAAGAATTAAAAAAAGCAGATGAAGAGGTTTATGTTGCATTTACTGCTGATTTACATGTAGGGTCTTATTTATTCTATAAAGAAGATTTCTTGAAATTCGTTGATTGGATTAATGGCAATAGTGGAAATGAAAAACAAAAAGCTATTGCAAAGAAAGTGAAGTATCTTTTCTTGGTAGGAGATCTAGTTGATGGCGTAGGGATTTATCCTCGACAAGAAGAGGAGCTCTTGATTAAAGATATTTATGAACAGTATGCTCTTTGCGCAGAGCTTGTTGGAAAAATTAGAAAAGATTTGCATATTGTTATTTGTGGAGGAAATCATGATGCAATACGATTAGCGGAACCTCAACCCATCTTAGACAAAGATCTTGCAAAGGGATTCCATGAAATGCCTAATGTAACTTTAGTTACGAACCCTGCTTTAGTCAGCATTCATGCGAAAAGAGACTTTGAGGGATTAAAAGTTTTATTGTATCATGGGTATAGTTTTCAGTATTATGCAGATTCAGTTGATACTATCAGAGCAAGCGGTGGAAATTACAGAGCAGATTTAATCATGAAATATTTATTGCAAAGAAGACACTTAGCCCCAAGTCATACAGCAACATTGTTTATTCCTGATACAGAAAGAGATCCTTTAATCATTGATGATGTGCCTGATTTTTTTGTTACAGGCCATATTCATAGGACAGCAGCATTGAATTATCGGAATGTTACCATGATTGGATGCAGCTGTTGGGTAGGTAGAACAAGCTTTATGGAAAAAGTAGGAATTCATCCTGACCCGTCAAGAATTACTCTAGTAAACTTACAAACACGAGAGATAAAAATCATGAAGTTTAGAGAATGAAAGAATACTTCGACACATTACACAAGTCTTTGGAGCATGCGTATGAAGTAGCGAAGCTTGCAAGAACTAAGAACTTAGATCCTCGCAATGTCGTTGAAATTCCTATCGCGAAAAACATGGCAGAAAGAGTAGAAGGACTCATTAGTGCGGTTGCCCCTCAAATTAAAGGAAAGGGGATTCCTGAGAGAATCTTAGTCTTAGAAGAGCAGTATGGAAAATTAGACTGGAGAGTTGCATTTACTATTGCTTTAGAAGTTGCCCATGGAAAATTTGGGAGCTTTGAAACTAAGGAAGAAGGTATCGAAGTAGGGATACGAACAGGATTTGCGTACGTAACTTTAGGAGTTGTAGCTAGTCCTTTGGAAGGATTTGTCAAATTAAAGATTAAACAAAGAGAGGATAATGGACAGCCTTATTTTTCATTATTCTTTTCAGGACCTGTACGAAGCGCAGGAGGAACAGGAGCAAGTGTTTCTGTTTTAATTGCAGACTATTTAAGAAAACAGTTTGGCTATGCTGAATATGATGCAAATGAAAATGAAATCAATAGAGCTGTAACGGAATTAGCCGATTATCAAGAAAAGGTAACTAATTTACAGTATTTTCCTAGTGAAGCAGAGTTACGATTCTTAATCAAACATCTCCCTATTGAAATTGATGGAGATCCGAGTGAGAAATTTGATGTCAGTAATTACAAAGATTTGAAAAGAGTAGAAACAAATAAAATTAGAAGCGGGTATTGTTTAGTTTTGGGGGAGTGCTTGTCTGCTAAGGCTGCAAAGTTATGGAAGCAACTCAATAACTGGGGTAAGTCTTTTTCTATGGAGCAGTGGGATTGGCTTAAGGAATTTACACAGTTACAAAAAGAGATTAAAGCAAAAGGAAGTTCTTTAGCAAAAAAAGAAACTTCTGAAAAGATTAAACCTAATTTTACATACATCTCTGAAATTGTTGCTGGAAGACCTGTGTTAACCTACCCCCTGAGACAAGGAGGATTTAGATTAAGATTCGGAAGATGCAGAAATACAGGATTATCAAGTATGGCTTTACACCCTTACACTATGATGCTTCTTTCTGGGTACATTGCGATAGGAACTCAATTAAAAGTGGAAAGACCTGGAAAAAGTACTGCTTTGAGCAGTTGCGATAGTATCGAAGGACCTATCATCAGGTTAAAGAACGGAGAGGTTGTTTTTGTTGAAACGGAAAAAGATGTTAAAAAATGCATAGGAAATATCGGAGAGATTCTGTTTATGGGGGATCTGCTTGTTAATTATGGAGATTTCTTTAATAGAGCACATATTTTAGTTCCACCGGGTTATTGTGAAGAGTGGTGGATTGAGGATGTCAAGGAAAAGGGAAAAAGCATAGAGCAGATGACTAATGCAACGAACCTTCCTTACGAACTTCTTAAAGAATTTATTGATGATCCTTTTTACACTAAGCCGAGTGTTGAGGAAGCATTTATTCTCTCAAAAGCCTTACAAGTGCCCTTGCATCCAAGATATACCTTCCATTGGAGAGAGCTTAGTGATGCTGAGTTTCTGTCTTTAATCAAATGGGTTGGAAAAGCTACTTTAGAGGATGGAAAGATATTGCTGCCTGTATTTTCTTCTTTAGCTGAAGAGGTTGAAGGAGATCCGAAAAGAGCGTTGGAATTATTAGGGGTGCCTCATAGCGTTGTCAATAAAGAATTTGTTTTAGTTGAGGGTGTTTGGGCAAAAGCTTTGATGATTAATTTAGGGTTTTATAGTAAGCCCTTAGATATTCAAAAAGCCATTGAAATGATAGGGAAACAACCCGTTTTGGAAACAATTAATCTGTTTAGTGAAATTCTGATTAAGGACAAGGATGGCTTGTTTATTGGCGCACGGATGGGAAGGCCAGAAAAGGCAAAGATGCGAAAATTAACAGGAAATCCTCATGTTTTGTTCCCTGTTGGTTCAGAGGGGGGGAAGATGCGAAGCTTCTCTGCAGCTTTGCAAAGAGGGGGGGTCACTGCGGATTTCCCGATTCATTATTGCGTGAAATGCGAGTATCAAACTATTTATCCAAAATGCGAAAAGTGCAATTCTTTGACAGAAAAAAGATTCTATTGCAATGAATGTCAAAAAGTTGTGAAAGAGTGTAAGCATCCTGTTTTTAACCATATCCACCAAAGAATTGACCTTCTTCATTATTTTTCATCAGCAAAAGAGCATATTAAAATGGAAATTGCCCCTGCATTGATTAAGGGTGTAAGAGGAACTTCCAATGAAGGCCATGACATTGAACACTTGGGAAAAGGATTACTAAGAGCATCTCATGAACTTTTCGTCAACAAAGATGGAACTATACGATTCGATATGACAGAACTCGTAATTACCCATTTTACTCCTAAAGAAATTAAAACTTCGGTTGAAAAATTACGCAGTTTAGGCTATGATAAAGATATCTATGGGAAGGAACTTGAAAATAGTGATCAAGTCTTGGAGATCAAAGTACAGGATGTCATCTTACCGAGATGTTCTGAGTCAAGTGAGGAGGGAGCGGATGTTGTCTTATTCAGAATTGCGAAGTTTGTTGACGATTTATTGAAGCATTTTTACCATCAGGAAAAATATTACAATTTACAGAGCAAAGAGGAATTAGTTGGGCATTTAATCTTAGGGTTATCACCCCATACTTCAGCTGCGGTTTTAGGAAGGATCATAGGATTTAGTGATACACAAGGATGTTACGCTCATCCGATGTGGCACTGTGCAATGCGAAGAGATGCTGATGGAGATGAATGTGGGGTCATGTTGTTATTAGATGGATTAATGAATTTTTCAAGGTCATTTTTACCTGCCCATAGAGGAGCGACACAAGATGCTCCTTTAGTCATTACCAGTACTTTGTTACCTGCTGAGGTTGACGATATGTTGTTCGATATTGACATTGTTTGGCATTATCCTTTGGAGTTTTACCAAGCTTGTGAACAGTATAAAATGCCTTGGGAGGTTAAAGTTGAGCAAATCGCTCATCGCTTAGGAAAAGATTCACAGTATTATGGATTTGGTTTTACACACCCCACTAAAGATATCAATCATGGTGTGAGATTTAGCGCGTATAAATCCTTGCCTACGATGCTTGAAAAAGTAAGAGGGCAGATGGAATTAGCGGATACAATACGAGCTGTAGATGAAGCTGATGTTGCACGATTAGTGATAGAAGGACATTTCATCAGAGATATTAAAGGCAATTTAAGAAAGTTTTCAATGCAACAGTTTAGGTGTGTTGATTGTAATGAGAAATTCAGAAGACCTCCGTTAATGGGAGTATGCAATAAATGCTCTGGAAAATTAGTGTTTACCATTTCAGAAGGAACTATCACGAAGTATTTAGATCCTAGTTTGGAACTAGCAAAAAAATATCATTTGCCTTTGTACTTAAAACAGACTTTAGATTTGACCAAAAGAAGAATTGAGAGTTATTTTGGAAAAGAAGAAGAGAAACAAGAAGGCTTAGACAAATGGTTTGGTTAGTTTACAATAAAAAATACAAGATTACTGGAATACTTAGGCTTCCCATTAGATGATATCTTCCGAGGCCTTTCATCGGAGCTAGCATCCCAACCATCGTTGAAACTGTTAGTACTAATAACCCTAACCAGTGTGAAAATAAAAAAACTATAGCTGTTGTGAAAATGATTACAGCTAAACATAATTTCGTGTAGTTTATCTTTGTAATGATTTTGGCAAAGACTTTCGCAAGAGTATTTGAGATTTGCATTGCTAGGATTCCTGCAACTAAGGCACAGATTAGATAAATCATTAAGTCATGTAAAGTCATATTTGCTAAAACTTGCGAAAGAATTGCGACTGCACCGTTTCTTGCTTTGTCTATTGTGTATAAAGCAACAAAACTTAAGACAGTAACCATACTATTAATCATTCCTACGAGAATAATGAACGTTTCTCTTGAAATTTGCTTAAAGATGCTTGATGCAATAATGACTGCTTGCGCTGAGCCCATCGCAGGAAGAAAACCACAGAGAGTTGATGCAATCGTGCCTCCACCCATCGCTTTGAAAAATTCTTTTTTTGGTATTTTCTCTTTTGTTATCTCTTGTTTCGGAATATTGATCTTTTCTTTTAAGGCAAGTAATAAAGTGCTGGTTCCAAATAAGCCAGAGAATAAAGGAAGTAGAGGTTGTTTTAGTGAAGATAGATTTAATGCAGCTACACCCAAAATTCCTGAAAGCAGAAACACTGCAAGAGCCCAGAGTTTTTCTTTCCTTTCCCTTAAGATTAGGAAGCTACTTGAGAGGATGAGGATGAATGGAATGTATGCTTGAATAACTCCATACATCGGTTTTATAGTAATGAGATACAGAGGAGTTAGTAGAATCATGACTATGATTCCCATGAAGGCACCTTGCGTAGCTAAGTACACAGCTTTATAGCCCTGACCTTTAAGCAATAATTCGTGAGAGGGAAGAATATTCAAAGCAGTGTCTGGAGTAGGAGCCCCTAAAAAAGTTGAGGGAACAAAATCAGTGAAAATATGCGTAATGGTGAGGGCAATGATAAACACTGCAACGGCTAAAGGACTTGTAACCTCCATTAGTGCAGGAGCTACACTCAATGTTAGAACAGCAAGCAAATTTACGTGAATACCTGGGATGATTCCTGTAATAGTTCCAATACCCACACCAAGGAAAATCGCAAGCAAAAGATCCAGAATTATTTTCTCTTAAACATCCTTCTGAAATCAAATAATATAATACTAAAAAAGACAATGAGTAAAGCACCTATGGCAATAGATTCTTGGCTTTTGGATAAAGAGCCACCTTGAGCATTTATTGTTGCAAAACCAGTAATGCCTCTGCCTAAGAATAATAAGCCCACCACAATTAAGAAGAACAAGATGATTACATATACTGTATGCTTTCCGTTAAACATAGTATTCTAATAAATCTTGGTTTTATAAATCTTACTATCTCAGTTGACCTAGAATTTCTACGCCTTTCTTAAGAATTTCTCCAGATTGAGCATCTATGGCGAAAGCAGCTACTCTTAGGTTAACTGTAAAGAAGGAAATATTAAAGACAGCATGCTGTTCTCCTTGTTGCACTACCCAGAGATATCTTTCATCTTGACTTATCTTAAACTCTGGAAGTAAATCCTTTGCTTTCTGCAAAGCTTCTGTTAAAGAAACAATAATTTCATCTTTATGTAACATTGTAATAGGTATTGGACTTTTGAGGACATCTTGTTCTAATGTATTTTGGATATTACCACTAAAGATTCTGAACATAACCATCTTTCCTTTTTCAGTACTATAAAATCCGATTTGCCATTCTTCTGGGTTTTCTGACATTCCTAAAACGTTGGCTAAATAAAAAGAAGGATTAGTTTGTTGCCATTTATGATACTCTTCATTATTCAATAAATAAGCTAAAAATTCTGGAATCTCCATTTTACTGTACTTTTTTAATCTTATAAAAATTTATGCTTTTTCTAATAAAGAAACTTCAATTTCTTTTTTCTTTTGATATTCAACAATTCTTCCTTCAATTAACACAGTATCTCCTTTTTTAAGCTCAAGAGGCTCTTCTTTAAAGAAAACAGCAATTGCTTTTCCAGATTCATCTTTTAAGTTAAGGATCATTACTTTTTCAGTATCATAAATACTTTCTAACGTTGCTTGGACTCTTACTTTTTCATCTATTTCTTTATTCGCAATTTCTTTTAATCCTGTTAGGGGTAAGGTGAGTATTTGCGTAAGAATCAACAACAGTAAAACTCCTAATAAGGAGATTATTAACCCAATCTTGAATACTTTTTTATCTTCCATCCATTAGAAATCTTTATTAATCTTTAAGAGTCTTTCTGCGCATGGATAAAAAAACCTTAGTACAAAGAAATGCGGAAGAGGTTCTTGGAGAGGATCAATTAAGGGGTATTTTGAAAAAGAAGAAACCTATTGTGTATTGTGGATATGAAACCTCTGGAGAGATTCATCTTGGTCACTTACTAACTATCACGAAATTACTTGATTGTATGAAAGCAGGATTTCATGTTAAAGTATTGTTTGCTGATTGGCATACTTGGCTGAATAGAAAAGGAGACTGGGATTTTATTCATGACCAGGTAAAATCTTGGGAGAAAGGATTTAAGGCAAGTGGCTTAGAAAAAGCTGAATTTGTTTTAGGAAGTTCTTATCAGAGATCTATGGAGTATATCGATGATGTGTTGTTGATGTCGTTAGATACTACGTTGAATAGGGGCATTAGAAGCATGCAGCAGGTAGCAAGAGATGTAGACCATGCGAAAATTAGCCAAGTGATTTACCCATTAATGCAGATAGAAGATATCAAATGTTTAAAAGTAGATGCTGTTGTCTCTGGGATAGATCAGAGAAAAATCCATATGCTTGGTACAGAGTTATTTCCTTTAATCAAGTATCATTCTCCTACATTTATACATATGCCTATCATTCCTAGTTTGCAAGGACCTGGAAAGATGAGTTCAAGTGATAAATCAAGTTTTATCTCTATTCGAGATTCTGATAAGGATATTTTACAGAAAGTGAAAAATGCTTTTTGTCCTTTAGAAACTCGAGATAATAGTGTGTTATCTGTTGCTAAGTTGATTGTTTTTCCAAGGTTTGAGAAACTCACTTTACAAAGAGATGCTAAATATGGCGGAAATATTGAACTTTCAAGTTATGAAGAGTTAGAAAAGTTGTATTTAAGTGGAAAGATTCATCCGGCTGATTTAAAACAATTAGTTGGACAGTACTTAGTGCAGATTATTCAACCTATTCGGAAGGCATTTTAAGGCTCAGTTGAAAGTCTCCTGACTTCTTAAATGAAGATTGTGGGCGATAGCCCTACAATAGACTTCTGCTCTTTGTGAGCAGAGCGCTCTCGCTAGGAGATAACTTCCATATTTCCGCTTGAGACTC
>Ga0209541_10017869_pt1 | contig 10323 bp, 9 predicted proteins | sample RifCSPlowO2_01_FD_184027 | JGI IMG/M metagenome (GOLD analysis project Ga0209541, IMG submission 184027) | Groundwater microbial communities from Rifle, Colorado - Rifle CSP2_plank lowO2_0.1 (SPAdes) (version 2) | ecosystem: Environmental > Aquatic > Deep subsurface > Groundwater | place: Rifle...
CGGAGATGATAGTCTTTTTATAAGGTTTCTCACCCAGACCTCCATCGGCCGGTCGTTAATTGGAACAAAAGCGAAAGCCACTCCGACCAAAACAACAGCTAAGCCTAAAAGGAAGTTTAAGATAGGGACAGGGAAAATATAAAAAATCAATACTCCGATGGGGATCGAAATAAGCAAATAAATAAACTGTTTGATCGTCAAAAAACCGATCAGCTTGAATTCAAAGGTGGTAATCTGTCTGGGGATAGGATGCTGTTCCATAATTTTAGTATAACGAAAAAGAGTTTATAAAGTTATCAATATTAATATTAACTTGACTTCCTGTTTATATAGATGTACTCTTATATTATAAGAGTACAAATATATGTATAATCAAAATATTATTCAACAAGCAAAGCAGCTGAGGAAAAAAGGATTCACTTATTTTGAAATTAATAAAAAATTAGGAACAAAAATAGCCAAAAACACTTTATCTTATTGGAGTAGAGATATAATTCTTCCAAACTGGTACAAAGATAAAGTAATAAAAATTAATAAAAAAAATTTAATAAAGGCAAGAACAGTGGCAATGAGTATAAATAAGATAAAAAGAAAAAAGTTCCTACTTTTTTTAAAAGAAAAAAATTTACATTTGGTAGAAAGAATAAATACTTCTTTACAAAAATTGCTATTAAGTATTTTGTATTTAGGAGAGGGAGCTAAATCTTCAATAGCCTCAACCCTTACTTTAGGAAGCTCTAACGCTTTGATTATCAAACTTTATTTAAAGCTTTTAAAAAATTGTTATCCCATTGACAATTCAAAATTTAGGGTTAGAATCCAGTGTCGATTTGATCAGAATATCAAAGATCTTGAAGATTATTGGGGCAAGATAACAACAATAGATAAAAAACAATTTTATCCAACATATATTGATCAAAGAACAAAGGGAAAACCAACATTAAAAAAAGATTATAAAGGTGTTTGTACGATCCACTATTTTGACAAAAAAATTCAATTGGAGCTAATATTTTTAGCAAATGCTATAATAGAAAAGATAATTTGATATTTAAAATGGGCCTGTAGTTCAGTTGGATAGAACGTCTGGCTGGCAGTCAGAAGATCAGGGGTTCGAGTCCCCTCAGGTCCACCGAGTCTAACTCGGTTTACAAAAAGTTAGACGAGGTGATCGAGTTTGACTCGACACCTAAAAACATATATATTTTCTTCATGGACAAAACGTCAGACGTTTTGTTAAAAAAAAGGTTTTACGTTTATACCATTTTTAGTTTAAAAGATAAAAAATTTTATACCGGGTACACGGTTGATTTAAGAAGAAGATTAAAAGAACATGCAATGGGTTTGTCCAAAGCTACAAAATTTAGAAGACCATTTTTACTTATACATTATGAATATTTTATTAATGAAACTGATGCAAAAGCTCGTGAGAGGTTCTTAAAAAGCGGATTTGGGAGAAATCAACTAAAACAGGCTCTTAAAAGAACACTAAAAGAAGAGAATAACCCTTAAAATATATTGCTATATTAATAATCTAAAGTTTAAACAAAACTAAAGCAAAAAATGATAATAAGATTCCAAAGATTTGATTTTTTGTCGGCCTCTCTTTGTAAAGAATCACTCCAAGAAAAAGTGTTATTAGTAAAGAAAAATTAGAAACGGCTCCAACAATAGAAAACGGACCGGTTTTCAATGCTTATATAAAAAAGACCAATCCGGTAAAATTTAAAGCTCCGATTAATATCCCTAATGAATAAATATTAATGAAACCTTTGTTTCTAACAATTTTCTTATCAGAAGTTTTGTTATTTTTTTGAATTTTTCCCAATAAATATGAAAAGACAAATCCTAGTCCGTAACTTAAAAAAGTGAATGAGAAAGTTCCCTTTACGAATTCCAGTGTAAAATTGCCCAGAGCAGAAAACAAAATGCTTATAAACGTTAAAAGTAAGCCTATTTTAATGTATTGTTTGACATTTTTTTCTTTATTTGTTGTCAATAAGTAGATGGCAAATATGGTTGTCAATAGACCCACAACCTGTGAATTTGTTAAGTGTTGGTTTAAAAATAAATAAGAGATAATAATCATGAGAAATAATGTTCCGGTTCTATTGATGGGATAAAAAATACTTATCCCAATTTTTTTAAGAGCTTCAAATCTTGTTATCACTGAAGTAAAAAAAGTAACCGCGTTAAGAAAAGCTATAAATAAAAGGAAATTAATATTACTTATATTTTCATGAAAAACAAAAAATAAAATGAGACTTAATATCGTTACGGTTACCCCAAAAATTGTGGTAATTTTCGTACTGTTATAACCTTTTTGAGCAGATACTTTATATAAGAAATTCTCAAAACCCCAAAATAACGCTGCTAATATTGAAAGAACAAACCAATTCATATAATGATATTATCATATCTGTCCACGTTTTCTTATTAATATATTAGTTTGACAATCTAATCACCTATTTTTGTAGGTTATCCCACTTCGCTAAAGCTTCGCGGGACAAGTAATCGATTGATATAATACATCTATCAACAAAACAATACTATTTTAACAGTCTAAAGTACTATTCTTGTAGGTTATAAGCGGTTGACTATAATAATACCTTTGAATATTCTGTTTAAATGAAAACCTACACCTTACATGATCTTCCAGTTGACGAGCGGCCACGGGAACGCCTCGTCAAATATGGGATTGAGTCGCTATCTCTTCAAGAATTGCTGTCCTTAATTTTTGGCCGAGGAGTTAAAGGAGAACCAGTTATCAGTATTTCCCAAAAACTAATCAGCAGTTTTGGTTCGTTAGATAGTTTATCTGAAGCGTCAATTGAAGAATTAAAAAAAATTAAAGGTTTAGGTTTAGCCAAAGCTTGTCAGCTAAAAGCCTGTTTTGAAATTTCAAGAAGATTAAGGAAGGAAGAAAATTTAAATAAAAAGAAAAATAAGATTATTAATTCGCCAAAAGACATTTTTCCACTTTTAAAAGAAAAAGTTATTAATTTTTATAAAGAATATTTTATGGTAGCTTCTTTGGATAACCGCAACAAAATAATTAATATTGATACGGTTTCGGTTGGAACATTAAATTCCAGTTTGATCCATCCCCGCGAAACTTTTGAAATAGCCATCAAAAATCACGCTGCGGGAATTATTATCTGTCACAATCATCCATCGGGTGAACTCAAACCTTCAGAAGACGATCTGATTGTTACTCAAGACTTAGTCAAAGCGGGAAAACTATTGGGGATTGAAGTCTTCGATCATCTAATTATTACCAAAGACGGATACTATAGTTTTAAGGAAAGGAAGATTATTTAGTACGAATGATTATTTCCTGATTTCAAATTGATCAAAAATCTCCTTCGGTTCTTGCCAAAAAACCTCCACTTCGGAAACATGGGAGACCGGCGGGCCTTTTTTTACCAAGTCAATTATTTGCTTGACCTTTTCTTCTTCTCCTTGTATTTGAGCCTCAACGAATCCGTCCTCTTTGTTTCTCACCCACCCGGTCACTCCGATGATCTTGGCCTGAATTTTTGTCCAGGCCCGGAAACCGATTCCGATGACGTCGCCTTTAATATAGAGATGAACTTGTTTCAACATTAAATTATTATAAAAATTATAAAGATTATAATCTAATCGCGGGGTCTACTTCCCTCGCTCGTCTTAAATAATCGGCGGCTCGATTTTTATTCCCTTCAGATAAATATAACTTATAAAGACTATAAAGGATATCCCTTGCTTTCGGGTTAACAATCAATTGTTGTTCAAGATTATTTATCATTTCCTTTTTTTTGTTTTCCTGCTTAAAAATCTCTTCCTTGACAGTCGGACCATAAATATTATTATTCATCCCCAAAATTTTTTGATATTCCGAAAAAGTTTTGATTTTCTCCAAGAAATTAACCGCTGCTTGTTTGTTATTACTGACAAACTGGAAATATAATGGAGAGATTGTTTGACTGGATATCAAATTAAAGATGAAGAAAACAAAGAAAACAGTAAAAATACTTAATTCCAAAATTTTTGATCTTTGAACTGTATTTTTGATATTTAATATTTGATTTTTAATATTTTGATGATGTTTCATACCCGCATATATTATATACTTTTTTTATGGACCCGATTTATTATCAAATCTTTCTGGATAGGCTAATTACCATTGGTTTGGCAAGTTTAGCCGCAATACTCGCCGCCGGACTGACTTTAATTCTTATTTATTTGATCGTTATTTATTTCCGTTTGAAAAAGCGGGAACAAATTTCTTTAGAAATGATCACATTGGAGGTCAAGTTAGCCAAAGAAAATGAAATTAAAATTGATGCGGCCGATCAAATGTTTTCTTCTTTTTCTAGTCTTAAAAAATCAGGATTTTTTTCTTTTTTGGAAGTAGACGATGTTGTTTCCTTTGAAATTATCGGAAAAAAAGCTGAAATACGATTTTATGTTTCCGCTCCCAATCGGGTGATTGATCTGATTGAAAAAACAATCTATAGCTATTACCCGATGGCCGATATCAGAAAAGTCGATGAGCCAAATATTTTTTCCGAACAAGGAAAAGTTGTTTTTGGCGGGATCGTCCAAAAAGAAGCCTCCTATATGCCCGTTCGCCTTTACCGGGATTTGCCGACTGACTCCCTTTCAGCAATTACTTCGGCTTTATCAAAATTTGATGATAATGAAGCCGGTATTATTCAAATATTGATTCGTCCGGCAGGTGGTAAATGGAAAAAAGAAGGGAAAAGCTATGTCTCTAACACCAAAAAAAATGAAGCCAATCCGGAAAAGGCCACTTTCAAAACCGATCCAAAAGTTTTGGAAAAAATTGAAGACAAATGTTCAAAATCAGGCTTTGAAACCACCATTCGTTTTGTCGTCACAGCAGCGACTAAAGACATGGCTGATACTCATCTTAAAAATATCAAAAATGCCTTTACTCAATTTAATTCTGACCTGAATAATTTTGGTGGAACAAAAGATGTTTTTAAAGGTGGGTTTATGATCAATTTTATTTATAAATTTTTCCCGATCATCGATTGGCCGTTTTGGCCATCAGGGAAATCAATTTCGGTTCTGTCAACCGATGAGTTGGCTACGATCTTTCATTTTCCCAATAAAACCGTTGAAACACCCCATATTCAGTGGCTGAAAGCAAAAACCGCTCCGGTTCCGATCGAAGTTCCCCAGACGGGTGGTACGGCTCTTGGCGGTGGTTATTATCGAGGTGTTAAACGTCCGGTGACCATTGGCGTTGAGGACCGAAGGCGGCACATTTATATCATTGGGAAAACCGGTGTCGGTAAATCCGTCCTTCTTCATGACATGGCCATCCAGGATATTAAAGCTGGCCACGGCGTTTGCGTAATTGATCCCCACGGAGATTTGATTGATGACATTATTAAATATATTCCGCCTGAACGAGCCGAAGACGTGATTTATTTTGATCCGTCCGATGTCGAGAGGCCGATGGGTTTAAATTTACTTGAAGCAAAAACGGAAGACCAAAAACATTTTATTACCACATCGATTATTAATCTGATGTACAAGCTTTACGATCCGCAAAGAACCGGCATTATTGGCCCGCGCTTCGAACACGCCGTTCGCAACGCCATGTTGACGGTGATGAGTGAGAAGGGGTCAACTTTTGTCGAAATAGTCAGGGTTTTGACCGACCCAAAGTATGTCCAAGAACTGTTACCCAAAGTTCAGGATCCGATTGTCAGGCGTTATTGGACCGATCAAATTGCCCAAACCTCGGACTTTCACAAATCGGAAGTATTGGATTATATCGTTTCCAAGTTCGGCCGCTTTATTACCAATAAAACAATGAGAAATATTATTGGGCAGTCTGATTCTGCCTTTGATTTCCGGAAAGTCATGGACGAGGGAAAAATTTTATTAATAAATTTGTCAAAAGGAAAGTTGGGAGAGGAAAACTCGAGTTTTTTGGGATTGGTTTTAATCCCAAAAATTTTGATCGCCGCGATGAGCCGTCAAGAAATTCCCGAAGAAAAACGCCGGGATTTTTTTCTTTATGTTGATGAATTTCAAAACTTTGCCACACCGGACTTCGCCACAATTTTGTCTGAAGCGAGAAAGTATCATCTTAATCTGACGGTTGCCAATCAGTTTATCGGGCAGATGGATGACGAAGTCAAAAACGCCATTTTCGGAAATGTTGGAACCCTGATTTCTTTTAGAGTCGGCGTAACTGATGCTGCCTATATGCAGAGGGAGTATCAACCGGTTTTTGGTGAAACTGACTTGATCAACATCGAAAGATTTCATGCCTATATGAAAACAATCGTTGACAATGAACCGGTGCCGCCCTTTTCCGTCGACATGACTAAAGATATCAAAAAATTCCGGGCTGGATCTAACGAAAAGATCGCCCAGGCCGTTATCCAACTTTCCCGTTTGAAATACGGAAGGCCAAAGGAACTGGTCGAGGCGGAGATTAATCAAAGAGCGAGACTATAAATCAATAAAACGATTGTTTCATTGCTCCATTGCTTCATTGTTTTTTAACAATGAAACCATGAAACAATAGAACAATTAAGTCATCTTTTAATATGCTAACAACCTTTAAAACATTACTTAGTAACAAAACCCAGCTTAATTCCACCACCTATCTCTACCACTTTGATTTAATTGAACCGAAGGAGATAATATTTAAAGCCGGACAGTATCTGGTTTTAAAAGTTCCTTCCGAAAAAGGTCCTGTTTCCCGTCTTTATTCAATCGCTTCTCCCAACGCCGTTAAAAATAGTTTTGAATTAATCATCGGGATAATTCCAGGCGGTTTGGCGTCAAACTATCTATTTTCATTAAAGGAAAATAGTGAAATTATTTTTCAGGGGCCGGCCGGGATGTTTGGATTAAAAGATGATACTCGGGAAAAAGTATTTTTGGTGACAGGAACGGGGATTGCGCCGGTAAGAAGCATGTTGAAGTCGACGTTGGATGTTGGAGGTTTGAAGTTAGATAAAGAAGTTGGAAACTTGATGTTAGAAGATCAATCTTCAAACTTCCAATCTCAAAATCCAGCCTCTAATTTCCAACATCAAACGTCAATTTTTCTATTCTGGGGCTTAAAAACTTATCAAGATGTTTACTTATTCGATGAGTTAAAAAAGTTAACCACCACTGTCATTCCCGCGAAGGCGGGAATCCAGTTTAAGATCTGTTTATCCCGCGAAGAAAATCTAGACATGGTTCCGAGAGTTGATAAAAAATTTTTCGAACTTGGCCGCGTCAATGATTGTTTTAATCGCTACATTAAAAATTGTAAATTGAAAATTGAAAATTTAGATTTCTATCTATGTGGAGGAAGGCAGATAGTTGAATCATTAAGACAGTTTTTGGTAGCTAAAAATGTTTCGAAAGAAAATATTTATTTTGAGAAGTTCTAAGTTTAATACTACCAATCCAGACCAATACTACTAATAAATGATTAAATAAACAAATAATAAAATAATTAAATGAATAAAAAAATAAGCAAATGTATTAATTAGAACATTTAATTATTTATACATTTATTTCTTCATTTGTTTATTTGATTATTTCTTCATTTATTGGCTTATTGGTCGGATTGGTGACATTGGTAGTATTTTATTGAGATCTCTCAAAATACGCCTTCAATATTTCCTTTGCAATCGGTCCGGCGACGTCAGATCCCTGGCCGCCTTCTTCAACCAATACAGTCACTGCGATCTCTGGATTTTCATAAGGAGCAAAGGCGGTGATCCAAGCATGCGGCATACCCGATTTTGCGTGGGACTCGGCCGTCCCGGTTTTGCAGGCAATTTGTACCGGGCCGTTTTTTGTTTTAAAGTCAAACAACGGCCAACCGGTCCCCCCGGTTGAACAAGCTTGTTTCATTCCTTCGCGAACTAAATTGATGGTTTTTTGGGAAATAGGTAATTTTTTACAATCCTTCGACTCGCTATGCTTGCTCAGGATGAATTTATCATCTGATAAATTCATTTTTAATAATTTTGGTTTACACAAATACCCCCCATTAGCAAACACATCGGCAACCATGGCTATTTGTAAAGGAGTTACACCGGCGTATCCTTGGCCAATAGATAAGTTATAAGTATCACCTAAATACCAGTTTTCTTTTAAAACTTCTTTTTTCCAAAATGTTGATGGAATAATTCCTTCGGACTCGTCAAGGCCAATTTGGGTGCGTTTCCCCAACCCAAAAATATCAGCCCACTTTTTTATCTTGTCAACTCCGGTCCTCTCGCCGACTTTATAGAAAAAGATATCATTCGATCTTCTGATTGCCTTAACAATGTCAACCATCCCCTCGACTTTTCCATATTGAAGGAAATACCAGTTACCGAAAGTGGCCGCGCCGGCTTTAATGCTTCCCTTATCTTCTATCTCGGTTTTTCCATCAATGGCTTTTTCTTCCAGCCCGGCGCTTGCCACCACCAATTTAAAAAGTGATCCGGGTGGATAGGTAGCTTCAGTTACACGGTTAAACAAAGGATTGTTCTTGTCATTTAAATAAATTTGAATATTAGCGATCGTATTATCTTCAAAATCCTGGGAATTGAAAGAAGGGGACGATGCCATCGACAGTATCTCTCCGGTTTTAGGGTTGGTGATAACGATGGCCGCTTTTACATTCTTAATCAATTCATAACTTCTTTTTTGTAACTCAAAATCAAGAGCTATTTGAATTTTCTCTCCCGGAATTGGGGGAATAACATCGACGGTTTTTAAATATTGTCCCCGAGCATCAATCTCTACTAATTTTTTCCCGGATTGGCCTCGTAGTTGGCAGTCAAATAATTTTTCTATGCCTTTTTTACCGGTTCGGTCGCCCGACTGAAGCTTGTATTGGCAATGGTCATTTTTAATATCTTCTACGTCGGCAAGCTGGCGATAGCCGATAAAAGGGGCAATTGCTTCGGGGCTTTGATAGACTCTTTTTGAAATTATTATTTTCTGATTAATATCAGGATTTAAATTTTTTGCCACCGCAAACCCTTTTCTGTCAACAATCTCTCCGCGGGGAGCTTCAATGTTTATCTCCCTTAACCGATTTTTTTCAGAAAGATTACGGTAAAAATTACCCTTAACAATCGTCAATTGAAACAGTCTCAAAAATAATATTATTAAAAAAAAGAAGATGACGGCAATATAGATAAAAAAAATATTCTCTACCAATTGATTATTTCCACGAAAAAACTGGAGTCCTTTAAAGTCACCTTTATGAAAAAATGGGAGCCTGTTCATAAAATCAAAAATCAAATACTTAAGAAACTTTTTAAATTTTACTTTGTAATTTTGATTTTTGCATTTTAATTTTTGATTTAACTTATGAAGTATCCTTGTGTAAAATATCCCAGCAATAAAATATGTAAAACAATAAAGATTATTAAAATCAAATACTTAATAAAATTATTCTTTAAATCTGTAAGGTAGATGAATAATGAAATTGAAAATAACGAGTAGCGGGGGATAGAAGAGAAGGTGCCGGTGAGGGTAGGCAAAATAAGATTAACCAGAGAGAATAAATTGAGACCCAATCTCTCTGAATTTCTAATCAATTTCCCTGCCTTGCCGGCAGGCAGGCAATTTTTAATTCTTAAATTTTTAAATAAATCCAAGACCAAAATAACAAAAACAAAATTAAATACTAAAAATTCTATTAAAGAAGAAAAATATTGAAAGTTCCAATTAGCGGTAAGAAATATTTTGAAATATCTCCAGTAAACTTGAGGTAAAAAAATTAAATGAGACGACCGGTTAGCTCCAAATATTGGTTGAGAAGTTAGAAAGAAAAAAGGATCCCCGGTGGTTTTGAAAAGGTAGAGACAATACAAACCAAGACCAAGTAAGGGAGATAAGATTAGCAATAAGTAGCGAATGTTAAGTATGAAATATCTTCTGTCATTCCCTCGAAGGAGGGGATCCAGTCTATTAATTTCATTTAAGGTTATTTTAGTCTGGATTCCCGTCTTCACGGGAATGACATAATTAAGTTTTTTAACTAGATGCACAATAATCGGTATCACCAAAAACACCCCCACCAACCTTGTCAATGAGGCAAAAACTGCAAACAATCCGGTAAATAGATAATTTTCTTTTTTTAAGAAATATAAAGTAGCAACAACTAAAAGAAAAAATAGTCCTTCCGTGTAAATGGCGCCGAAGAAGAAAGAAGTGGGGAAGACAAGCAAAAATAAGATAGATAGAATTGGATTAAATCGGATAGAATCAGATGAAATCAGTTTTAAATATTTGTAAAACAAAATCAATCCAAGAAAAAACGAAACATTGGAAATGATTAATCCGGTTAAGAGT
>Ga0209541_10017870_pt1 | contig 10323 bp, 12 predicted proteins | sample RifCSPlowO2_01_FD_184027 | JGI IMG/M metagenome (GOLD analysis project Ga0209541, IMG submission 184027) | Groundwater microbial communities from Rifle, Colorado - Rifle CSP2_plank lowO2_0.1 (SPAdes) (version 2) | ecosystem: Environmental > Aquatic > Deep subsurface > Groundwater | place...
TTTAGTCGCTGCCTCTTCTATGTCCTTCATGTCGATCACTTTTTTATCCTCGCGCGCCGCCGTAATCGCTGCTTCATTCAGCATGTTTTCGAGATCGGCGCCTGAATAACCGACGGTACGCTTGGCGACCTTATCCCAATTCACGCCTGGCGCAAGTGGTTTTCCGCGTGCGTGGATTTTGAGTATAGCTACTCTGCCTGCCATATCGGGCAGTTCCAGGATAATGCGCCGGTCAAATCTGCCGGGGCGCAGGAGCGCCGGGTCAAGAAGGTCGCCGCGGTTTGTCGCCGCGATGACGAGAACATGAGCGCGCGGATCAAACCCGTCCATTTCCACCAAAATCTGATTTAAGGTCTGCTCGCGTTCGTCGTGTCCTCCCATGAGTCCAACGCTTCGGCGGCGTCCTATGGCATCGACCTCGTCGATAAAGATGATAGAGGGCTGCTGATGTTTTGCTTTTTCAAATAAATCACGGACGCGCTTAGCGCCGACGCCGACGAGCATTTCCATAAACTCGCTGCCCGCCATGCTGAAAAAAGGAACGCCAGCCTCGCCGGCGACCGCTTTTGCCAGGAGAGTTTTTCCCGTACCACTGGGGCCGATGAGCAGTACGCCCTTCGGCGTCCGTGCGCCGAGATCCAGATATTTCTTCGGCCGTTTCAGAAAGTCGACCACTTCCTGTAACTCTTCTTTCGCCTCGTCCACCCCGTCAACGTCGGCAAACGTCACTTTCGGCATATGTTTGTTGTACAGGCGCGCGCCGGAGCGGCCGAATGAAAAGAGTGAATCCTGCGCGCCGCGTGCCTGCCGTATCATGAATATGAAAAATCCGATAAACAAAAGGGTGGGAATTAAATTGCCGATAAAGTTCCAGAACGCGGCCGCCGGAGTCGTATCGACGACTTCAATTTTTACCGCCGCCGGGTCGATGTTTTCCTGATTAAACAATTCAAACAAGGAGAGTTGGGGTTCTTTGTACGAAATAAACTCGTCGCCGTTTTTATACGTGAGCACCAGCCGGAGATCCTCCACCTGAATTTCAGCGACTTCCTGTTCTTTAATATCGCTTATTACTTCGCTCAACGGTTTCTCCGGCATCCGCGCAGCCGGATCGCGGAATGCGTTAAACAGTGAAAAAACGATCAGCGCAAGCAACAGCCAGAGGACGACGTCTTTAAACGAAAATTGCAATTCAAACAGCTTGAGTATACGGCCGTTTTTCCCGTTGCGGCTCTTGCCGTTTTTACGATTATTATTGGTTTTAGTGTCGTTGGTTTTCATAGACACGCGCAGTATAACATGAGACGAGAATTGGCTAGCTAAAGTTGAGAATGGTGTAACGGGCAAAGATAATCGTTACATTTACTAATAAAGCACCGGTAGTCCTATTGCCTTTTTGACGAGGAGGAGTGTTTCCTTTGCCTCCTGATGCGCTTTCCTCGTTCCTTCAGTGATGATTTTCTCAATTAAACCAGGTTGCTCGGCAAAATTTTTACGCCTGAAGCGGATAGGATTCAAAAAAGTATTGATCGAGTTCGCGAGAAGTTTTTTTACTTCGACGTCGCCGACTTTCCCCGCCTGGTAGCGCATCGCAAGTTTTTCTACCATTGCCTTGTCTTTCGTAAAATATTCATGATAAATGAATACCGGATTGTCTTCTACAGAGCCCGGAATGGAAGCGTGAATCCGCTTGGGATCGGTGTACATTTTCATGACTTTTTCCTCTACCACTTTCGCCTCATCCGAAAGAAAAATCGCATTATTAAGGCTTTTGCTCATTTTTGCCGTGCCGTCGGTGCCGGGGAGGGTGCGCAGGTCGCCAATGATCGCTTCCGGTTCGGGAAATATAGGATCGTCTTTTTTTCCATAAAGCCGGTTGAAAGTCTTGGCGATTTCGCGGGCAAATTCAATATGAGATTCCTGGTCTTTGCCGACCGGCACGAGATGTGCGCGCAGAGACAAAATATCGGCTGCCTGAAGAATCGGATAATTCAAAAGGCCCATGGACGGGTGCTGTATCTTTTGATCCCTGATTTTTTCTTTGAGTGCCGGCAACCGCTCACAGCGGGCGATAGTTACCAGACTCATCAGGATAGAAAATAATTCGGTAATTTCCGGAATGGCAGACTGCAACAGTATGATGGTTTTATCAGGATTGATCCCGACCGCAAGATAATCGAGCATCAACTCACGGACGTTATTGGAAATATCTTTTGTTTTTTTCGGGTCATCGATCCGGTCGGTCAGACTATGGAGATCGACAATCGATATATACATTTCGTATTTGCTTTGGAGCGCGACGCGGTTGGCAAGGGTGCCAATGTAGTGCCCGAGGTGTAAACGGCCGGTGGGGCGATCACCGGTCAAAATGCGCTTGGTCATGAACTGATTTTACCACGATTGAGGCAAGCGGTCAATTGTGGTATACTGGGTGCGTATTTACACGCGGGGTAGTGTACGGCCGCACAGGAGGCTCATAATCTCCTAGACATGGTTCAACTCCATGCCCCGCAACTGGGGACATTAAATAAAAAATCCACTTATCATGAGTGGATTTTTTATTCCGTCCCCACCCGGGTGGTGCGAACGAAGTGAGCATGATACCCGGGACATGATACCTAAAATGATTAGCGCTTTGATACGGGCTATTTTTATGGAAAAGAACTAGTTGACTTGACATATTCTGTCAATATAACTTGACATACTATCTTTAATACTTGACATATTACTTGACATATAATATAATCACTTGACATGAAAACAAAAGTTACTCAGGAACAAATAGTGAGTATTATTGGACACCTCAAAAAAGCAAGTGTTGGAGAAATAGTTGAACATTTACCACAAAAGAGAACACGACAATGGGTAAGCACAGTGCTTAACCAACTTGCTCGAGAAGGTAAATTACTGCGTGCAAAATCAGGCCAACAAGTATGGTATGTCCTCCCTGAAGGAAAACATTTATTAACCAAGCGTATATCTAAAACCTTGATCAATAAAGATCTTCAAGAAGACAAAGTTTTAGACGAAATAAAATCTCAAGCCCCATTTCTTCAAAATGTGAAAGAAAACGTGGATAGCATTCTTTATTATGCCTTTACCGAAATTCTTAATAATGCTATCGAACATTCAGAATCAAAATCAATCACAGTTTCATTTGAAGGAATTGGGAAATCTATCGCCTTTGAAGTTTTAGACAAAGGTATCGGAGTATTTAAGAATATCCGAGAAAAGAAACAGTTGGACTCTGAGCTAGCAGCTATTCAGGAGCTCTTAAAAGGAAAAACAACAACACTTCCTCATTCCCATACGGGAGAGGGCATATTCTTTACCTCTAAAATAGCGCATGTTTTTATACTCGACAGTTTTCAGTATCGCTTAAGAGTAGATAACCAGATTAATGATATTTTTATCGAAGAGATCGAGAATTATGAAGGTACAAGAGTAAGATTTGAAATAGAACAGAATTCAAATAAACACCTAAATGATGTGTTTGAGGAATACCAGTCCGAACCAGGAGCTTTTTCTTTTGACAAGACAAAAGTTCATGTCAAACTGTTTGCCGCAGGGACTATTTATATATCCCGGTCACAAGCACGCAGACTCATGATAAATTTAGATAAGTTCAATGTAATCATCCTGGATTTTGAGGGAATAAAAACAGTTGGGCAAGCATTTGCTGATGAGATTTTTAGAGTATTTGTAACAAGGCATCCTCACATCCAAATTCAACCTACCAATATGAATGAACCGGTAGAATTTATGGTTAAACGGGTGCAGCATGCTCAATTACCACTTATTGAAACGAGGGAGATAAAATAACATGGTTTTCTTCGGAAAATAACGTTCGTATTTCTTCCAGCCCCCGCAACAAATGTTTTTAGCCCGTAACAGCAGGCTATTTTTATTTTAAAGAAACTTCAGTATAATTACATCATGGAGAATAAAACCTTACCAACAAAAGAGCAGTACTTCCAAGGTAAAAGAATTGTTATTACTGGTGGGGCTGGTGGTATCGGCAGCGCACTCACCAACATGTTCAGTGGAATAGGTGCAGAAGTTATAATATTAGACGTCACAGATATCGATAAACCTGAAAAAGAAGAAACAAATAGATCACACTACGCAGTAGATGTTTCTAATAAGGACAATCTTACTGCTACGGCTACAAATCTCGACGAAGTGGATATCCTCATCATCGCCGCAGGAGCAACATCTCAAACGAATGAACCTACTCAGGAAGAAATGGACAGAATGAAACGAGTAAATGTCGATGGTGTCCAGAATACACTTAGCGCATTTGAATCGCGAATGAAGAAAGGGTCTCAAATTGTCTTTATCGGAACAGACAATCCACCAAAGGATTTCTATAGGGAAACTAAAGAAGAGGACCGCCGAATAGTTAGTTCATTTGCTCAAGAACATCCGGATTTCAATGTACGGACTATTTTACTCGGACCAGTGCGTACACCGCTATTTAAATTGGGTAAACCACCGGAAGCTATTCAACAAATAGCTGAAAATGTTGGTATGTATGAACCGAGTGAATTTGCGGAAGCGCTGAGCGATTTACTTATGAAACCTCAGAGTACACCGTATCAAGAAGAAAAAATGTACCGACCTTTAGAATAGTACGTTCGTATTTCTTTCAGTCCCTCATAAGTCCTTATAAAGTACTTGAAAAGTACATTATAGAGTGATACACTAGAGACATGTTAACAAAACAAACACAAATTAAATTGAACATTCCTCTGCAACTCAAGGACTATCTGGAAAGCCGCGCAGCGCGGTTTGGTATGCCCATTGCAGGATATGTGAGACATCTGATAGTAAAAGATGTTGAAGAAATGGATTATCCTACCTACAGAGCATCGGAAGAGGTTGAAAAGGCATATGAAAAAGCAATGAAAGAGAAAGATAAGTCTATTTTGGTAAAAGGCGATATCGGAGACTTTCTTGATTCATTATGAAAGAAATAGAACTTTCTCCTGATTTCATCAAGAAAATAAAACAGATTCAAAGTAAGAATAGGAAGTTATATATAAAAATCAAAAAACAATTGTCGCTCTTTCAAACTGATCCTCAGCATCCTTCACTACGAATACACAAGCTAAGCGGAAAACTCAAAAATACCTGGAGTATTTCGATAGATATGAGTTATCGAATGATTTATGAAATAAGCGATACCTACTACTTCTTCCATATTGGGACTCATGATGAAGTGTATAAGAAATAAGTTCGTATTTCTTTAAGTCCCCGCAACTCGAGAGTTGGAACAAATCCGAGCCTAGACAATTAGCCCGTAATAACGGGCTTTTTTTATTATGGTAAACTAGGAAACGAGCACATTTATAGCCTATAATATTTGACCCGGTCAGCAAAATTTGTTATAATATCCGATATGGATATAAACAGAAGAATGTTTCACATATATCAGGCAGTAGAGCAATGTGGCAGGGATATATGGTTTGTGGATATCGAGGAAGAAGATGGCTCCGACACTATCGACGCCATACGTGTGAACTTGCCTAAAAGTGAAAGATACTCGGATGAAGACACACTATTTACAACAATTACACCTGGCATATTCTCTGACGATGTATTTACTGCAGATAATACGCTATCTGGAGAGGGAGAGAGAGTTGTTTCAAGCTATATCGTTGAGCGGTATGTAGAAAAACTATCTAGCATGACCTTCCCGTGTGGATTAACGACGATCTCTTCCCTTAATGAATTTATTATACAATCAGGCTCCTTACCCGATAGCTGGACAATTGTAGAATTAGCATGGCGCCTGCTAGATGAAGCGATAGAAAGTAAAAAAACATCTAATAGAAATACAGAGGTTGAATTATTTTCAAATAATGAAATTGCAAGAATGAGTGGTCAAATAGAAGCTTTAAGAAAATTAACACCTGATGAACGCGAAAAAGTCTGTTGGAAAGCACGAAGAACATCAAGTGCTATAGAGCTAGTCGCTGAGCAATTTTAACATCTTCATGATTCAAATTCTATCTATTAGGTTAGAGTATACTTAAGTTAACCGTAGGTAAACCACGTTCGTATTTCCTCCAGCTCCCGCAACAGGTAAAATAGCGCCTCACTAGGCGCTATTTTTGTATTGGATGCTATATAGAATTATGGTATAACAATCATAATATGTCCAGACAAAAAGTTGTACTGTTTGTTGTCTATAACGACAAAACTAAGTCGGTCTTATCTGAACACCGAGCAAAAGACCACCCACTTTATCCGAATCTAAAAACTTTTCCGACAGGTAAACTTAACCGTGATGAAAGTTTTGAAAAAGCATTACAACGAGAAATAAAAGAGGAACTTGGTATTGTTCCGTTAAAATTTGTTCAATTAGGGTTGCCTATACAAAGTAGCAAAGGGAACAACTTACTTTATCCTTTTCTTATCTTAGATTGGGGAGGCAACCTCCCGACACATATACTTGATAAAGGCAATCGACTTGTTTGGGAAACGTTGGATGAAATTAGCTTAAGTTCGATTTCAACAAGACCAGTGATAGCACAAAGAGTAAAAGATTATCTTTCCAATGCAAAATAGGTTCGTTTTTCTTCCCATGATCCAATTTATTTTATTACTACCTAAAGATGCATGTTTTTATATAAATACCTAGAATTTAGGTAAAACTTGCAATATACCTAAATCTTGGTAAAATATCCTTAATCTTTGAATTTAGGCAACTATGAAAATACATATTCCAAATAGCGCTTGGCTTGGAAATATAGATAAATTTCTAAGCTCGTTCGATGAAAGCGAATCAGACAAACTAACTATTACAGCAAATAAGCAATGGATATCTATACATCCCGTAGCACTTTCTATGGTTGCGGCTTTAGGTTTATCTTGCAAGCCGGAAAATATTGCATGTGAACAAATCGAGGCCAAATCAAAACACTATCTCAAGAGAATGAATCTGTTTGATTTATTGAAAGTAGATTCAGGAATTAAAATAATAGAACATGAACCGGCAGGGAGATTTATACCATTAACTCAGATAACCGATAGCAATAATCTATCTGATTTTATTACTGATATGATTCCACTCTTGCATTTAAAACCCGAGCAAGCGGAACCAATCCGCTATGTCATGAGTGAGCTAATGCGAAATGTATTTGAACATGCAGAGTCGAAAATTGGAGCTATAGTATGCGCACAATATTTTAGCAAAACGAATAGAATTAGTATTGGTATTGTAGACAGAGGAGTAGGAATAAAAGAAACGATATCACAATCATATGCGGTAAAATCCCACTCTGAAGCTATAAGACTCGCTTTAACCCCAGGAATAACAGGTACAACTAAAAGAATTGGAGGTACAGATTACAACGCAGGAGCGGGTCTTTTTTTTATCAAGTCGATTGCAAAGGTAAATAGAGACTTTTTTGTAATGTATAGCGGAAATTCGTTATACAAATTACTCAAAACTCAAGGAAATAAGAAAGTAAGACTTTACGGAGATCCTCTTAAAGATAAACACTCTGGAGGCGATGACTTTCCCTATTGGCAAGGAACTGTTGTGGGTGTTGATCTTAGCTTGGATAGTAGAAAGGAGTTTACAATGTTATTGGAATTAATTAGTACTACCTATTCTAAATCTGTAAAAGAAAGAAGAAAGGAATATTATAAGAAAGCGAGATTTATATGAAAACCATAAAAATTGTTAATAAAGCTGGTAGTTTTGCTGAGAATAAAGATATTGCCCGTGATATGAGAATCAGTAAAATAACCCCTTTATTGGAAAAGGGTAACGAAATTACCTTGGATTTTGAGGGAGTTGAGTCAGTAACTCAATCATTCATACATGCGTTACTAAGCGAAGTGATAAGAGAATTTGGTAGTGAAGTACTGGATAAGATTTATTTTAAAAATTGTAATGATACCGTAAAGGGAATAATTAATATTGTTGTCGATTATATGCAGATTTGACGTTGTAACTATGCTGTACAGTTGTAAGCCACGTTCGTATTTCTTCCCATCTTTCGTCCGCCTTCTGGCGGACTTCAGAATGGCACGGCAATCCCCGCAACCAGATACCGTCCGTCGCCTCCCATTTTTGTTGGTTGCAAAATCCAATTTATTCTTCTCATGTTGTTTATGTTTAGTTTTCATGTTTCTAGACGAGTGGCAATTCTGAATATAAGACTTATATTTTAACTCTCTTCTCTCTTGTTTAACTCTTCAATTTACATAAGTGCTTCTTCGACAATAATATCGATTATCTCTTTTCCTCCGTTGTTTAGGTACTGTTCATATTCACTTAACCAAAATCGAGCCATTGCCTTTCTTGTTAATTCATAAAAATAATTGAAAGTAAGGGAACTCAATATATCAAATTGTATCTTGACATCACGCTTGACCAGAGATATCCTAATAATAGGTTACAAACCTTAAAATAATTGCAGGGTGCCTATATTGGTGGTATCTCTAAATTAGAGAAGCTCTTGAAGCTCGTGCAACGTTGTATTGCCGGGCTTTTTTTTATGAAAAATGCTAGAAAAATTGAATACAGATGTGTTGAATGTGATAAATTACTCGCTCTTGGGGATTTGGGTTCAGCTGCTGTAGAAATTAAGTGCAGTCGCTGTAAGCACGTCAACGTTTTCTTTGACAAGGAGACCGATCAAATTATGATTACGGATGTAAATGGAGTTGTTCTCTATGCGAATAAAGCGCTCTCAAATCTCACGGGGTATAGCTTAAAAGAAATCATTGGAAAAAAACCGTCTCTTTGGGGAGGCCAGATGCTGAAAGCATTTTATAGGGATTTATGGCACAAGATAAAAGATGAGAAACAGATCACAATTGTTACGGTTACCAATAAAAAGAAAAGTGGCCAGCTTTACGAGGTTACCCTGCGTATATCTCCTCTCCTCGATGAAAAAGGGAATCCCAAGTTTTTCGTTGGCGTAGAAACCAAGATAGGAAAAAAATAATGGGGTGAAATTATGGATAATAACAAAACAGATGATACATTAATAGGATCAAAAGAGCTCGCTATTCATTATATGAAAACGCTGGTCGATGTAGCCCGAGAATCTTTCCTAATTTTGGGTGCCGATCTTAAGGTGATTTCCGCAAACCCGATGTTTTACGATACATTCCGGGTTGAACCCGGGGAAACGGAGAATAGATATGTCTATAAGCTGGGAAATGGCCAATGGAATATCGTGGAGCTGAAGAGTTTGCTTGAAGAAATCCTTCCGGAGAAAAAAGTGGTAAGAAATTATGAGGTTACCCATGTGTTTCTAGAAATTGGTAAAAAAACAATGCTACTGAATGCACGGCAAATAGTTGCGGTTCAACTTATCATACTGGCGATAGAGGACATTACAGACAGAAAAAGCCTTGAGGAAAAATTGGCTGATCACGCGAAGGTGCTTGAGATTACCGTATCAGCCCGGACGAAAGAGCTTGCCGGTCGTGTGCAAGAGCTGGAGCGGATGAATAAAGTCATGGTCGGCCGCGAGATGAAAATGATAGAGCTGAAGAAAGAAATTGAGAATCTTAAAAAATCCCGCTAGAAATTCATGCAAAGGCATACAATGAAACATATTATGAAATGTCCAGATCTTTTTTTTATTGATATCATCAAGATACCAATGAAGCACAACCGCTGTTTCCATATGAAGGGCAATTGCAATCTTTGGGATGATTTTTTTCCCGGGAAGACGCCTGCCATTTTCAATCAGGGTGATATAGCTGCGGGAAACCCCGCAAGCTATGGCGATCGTTTGGACTGTTAACCCTTGTGTTTTTCTTTCTTCACGAAGTCGTTCTCCTAATGATTTGTAAATAGTGATAGTGTTCGATTATACTGTTGTATCTATCATAAAGCAACTCCCGATCTTCTTGACATCGTTTGTGATAAGAGATAACCTGATATCAGGTTGCAAAATTCTAACAGATATACCCATCTGCTTTCAAAATGCAACTGGTATGCCTAACGGAGTCCTGACAGGACAGAGTGGTATATATGCAAGATGATTGATCGAGAGAGGAGGTGAGCAGTATGGAAAATAACAAAGCAAAACCGGGACAGTCAAAAAAACAGCAAAAGATTGCCTTGCATTATATGGAAACACTGGTAGACGTTGCCCGGGAATCGTTCTTAATTCTTAATGCTGACCTTAAGGTGATTTCCGCAAACCCGATGTTTTACGATACATTCCGGGTTGAACCCGGGGAAACGGAGAATAGATATGTCTATAAGCTGGGAAATGGCCAATGGAATATCGTGGAGCTGAAGAGTTTGCTTGAAGAAATCCTTCCGGAGAAAAAAATAGTGAAAAA
>Ga0209541_10017873_pt1 | contig 10323 bp, 9 predicted proteins | sample RifCSPlowO2_01_FD_184027 | JGI IMG/M metagenome (GOLD analysis project Ga0209541, IMG submission 184027) | Groundwater microbial communities from Rifle, Colorado - Rifle CSP2_plank lowO2_0.1 (SPAdes) (version 2) | ecosystem: Environmental > Aquatic > Deep subsurface > Groundwater | place: Rifle...
GGGGTCAACTCCTGTGGGTTGGGTAGTTGGAGCAGCAATCGCAGTAGCTTTAATCATAATTTTACTTGTTCTCTTTTTTATGAGAGGTTCTCCCTCTTTTCCAAGCGAACTTGGAGAAGCAGCCCCCATCGGAGGCGGCGATGTCATATCAAAAAGCCTTGTAGGCTGTCCTGTTCCCGGAGGGTCTGTTTCAACCCCTTCATATCAGGCAGACCCAGTAAATGGGCATTGTGGGACAACATATACTGCAGCGGGTTTTTATTGTATGACAAATAGCAGAAGGGCAAAATCAATAGATGTGCCTTCCAATGAAAATATTATTCTTCCTATGATTGAGGGCAAAAGCGTAAGCTGGACTTTTGTTAACCGTTATTCTCTAAACTCAACAGACTGCAGTAATCCTGTTAATGGAAGCTGTGGTCAGGGATTGGTTTTTGTAAATTATCTTGATGCCGGAAAGAATTGGACTCTTTTTCTTGACCATGTTGGCTTCTCAGGGCTAATGCCCTCCCAGTCTTATCTCTCAGGGACAATAGTTGGGACTGGAGCAATTGACCATTTTCATATTTCAATAGGAAAAGATGTCCCTGAACCTGAAACTGCACCCGCAGGGAGCACAGACACAAGGCCGGGGTGGTTGGCTGCAGATATTGAAGCAGGCATGTGTACTAACAATGTGCCCCCTCAATCCGGCGTATGTTCGGTTGGCACGCTTTATTGTTCCCCCGCCTATCTAAATGCATTTTTTAACGACCCTGTGGCGGCCGATAAGGCATCAGTCATATGTCAAAGAGAAAGCGGTGGTAACCCCGGAGCCATAAATACAAACTGCGGGACGAATGATTACAGCGTAGGATTATTCCAGATTAATCTTGTAGCCCATTGCCCCGGTGCTTACGGAGCGGGAGCATGGGGAAGTCAGTCATGTGATAACCTATTAAGTATCGAAAGACGAAACCAGTGTGAAGCTCAATTGTTCAATCCGGTAGAAAATATTAAAAAGGCTGTTGAGATATACAAAAGTTGGGGAAGTTTTAAACCATGGTCGGCAGCAGCTGTCTGCAATATACAATAGAAAGAAAAAATCTATGGGCAAAAAAACTTTAATCATATTTTCCGTAATTACAATAATGCTTATAATCTTTCTGATACTTTTTGTTTTCTCGTCAAATAAAAAAGGGGAGAAAGGATTAAAATTACCAGCTCCAACAAGAGTTGTTCCGACCAGAGTCGATGAAAAAAGGCAACCCACACCGCTCCCCGACAAAATTTATATATCAGGCGTGGAGGTAAAAAATTTCTACAAAAATCCAAAAAGAATTGATGAGTCAAAGGATGTGTTTATAGTAGAGGGAGCAGAATATAGCATTGTGTTTCTTTCTCCTTTCAACCATTTTAAAATATCTATTCTTAAATCTCCATTTAAAGAAACCAGGGAGAAAGCAGAACAGGAATTTATCAATATACTTGGAATAACAAAGGCGCAATCTTGTAAACTAAGTGTCACTGAAAGCTCCCCTTCTTTCGTGGACCACTCTCTTGCCGGTAGAAATTTTCCTCTTTCTTTTTGCCCACCAGAATAAAAAACAAAATTTTTTACTCCTGGACTCTCACGGGCATTATAATGTGAAGGAAATCCGGGTCTTCTTTTGTCCTAAAAAGCGTTGGCTCAATCGAGCTTAACAGCTCCATGGAAACGGTCGTATCAGGGAGGTTCTTGAGAAGATCTGAAAGGAATTTAATATTGAATGCAATTTCATTATCCTCCCCCTCCTGCTCTCCCTCAAGAATAACTTCCCCCTCCCCAAGCCCGGAGGATCGGGCGTGTATCTTAACCTTGCCGCCCGCGACATTAACTTTTACGATATTTGCCGATTCTCTTGCGAAAACAGATGCGATTTTAAGCTTTTGCATGAATTCCTCAGTGTCAAGATTAATTTTTGTATGGCTCGCCTCAGGAATAACTCTTTCATAATTGGGAAATTCTCCGTTAATCAATCTTCCAACCAAAATAACATCCTCTGTTTCAAAAATCACCTGATTCGCTTTTTTATAAATATACATCTTGATTCCATTTGGCGCTTTTAATAAAATTGCCTCCGAAATAAGCCTGGCGGGTAAAATTAAGGAGGAGGATTCATCAAATATCTTTTTGTTTTTCAGTCTTTTTAATGACAATCGGAATCCGTCTGTTGCCACAAAGTCTATATCTTCTCCTTTTTGGGATAATAAAATTCCTGTTAACTCGGGTCTTGAATCATCGGAAGATACCGCAAAAACCAGCTTTGAAAAAATTTGTCCTAATTCTCCTTCGGCAAAAGTGCGTATTTTTTCTCCTTTCTGCTCAAAAATGTTGGGGAACTCCTCGCGCGCAATCGTCTGAAAAACAATTTTGTTATTGCGTGATCGCAATACAAGGCTCTCTTTCTCAAGAACCATCTCCACTTTATCTTTTGGGAGAGAAGAAATTGTCTCGATAAACTGCTTACCCGGAATGGTTGTTGCTCCTTTTTCCTCAATTTTTGCAGGAATTTTAATTCTTACACCAATTTCAAGGTTTGTAGCATAGATGAAAAGCCCTTCGGGCGCGGCAACTAATAAAATATTTGAAAGAACGGGAATTTGGGAATGAAGAGGTAATATTTTAGATAATACAGGCAGGTAGTTTTCTATATTTTCTACGAGAAATTCTACTTTCATAAAAATGCGAATGGCTGAATAGCTAAATGGTTAGAATAGTTAGATAGTTAGATAGTTTTTTTGGACATAACCATGTGGCCATTTTAACCATTTCAACTATTTTTTTTATTTGTTGTAGCAGTATAAAGGTAAAAGCGTAAAAAAGCAAACAAACTAGGCAGGTTTTTACTCAAGCAGATTTTCTTTAATTTTCCTTTTTATGAATTGAATTTCTTCTTTTGTTTTTTCCGAAAGAGTTATCATCTCTCTAATTTTATCAACTGCATGCATAACGGTTGTATGATCCCGTCCGCCAAGAAGATTTCCTATTTCAACAAAAGTCATTCTTGTTTCCTCTTTTAAGAGGAACATGCATATATGCCTTGGCCCAACTAAAAAGGAGTCTCTTTTTGCGCCCTTAAGCTGCGTCGACTTAATATTATAAAAAGAACAAATTGTTTCAATAATATTGTCCGGGTGAAGGAAGCTTGGGGCTTGTTTTGTTTTACCAAGAACAGGCAGAACATCATCCAGTTGAAGTTCCCTTGCGTCACCGGAGACTACTGACGATAGCCTTAGGAGAAAACCTTCAAGCGCCCTTGTATCTACGATCCTCTCGGCAACTGCCTTAGCAGATTCATAAGATAGATTTAAGCCATATTTTTTACTTTTAATAAGAAGGATCGCGGCTCTGAGCTCAAAGTCCGGAGGTTCAATATCCACAGTCAATCCTCCTTCAAATCTTGATGCAAGTCTTGCTTCGATTTTTTTTATTTCAGAAGGCGGTCTGTCGGAAGAAAGCGCCACCTGATGCCCCTTGTCAACAAGTGTATTAAATGTGTGAAAGAGTTCTTCTTGAACTCTTTCTTTTCCGGCCAAAAACTGCACATCATCCAATAGCAGAATGTCAACATTTCTAAATTTTTTCCGTAGGTGCGCCGTGGTTTTATCCCTTATTGCCTCTACCACTTCATTTGTAAATTCTTCCGTTGTTAAATAAATAATTTTATTCTCGGGGTGCTCATCAAAAACTTTATTTGCAATAGAATTCATCAGATGAGTTTTACCCACGCCAACCGTTCCATATAGGAAAAGGGGGTTATATTTTGTTCCGGGATTGGAAGCAACTGTTAAAGCCGCTGTGTAAGCCAATTGATTGCTCTCAGAAACCGCAAGGGAATCAAAAGTAAAATCAGGCCTTATCCTTTGTGGCCTTGCTTTTTGAGCTATATTTGTAATGTCTTTTGCAAAAAGAGGGCCCTCTGTCGATTTTCTACTTTTGCCGGCCCCTCCGGCCGAAGTAAAAATCAGACTAACATTTTGCAGAGTTTTTTTATCTAAGATTTTCTTAATCAAAGAATAATAGCGTTTCTCAATATACTCGGCAGTTATATGGGTTGGAGCATCAATGGTTGCAACAGAGGACTCAAGAGAAACAAGCACGGTAGGTTTAAAAAAAGTAAGGAAGATAGGCTTTGAAACCTCAATCTCAACTTCGGCCAGTACTTCCTTCCACAATTCTTCCATGATAAAAGTTTTTCGGGGCAGGGAAATGCTTTTTGGCCTGCCAGCTCGCCTCGCTGCGAAGCGGGCCGGCAGGCAGGTGTAGAAAGTATACGGATGTGGATAACTTTTTGTCAAGGGATTAAAAAAAAGATATAATAGTTTTAAGCGAATTTATGAAAATTGGTTTTTTCACCGATGCTTTTTTGCCTCAGCCAAACGGTGTTTCAACCTCGGTTAATGAGTCTGCGAAAGAGCTTGAGCGTCGCGGACATGAAGTTTTTATTATTGCTCCAAAGTTTCCCGGATATACCGATCAGGAAACAAATGTCATAAGGATTCCTTCCGTAAGAGTAAGCAAACAACCTGAAACAAGACTTGGATTAAGCCTTCCGAACAGATCCTTAAAGAAAATTTTATCTATTGAATTTGATATTATTCATGGTCATTCAGGAGGGCCGGTTACTCTGCTGGGATGGGAAATTGCCAGGCTTAAAAAAATTCCTTTTGTCGGTACTTATCACACATTATGGAACAGGTACACTCATTATTTTTTAAAAGGAAAGATTGTGACGCCAAAAATGATGGAAAAAGCTACAAAAATTTTTGCTAATAGAATTGATCATTTAATCGCGCCAACAAAAAGAGTGGAAAAAGAACTGCGCTCATATGGCGTTAAAGCCCCGATTTCTGTTGTGCCAAGTGGAATTGATGTGGAAAAGTTCAGGAGAACCGAACCCGGAATTTTGCGAGAAAATCTTGCGATTAGAAATGACCCAATACTGCTTTTTGTGGGGAGGCTTTCACGAGAGAAATCTGTTGATTTTCTCCTGCAAATGTTTAAAGAGGTCTTGAAAAAAGCGCCAAACGCTCATTTTGTTTTAATTGGGGAAGGGAGCGACAAAAAAAAACTTGAAAGACTTGCAAATAGACTTGGGATTCAAAAGAGGGTTCATTTTTTGGGAGAAATTGGAGCGCAAGACATACATAAAGTATACGCAGATGCAACTGTTTTTGTTTTCTCTTCAACAACCGAAACTCAGGGCTTGGTTATTTTAGAGTCTCTTTCTGCCGGAGTCCCGGTTGTGGCGGTGGATGACCCTGCTTATGAATGCATTAAAAATGGCGAGAATGGTTTTTTGGTTAGATATGACAAAAAAGAATTTGCCTCAAAGGTTCTCTTGCTAATTGGAGATCGCGATTTAAGGCAAAAACTCTCAAATAATGCAACCTTGTCTGCCAAAAAATTTTCAGTAAAAACAACCGTTAATTCTCTTGAGGCTATTTACTTTAAGTTGATTGAGGCGTCAAATCAAGAAAGTGTTCAGAGAATAATGGACCAGAACGAGAGGAAGGAGCGCTTTCTTGTTGTCAATATTGCATTTTGGGCAACTATAGTTGCGACAAGGCTTTTTATTTTTACTTTTTTTCCGGTTAACGAAACCTATCCAAAATTGATTATCGGGACTGAATATTTTTATCGTTTTACACTTGGACTGTTGCTTGTTCTTCTTTCTTTGTCTTTTTATATTAAAAAGAGAAACACAGGCCTTTTGCCTCTTTTATTCTTAGGCTGGGGTCTTGGATGGATCGCCGATGAATTTTGGTCATTGTTTAATTCTCCGCTAAAAGTCTCCGATTACTGGAATCCTCTTAATCTTTTCCCTATACTCACCTTAGGACTGCTGCCTCTCCTACTGTCAAAAATTAATATAGAAAACAAGCCAAAATTTTACATAAATTCAAAAGAAAATATTCACCTTAATCCTGATAATCCAAAAATAACCGTTGTGATACCAGCTTATAATGAGGCTGAATTTATTGGAACAACACTTAAAAGCATTCTCAATCAAACATACAGGAATTTTGAACTTATTGTCGTTGATAACAACTCGACCGACAATACCCGGCAAGTGGCCGAAAAATATGGGGCAAAAGTAGTTTTTGAAGGGAAAAAAGGCGTTGCTTCTGCCCGCGATAAAGGATTTCGTGAGGCACGCGGGGAAATTATTGTTTGCACCGATGCTGATTCTATAGTTCCGGAGAATTGGCTTGAAAAGATGGTTTCAGCATATGAAAAGGAGCCGGATCTTGTGGGCTTTGGAGGGTTGGGGGTCCTTTATTCCGGCACAGTTACGGCAAGAGCCGCGGCAAGATATCTTTTTTCCGGCTTTTGGTTTTTGGATAAAATTTTATCAGGAGGCTGGAATCTTGCCGGCTTCAATATGTCAGTTAAGAAAGCTGCATTCTTAAAGATCGGGGGCTTTGACACCAATCTCACACTGGGGGAGGATATAGACCTTGCGGAAAGATTAAGATCGGTTGGAAAAGTTAAGATCGACTCAAGCTTTTTAGTAAATGTTTCCGGAAGAAGATACAGATTTGGCCTGCTGAGAGGTGTCTTAACATATGCGCCGTCTTGGTTTATGCGGGTGGTTTTCAAAAAGGATAAATTTTTAACTTTTAACCCTGTGAGAAGTGAGGGGCTTGCTTCCTCAGGAGCATATCTTCTCCCTTTAGGTTTTGTGGTTTTCCTTCTTGCCGTATTGTTTTATGCAGCAAACCAAAATCTTCTTGAAAGACTTAAGCTATTCTAAATTTTTATAAACTACAACAAGCAAGGAGATAAAAGGAATCGCAAGAAGAGCACCTGCAATACCCAAAAGCTTTCCTCCGATTATTATTCCAACAATAATTACTATTGGATTGAGCCCAACCGCTCTCTGCATAATTCTTGGAACAAGAATATTATTCTCAAGCAGTTGAATCAAAAAATATGAAATCGCAACAACCAAGGCCAAAATAGGCGAGGTGTTTAAGGCAACAATGATTGCCGGAATCGCAGAAAGAATTGGTCCGATAGTTGGGACTATCTCAAGAATTCCGGCTATTATTGCAAGCGGAAGAGCAAAGTCTACCCCAAGGGCTGATAAGACAGCCCAAGTTAAAACTCCTATGAACCCTGATAAAACAATCTGTCCCCTTAGCCAGCTTCCAAGCTTGTCTTCAGCTTGAATTGTTGCGCTTTCAACTTTTTCCCTTATTGTTTTTGGGAAAAGAGATGCGAAACTTTTTCTAACAGTATCTCTGTAAAGAAGGAGATAGAAAGATATGGCAAGAATGCTGACGGCAGAAAATAGGCCTCCAAAAATTTTACTTGTAAAAAGAAGGGCATTTTTTCCTATGTTTTGAAGTTCTGTATTTGCGATCGACTGAAGCTGAGAAGCGTCAATTTTTGTGCCAAAGATTCCAATTTCCTGATCAATATAAGAGGGAAATTTTGACAGAAGGAGTTGGACTTGAAAAATTAAAAAAGGAAGCAAGGAAATTACGATTAAAAAAACGAAGGCCAGGGCAATTACATAGGGCACAATAACTGCCAGAGGCTTTGGAAATCTGGCTCTCAAGAGAAAGTCAACATAAGGAGATACTGCCGCCATCAATATATAAGAAACAAACAGGGCAATTAATACCTCTCTGATTTCTATAACAAGCCAACCAATTCCAATAATTAATAAGGCTGTAATTATTTGGTTTTGTCCTAAAAATTTAATTACTCTGCTCATTTTAATTTCTTGCCCTGATTATAAGCAATAACGCTTCGTTCTTCAAGTTAAAGAGGTTTATTGTGTATAATTTAAATGCATGGGGCAGATTCTCCTATTTGATATTGATGGGACTCTTTTTGACGCGGAGAAATTCGGAAAACTCACCAGAGAGGAATTTCTCCGAATTTTAAATATTGATGAAGAGAATTTGATGAGAACAATTGCCGATTATTATTCTTCACTTGAAGCAAGCACAGATTATAATCCAAGAGAGATAACTGTTTTCATGGGAGAAAAATACAATATTGATCCAAAGCTTTTGGATAAATTATTTTGGGAAGAAGATAAACATTATCAAGAGTCTTTATTTCCGGAAACGCTATCTGTTCTACAACAGCTTTCCGAGAAAAAAACTTTAGGCATTTTTTCCCAAGGACTTGAAGATTTCCAGCTTCATAAGCTTGAGGCAAGCGGAATAAGAGATTTTTTTAATAAAGCATTTATTTTTGTCCGAAGGAGGAAGTCGCTTGAAGATGCAACCGGGGATTTGCCAAAAGGCGCAACTGTTATTGACAACAATCATCAAGTGGTTCTGAAATTTTCTCCTGTTGTTAATACAATTTGGATAAACAGAAAATCTCAAGATTCAGATCCTCAAATCAAAACCATCCACTCACTCGAAGAACTAATAACTTCAGCCAAAGGCTGATCCACCTCTGGCGGAAATAACTAATAACTTGGTTAAATCCTTTTTTCCCATTCGTGAGGCCGGCACAGGACTAAGGCATTGTCTTTATCGTGAACGAAAATCTCAATTTTAAAACCGGCTCTCGCAAATAGCTGAAATATGTCATCTTTTGTGAACCGCCTTGAAATTGCAAGTCTTACCTTTTGATCTTTGGTAAATCGAATAAGACTTCCTCCATACATTCTTTCCCAGTTTTTCCCAAAATGAAGTTGATGCTCAAATTGACGTTTGGTTTTGTTATATATTCCTTCAATATTGCCATCACTTCGCTTAATTCCAATTTTTTCAGGGATAGTCCACAGCCACTCAATCACTGATCTTTGATTGTATTCCACTAAGGGAATATTTTTTGGATTGTGAAATGCTAACCCTACTAATAACAAATCTTCATCTCCCATACTGTCTCGTAGATTTATAAGAACTCTATGTGGGTCTAGCGTGTTTCCGATAGTGTTACCCAAGAATGTAATAAGGTTGTTGTGTTGGTATCTTCGATGGAGGTAGTAGGTAGTATGTGCAATGTTGCCAAACTCGAAATCATCAATAAATTTTTCGAAAGCTAAATTAGGGTGAGATATTTCTATGGTTTGCTCCGCAATGTCAAGCATTCTTGCACTAATGTCCAAAGCGGAATATGCAGAAGCCTTTCTTGTAATATGCGAGATGAAAAATGCCGCTTTTTTACCATCTCCGCACCCAACGTCCAAGAGATTAAATTTTTTTTGCTCGAAATATCTTAAAAAGTGTTCTTTATTGTCAAAAATTATCTCGGTTTCCGAGCCTCCTCCAACTGCGGGGGCGTATATTGATACATAGCGGTCTGCGCCTTCACCCAGGTATTCGAACTTTATAGGAATTTCACGCCTTCCAACCAATGCTGTTATCAATTCTGCTTCTTGGGCCTCGGTTAAAAATTGATTTTTCTTCTTCTTGCTTTCAAGGAACTTGATTACATCCGAGCGCAAGACTCGCCATTCTTTGCCGATTTTTGATGCAGGGAACTTGCCGGCTCGCGCCCATCTATAAATTGTATTTGGGTCAACCTGCAAAAGCTTTGCCGCCTGTTTTATTGTTAGTATCGGTCTTTCCATTTATACAGTATTATACTATGTCATATTTTAGTGTCAAACAATCATTTTGTTTGGGGGTTGATTTTTGTTTTACGATTAGGTAAAATGTAATACGATTATGAATCAAACAATAGTTAGCACCAAATATCAAGTGGTTATTCCAAAAGAGGTACGGAAAAAGGCGGGAATCAAACCTGGTCAAAAGATGAATGTTCATGTAGTAGGAGAACAAATAATATTATCTCGGCCGATTATTAAAGAAAAACTAAATTGGCCGGAAGATTATTACAAAAAATTAGGGGGGTTATGGAAAAATATTGATGTAGAAAAATACATAGAGGAAGAAAGAAACTCCTGGGAATGAAAATTGCCTTAGATTCTAATATCTTTATTTACGCCCTTGAAAATAAAAAAGAGTTAGGAGATCTCTCAAGAAAATTACTAGCAGAACTGAAGGAACAAAATCATCAACTTGTTACTTCCGTATTAACTATCCAAGAAGTATTAGTTGGGGTTTATAAAGAACGTCTCGTCAATAGAATTAACGAATATTTAGAATTTATATCTGGTGAGGGAAGAATAGCCGTAATAGATTTTAATAGAGAGGTGGCTGTAATTTCAGCCAGAATCAGAGCAGATTACCCTCAGATAAAAACTCCAGACGCAATCCAGCTAGCAACGGCAATAAATCAAGGCGCAAGTAGATTCTATACGGCAGATAAAAAACTCCCAAAAAAAATCGGAAGACTTACGATTAAATCCATTTAGATAAATA